>WNGL01004805.1_pt1 | contig 19298 bp, 15 predicted proteins | sample 5400591 | NCBI WGS metagenome assembly WNGL01 (sample SAMN13153377, study PRJNA577476) | soil metagenome | isolation source: 80 cm soil or saprolite under Garry oak tree replicate 1 | place: USA:California | collected 2016-06-15 | reverse complement strand
CAGAAGGTGATCTCGCAGCAGCTCGTCGCGTTGCGCGGCGGAGATGGCGAGCGCGCCTTCAGCTACGCAAGCCCGAGCATCCGCGCGCAGTTCGGCGACGGTCGCACGTTCATGACGATGGTTCGCACGGGGTATTCGGCGCTGCTCGAGGCGCGCTACACCGAGTTCCTGGAAGGAGCGGTCATCGATGGCATCATCGTGCAACCGCTGCGGCTGATCGCGCGGGACAACGGCGTGCAGGTCGCGCTCTATACCATGGAAAAACAGAAACGCGGCTGGAAGATCAATGGCTGCCAGCTTGCGCCGTCGACGGTGCGGGCGGCTTAGGGGTTCAGCCGAACAGGAATTTGCGCTGCGTCTCCCAGTGCTCCTGCGGCAGCCTCTTGAATCCCGATTTCGCGAACAACAGCCAGCGGCCGAGCACGTAGGCCAGCAACGCATTCGCCTCCGCAGCGGGATCGCCGCTCCAGCCGCCGCCGGCCTGCGCGATCTTGAACGCCTGCCGCAGCGCGGCTTCGACACGCTCGTAGAACTGGTTCATGCGGGCCTGCAGGCGCTCGTCCTCGTTGACCAGCGCATCGCCGATCAGCACCCGCGTCATGCCGGGATTCTTCTCCGCAAAACCGAGCAGCACCTGCGCAATCTGGGTGGCCTGCGCCACGCCGTCGGTCGTGTCGGTCGTGATCTTGTTGACCAGCGAGAAGAGCGTCGATTCGATGAACTCGATCAGCCCCTCGAACATCTGCGCCTTGCTGGCGAAGTGGCGGTAGAGTGCCGCCTCAGAGACTTCCAGGCGCCCGGCAAGCGCCGCGGTGGTGACCTTGTCGCCGCGCGGATTCTCCAGCATCGACGCGAGCGTCTGCAAGATCTGGAGCCGCCGCTCCCCTGGTTTTGCTGCCATCGTCAATCCGCCCTGATCATCGTGCCCACCCCTTCGTTAGTCAGCACCTCGAGCAGCAGCGCATGCTCGACGCGGCCGTCGATGATGTGCGAGCTGCGCACCCCGTTCTTCACGGCGTCGAGCGCGGAGCCGATCTTCGGCAGCATTCCGCCGTGAATCGTGCCGTCGGCGAACAGGCGCTCGATCTCGCTGGCAGTGAGTCCCGTCAACAGGGCTCCGCTCTTGTCGAGAACGCCAGGGGTATTGGTCATGAGCACCAGCTTTTCCGCCTGGAGCGTCTCGGCGAGCTTGCCAGCGACGAGGTCGGCGTTGATGTTGTACGCCTCGCCGTCCCTGCCGACGCCGATCGGTGCGATCACCGGCACGAAATCCCGCGAATCGAGGAGCTGGATCAGCTCCGGATCGATCCTTTCGATCTCGCCGACCAGTCCGATGTCGACCGGCTCTCCATCGTCGATATCGCTCTTGAGCAGCATCTTGCGGGCGTGGATGAACGCCCCGTCCTGCCCCGTCAGGCCCACTGCCCGCCCGCCGTGCTGATTGATGAGGCCGACGATCTCCTGGTTGAGCTCGCCCAAAACCATCTCGACGACGTTCATGACCTTCTCGTCGGTGACTCGCATTCCCTGGCGAAACTCGCTGGGGATCCCCATCGTCTTCAGCAGGTCGCCGATCTGCGGGCCGCCGCCGTGCACGATGATCGGGTTCATCCCGACGAGCTTCAGCATCACGACGTCCCGCGCGAAGCCGGACTTAAGTGTCGCCTCGGTCATTGCGTTGCCGCCGTACTTGACGACGATCGCCTTATCGTGGAAGCGCTGGATGTAGGGCAGCGCCTCGGCCAGGATCTGCGCTTTGAGCGCGGCGGAGGCAGCCTCGAGGGGCATGGGGGCTTGAGGTTGCGTCCGGGGGCGTCTCGATCGGAGTCGATTCTACCCGAATCGCGCAAAGATAAAGCAACCACGCCGCTTCCTCGACGAGTAAGCCCTGACTGCCCGATGCCCAACGCGTTTGTAACCGATAAAGCGCTTTGGTATCTTGCGCGCATGCTGAACGCCCCGCCGGACGCCATCGACACGAGTCTGGTGCGTCGCGTCCTGGTCACCAAGCTTCGCCATCATGGTGACGTTCTGCTTGCCTCGCCGGTGTTTACCGTGCTGCACCGCGCTCTGCCCGGCGCCGAGCTCGACGCGCTCGTCTATCGCGAAACGGCGCCGATGCTCGAGAGCCATCCGGCGATCGCCCGCGTGCACACCATCGATCGCGACTGGAAGCGGCGCGGCGTGTGGTCGCAGATCGGCGCCGAGACGGGACTCCTCCGGGTGCTCGCTTCGCGACGGTTCGACCTGATCGTGCACCTGACCGAGCACCCGCGCGGCGCGTGGCTTACGCGAGTCTTGCGCCCGCGTTACGCGGTTGCGCGAGAGCTGCCCGACGCCCACTGGTTGTGGCGCTCGAGCTTTACCCATTACTACCGACTTCCGCGCGGGCGTCCGCGCCACACGGTCGAATGCAACCTCGACGCGTTACGGCGTCTCGGCCTGCAGCCGGCAAGCGGGGAGCGCGCTCTGGTGCTCGTGCCCGGCGAGCGCGACGCGGCGCGCGCGAAGGCGCTGCTTGCCGACAACGGCATCGAAGCGCGCGCCTTCATCCAATTGCACCCGGGCTCGCGCTGGCTGTTCAAATCGTGGACCACCGAGCGTTATTCGGCGTTGATCGAGGCGATCGTCAACGACGGCTGGCGGGTCGTCGTCACCGGCGCGCCCGACGAGCGCGAACGGCAGCTCGTCGCCATGACACTGGCCCAGCTCGGCGAACCTATCCGGGGAAAGGTCACGGACCTGTGCGGTACGCTCAGCCTGTGTGAGCTCGCTGCATTGACGCGCGAAGCGCGCGCCTTCGTCGGCGTCGATTCGGCGCCGATGCACATCGCTGCAGCGATGGGCACGCCGCTGGTCGCACTGTTCGGCCCGAGCGGCGAGGTCGAGTGGGGCCCGTGGCAGGTCCCGCACCGCGTCGTCGCCTCGACCGAGCACCCGTGCCGGCCTTGCGGCAACGACGGCTGCGGCGGCGGCAAGATCTCCGAGTGCCTGACCACGCTGCCGGTCGCGCGCGTCCACGCTGCGCTTCGCGAAGTCCTGGCCGAGACGGAAGGGCGTGCGCGATGAGACTCGCCATCATCCGCCAGCGCTATACACCCTATGGCGGAGCCGAGCGCTTCGTCGAGGCGGCGCTCGAAGCGCTGCGCGGTGTGCGCAAAGATCGCCCGGCAGCCGCCGGAGCTGGTGCAGTCGCACGAGCGGCTGCTGTGCTGCGATGTCTATCGCGCGGGCGACGGCTTGCACCAGGCGTACCTCGAGGAACGCTTGCGCGATGCATCACCGTTCGCGCGTCGGCTCGTCGAGTGGAGCCCCTATCATCGCTATATCCTCGACATGGAGCGGCGGCTGTTCACGAGTCCGGCGCTGCGCGCGGTGATCTGCAATTCGAAGATGGTCAAGGACGAGATCCTGGAGCGGTTCGGCTTTGCCGAGAGCGCGCTGCACGTCATCTACAACGCGGTGGACAGCGACGTCTTTTCGCCGCAGCTCAAGGAGCATCGCGACGCGGTGCGCGCGAAGCTCGGGGTGGCGGACTTCGCGACGGTTTTTCTGCTTCTCGGCTCGGGTTACGTGCGCAAAGGTGTCGCGCGGGCGATCGCGGCGCTCGCGCGCCTTCCAGGCGACACGTATCTGTTCGTCGTCGGCCGCGACAAGGCCCGCGGATGGTACAAGCGGCTTGCGCAGGAGCTCGGCGTCGCGCATCGGGTCGCCCTGCTCGGCCCGCAGGAAGACCCGCGGCCATTCTTCGGTGCCGCCGACGCCTTCGTCCTGCCCACACTCTACGACCCCTGCCCCAACGCGGTCCTGGAAGCGATGGCGTGCGGCCTTCCCGTCGTGACCAGCAACAAATGCGGCGCCGCCGAGCTCATCTTGGAGCACGATGCCGGATTCGTGTGTCCGGCGCGCGACGTCGATTCGCTCGCCTGGCACATGATGACGCTCACCGATGCGACCGCGCGCGCGACCCTGGGCGCCCGCGCCCGCGAAGCCGTGCTGCCGTTGACGCCGGCGGCGATGACGCTGCAACTCGTGCTGCTCTATCGCGACCTCCTCGCCGCCGCCCACACGGCGCAGGGCGGGGAGAAGGTCAAGAGCGTCTGAACCAAGGGGCGCAACGCACAGGAAAGCGAAGGGATGCCCCGGGCCCTTGCCCTCTGAGGAGCGCCTCCCCTCTGCGCTATAATCGGCCGCACTCTCCCCACGCCGGCGGTGCTCCCGCCGCGCCCTCCTGATCGTGTCGTCCGGCCTGCTTCTCTATCGGCGCCTGCTCCACTACGTCCGCCCCTACTGGTGGGCCTTCGCGCTGGCGCTTCTCGGCATGACGGTCGTCGCCGCTGGAGACACCATCATGGCGTACATGGTGATGCCGATCATCCAGAAGCTGCAGAGCCCCGATCCGGCGATGACGGTGCAATTGCCGCTGGCCCTCGTGGCGGTTTTTCTTCTGCGCGGCCTCGGTTCGTTCATAGCCGAATACGGGATGGCGTGGACGGGACATCGGGTGGTATTCGATCTGCGCCGCAGGATGATCGACCGGCTGCTCACGCTGCCCACGCCGTATTACGACACGCAATCGTCGGGCCGTCTCATCTCCAAGTTCACCTTCGATGCCTACCAGCTCGCGGCGGCGAGCTCGAGCGCGATCACCACCGCGGTGCGCGGCGTGCTGACGATCGTCGGCACGCTGGGCCTGCTGTTCTTCCTCGACTGGCAGCGCACGATCGTGCTGCTCATCGTCCTGCCAATGGTCGTGGCGGTGACCCGGTATTTCAGTCGCAGGCTGCGCCGCGTCGCGCGCGACGTGCAGCAACGCACGGGATCGATCGCGCACGTGCTCGAGGAAATCGTCGGCGGCCACCGCATGGTCAAGATCTTCGGCGGTCACGACTACGAGCGCACCCGCGCGGTTTCCGCGGCCAACAAGCTGCGTCAATCCATGGCCAAGCAGTCTTCGGCCAGCGCGGCCAGCTCGCCCTTGCTGCAATTCGTCGGTGCCTGCGCGGTGGGATTCATCGTGTATCTCGTACTCAAGCAGAGCGAGACCGGTGGGTTCGACGCGGCCCGGTTCGGCGCTTATGTCGCGGGGCTGCTGACACTGCTTGACCGGCTGCGTTCGATGTCCGGCGTCAACACCAACATTCAGCGCGGGTTGGCCGCCGCCGAGAGCATCTTCGCGCTGATCGACCAGGAGCCCGAGGAAGATCTCGGGAAGCTCGAGCTTGCCCACGTCCGCGGCGAGCTCCGTTTCGAACGCATCTCGCTGCGCTATCCGGGCGGCGACCGAAACGCGCTCTCCGACGTGAGCCTGACGATCGCTCCCGGCGAGAGCGTCGCGCTGGTCGGGCCCTCGGGCGGCGGCAAGACCTCGCTGGTCAACCTGGTGCCGCGCTTCTACGAGCCGAGCGCCGGGCGCATCCTGCTCGATGGTCACGACCTCAATACCTTCACGCTCGCCAACCTGCGCAGCCAGATCGCGCTGGTGAGCCAGGACGTCATATTGTTCAACGACACTGTTGCGGCGAACATCGGCTACGGAGCGATGGCCAGCGCCCCGCGCCAGGCGATCGAGCGCGCCGCCCTTGCCGCGCACGCACTGGACTTCATCCGCGCGTTGCCCGACGGCTTCGAAACCATCGTCGGCGAAAACGGTGTGCGCCTCTCCGGCGGCCAGCGTCAGCGCCTCGCGATCGCGCGGGCGATCCTTAAGAATGCGCCCCTGTTGATCCTCGACGAGGCAACCTCGGCGCTCGATTCCGAATCGGAGCGGCACGTGCAAGCAGCGATGGAGACGCTGATGCGCGGCCGGAGCACCATCGTCATCGCGCACCGGCTCTCCACCATCGAGCGCGTCGACCGGATCGCCGTGCTCGACGCGGGACGCATCGTCGAGCATGGAACGCACGCCGAGCTGCTCGCCCGCGACGGCCTCTACGCCAAGCTGCACCGCATCCAGTTTGCGACGGCACCTGCCGTCGCCTGAAGCGACGTGCGCATTCTGCACACGGAGTCCTCGCTCGGCTGGGGCGGTCAGGAGCTTCGCATTCTGACCGAGGCGGCAGGACTGCGGCGCCGCGGCCACGATGTCCTGTTGGCGAGCCCGCGCGAGGCGGCGATCTTCAACGAAGCCGAGCGTTTCGATATTCCGGTCATCGCGCTCCCGATCGGCCGCAAGAGCCCTGTCGGCGCCATTGCCCTGCGCCGACTGCTGGCGAGCGAGCGCATCGATGTCGTCAACAGCCACAGCTCGACCGACAGCTGGCTCGCGGCATTGGCGTGTCGAGCGTTCTGGCTCGGCCAGCGGCGGCCGCCGGCGCTGGTGCGCACGCGCCATATCTCGACACGGGTACCGACCGATGCCGCGACGCGCTGGCTCTACACCCGGGCCACCGCGGAGATCGTCACGACGGCCGAAGCGATCCGCCAGCAACTCATTCGCGCCAACGGGGTGTCGCCTGCCCGCGTAACGTCAATCCCCACCGGCATCGATCTAAAGTACTTCGCGCCCGGCGACAAGGCCACCGCGCGGCGCACCCTGCAACTGCCGGAAGGCCTCCCGCTGATCGGCATTGTCGCGACCTTGCGCAGCTGGAAAGGCCACCGCTACCTGCTCGAGGCGATGGCGCTGTCGATACACCGCGACGCGCAGCTGGTCATCGTCGGCGACGGGCCGCAAGCCGATGCGATCAAGGCGCAGATCCGTAGCCTCGGTCTTTCCGAGCGCGTTCGGCTGACCGGGAACCAGTGGGATGTCCTGCCCTGGCTGCACGCGCTCGATGTCTTCGCACTGCCGTCGTACGCGAACGAGGGCGTCCCGCAGGCGATGCTGCAGGCCATGGCCGTCGGCGTGCCCTGCGTCACGACCGACGCCGGCGGCATCGGCGAGATCGCCATCAGCGATGCGACCGCGCTCGTCGTGGCGAAGCAGAACGCAATCGCCCTGGCGGCCGGGATCGATCGGCTTCTCGGCGATGCCGGGCTTGCCGAGCGGCTCGCCTGGTCCGCACGCGACCGTGTTCAGACGAAGTTCGGGATCGGGCCCATGCTCGACCGGATGGAAACGGTGTTTCGCCGTGCCGCCGACGCCAATCGCTACCGGTAAACCGAGGAGCCGTTTCGCCGGCCGGGCGCGAGTCGTCGCCCGCGCGCTCGTCTCCCGCGCGATGCACGGCGGGCGTCGCTCGCCCCCGCGCAATCCAGAGAGGATCCTGCTCGCGCATCATCTGCTGCTGGGCGACACGCTGATGCTGACCGCGCTCGTCGCGAAGCTCCGCGAGCGCCATCCTGCCGCCGAGCTCCTCATGGCGCTGCCGGATGCCTATGCGCCGCTCTACGCGCAATCTCCCTACGGTCTGCGCGCCATCGGCTGGGACCCGCGCAACCCCGCCGCGTCGCCGCTGTGGCGCGAACGCGGCTTCGATCTTGCGCTCGTGCCGGGAGACAATCGCTTCAGTTGGCTCGCGCTGGCGCTCGACGCAGGGTGGATCGTCGCTTTTGCCGGCGATCGCCCCGCGACCAAGAGCTGGCCGGTCGACGAGCTGCGAAGCTATCCCAACGAGCCCGCCGCGTGGAGCGACATGGTCGCTGGCCTGCTCGAGGGCCCGCCTCCGGCGCCGTACCGCGTCGAACACTGGCCAGCACCGCCCGTCGAGCCGGGCATTGCTTATCCCTCCAGCCGCTACGCGGTGCTGCACGTCGGTGCCAGCACCCCGCTCAAGCGCTGGGATTCCCTGCGCTGGGCGGCGCTGGCCGCGCGCTTTGCCGCGCGCGGCATCGAACCGGTGTGGTCGGCGGGACGAGGCGAAGAGACCCACGTGCGGGCCTGCGACCCCGACGCTCGCTATCGGTCATTCGCGGGCAGCCTGTCCCTGCCGCAGCTCTGGCGCCTGCTCGCCGGTGCGTCGGTGCTGGTGAGCCCCGACACGGGCATCGCGCACCTGGGACGCGTGGTCGGTGCGCCGACGGTGGCACTGTTCGGACCTGGGTCGGTCACCCTCACCGGCGCGGGCGCATTCTGGCGTGGGATGCCATATCGCGCAGTGACCGTCGAGCCGTTCCCCTGTCGCGATCAGCGCGTGCTGTTCAAACGGGAGATTGACTGGGTCCGGCGTTGCGGGCGAACCCTCGCCGAATGTCCACACCCCCGCTGCATGGACGCGATCGACATCGACGCGGTAACCGCGGCGATCGCCTCGCTGGGCGTCGAGCTCGGCTGAAAGTGAAACCGGCGGGCGCGGTCAACGCCCTCGCAGCGCGAACAGCGGCTGAGCGCCTTGCGGCGTTCCCGGGACGTCGCCGGGCGGCACGTACTCCGGGATCCACGCCTTGAGCCAGGCACGGACCTCGGCATCGCCCGCCGCGCGGTCGCGCTCCAGCCACGCGATCACCTGGTCGATGGCGTCCGCCCCGGTCGAGCGTGCCTGCGCGATGAACAGCTTCGGGTGCGGCGTGGAAAGCCTCGCTTCGTCGGACGCAAGCGGCTCCTCGAAGAGCTTCTCCCCGGGCCGCAGGCCGGTGAACACCACGCGAATGCTGTCCGGATCGGCGCCGGAGAGCCTGATCATGTCGCGCGCGAGGTCGAGGATGCGCACCGGCTCGCCCATGTCGAGCACCAGCACTTCGCCGCCCCTGCCCATGAGTCCCGCCTGCAGCAGCAATTGGGTGGCCTCCGACAACGACATGAAATAGCGGGTGATCTCGGGGTGCGTGACGGTGACCGGGCCGCCGCGCGCGATCTGCTCGCGGAAACGCGGAATCACGCTGCCGGCGCTGCCGAAGACGTTGCCGAAGCGTACGATCACGAACTGGGTCCCGCCGTTCTGCAGGCTCTGGCAGATCACTTCGCCGAGTCGCTTGGACGCACCCATCACGTTGGTCGGATTGACCGCCTTGTCGGTGGAGACGAACACGAATTTCTCGACTTTCGCCGCGACTGCCGCGCGCGCGAGCACCCACGTACCGTAGGCGTTGTTGCGCACCGCCTGCCACGCATTGGTCTCCTCCATCAGCGGCACGTGCTTGTATGCGGCGGCGTGGAAGATCACCGACGGCCGCTCGCGGGCGAGGATTTGATCGACCAGCGCCGCGTGCTTGGCGTCCCCGACGATCGTCACCAGCGGCAGATCAGGGAACTCGTCCCGGAGCGTCTGCTGGATCTGATAGAGGGCGTACTCGGACAGCTCGAGGAGCGCGAGCCGCGACGGCCGGTAACGCGCGATCTGCCGGCAGAGCTCGGCGCCGATCGACCCGCCCGCGCCGGTGATCAGCACGACTCGATCGCCCAGCCATTCGCGCAAACCTGCGGTGTCGAGCACTACCGGATCCCGCCCGAGCAGGTCGTCGAGTTCGACGTGCCGTATGGTCGTGAGTTGCGAGCGCCCGCTGATGAGGTCTTCGTACGCCGGCACCGTCAACGCCTCGACCGTCGCCGCGGCGCAAAGCTCCGCGACGTGCCGGCGCACGTCGTGCGCCGCCGAAGGCAGTGCGATGATCACGGTGCGCACGCCATAACGGCGGGCCCACAGCGGCAGTTCGGAAATGGGCCCGAGCACGCTGACGTTGCGCAGCATCCGCCCCTGCTTCGCCCGATCGTCGTCGAGAAGGCCCACGACCCGCCATTGGCGGCTGTGGGCCAGCTCCTTGGTGAGCAGCGCTCCGGCTTCGCCCGCGCCGAGAATCAACACCGGCTCACCCAGCGCGGCCAGCGGGCTGTAGAGCCGATGCTCCTTCCAGATGCGGTAGGTAAACCTGCTGCCTGCCATCAGGCAGATCAGCGCCAGCGGATAGAGGATCAGCACGCTGCGGGGTACAACGGCGGTGAGCCGAAGCATGACCAGCACGACCGGGATCGCCACCGCGCCCAGCCCGGCCGCCAGCACGATCCGTTGCAGGTCCGGCAAGCTCGCGAAACGCCAGAGGCCGCGATACAAGCCGAATGCCAGGAATATGCCGGCCTGGAGCGGCAGTATCCACGCCAACGTGTGCCACGTGTCGGAGAGCTGCGGCTCGTGCAGGTCCATGTTGGCGCGCAGCCAATACAACCCCGTCCAGGCGATCGCTGCGGCACACACGTCGTGCACGAACGCGAGCCAGACCCGCCAGTTAGCCCTTACTTTCCTCAAATCGTATTCCTCGCCGGCGCCAATGATACTCGATCGCGCCCAGGACCAAGGCCAGGATGGCTGCCCAAACGGCGACGGCCACGACCCCCGCGCCCGGAGCCCAGACGAGGGTTGCCACGGCGCTCCCCGCGGCTCCGACCATCAACGCCGCGTAGAGTGCCAGCGTACGACCGTGTCCCCAGCCGCTCTGCACCAGCCGCTGGTAGGAGTGATCCCGATGCGCTTCCCAGATCCTGGCCCCGCGCAGCAACCGCGCGGTCAACGTCACCGACGCGTCGGCAATAAACGGGAGAAACGCTAGGATCGGGAACCAGACCGGCCACCACCCTTCCAGCCAACCTGTCATTCCGAAAACCGCGGCGAGGAAGCCCAGCGGCACCGAGCCGACGTCACCGAGAAATACCCGGGCGGGCGGCAGGTTGTAGACCAGAAAGGGTGCGGCTGCCGCGGCGATCGCCAGGAGAAGCGCCGACATGGGGCTTGCGGCCAGCCAACCGGCCAGCGCGTACGCCCCGAAGCCGACGACCGTCATCGCGCCCGCCAGGCCATCGCTTCCGTCCATGAAGTTGTACAGGTTGGCCGTCCATACGATCACCAGGACCGCGACGATAGGGTTGAGCGCCGGCGCCGCCAGCCACACCCAGCCTGCCGCGGCGCCAAAGTGCACCGCGAGGCGCAGCCCGGGGTGAACGCCACGGTGGTCGTCGAGCAGCGATATCGCGACCAGCGCCAGGAGCGGGGCGAGCCACACCTTCGGGCCGGGCAACCATACGGTTCCGGCCAACCAACCGGCCCAGATGGCCAGTCCTCCAACCCGCGGGACCGCGAGCGCGTGCAGCGAGCGCGCGTTGGGCCGGTCGAGTGGCAGGCGCGCGGCATTTCCCACCAGAATCGCGAGAGCCCCCCAGGCCACCGCGGCAGCGATCATCGCCGGCAGCAGGCTCATCGCAGGCTCACTGATGTGGCCGCGCGGTGTCCACCCCTGCGGAACGTCGGCAAGCTCTTGTTTGTGCCCATTCTTGCCAGCGCATCGCGTCGATGCAGCGGAGACGATTCTAGAGTGAATTATACCCGGCGCGACACTGCGATAGCACGGGTCCAAAAGCGCGGTCTTGTTGCAATTAAACAACAGCATTCGCGGGCCGTTTTATGGTCGCGGGTTTTAGCTTGCCTTTGGATTCGGCGGTTTGGCACAATGAGTACCAACTTCTCGCACCCTTCTGAGAAGGTTCCGATGGCAGGCGCAAAGCAAGCTTCCTTGCCACTTTTTTCCGTCAGAGGAGAAATTTCATGAATAAAAAGCTCGTCGCTCTTGCCGTCGCCGGCGCATTTGCGCTGCCGCTGGCAGCGCAAGCGCAAACCGCGAACGTCACGCTGTACGGTCGCCTGAACGTCGACTTCGAATTGGTCAGAGGCAAGACGTGCCCAGCGGCAACCGGTACTGTTACAGGGGCACCCGGCACGGCCGCCGGCTGCTTCGTAGGTCTTCCGACCGAGAGCACGTCGAACACGACGATCGATCGCCTGAGCAGCAACTCATCGCGCTTTGGCATGCGCGGCACGGAAAGCCTCGGGGGCGGTCTCAACGCCATCTTCCAGATCGAGTCGTCGATCAACGGCGACACCAATGCCGGCAACCTGGGCGGCCGCGAAACGTTCGTCGGCCTGCAAGGGAGCTGGGGCAAGTTCACGGTAGGCCGGTTCCTGATGCCTCAGGACGACCTGCATCCGATCTTCGGTAACGCCCCGACGCTGACCACCTCGATCCTGTCGACGGCGGCACTTTGGGCGCAGGGACCGCTGAACAAGGCCCAGGGCGGCTTCGATGCGCGCACCGGCAACAGCCTTCGGTACGACTCGCCGAACTTCAGCGGCTTCACCACGGCCTGGCAATATTCGACGCGCGATGGGTCGGGTAATGCGGACAGCGGCGACAACGGAGATCACGCCTCCGAGGTTCGCCACGCCTGGGTGCTCGGCGGCAATCTCATCTACGCCAACGGACCGTGGAACGCCGGCATCGCTTTCGAGCGCAACGAGGACGTCCGCGGCGGCCCGAAGCAGGACGATACCGACTGGACCCTCACCGGCGCGTACGACTTTGGCACGATCATGCAGGGCTTCGGCCTGCGGCTCGCCGGCGTATACGAGCGCACCAAGTACGAAACGCCGACCGGCGACCTGAAGCGCGACTTCTGGGGCATCTCGGGCACGGTCCCCGTGGGTGGTGGCAAGGTCTACCTGTTCTATGGTCGCGCTGGCGAAGGCAAGGGCGGCGCAGCGGACGGCACGGCGGTCGGCGGCCTGGTCAAGGGTTCGAACACCAAGTCGCAACAGTACGAAGTCAGCTACAGCTACAGCCTGTCGCCGCGGACCCTGCTGTACACCGGCTATGTCAAGATCAACAACGACTCCAACGCCAGGTACCAGTTCAACATCAACCCGTACCCGATCGCCCCGGGCGGCAAGCCGGGCGGCCTCGTGTTCGGCATCGTGCACTTCTTCTAATCGTTTGCAACACGCAAGTCCCAGGCTTAGCTGGGTTTGAAGTGATCATCCGGGCGTCCAATGGGCGCCCGTTTTTTTTGCCCCATCGGCATGGAACAGCGATGGGGTTGCGGCACTCGCAAGCTAGGAGCCTGGATGATCGACGATCTGATCCTCGGTTTCGACCGAGCCCTGCGCACGCTTTCGGGCGTTGTCGCGAGCGGGCGCGCGAATCCCGCAGCCGGCATCCCGGAGCCCGACCTGACGCCCGAGGAACGGCGTCACGCGGCGGGGCTGATGCGCGTCAATCACACGGGCGAGGTTTGTGCTCAGGCGCTTTATCAGGCCCAGGCTCTGAGCGCGCGAGAAAGCGAAACCCGCCGCCGCCTCGTGCAGGCGGCCCGTGAAGAGGAAGAACATCTCGCCTGGACGCAGCAGCGCCTCGCCGAGCTCCGCGACCGCACGAGCCTTGCCAATCCGCTCTGGTACGCCGGCTCGTTCGCGATCGGTCTTGCCGCCGGCATGACCGGCGACGGCACCAACCTCGGCTTCGTTGTCGAGACCGAACGGCAGGTCGAAGAGCACCTGACAGGGCATATGGACCGCCTGCCGCCGCGGGACCTGAAAAGCCGGGCGATCGTCGCCGCAATGCGCGAGGACGAGGTGCGTCACGGCCGCCTCGCCCGCGACGCGGGTGCGGAAGAGCTCCCCTGGGTGGCGCGTGCGCTGATGCGTGGCGTGGCCCGTTTGATGACGGTGACCGCGTACCGCCTCTGACCTCGCACGGTGGGCGGCGCAACATGCGACAATGAGCACGCCCTGCGGTCCGATGCCCGGCCGTCAGAAGATCGGATGAAGAGACCCGTCGTCGCCCTGATCATCGCCTGCGCGGCGGCGCTGCCGGCCCCGGCGCAAGGCCAGATCGCCAACGTCCGGCTCTACGGCAATCTGAACCTGGACTTCGAGCTTATCCGCGCGAAACAGCAGGACGACACGAACCCGATCGTCAATCGCGTCAGCAGCAACTCATCGCGATTTGGTGTGCGCGGCAACGAGTACCTGGGGGGCGGTCAGGTCGCCATCTTCCAGATCGAGTCGTCGATCAACGGCGACACGAACTCCGGTAACCTCGGCGGCCGTGAAACCTTCGTTGGCTTGCAAGGCGACTGGGGCACGCTGAAGCTCGGGAATTTTCTGACGCCCTACGACGATATCCTGCCGATCTTCGGCAATGCGCCCACCTTGACGACCTCGGTGCTCTCGACGGCGGCGATCTGGGCGCAGGGACCGCTGTCGAAGCTGCAAGGCGGGTTCGACGCCAGGCTGGGCAACTCGATGCGCTATGAGACGCCGCCCTTGGGTGGATTCTCTGGCGAGCTGCAATACTCGACGCGCGACGCGTCCGGTAATGCGGACAGCGCGAATAACGGCGACCACACCTCCGAACTGCGCCACGCCAACGTGATCAGCGTCGGGGCGTTTTACAACAAGGGGCCGCTCGATCTCGGCCTCGCTTATGAACGCAACAACAAGGTGCGCTTTGCCAATGCCAACGATGCTGCGCTCTCGATCGCCGGCGGTTACGATTTCGGCACGATTGCAGGTGCTATCGGTCTGCGGATCGGCGCCGTCTACGAGCGCCTGAGATACGACACACCCACCGGCGATCTCAAGCGCGATTTCTGGGGCATCTCGGCGACCGTACCCGTCGGCGGCGGCTCGATCTACGCATTCTGGGGCCACGCCGGCAACGGCAAGGGGGACGCCGTTGACGGCACCGCGATCGGTGGTCTCACCAAAGGACCGGACTCGGCCTCCGACCAGTGGGAGGTCTCGTATAGCTATTCATTGTCGCTGCGTACGCTGCTCTACGCCGGCTACGTGCGGCTCAACAATCGCGCGAACGCGAGCTACGGCTTCAACATCAACGACTACAGCGCCGCGGTGGGCGCCAAGCCGACGGGTTACGTCGCGGGCATAGTGCATTTTTTCTAAGCCTGCTTCATCCACTCGCGCAGCGCCTTGAGACGCGCCGCGCGCACTCGCCGAACGATGTCCGTGCGACGCGGCTGATCAGCGGGGTGCGGGCCGAGCTTCACGCCCCGGACGATCCGCAGCGCCTCCGTGAGCCGTGCGGCGGCCAGATGGTCCCGGCCTGCGGCGCCTCTCCCCGCTCGGCGCCACACCGCGCATACGCGCAGAAGACCATCCAGTCGCTCCGGCCGGCGCAGCGCATCGACTGAAAGCAGAAGGTCGAGCAGCGCGGCCGGCGTCAGCTCCGTGGCGCGCTCGACCCGGGCGGACAGGCGCGCGGCGAGGCCGGCGAGCTCTCGACAATCGGTCGGCGCATTGAGCCGGCGGCTCAGGCTTCCGGCCAGACGTTCGCGAACGCTCGTCGTACTGGCCAGAGCGCCTGCAACCACCGCGTAGCGAACCGCCAGCGGTTCGCCCGTCGCGGCCGCAGAATCGATTGCCCGCAAGATACGCGTGCCTGCGGCGGGTCGATTGCGCGACGATTTGGCGAAGAGCGCATCGACCTCCGGGAACAGTTGCGTCAGCGCGCCGCAACGGCGCAGTGTGGAGAAGAAACGCGACGGTGTGGCTTCCATCAGCGCCCTCGCCAGTTCCTGCCAGACGCGCTCCCTCGAAAGCGTCGTCAGTTCACCACGGGTGGCGATTGAGCGCATCAGCGTTTCGGTTTCCGGCGCAACCGTAAAGCCGAGGCGCGCGGCGAAGCGCGCGACGCGCAGCACGCGCAGCGGATCCTCGGCAAAAGCCGGACCGACATGGCGCAGTACGCGTGCCCGCAAGTCGCGCTCTCCGCCGAACGGGTCGATCAACGCGCCGTCCTCGCCCCGCGCCATCGCGTTGATCGTCAGGTCGCGGCGGGCGAGATCCTCCTCGAGCGTCACGTCGGGCGCGGCGTGAAAGCTGAAACCTCGATGGCCGCGCCCGCTCTTGCGCTCGGTGCGCGCCAGAGCGTATTCCTCGTGAGTATCCGGATGCAGGAACACGGGGAAATCACGACCAACGGGCCGAAAGCCAAGGTCACGCATCGCTTCCGGAGTGGCACCCACAACGACGTAGTCGTGGTCGGCGACCGTTCGTCCGAGCAACTCGTCGCGCACCGAGCCGCCGACGCGATAGATCTTCATTCGCCGTCCCTGCTAGCGCCCAACGCCGCGCAGTTTGGAGTAACGGCTTCGCTTGACGGGCGCAAGGTAACTCGGCGCGATCGCCTCCAACGCCGCGGGCACACCGCCGAACACGACGGGATACTCACAGTCGCAAACGCTGTCGCGGGTCATCGATGCGAGATTGTCACGAGTCATCAGCTTGCCCGGCAGAATCTCGAGAATGCGCGCCTGCAGGCGCGACAGCCTCGCACCCAGCGGAACAATCGGACGACGATAGCCGGTGACCTCGCCGACGTAGGCGACCAGCTCGCGCAAGGTGTAAACCCCCGGGCCGCACAGCGCGTAGCGCTGGCGCAACGTGCGGTCGTCGTCGAGCGCGCGGACGAACGCCCCAGCAACGTCGCCGATCCAGACCGGCTGGAAGCGTGCCTCGGCGCACGCCAGCGCCACCACCGGCAGGAAGCGCTCGACGCGCGCAAACATGTTCAGGAACAAATCCTCGGGACCGAAGATCACCGAGGGACGAAAGATCGTCCACTCGCGATCGGACTCGGCAACGATGGCCTCGGCCTGCCCCTTGCTCGCGAGATAGCGGCTCGGGCCCTGCGCATCGGCGTTGAGCGCGCTCATGTGCAGCAGTCGCGGCACGCCCGCGGCGCGGCACGCAGCGACGGTCTTGCGCGCAAGCTCGACGTGAGCGCGGTCGAAGTCGCCCAGACGGCCCTCGTTGATGATTCCCACCAGATTGATCATCGCGTCCGCGCCGACGGCGAGGCCTTCGAGTGTCACCGGATCGTGGATGTCGGCCTGGAGAACGTCGACGGTCGGTAGCAGGATGAGGTGCTTGGCCCGCTCCCGGCTGCGCGTCGGCACGATAACGCTCCATCCTTCCGCGACGAGCCTTGCGACGACGTGCCGCCCGACGAAACCGCTCCCGCCGAGCACGAGAATTCTGCCGGTGCTCATCGGTCGGGCTCGGGGCGATCCGCGGGCACTGCGTCCGGAGCGGCCACGGCGCTCTCGGCGCCGCTGTCGACGCCCTTGTCGACGCTTTTCTCAACGCTTTTCTCAATATTGGCGGCGGCGCCACGAGGCGTAACGACGCCGAGCCGGTCGTGAAGCGCAACGTAGCGCGAACCGAGCCGTGCCTGATAGAACATGGCGTTGGCCAGCACTCTCTTCACGTAGTCCCGGGTTTCGTTGAATGGGATCGTTTCGGCGTAGATCGCGCCTTCGAGCGGCGCCATCCCCCGCCACGCCTGCGCGCGTCCCGGGCCCGCGTTGTACGCCGCGGCGGCGAGCACCGGCTCGCCGTCGAGCTTGCCCAGAACGTAGCGCAGATAATACGCGCCCAGGCGCACGTTGAGCGCGGGGTCGTCGAGCCGTAAAGGCCGAGAGTCGGCGCCGGTCTGTCGCGCGACCCAGCGAGCGGTCGGCGGCATGAGCTGCATGAGTCCTACCGCACCGGCCCCCGACACGATGTCGGATACGAAGCGGCTCTCCTGGCGCACCAGGCCGTAGACCAGCGCCGGGTCGAGCCCGTTGTCTCGGGATGCGGCTTCGATCTCGGTTTCGAAGGGCGTCGGGTAACGCAACCCGAAATCGTGTCGCCGCCGGGTGCGCTCGGCAGTGTTGATCGACCGGTCATAGAGCCGGTTGCCCTGCGCAAATGTCGCGGCCAGGAGCAGGCCGTCGTCGTCGAGGCCGCGCACGACCGCCAGCCATTCACGCTGCGCGTCCGGCCGCAGGTCGAGTGCCGAGAGTCTGACGACCCGCTGCACCGCATCGCGCGCTGCGAATGCGGTGAGCGCCGCGGACTCGGGTGTCAACGGCTCGCTGATCGGCATGACGCTCGCGCCCAGTGCTTCGGCGGCGAGGAAGGCGTAGAAATGCTGTTCCGTGGCGAGACCGCCATACAGCCGCGTCGCATCCTCGTCGTGCCCAATGGCGGCGAGCGCGCGCGCCTTCCAGTACCGCCACGCGGGGTCCAGCGCCTCATCAGGCGGCATCGCGTCGATCGCGCGGCCCACCTCGGCCCAGTTGCCGGCGCGCAGCGCCGCGCGCACCCGCCACGCGCGTTGCGCCTCGTTCAACGCGGCGCCTTCGGCTTCGCGATACCAGTCGCTCGCCGCCGGAACGAGCTGGCGCGCCGCGTTGAACGCAACGAGGAGGTTGCCATAGAGGCGATCGGCCTCCGGCAGTCGTCCACGCCACTTGGCCCACGCTTCGTGCGCAGCAGCCACGTCGGTTTGTACGACGCGGTCGAGCGCATAGAGCGCCATCTCACGGTCGGTCGGCGCCGTCCAGCGAAATTCGCCTTTGGCGAGCGCGGCCCGCGCGCCGCGGTCGATGCGCTGAAACTCGCGCGGCGAGGGCCGCTCGGGGGCCGGTAATTCCGCGGCGATCCGGGCGGCGAGGCGAAAGTTCCCGGCTTCGTGCGCGAGCCGGAAGCGCGCCCAGACGTCACGCGTGGACAATGCTCCCTGAGCGAGCAAGGCGGAGAAGAGGGGCTGACACGATTCGGGCTGTTCGTGTCCGTTGAACCAGAAGCGCCGGACCTCCAACGCCGGGTTGTCGCCCTCGCGCTTGCGCTGGAGCTGGAATTGCGCGGCATAGCAGGCGAGCTCGACATCCTCGGCCGCGCGCGCGGGGTACTCCGCGCCGAATATTTCCCACGCGCCGCGCTTGCCCAGCGACTTCAGCCATTCACCGCGAAGCCGGTCGGCGAGCGGCATGTCAGCGTAGCGCTCGAGAAACGCACGCACGGCCGCCGGGTCGGCGTCGTCGAGCTTAAGGCGCAATCGCCAGTACTGAACGTACGGCTCGAGCAGGTGTCCCTTGAGGCGCGGTGCCAGGCGCTCCAGCCGCGCCGAATCGCCGGCGCGGTACGCGTCGCGCGCGGCCGCGAAGTCTGCGTCGGTCGGTTGGCCGAGCGCCGCGAAGCTGATGCACGCCGCCAGGGTCGTGGCGCAGCGCGCGGCGAAGGTGGAAGAAAGCAGCGCGGACATCAGCAGCATTGTCAGCGACGCGTTCAGATGCGACAAGTCTTTCCTAAAGAACCTAACCGCTCGCGACGTGAGCGCCGGGGTCGATGGTAAACTTCCTCCGCTCCGGACCGTGCCGGCACCGCAGGGTTCGCGGCAAATCCTAAGGAACCTCTGAACAAGTCCCACATGAGCCGCGTTTCTGCAATGGCCTCAGATGCTAGGCCTCATTTGCCAACTGAGGGCGCAGCGAATAGCTCGTGCCTATTCGCAAGCCGCGCAACAACGCAGATGAGTGCCCCGCGCGCAAACCCGAAGGGACGGGGCTCAGTTGCCAACTGCGCGGGCGATCTGCCGTCGCGCCGCTCGCCCGTGGGGCCTGCCACGGGCGTCGCGTCGCTTCGCGCATCTCATCCCGGAAAGCCGCCGTCGCGGCCACGCGGGGCTTATTCAGAGGTTCCTTAGCCTGAATGAGAGGATTGACCAGAGCGTTGGATGCGCATCGACCGCACCGACTTGAGGTGAAGATGCGCAACATCTTCGCGATTTTCATCGGCGCATCCTGTCTT
>WNGL01023078.1_pt1 | contig 19317 bp, 30 predicted proteins | sample 5400591 | NCBI WGS metagenome assembly WNGL01 (sample SAMN13153377, study PRJNA577476) | soil metagenome | isolation source: 80 cm soil or saprolite under Garry oak tree replicate 1 | place: USA:California | collected 2016-06-15 | reverse complement strand
GTGCAGCCGGGCGGCCGCCGCGGCGATGCGCCCGGTGTAGGCCTGCAGGTAATCGGGCATTGAGGAGAACTGGCCGGCCGGGTTGACGTAGTAGCGCCAGCCAGTCCGGCGCATGGAGCCGCCGCGGCCCTGGGTGAGCCGGACCCAGGTGCGGCGGGCCCGCTCGAGGCCTTCGGTGCCGTCGAGGTCGTAGCTGGCTTCGTACTCGGCCCGCGAGTGCGGCGTCAGCGCGCACGCCCGCGCGAGGCCTGCCGGGTCATCGCGCAGGACCTGCCAGAAATTCATCAGGTCGCCGTCGAGGTCGCTGACCGTCTCGAACCGGCTCGGCTTCTTGGCCAGCAGCACGGCAAGGCTCCCCGCGAACGGCTCGACGTAATGCTCGTGCGCGGGCAGCAGCGCGGCTATCCGCGGCGCGATGGACGTCTTGCCGCCGAAGTAGGTGAACGGGGGCTTCACGCCGCGCCGCCTGTCCCCGGCGGCATCACCCGCACGCCGGTCACCTGCCGCACCGGGCGGCTGCCCCGGCCCCGCCGCCGTTCCGCGGAACGGCGGCGTACGCCCTGCGGATGGCGGCGCGCTGCAGCGCCTGATGCACGGGCAGGTCCGGACACGGCGGCACGTGGTCACAGCGCGGCTCACTCATCGGCCTCGTCCTCGTCCGGATATTCGGCGCCGTCCTCATCGCCTAGCCACGGATCCGGCTCACGCGGCTTGACCGGCTCCAGCTCGTACCGGCTGACCGGCACCGGCATCGACCGGGCGCCGATCTTCCGGGCGATGTCCTCCGTGGTCGGCGTGATGCAGTACACGGCGCCGGGTGCGTAGAACTGGGTGATCTGCGGGCCGCCGTCACTGTCGGCGTGGATGTCGAGGCGCATGAAGTCGGCGCCGCCCATCGCCTGCCAGGTGACATGCCCGGCCAGGCGCCGGTGTCCCATGATTTCGCATATCGCCCAGCCCTCGAACGGGTCACTCACCGCCGCCGCCCCCGGGCTGCCCGCCGGCGGCGGTGCGCGCATTTGCCGCTGTCGTGATCGCGGCGTTCAGCGCCGCCAGGTCCTTGCATTTCCCCAGCATCCGCACCGCCTCGATTCCCTCCGCCGCGGTCAGTTCCGACGTGGACCCGACCTTCCGGCCGATGATGTCCGCGGTGAAGCCGAGGCGTTCCTCCCGGTCGGTGACGCCGAGCCGCTTGAAATGCGCCTGGATGACGCCGACCCTGTTGGGCGCCGGGTTCGGCACGCGCAGCCCGGGCGGCGCGTCCGCCCACTGGTCATCCGGGTCCGGCGCGGTCAGCCGCTCGGTGCCGGGCACGGAGCCTTTGACGGCGTCTTTCTGGAGTGCGGTGTGGGCGGCGAGCTGCGCGGCGGTCATGTTGCCGTATGCCTCGGCTTCCTCGTCGGTGATCTTCGACCGGGACAGGGAGCCGTCCCGGTTGCGCGTGTCGGGGTCATCGCGGAGCTCGAAGAACCCGTCCTCGCGTTCCCCGGAGGAATGCAGCAGCGAGTACGCCAGTCCGAACTTCCCGTCGGCCGTCCCCGGCTTCGACGTGAATGCCAGGCCGTGCTGGCCAAGCCGTCTCAGGACGGCGGTGCTCACGTCGGCGAGGTCGGCGTACTTGTACGTGTAGCTGTACGGCTTGCCGCTCTTGCTGATGCCGCTGACTTCGCCGGTGCGGTTCTTCTCGACGGCGGGCAGGTCGGCCTGGAACGCGGCGAGGGCCTCGGCCAGTTTCGAGCCGGAGGCCGTGTCCGGCCATGCGAGTGGCGCGTCACTCACGTCAGAAACCATCGGGGTGATCCCTTCCCTGGTACTCCTCGAACTCGCGGTCGGCGCCGTACCGGCGGTAGCAGCCGATCGCGTCGAGGCACAGCCAGGAACCGGATGTCGTCTGTTTCATGGCGGTGACGGGTGCGCTGGTGCGGCAGATGAGGCAGACGGCGTTTAGCGTGACGGCGTCGGCGAGCAGCATCCAGTCGTCGCCTGCGTGCTCGCGGCGGGTGGCCTGCCAGATGCGGCGCGGCGTGAACACGCCGTCTGCGGGCCGTCGCCTGCGGAGTCGCGCGCGGATGAGCAGCCACGCGAGACGCAGGTGCACGGCTAGCCCGGACACGGCCACCGCCGCCGCATCGGACGTCACGACCCCTCCTCGCTGATCGCATCCGCGAAGGACCGCAGCCGGTTAGGCCCGGCCGCGTACACGGCGTTGCGGCGGACGGCCAGCCGGGTGAGACGCTCCCGCTCGGCTGCCTGGAGGGGGATGAGGGCGGCGGAGATGATCCGCTCGGCAGCGCGGACCGCATTTAGGCGTGATTCGCCGGGCTCGCTCATCTCGGTGCGGATGATCGCGGCGTAGGCGTCAATGTCGTCAGCGGTGATCCCCGTCAGGTTCATGTCATCCACCAGGTCAGGGTGTCCCTGCCGGTGCCCCGGTAGGCGTAGGGCCGGAATTCGGGGAGGCCGTTGCGGGTCTCGCGGCGGGCGGCGGACTGCGCCCCGTCCCGGAATCCTTTCCTGTCCGCCTTCTCGCGGCGGCTCGCCTGGAGGCACGCATCGTCCAGCGGCTCGCCGTTGCGCCAGTGCCGCCGTGCGGCGGCCGGGGTTCCGCACGGCGCCAGCTCCCTAGCCATCCGCGCTCACCGGCGTGATCGTGCCGATGACTGAGTCGTCCAGCGCCTGCCGGGTGACATGCGCCGTGAACCCGGCGGCTTCGAGGCTGGCGGTGATGGCGGGGTGCAGGGTGCCGGGCACGGGCCCGGAGGCGGCGATCCGTTCCGCGCGGGCCGCGAGCAGTTCGGCTACCAGCGGGTCCGGCTCGGGATGCTCTTCCGTCCAGTGGGTGTGCCGGTCGGCGCAGCCGGGGCGGGCGCAGTACGGCGCGGCGGCGCAGTGGCGGACGTCCAGCGGCGCGTCATACTCGCGGCCGGGCAGCGGGTCGTCGTACACCAGCGCCTGCACTGAGGACATGACTTTCATCGGGCTTCCGCCCGGCGCCGGCCTGGATTCGCGCGGCTGCTCACGCGGCTCCCAGTAGGTGCTGTGGCAGTCATAGGCGGTGCCGGGCCGCACGGGCAGTCCGCGGAGCCGTCCCATGGAAGCCATCTCGGCCGTGGTGTCCGCCGACGGGGCGGTGATGGCGAGCTGGCGGCGGGGCCGCTGCGGCTCTGTCCCGCGCACCCGTTCGCCCTTGTCCGGGGTGAGGCCGACGAAGATGGCGCCCGCGGCGTAGAGCGCGGCGGCGGCGAGGACGCCGACGGCGAGCGCCGTCATGACGGCCACTCGCCCGTGATGAGGACGCCGTACAAGGCGATTGCCGATGCCTGCAGTTCAGTGACCGTGGGAGCGAGCGCGTCCCTGGCTGCGGCCCTGGCTGCGTCCCCGGCTGCGTCCCCGGCTGCGGCCCAGGCTGCGGCAGCCTTATCCCGCGCCTGCCGCACCACCGGGCCAGCGGATCGCGCGGCTGCGAGATCGGTGATGCGGCGCAGGTCCCGCAGCGCCGCGGTCTCGGCGGTGAGCCCGGCGAGGTCCAGCCACGCCGGGGTCCAGGTGCGGATCAGCCAGTCCAGGGCGATGTAGCCGCGCGTCTCGTCCCGGCCATCCCCGGCGGTGCCGGGCAGCCGCGGGATGAGCGGCACCAGGAACTGCCGCGTGTCATCCGGCAGCACGTCGTTGAGGCTGCGGCCGTAGCCGCCGAGGACCGGCGAGACGCAGGGCGGCCGGTCAGTGTGCTTGCGGCCGGCGAACCAGGCGACGGCTTCCATCAGGCACACTCCGTCGCCGCGGCCGGCGTGGCCGCCGCGGGCGAGGGTGAGGCTGGCGAGGTCAAGGGCGGTGGTCATGGGTTTTTTCTCCGGTAACGGTCGGTTTGCGTTCGGGGCGGGCGGCGATGGTGATGCGCAGGTTCCCCCGGCGCGGAGCCGGGCGTAGTCCTCGTCCGTGTGATGCTCGTCGAGGCGGACACGCCACTGGCAGGGCGCGCACTCGGCGTAGAACCTGATGTCGTGGGTGACGGGCGGCCCGGACGGGCGCGGCTCGGACCGCCCGGACACCGGCACGTGATCCGCCGGATGGCTCACGGCTGGCTCCCGTCGCCGTTCAGCTGCTGCTCGATCCACGCCCGCCGGTACCGGCGGTGCCCCAGACCGCCGCCGGCGCCGAGGGTCCGGATGATGTGCTCGGCCGGGATCACCCCGGCCTGCGCCCACCGGGTGACGGTCTTCGGGTCCACGGAGAACAGGCGGCTCACTTCCGCAGGGGTCAGCCACTCGCCGCCCTCAATACGATGCCGGGTAGCCATGTCACGCGCCGCCTTCCGCTGGCTGAAGCGTCCCGGTCTCGTAACCGCGGCGCTGCTGCCGGACGCGGAGCACTGGCGGCGGAGCCGGTCACGGTAGCGGGACTTGTTCCGCCGGTGCTTGGTGTTGTGCTTGCGGCTCATCACGCGCTCCGCTCAGGCGCCAGGAGGCTGCCGCAGTCCCAGGTGATGATGTCCTCGGTGCGGGTGACCTCGACCTGCGGCACGGCGGCGAGCGCGGCCGGGTCGGCGACGGTCTCGGTGACCTGCCGGGTGCCGGTCACCACGCGGGTGCACACCGCGTCGCGGTAGGCCGACAGCCTGATCCTCAGGCCGCCCAGCTTGCCGGCCAGCTCGAAGTAGGCGTTGCCGCTCTCGCCTTCCCATGCGTCCTTGCGCCAGGTGCAGGGGAAGGCGCGGGCGGCGTCTGCCATCTGGGCACGCGGGTCGCCGGCGTGCAGGAAGCGGATGGTGATCTCGCCGTCGGGCAGCGGCAGCCCGGGATGGGCGTCCAGGGCGCCGGCGAGCATGCGCAGGCCCGCGGTGTACGCGGCGCGGGTTTCCTCGGTGGTCATGTGGTGCTCCTTGTCGTAGGTTGGGTGCTGGTGCTCCGGCCGTCACCGTTCGCTGCGGTGGCGGCCGAACCTGTCATGGCTGCCGCTTGGCCCTGGCCAGCAGCAGGCGGACCTGCGTGCCGAGCGAGAGAAACGACGGGCGCCGTCCGGCGCGCTGGCCGATGAGCCCGAGGTCGGCTAGCAGCCGGTCCAGGTCGTTCTTGCCGCGCTGGCAGCGCTGGCAGGGGCATTTGCCGTTCAGCGGCGCGATTCGCATGCTCACGGCGATCAGGCCTGGACGCGGTTGCGGGCGATGAAGGCGTCGATCTCGGACTGCTCGACACGCCGCCCGGACTGCTGGTTGCCGGGCGGGAGCTTGATGGTGGCGATCGCGCCGCTGGCCATCAGCTCGTAGAACTTCCGGGTCTTGATGCCCAGTTGCTCGCACGCCTGTTCGACGGTGAGGAGCCGTGTGGTGGCTGGTGTCATGCGGGGCACACTACCCGCACGTGCGCGCACTTGTCCACCGGCCCGCTTCCTCCGGAGTGTCAAAGGCCGTGACGTCTACCCGGCGCACTTCATCGCGCCATGGCTTCCGATGCGTCGGGTTGATGTCCGTCAGGTGCTGCGAGAGCCTCTGGATGATCGCCGTCCCGCAGGTCTTGCCGACGTAGAGCGCCTCACCGTGAGTGTCGAACATCCGGTAGACCCAGTTGCTCCTGACGAGCGCGAAGTCCACGGGCACGTACACCGGCATGCACTGGACTGTAGCGCACACGCGCGCGAACGTGTGAGGCTAGGCCATGGAAGCCATCCCGGTAGCCTAGGGAAACCATTAATGCGCAAGTACGCACACGTTTCAGGTTGTGCAAACAGGGATTTTCCTGCTAACGTGCGCCTGCGCGCACGTTCGCGCACAGATAGCCTGCGCACTTTTAATCCGTGGATCAGGTTTCGATCACCTGACGCCCCACGCAGGTCAGAACCCATCTGGTCAGACAGGAGCAAGATCAATGGAAGCCACGCCGGTAGCCAAGGGCCAGCCGACAGGCATGCTCGGCGTCATCCCGCCAGGCTTCAGCCCGCAGGAAATGACCGCCGCCCGCCGCCACTACATAACCTCGCGCGGGTGGAAACCCGGCACCGACCTGGAGAACATGGTCTGCCGCCAGCTCTGCAACTTCGAGATGGGTACCGGCTGCCTCATGCTCGCAGCCCGGTTGGCCGCCAGCGGGCCAGCCGTCCTGCACATGCGACTTCATCGGCGCAGGCCATCCCGGCCTCAGTGCGCATGAGGTCGCCGGCTGCGCCGCAGAGGAAGCACGTAGCGTCGCCGCAGGGGAGCACGCCTCTCATGCATCCCTCGCCGGGCCAGTAGGGACATAGCTCGGCCTGGCACTCGCCCATGCGGCCGAGCCTATGCCTGCGGGGTAACGAACGTCCCGCGGCCCCTGACTGTGTAAACGAGGCCCTTGGCCTCCAGCACCGTGATCGCGTGCTGCACCGTGCCCTGCGCCAGGCCGGTCTGGTCCTTCAGCTGCTTCAGTGACGGGATCGCCTCATCCGGGGCGTACTCGCCGGCAGCGATGGCCGCCTCGAGCTGGTCGGCGAGCTGCTGGTAGGAGGGGACTTTCGACCGGATGTTGATCTCGATCTCCACAGGCGGTCACGGTAGTAAGGCTGGTATGGCTGGCACGCTACCCGGTTCTTCCAGGGTTTTCTAGGCTTCCTGCCATACCTGGTATACGTTCGGGTCATGGATGATGACGAGTTCAGCCGGCTGGCGGCGAGGCTGGCGCGGCTGGTGGCCGAGACCGCTGAGGCCGCGGAGGATCTGCTGGCGGAGATTAAGCGGCGGGAACGCGGCGAGAACGCGGCGCCGGTGACGCCGCTGTGGCCGGCAGGTAACAGTGGCCCGTGATGGCGAGGCCGGCCGTGCCACCCGTGCGCTGGCCGGCTGCGCGCTGGCCGGCGTGTCCCTGATCGCCGCCGTCGTCTCCTACCTTCACGCCCTGGCCGTCGTCCGGGCGGTCGGCGCCACCAGGCCGGTGGCATGGCTGATCCCGTTCCTGGCCGATCTCGTCATCCTCGGTGCGTCGGCGGCGCTGCTCGATGCGGCCCGCCGGGCCGGGCGGCTGTCGCCGCTGGCCGTGTTCTCGCTGCTGGCCGGGATCGGGGTGACGCTGGCCATGAACGTGGCAGCCGGGTGGCATCACGGGACCGCCGGGGCGCTGGTGGCGGGGTGGCCGGCGGTGGCGTTCATCCTGGCGCTGGAGTCCCTGGCCGGGATGGTGAGACGCGGGCGCGGCGGGAAAACCCCCCAGACCGCCGTGCCCGCTTCCGGCCAGCCCGTGCCGCTGTCGCTGGACGATGCGATCCGCGGTGCGGCGGCGCACCTGTCGAAGCGGCAGATCGCGGCGGCGTTCGAGTGCTCGCGGTCGCGGGTTGACAAGGTGCTGCCACCCAAGGGCGCGGTCCCGGCGGCTGGCCATCCGGTAGCTCCCCCCGCTGCCGCAACGCCGCCGGGACCGCCTAAGGACGCGCCCGTGCCGGGCTCCCCACCGGCCGCAACCGGTATACCGGCACGGGCGCCCGGGGACGCGGCCGGGGCGCGGCAAGCAGCGGCTGCAGCCCGCCTGCCTGCCCCGGCCGCCCGCGCCTCCAACGGGGGCCGTCGTGCGTGACCGCTGGCGCCAGTGGCGGGCTGCCCGGCGGCGCACAGCCCGCGTCGAGCGGATCACGCAGGGCCTGATCACGGCATCGGGGTACGACGTCAAGTTCCCCCGGCAGGAGGCGTTCTTCCGCGAGCACGCGGAGCAGATCGTCGCGACGGAGGAGCGGGCAGAGCGGGATGGCAGCGATGGGTGAGACATGGAAGCAGATCGGAGACTGGCCGTACGAGGCATCAAGCCTTGGCCGGATCCGGTCGGTTGACCGCGAGCTCAGCGACGGCCGGCGGGCGGGCAGCGTCGTGCTGAAGCCGACGCTGGACGATAACGGCTACCCGCGGGTGACGCTCAGCCTGGACGGCAAGCCGGTAACCAAGCTCGTGCACCAGCTCGTCTGCATTGCCTGGCACGGCCGGAGGCCGAGAGGCAAGGAAGTCAGGCATAAGAACGGGGTGAAGACGGATGTCAGCCCGTCGAACCTGACTTGGGGAACGAAGCCCCAGCAGGAGAAAGACAAGAAACGTCACCGCCAGGCGGCACTCTCGCCGGCTGAGCCGGTCCGGCTGTCTGACGCGGTGGCGCTCGGCGTGGTCAGCCTCAGCCTGGCAGCCATCCGGAAGGCCAGCCACCGGCCGGGGTTCCCGCAGGCCGTAAGCCGTCAGGGTCTATCCCGTCTCTATGACCAGGATGTCTTGCGGGTTTGGGAGCAAGACAGATGAGACGGAACGTCATAGATGGGACGGAATGGAAGCAAGTCCTGCAGACTAGGTTGGGACGCATGTGACGTGCAAACGTTCCTGATGGCAGCGGTGGCCGTAGTGGCTGCTGTTGCCTATGTCCTTATTAAGCATCCGCTGCTGTGGCGGTGGCTGTCCGGTCACCCGCTGGACGGGAAGCACCGGACGAACGCGACGTGGCTGCACCCGGCGACGAAGGTGCATCATCCGACTCCGGTGGTCCGCTGGCATCACCTGCCACGGCTGACCAGGACGGCGATCCGGACCGGGCTGACGCTGGCCGCGCTGGCGGCGGGCTGGGGGGCTGGGGGCATGTGACTAACCCGCAGGTCACGGACCTGGTAATCATATGTCTCGGCTGTGTTTGCGCCGTGTTCGCCGGCTGGCGGATCGTCCGGGCGCTGCGGCGGGCGCGTCATCACCGACGCTGGGTCACTCCGCTGCACCGTGCCCTGGCGCCCGTGCTCGGCGTCAATCTCGCGGAGCGGCCGGGGTCGTGGCTGCAGGTCGAGCCGGACCGCTCGGCCGCCACCATCGCGCTCCCGGCCAGCTTCGCCACCAGCCCGGCCCGTCGCGGCGCGATCACCGAGGTCGTCAAGGCGAAGCTGGCACTGGAGGCCCCGGAGGTCACCTGGGATGAGCGCGGGCACCGGCCGGTCGTCAGGTTCCGGTCCGCGCCGCCTCCGCCGCGCCGGGCGGGCATAGATGACCTGATGCCCGCGATCGAGGCGGCCGGTCCCGCTGACCTCGTCCTCGGCCTGGGCCGCGGCGGCAAGCCGGTCATCGTGTCGCTGGACGGCGACAGCCCGCACCTGATGCTGTCGATGGGATCCGGGGCCGGGAAGTCCGTCCTGGGCCGGCTGATCGGGGCGCAGTCGAAATACCGGGGCGGCGTGCTGCTGGTCTGGGATTACAAGCTGATCTCCCAGAACTGGTGCAAGGGGCTGCCGGGGGTCGTCTACTGCAAGACCGAGGCGGAGATCCACGCGTCGGCGCTGTGGCTGGAGGCCGAGATCAAGCGCCGCAACAAGGTCGCGGATGCCGGGGCCGACATTGAGGGCAACGTGCACGCGAACGTGGGACCGCGGATCGTCGTGCTGGCCGAGGAGCTGAACGCGACGATGGCGCGGCTGCGCGCCTACTGGCGGGAGCACGGCGACGACAACAGGAGCCCGGCGGTGGAGGCGATCGACGCGGCGCTGTTCATGGGCCGCCAGGTGCGCTGCAACATCGTCCAGATAGGCCAGCTGATCACGGCGGGCACGGCGGGCAGCTCGGCCGGCCGGGAGAACATCGGCGTCCGCGTCCTGGGCCGGTACACCAAGAACGCGTGGAAGATGCTGGTGCCCGAGGTCCAGCCGATGCCGCCGAGCAATAACACGCCGGGCCGGGTGCAGGTGGTGACGGGCGGCGTCGCGCGGGAGACGCAGACGGGTTTCCTGACGGGCTACCAGGCGCGGCGGCTGGCCACGGCGGGCGAGGTTTCGCTGTGGCCGTCGCCGATTCCCGGAATGCCGCACCTGACGCCTGTCCCAGATGGGACGCCGATCGAGAATTCTCAGGCTGACCTGGGCAGCGTCTCAGTGACATTGCCTCCTGAGCTGCCTTCCTGTGACGCTATCCGGCTGTCTGACGCGGTCGCGCTGGGCATCGTGTCGATCAGCCTGGCGGCGGTGCGGAAGGCCAGCCACCGCGATAGCGCGTTCCCGGAGCCCGCGGGCTGGCAGGGCATCGCGCGGACGTACGACGCGGAGCAGCTGCGGGCGTGGGAGGACGGCCGGCCGAGGTCCGGGCGGGCGCGCGAGGACGTGCCGTCATGAGCTGGCAGCTGGCCGGGGTCATCGCGGGCGCCGTCGCGTTGCTGGGCGTCTGGTATTTCCTGCGGGCGGTGTTCGTGCCGCACGCGGTCTGCCGCTGGTGCCACGGCACCGGCAACAACCCGTTCAGCACGGCCAGCCGTCAGGGGGATTGCTGGCTGTGCCACGGGCAGCCGCGGCGGATGACGCGGGGGGCGCGGCTTGTCCGCGGCCAGGGCTGGAGGCGGAAGTGATGCGCGCCTTCGCGGTGCTGAGGGTGTGGCGTGCCTGCCCGGCCGCGTGCGGCGGTCACGGCCAGCCAGGTGTACGAGATCACGGACGCGCGGCCGTCCCGCGCAACCGGAAGGAGCAAGTGATGGGCAACTGGCGGACGGTGAACATCATCGGCACCATGAGCGCGGATCACGCGGCGAAGCTGCTGGACCTGCTGGACCATGGCCCGGGCTACGACCGCATCCCCTGGGACGCGCCGTATGCCTGCCTGATGTTCAGCCGGGCACGGCCGGGGCTGTGCGGGCTGGGAGCGTGGCCGGCCGCGAGCATGGACCGCTGCGGGAACCTGGCCGAGCGGGATTACTCCGTGACGGACGTGGCCGCCGGGCTGGATGCTCTCGTGCACGCCGCGCCGTCGATGCTGCTGAAGGTGCACTGCGGCGGCGAGTACGAGTCGGATGAGTGCGTGGCCACCATCTCCGTCGGCGAGGGCCTGGTCGTGGCCGGCAAGCCTGAGCGCGAGAAAGTGAACGGACCGCCAGATAGCCAGGTTGCCGAGCACCTGGTAACCAACCTGAGGCGGGACTAGCCATGCCTGAGTCGTACGGGAAAGACGGCCGCCGGTGGCTGAACGACCACCCCGGGTGGCGGCTGGAACCCGGGTTCGAGCTGGACGGCTATTACGCGTGGCGGCCGGACGGGACGGCGGCTCCGGTGTCCGCGATGACGCTGGACGCCCTGGCGGCTTACGCGCATGAGGCGGAGGCGGCTACTGGTGGGCCTTCAGCAGCGCCTCCAGTGCCGTAGCCCGCTTCACCAGGCCCTCGACGCCGGCTAGCGCCTCAGCCTTCCACGACGTCGGCGCGGGCACGTCCGGCGCCGGGACAGGCGCGGCGGCCCGCCACGCCGGCGAGACGACCAGCGACACGTCATAGTCGCCGCCCGCCGCCGCCGCGGCCTCGTACTGCACGGCGACCACGCCCGGCTGGGTGCGCAGGTCCGTCCCGTCCAGGTCGGCGAACCCGCCGTCGAGGGTGGCGACCCACAGCCCGTAGTCCTTCGACAGGCGCAGCTGCCGCGTCGTGCACGCGGCGATGACGTGCGGCTTGTCCGACCGGTCGCAGTAGATCACCGGCCAGTGCCCCGCCGCGCGCTCGCCGGACGCCCACATCGCCGCCGACGCCGGGTTCATGTCCCCCGGCTCCGCATCCGCCGCCCTGGCCCGGCCGGCCGCGCCGCCCTTCCCGGTCACGGTGATCCCCACCAGCGCCCGGCCGGTAACCCCGGCGGCCTCCATCGCGGCCCACGCCTCGCCCGGCCACTGCGACACCGGCCCGTCAAGATACCCGGCCACCAGGCTAACCGGGAGGCCGCGGAACTCCTGCCCGGCCTTCACCGCGGCCAGGATGGCGCGCCAGTTCACCGAGTCGAGCATGATCCGGTGGTCACTGAGGTTCGTCATGCGTCTTCCTTCCGCCGCTGGTACAGCTCCCGCCGCTCCAGGTAAGTGAGCCGTTCCCTGATCTCGCCGTGCACGGCATCGCCCCGCTTCTGCCGGTCCTCCAGGTCAGCCCGGATCAGCTCGTGATCCTTATCCTTGCGGATGATCAGCGCCTCCACGTCGGAGATCAGCTCGACGATCTTGTCGTCGGTGCGGGTCCACTTGGCGACGCCCTTGACCACGTAGGTCAGGAGCGCGGTCATCACCGCGAAGATCAGCCCGAGGAAGCTGATGATCAGCCCGAACCGCTCCCCGGTGCTCATGCGCCTGCCTCCCCCGTTTCCTTGCGCCCATCTTCTCACCCCAGTCTCTCGAACACCGTGGACCGGCACGTGATCGTCGGGGCGCCGGTGACTGACCCCCACTGGCAGCGGAGCGCGAAGTTCTGCGCGGCCGTCGTGTCGAGCCCGGTGCCGGTGGCCAGGTTATGGCCGCCGAGCGGGACCGAGTTGTTGGCCGCGGTGCCGGGGATGATGTTGCTGGCCGAGTTCGTGACGCAGCCCTCGATGGACGTGCAGTAGGTGCCGGCGGCGCCGGTGGTGACGGGGATCAGCATGATCTGCATCCGCCACCGGAACAGCGCCGAGACCGCCAGCGCGGTCGAGTCGATGACGGCGGAGAACCCGACGGACGCCCCGGCGATGCCTACGTTGAACTGGAGGTTCTGGCGGGTTGATCCCTGGGTGCCGTCGCCGCCGCAGGTGATCCGGTACGCCACCCCGGTGACCGCGGTGTCGGCGATGGCGTACATGTGGTTGAGGACGGCGCTGGTGAGCCGCTGCCCGGCCGCGATCGGGAACGCTACTGCCATCGCATCTCCTACAGGCTCACGTACGTGCCGGCGAACAGGGCGGCCGGCTCACCCGCGGTGTGCGCTTTCACCACGCCGTTGACCGACCGGGTAATGGTGAAGGTCTGCGGGTTGCCGGCGCCGGTGATGCTGGTGACGGTGATCCGCTCACCGCCCATGAGCACGTCGAACGGCATGTTCGATGAGTCCGTGGTCCACAGTGCCAGCGCCCGGTCAGCCGAGACGGCCGTGTCGACGGTCATCGACGTCGCGCCGCTGGTGATATCCGCATGCAGCACCGAGCCGTCCGTGTCCGCCTGCGCATACACCGCGTCGCCCGCGATGCCCGTCTGCCAGGGCGACTCCGGCACCCCGTTCCACGCGATGGTGAAGGTGTAGCCGAACAGGGTCTCGGTCATGCCGAGCACCAGCTGGGAGATGCTCCCGGGCGGCAGCCACGCCGGGAGCCCGGTCACCGCCAGCCGGTCCCCGATGTCAAGATCCTGGCAGGCGTAGAACACGGCGGCGAGCTGCGGCCGGGCCAGGTCCACGCCGGCCGACGGGTACCGCAGCTCATCCGTCGTGCCGGCATGGGCGAGCCACCCGGCGAAGTCGGCGGCACGCGAGTCGGATGCCAGGTTCAGCGTGGGCGTGTCCTGGTAGGGGCCGACCCCGTTAGGGGGCGCCGCCGTCGACAGCGGCCCGGTGGTGACCTGCGCGCGGGCCGAGGACCCGCCGTAGGCGCGGGTGACCGTCACGTCGTTGACGGTCTGCTGGTCATCGTCCGTGGGCAGTAGCGGCGGGGACAGCTGCGCCTGGTCGTAGGCGAGGGTCAGCGCGGGGGCCTGGGATTGCAGGCTGGCCCGGGTCCGGTAGCCGAGCGCGAGCGACGCGCCCGCCGATGCAGCCGCGAAGTCATCCACTTGCGCCTGCCACAGCGCCATCCGGTAATCACCCGGATAGGTGAGCGACGTTTCCTGGGCGGCGTTGATGCTGGCGTTGAACAGCAGCAGGTCGCCGTTGGGCTTCCCCGCCGCCGCCCGGGTATCGAAGAATGACTTGACGTAATTGAAGAAGTTCGTGGCCTGCGTCTGCGTCTGCCCGGACACGGCGTCGGTGGAGGCGTTCATTTCCCAGATCCCGAACGGCAGCGGCGGCGACGCGCCGTCGGCGATAGCCGCCATGGTGTCCAGCCGGTCCCCGGAGACCCAGCCGCCGGCGTAGTAATCGGTGGCTGTCTCGTCGAAGGCGCCGGGGACGAAGTAGGCGCCCTCGCCGTTGGCCAGGACCGCCGAGTTGGCCGTGCAGAACACCAGCGGGTAGTACTGGCGGACGGCCTGCCCGTAGTAGGCGATCATCGCCTGGTACTGGCCCTGGCTCAGCCCGCTGTAGAACGGCTCGTGGTGCAGCGTCACTTTCATCCGCAGCCCGGCGGCCTTGCACGACGCCAGGAACGTGATCATGTTCGCCAGGTCGGCGGCCGATACCGGGGCATAGGCGGGCCGCAGCGTCAGGCGCACTTCCCGCCCGGCGGCGGCGTCGGCCAGCAGGTCCGCCGTGATCGCGCCCGGGAAGAAGGACAGGCCGTAGTACTCGCGGCGCACGCCCATCGTCCGGCCGGACGCCGCCTGCCACTGGGCGATCGCCTGCGCCAGCGTCGCCGGGCCGCCGAATGCGACCGTGTCAATGTCATGCGTCTCATTCAGGGCGCAGCCGCTGACCTGCATCTTCGTGCGCGCATGAGTGGCCCCGGCAGGGGCCTTGACGTGGCTGGCCAGGAACGTGTACCCGGTGGTAGCGCTGACGATGGTGTCGGCGGCCATGATCGTGGAAATGAACACGTTGGCGTTGTCGTAGAAGTCGGCGCCGGCCAGGCAGGTCCGCGGCGTCGCCGTCGCCCGGAACCACCCCGAGACCGGCACCTGGTCACCCGCCGCGCAGGGAAGGCCCTGGGTGGCGATGTTCACCGCCGCGCAATGCGACGCGGCGATGTTCCCCGCCGTCGTGCACGTCAGCTGCAGCGCCCCGGATCCGGCCTGCACAGGCGAGCCGATCCCGGCTACCGAGCAGTTCCCGGTGCCCAGCCACGTGCCTATCCCGCCGTCGAACGTGGCGTTCTGCCCGGTCAGGAACGTGCCGGTGAAGTCGGCCAGCTTCAGGAACGCGCCCGTGCCGCCGGCCCCGGCCGGCCGGCCGCCCCGCGGCTCGTAGATGATGCCCTGATCGGCGTCCGCGCACTCGGCCAGCAGCTGCAGAAAGGTCAGCGACGTCTGCACGCCCATCGGCTCGGTATCGGCGATGCTGCCCTTGAAGACGAACGGGACGCCCTGCTCGGCGCACAGCCGCGCGAACCTGTTACCGGCGGTCTCGCCCGCCCAGGCGGCCAGCAGCGACGCCAGGGACGACAGGGGGACGAGCACACTCTGATAGCTGATCTGCCCCACCGCCGTGTCGTCGATCAGCTGGGAGACCAGGTTCGCGTTGACTCTCACCCGCGTGCCCTGCCCGAGAGTCCTGGACGCCGCCGTCGCCGTGCCCGTCGCCACCACGCCCCCGGGAGTCAGCGACGACAGGGCGACGGCGATGTCCGCCCCGGACTGGGTCAGCTCCAGCGACATCGCCACGACGGCGCCGGGCCCGGCGGTCACCGGCCCGGAGACCGTCGTGATGAAGGCGTTGTTCAGGTCGAGCACGTCCGCGGCGAGCGCGCTGCCGAGCGCGGTCCAGTAGACCAGGACGCGGACAGCGGTCGTGTGGAGATCTACGAGGGTCGCGCCATCGGGCATGGATGCTGACCCGGCGGAGGGGATGCGCACCAGCCAGCGGAGCACGTTCGCGGTGCCCGCCAGGTGGGCCGGGATGACGCCCTGCCATGTCGACTTGGACAGCAGCGGGATGGGGGCACTGGCCGCGAAGCCGGAGTACGAGGCGAACGACGGCTTGCCGGTCACGGACATCGGCCGGCCGCCGGGCAGCCCGGAGGCGATCGACAGCGATCCCGGGCCGTCCTCGCACGGCCAGTAGGCAACGGGGACCGCGGACCCGGCGAGCCGCAGCATGCCCCGTTTCCACGGCGAGTCCAGCGGCGGCGCGGTGCCCTGCCCGAGGCGGCGCAGGATCCCCGATGCCTGTATCCGGGCGTAGACGTCGGTGCCGGACGGGTCCCACTCCGGCGGCCACGCCGGGACCTCGCCCCAGAACCGGTATTTCCGGCCGCCGGCGCCGTCGGGCACCGATATGCGCAGCTGCGTATTCCGGCCGATCAGCCCGTACCATGGGCCGGCCGGGTTCCGCGGTGAGAACCGGCCGTCGTTGCGGATCGTCAGGCTGGCCGTCGACGGCGGCGGCAGCGCCGACGGCGACGATGACGGCTTGGGTCCGCGGCTGACGGTGACCGGGTCCCGCTGGAGGGCGTAGGTGCTGATGTCGGTCCAGCCGAGCGACCCGAGCAGCAGCTCCACCCGCAGGTCCAGGATCGTCGCGGGGAAAACCATCAGCCCGGCCCGTACCCGTAGGCCCGCTGCGCGCTGCCGCCGTAATGCGTGCGCGAATGCTCGCGGAGCAGGTCTGCCAGGATCGCGACCAGCTCCGCGCTGTTCGTGATCCGCACCGGGCGGGGCGGCTGCGGCCAGCCCGCCGCCGGACGGTACTCGTTAGTAACCGGCCGCGGCCCGTAGTACGGGGCCCGGTGCGGGCGGATCAGCGCCCCGGACAGCACCCCGGACATGGCGGAGGAGGACGCGCCGCCCCCGGCCGGGGCCATGCCCGAGCTGAACTTGCGGCGCGTGAGGCCGCCGCCGGGCGCGGTGCCGCCCCCGCCCAGCAGGCTGTGAACCCAGCCGATCACCGACGTCAGGCCGGGTACGGCCCCCTCGATCCCCGAGATCAGCCCGCGGATCAGGTCCGCCCCGGCCGAGATCAGCAGGCTGCCCAGGTTCCCCAGCGCGGACATGATCCGGCCGGGCAGCCCCCGGAACCACGACACCACCCGCCCCGTGTCACGGCCCACGTCAGCGGCCCACCGGGCAATATCCGCCCGGATCTCGCCGAAATGCGCGGCGACATTATGCGCGAAATCGGCCACGTCATGCCGGACCTCATCAAAATGGGCGGCGACGTTATGCGCCCAGTCGGCGGCCGCATGCCGCATGTCATCGAAATTCCGCTCGATGAAATGCGCCCGGTCCGCGAAGAACTGCGAGTCCTTGTCCCAGTTGAACATCAGGCGCCGGATGACGAAGGCGAGGCCGTTGATAGTGCCGGCCAGCACGTCGAACGCGATGTTGATCGAGTGGACCACGTCTTTCTTGGACATGATGGTCAGCAGGTGGCCGAGCGCGACGCCGATCTTGCCGAGCCCGGCGCCGATCGCGGTAAGTGCCGGGCCCTCCAGCTGCTTCATCTGGGCGATGAACTGCTGCCACCCGGTCGGCGGCGGCGCGGCGACACCGCGTCTGGCCAGGAAACCCGGGTCCCCGGACGGCGCCGGGGCGACGGCCTGCCCCAGCTTCTTCAGCATCGCGTCCAGCGCGTTCGCGGCAGTATCAGCGAACGGCTTCAGGTTCGGCAGCAGCCGGTTCGCGACCCGCAGCCCGTCGTTGAAGACCTTCATCACGTCCGGCTGCAGCGCGGCCGCGATCCTGGCGTACGCGCGGTGGAAGGCCTGCAGGCTGCGGGCCGCCTGCTGCTGCGCCGGGGTGAGGTCGTCCCACGCCGTCTTCTGGTTCATCAGCGCCGTGAGAGCGGCCTTCTGGTCGGGCAGCAGGTTCTTGATCGCGTCCTTGTTGTTGGCCAGCGCGGTGACGTTCGCCCGCTGCGCCGCCGTCATGGCCTCCCAGGTGGCGTGCTGGTCGGTGAGCAGCCTCGCGGCGGAGCGCAGGTCCGGTTCCAGGCCCGCCAGCGACTGCCGGTAGGCGCTCATGTCAGCCGGGGACCGCCGGATCGCCTGGTTCAGGTTCAGCGACGCCTGCGAGTAGGCATCCGTCGCCGTCGACAGGGCGGTAAGCCCGGACTTCAGGTCCGACATGGCCGGGATGGCGACGGCGGCGAACGCGCCGACGCCGAGCCCGGCGGCGGCGAGGCCGGAGGCCAGCGCGGTGACCTCGCCGGCCACGGCCGCGAGCACGGGGCCAAGCGCCATGCCGCCCGCGACGCCGCCCGCGAGCGCGCCTGCGGGGCCGAACAGCAGCTTCCCGATAAGGCCGGTCTTGCCTGACCTGGCGGCCTTGTCGTCGAGGTGCCCCAGGGACGCGTCAATGGCCGCGATCTGCGCCTCCGCCCGCAGCGCGCCCTTAACGTCAATCTCCGGCTTGACCTGCCGGTTCAGCCTCTCAAGCCTCGCATTCAGCGAAGTGAGCCGCGCCACCGCGTCCTTGTCATTGACGTCGACCTTCGCCGTCTCGACCTTGCGGCCGACCTCGGCGAGCCTGCGTTTCAGCTCCTCGAAGTCGATCTTCGTCTGGTCGTTGGCCCGGACGACAATCGAGACGTAGTTATCGGGCACTTACCGCTCGCCTCCCTCCGCCGTCCCGGCGTCCAGCACGGCCAGCATCCGCAGGATCGCGGCATCCTCTTTCAGCACCTGCGACGGCAGCGCGCGGTACCGCCGGCACAGCCCGTCGATTACCCGGGCGCGGGCAAGCTCGGCAGGCTCCTCGATGCGCTCGCCAGATCCAGTGACGCTTCCCCCGAAGTCGCGCCAGAGGGCGAGCCGCCGGGCAAAGGGGGCGGCGCCTGCGTCATCGCCGTGAGCCACGCCGTGATCACCGCCATGACGAACCCGAAATCATGCGCGAGCAGCCCGTCCGCCGTCGGCGGCACCGGCCGGCCGTCGTCGTCCTCGACGTTCCACGAGACGAGCACCCGGGCGAACCGGCCGAAGACACCGCGGACCTTCGCCAGGTCGGGGGTCGTCTCGTCCAGCTCGTCGGCGCCGGCCGCGATCGTCAGCATCGTCTCGACGGACACCGACCTGGTCGTGACCTCCAGCCCGGCATGCTCCGTCTGGCTGAAGTCGAGCTTGTACAGCGTCCGCGGCGGCTTGTACCCCATCAGGGCAGCTTCCCCGGCGTGCACGCCCACCGGCCGAACGGCGTGCCGTGGGCCAGCCGGACGCAATCCCAGCCGTGGAACAGCCACAGGCTGATCATGTGCCCGAAATGGACGATCAGGATAATGGGAAACATTGTTTCTCCGTTTCAGGCCTGGGCAGCCCCAGGCGTACTAGCTACGACCATGTAGGCACTGCGCCTGAGCCAAGCACGCCCGGCACGGCGAAGGTGAGTTCCCCGGTCTGCGGGCGGGTCAGCGCATAGTCGGTGAACAGGATCGCCGAAGCCTGGTTAAGGTTCGCCGCCACGCTGCCGGTGATCGTCAGGTTCATCGTCCGCAGCACGCTCGTGGACGGCACCGTCTTGAACACCGCGTGCGCCGAAGTGGTCGCCGTCGAGTTGAACACGCCATTCAGCGTCACGGAAAAATCTGCCAGGAGAAGCAGCCGCTCGACGGCGCTCTTGTCGATGCCCGTCACGTCCTGCACGCCCCGCGGCGTCGAGAACGACCAGTTCGTGATGTCATTTCTGATATCTTGTACTGAGTTGGCAGAGTCGCCCACACCGAGCGTCGTGATGGCCATTCCGGTGCTTTTTGCCAAGGGACTCAGCCCCTTTCCAGTCGTGTTTTCAGCTTGTCCTGATGGTTCGCGAACGAGTCGACCCAGTCATCGGGCGTAGCGTGCACGCGG
>WNGL01011707.1_pt1 | contig 19318 bp, 16 predicted proteins | sample 5400591 | NCBI WGS metagenome assembly WNGL01 (sample SAMN13153377, study PRJNA577476) | soil metagenome | isolation source: 80 cm soil or saprolite under Garry oak tree replicate 1 | place: USA:California | collected 2016-06-15 | reverse complement strand
GAGCATGCCTATAGTGGACTAATACACTTGCACCCTGGACGGCAAATCCCAAAGCAAGGGCACGCCCGATGCCACGTCCCGCACCCGTAATCACGACATTCTTGTTGTGGAACATATGGTTCTCCTTTTGATGTTTCACGTGAAACATTACAAAAGTCCTTCTCAGGGTTCTGAAAGGCTACTCCCTCAGCGGAGGTCTCTCTTCCTCACACTTTTAGAGGCCTTCGCACTCTTCGGTCCGCAAGCGGGCCTCACCTCCTTTTTTGTGGTGCATTTATTCGTGAGCGACCCAAAGGTCGCGAGTCCTTGAGCAAACACACTACACCCCTTGTTAGGTTGTCTCAATATGATATACTTCTATAGAAAGCGTAGTCAACGGGGACTATACTTGCTCCTTACTAAGAAAATGCGCCATGTGGGGCGCAAACGAAGGGAGTTACGTTGGTGATCACCCACAACTTTTCTGTAGGTTCGCCCTCCTCTTCTGATACTTCGACACTCTCACTTCAGGAACAGCATACCATACTCAGAAACTTACGCCATGAATTGCCTCTCCATTACCGACCAACTCTGCAACAAGGTGCAGGTCCGATTCGTGTGATGGCACGTATGGTAACAGAGCTTCAGCGTCAATGTCGCGAACTGAAAATCTCCGAAGAGGTGATGCAGGAGGAGATAGTTAATCGCACTATCGGCGATGTGAATCTACGCCTGGTGACTGAGTGTGAGGGCGTAGCAGGTGGGCCTGGCGATTACCGCATGCTTGCCGACGAGTTGGGTGTAGCATTACCGAACGAACAGCTACACGGCTATGTTGCTACTGGCGAGACCTACCTCTGGCTGCGCGATCAAATGTTGGAGTGCGAACGATTATTACTAGAACATAATTTCGATCTGCGTGTCTACGACCTCCTGGCTGTTGGCAATCCTATTCTGCGCGGCGGGCTTGCTGAAGAAATGCAAAACTGGGGACTTTCCGTCACGGCAGACCAGGTTTACCTGGGCCTCGGAGCGATGGATAGCATTGACAAAACACTGCGGGGGCTGCGCCAGATGTACCGAGAGCAAGACGTTTCAGATGTCGCTGTATTGTTCCCAGCTCCCGGCTTCGCTGTCCCTGAATGGCAGGCAAGGTCCTACGGCTACCGTTTACATCGCATTTCTACGCTCGCAGAAGATCGCTTCAAACTTACAGCAGCGCAACTCTATGATGCACTGGCAGGTGCTCCCGATATTCGCATCGTCTACCTCACAGTCACGAACAATCCTACTACTTTCGCCTTTACTCCCGATGAACTGAACGATATACACGCAGTGCTGCACAAGTATCATAAGGCAGGACGCGAAGTTCTCATTCTTGCTGACCTGGCCTATGTCGGCACCGGTAGACCAGAAGAAGACCAGGCCCGCATGGCGTCCTTTGCTCCTCCTGACGCGTTGCAACATACTATCTTTGTGAGTAGTCTTTCAAAAACACATACATTGACTGGTGAACGTTTCGGCTGGGTCACCGTGGGCAATTCAGCACTTGCAGCATTGATTGCTCCAGGTTGGTCAAATAGCATGGCCTCGCTCCCGGCAGAGTGGCAGTTGCGTTTTATGGCGTATTTACGCCTCATCAAGGCCCGTCCCTGGCTTATCGAAAAGTTGCGAGCGCTGTATCGTCTGCGACGCGAGCGCTTCTTCGCGCAGTTGCATCAGATAGATAAGGAGTTACACCTGTTTGCACACATTTACATCGATGATGATGCCACTGTCTACAACTGGAGCCAGTTGCGATCTGGAGAAGACGCATTCTCTCTCTTCGAAAAAACGGGAATCGCTGGCGTACCTGGCTCTGGCTTCGGCTATACCGATGATTATGTTCGCTTCTCAATCGGTGTTATTCCTGTTCCAGAGGTCGCCACGCGCCTTGACCATCCCATTGACAGGTGATACTCTGTAGGAGGAGCAAGAGCGACCGCAAGCCAGGGCGGAGCTTGCCCCCGCCTGGCTTGCGGTCGCTCTGCTGAAGGTATGCAGGATGCATATGGCAACTCGCGTAGGCATTAATGGTTTCGGACGCATCGGACGTCAGTCTTTGAAGGCAATGCTTGAGCGCTATCCGCGTGAGCTTGAAGTCGTCGCCGTTAACGATCTGACTGACACTCTAACGAATGCTCATCTCTTCAAATACGACTCCACCTATGGCCGCTTCCCCGGTGAAGTAGAGCACACCGCTGACTCGCTCACCATCAACGGGCATACGATTAAGGTACTTTCACAACGCGATCCAGCTCAGATTCCCTGGGGCGATTTGGGTATAGAGCTTGTCATCGAGTCCACAGGCATCTTTACCGATGCCGATAAGGCATCAGCGCACCTGCATGATGGGGCTAAAAAAGTCATTATTTCTGCTCCCGCCAAAGGTGAAGACCTCACGATAGTGCTGGGAGTCAACGACAATATGTACGATCCCGCCAAACATCGTATTATCTCTAATGCTTCCTGCACCACCAATTGTCTGGCCGTAACTGCCAAGGTTCTCAACGATACTTTTGGCATTGAACGTGGCCTGATGAACACCATTCATTCATACACTAACGACCAGCGTGTCCTGGATGTCGTCCACAAGGACTTGCGCCGAGCACGTACTGCTGGTGTTAATATTATCCCCACCACAACCGGTGCCGCCCGCGCTCTTGCACTCGTCATCCCCGAGCTGAAGGGGCGCTTTGATGGTATGTCGCTGCGCGTACCAACCGTCACTGTCTCGGTCGTCGATTTCGTGGCAACTATCCGCAAGGAGGCCACAAAGGAAACTATTAACGAAGCCTTCAAACAGGCTGCTGCTGGTGCGCTCAAGGGTATCCTTGATTATACAGAAGAGCCGCTTGTTTCCATGGACTTCCGTGGCGACCCGCACTCCTCGATAGTAGACGGACTTTCCACGATGGTTACTGGCGGCAGCATGGTCAAGATCATTGCCTGGTACGACAACGAGTGGGGTTACTCCTGCCGCGTCGCTGATCTCACGCACTTCATCGCGCAAAAAGGCTTCTAGCCCGGAGTGAGCATCTCATGAACAAGAAAACAATCCGCGACATCGATGTCGCTGGCAAGCGCGTGCTGGTGCGTGTTGACTTCAACGTGCCTCTAGATGCACAACAGCACATTACCGATGATACGCGCATCAGAGCAGCGCTCCCTACCATACAGTACTTACTCGACCAGGGAGCAGCAGTTATCCTCATGTCACACCTGGGACGACCCGACGGAAAGGTCGTTGATACATTGCGTCTGGTACCTGTAGCACAAGACCTGAGCGAGTTGCTGCGCAGACCTGTGCAAATGGCAAGCGATTGCGTCGGGCCGGAGGTCGAAGCGCAAGCAAAGACATTGCAACCAGGCCAGGTGCTGTTGCTGGAAAATCTCCGCTTCCATAAGGAAGAAGAGAAAAACAACCCTGATTTTGCTCGCCAGCTTGCCTCCCTTGGCGAGGTCTACGTTAATGACGCCTTTGGCACAGCCCACCGCGCACACGCTTCGACAGAGGGCTTAACGCACTATTTGCCTGGTGTAGCGGGCTTCCTGATAGAGAAGGAAATAAACTTCTTAGGGTCAGCCCTGGAAGATCCCCGCCGACCTTTTACAGCAATCATCGGAGGTGCCAAAGTCTCCGACAAAATAGCAGTATTGGAGCGACTCATCGGTATGGTAGATATTCTGCTGATAGGTGGAGGTATGGCCAACACATTCCTCAAAGCCGAGGGCTACGAGATCGGTGACTCGCTGTTTGAGGAAGGCAAATTGGATGTTGCCCGTCACCTGATCATGAAAGCCCACGAACGAGGACTGAAGTTCCTACTGCCCACCGATGTGGTGATTGCTGACCGCTTTGCTGCCGATGCAACCTCTAAAGTTGTTGCCTCTAACCAGGTACCCCCCGGATGGCGCATCCTCGATATTGGCCCGGCAACTGCTGCAGCTTTCCGTGAGGCCCTTGAAGGGGCGCAGACCATCGTGTGGAACGGCACGCTCGGAGTAGCAGAGATGCCAGCCTTCGCCAAAGGTACCAACGCCATTATTGAGATATTGGCCGAACGCACTCGAGCTGGTGCGACCACGATTATTGGCGGTGGTGACTCGGCGGCGGCAGTCGAGCAAGCTGGGGCAACAGACCAGATGACCCATGTCTCAACGGGCGGGGGTGCTTCGCTAGAGCTCCTAGAAGGACGTGTCCTACCAGGAGTTGCAGCATTGCAGGATAAGAAACTATGACATCATCATCTCGCACCGCTATCATCGCGGGTAACTGGAAGATGCACTACGGTCCCAGGCAGGCAGCAAGTTTTGCTTCAGAGATTGTGCCCGGGCTTGGCCAGTTAGTGCAGCAGCATCCTCATATGTTGTGTATTTTGTGCCCACCAGCCATCTCACTGACGGCAGTACGTGAAGCACTGGATACCACACACTTTCTGCGCATCGAACTGGGCGCGCAGAATATGTACTTCGAGGAGAAGGGTGCTTTCACCGGCGAAATATCACCTTCCATGGTACAAGAACTATGCAGCACCGTCATTCTCGGTCACTCCGAGCGCCGCACTTATTTCGGCGAAACCGATGAGTTGGTGAACAAAAAGGCCCAGGCCGCGCTTCACCACAGTCTGCGCCCTATTGTGTGTATCGGTGAGCACCTGGAGCAGTACGAGGCAGGCAAGACCGAGCAAGTGATCCGCTCACAAGTTCAACACAGCCTCGCACACTTTGTGGCAGATCAAGTCAAAGAGGTCGTGGTGGCCTATGAACCTATCTGGGCCATCGGCACTGGCAAATCTGCCACGGCTGATGCAGCAGGGAAGGTCATTCATCTCATCCGCCAACTCTTTGGTGATATGTATGACAATGAAGCTGCAGCGGCTTTGCGCATCCTCTACGGCGGTAGTGTTACCTCGGACAATATCAGCGAGTTTGTAGCCCACCCCGATATCGATGGAGCGCTCGTCGGCGGTGCCAGCATCAAACCAGATTTTGTGGAGATTGTGAGGAAGACAATTGAGCAGCAGGGTTCGTAGGGGCGGCCGCCCCCTACGCGGGGTTTGGGGTGTCCCCAAATCCTCCCTCTCTTCCTTTAGAGAGGCAGAATGGAAGTGACTTTTGAAAGGCCTGATACAAATAATATGACAGTGGTGATGTGACATTGAATATGTAACAGTTTAAATGTGACGATACTCTCTGAAAGATACCCTATCAACATTATATGACACGTCGCGGCACAAACATCTCACGCGGTAAACGGATACCTATCTTCTCGAACTTTGGCATAAACGTCGGGCAAAAACCGCCCGGCTCGAAAGTACCTTTTCCCTTGTCTTTCTCCCTATCCATCTCGGCATCACGATAGTGAAAAATGCTTTGCAATTTAATGAGGTCGTTACTAACACCCTGTACTTCGACGATACTAATGATTTTACGCGATTCATCGCGCAAGCAGCCCAAATGGACAATCACATCTAGCGTACTGGCAATCTGTGCTCTTATCATCGAAACAGGTGCATTCATGCCTCCCATCAGGCACAGCATTTCTAAGCGAGTAAGGCAATCTCGCGGATTATTCGCATACACGGTCATGAGAGAGCCATCATAGCCGGTGTACATCGCCGAAAGCATCTCTACAACCTCGTCACCCTTACACTCGCCGACAATAATGCGCTCTGGCCGCATGTGTAATGCACTGATCAGCATATCACGCATAGTGACACGTCCAGAGCCATGGGGGCCAACCAACGGTGAAACCAACTTCACCACATGTCTCCGGCCCAATTCCAGCTCTGCAATATCCTCAATGGTGACAAGGCGCTCTTCTGGGGCAATATACGAACTCAACGCGTTCAATAACGTAGTTCTGCCAGAGCCAACACCTCCACAGATGACGATATTTAGGCGAGCCTGTACGCAAGCACCCAGGAAATCAGCCATCTCCTGTGTCATTGATCCAAGCTCTACGAGCCCGGCTATATCCAATGGCTTTTTTGAAGATTTACGAATGGTAATCGTAGGTCCGCTGATGGCACCAGGAGGCACAACAATATTCACGAGAGAGCCATCGGGTAGGCGCACGTCAGCCATAGGCCAATGTGGCTCAATGCCCCGACCAGCGCGACGCAGCACAGTGTCGATAATACGCAACATGTGCCGTTCATCTTCAAAGTCGCATGGCGCTTCCTGCACCTTACCATTCCGCTCAATGTAGGTGAGTCGAGGACCAATCGCCATAATCTCAGAGATACTGTCGTCCTTGAGCAGCGACTCAAACGGCCCATAACCGAGTACTTCTTCCACGATGCTCTGAAGCAGCAGTTCTGCTTCCGCACGGTCTCGCACCTGGTTAGCAAGCAGAGGCTCTGCACGTAGCAGGTCAAACGCACGCTTGCGCACGAACTCGACCATTACGGGTTCAGAAATAGGTACTACATCTGGCTTTTGGTACAACTCCTGCCAGATACATTCACTGAGCCGAAGTAGCACAGGCCAGAGCGGATGCCCAAGTCCGATATATCCAGTTGGTTGAGTTGATGACAGGGTTTGCTCAACCGACTCGTGCATTCCTTGTCGAGACGGCAGCACCTCTTCGGGAATGTCAACAGACTGCGCTGATGGCCCTACGTCGTTAAGCCAAGCATCCTCTTGAGTCTGAGCATCAGCAAGGGATGTCCCTATATTCTTAAGCTGCATAGAAGTTTCTCCTACTCATCGGCCCGCAAGCGGGATCTATCCTCTATGCTTAGTATAGCCACCATGCAATGCAAAAAATCGGGGGGCGCAACATGTTGCGCCCCCCGATCAACCAAACATCTAGTCCAGGTAATCCTTCAGCTTGCGGCTGCGGCTCGGATGTCGCAGCTTGCGCAGAGCCTTAGCTTCGATTTGACGAATACGTTCGCGGGTCACGTGGAACTCTTTGCCCACTTCCTCCAGCGTGCGACTGCGGCCATCGTCCAGGCCGAAGCGCAACTGGAGCACCTTACGCTCGCGCTCGGTCAAGCTGTCAAGGACATCCTCCACCTGCTCTTTGAGAAGTTGGTGGCTGGCTGCATCGGCAGGAGCCAACGCCGAATGATCCTCGATGAAGTCACCAAGGTGGCTATCGTCCTCTTCACCAATCGGCGTCTCCAGGCTTACCGGCTCTTGACTGACCTTAATGATCTCGCGCACCTTTTCAGGGCTGATCTCCATCTGCATGGCAATCTCTTCAGAGGTGGGTTCACGCCCTAAATCTTGCAGCAGACGGCGACTGATACGGATCAGGCGGTTGATCGTCTCCACCATGTGTACAGGGATACTTTCCCTCCTGGATCAAATCCAGCAGGCTCATACCACGGCCTATATACTTTTTGGCAACGCTGACGACCAGGCGCAGGTTCGCCTCAGTCAGACGCCGCTGGGCCTCCTCGCCATCATCGACGATACGACGGTTCGGTGTCTGCTTGTGACGCTCAGCCTTCCCCCGCTCCATGCGCTGCGCCAGCCTTACCTCTTCCTCCGCGGAAAGCAGTGGAACACGCCCAATCTCGCGCAGGTACATGCGCACAGGATCGTCCAGGCTGCTCTCCAGGTCGGCAACTACAATACCAAAGCTACCATGTAGCTCATCCCACTTGGCATTAGCTATGACCTCGGCATCTACTTCATCTTCGGATCCCGGCTCCCAGTCAGTCGGTGGCTCCTTGGTCGGATCCAGGGCGTCCATAGGCTCTTCGTCCTGCAGTTTAGCGAACAGGTCATATGACTCAGGCTCATCTGCGGGAATCACCAGACTTCCGCCTGTGGCAGCATGAGCATGATGACCTATATTGTCAATATCAAAATTTCCTACATCACCCAATATGGACTCCTCAAAAGGCTCAAGCATATCCCTCAAAGGTTCCGTACTTACACGCTCACTGCGTACTCGATCAATCACTTCTTGTTCCCAATTCACCATTCTGGCATCCCCCCTCAGAAAACAGGGCTAGAGCGATAAAATGTATAATAAAAAATCCTGCTTCCTGATCCAATTTGGTAAAGATGATTCCATCTGTTGCATAATTAGCAAGCATCAGAGGAGCTTATCCCTGTAAATGCGTTGCCGAATCAATTGTTCGCAGTTGTCGATGAATCTCCAAAAGTTGATGCTGGAGTTGCTGCATCGACACAACATCGCCAGCTTCTTCTGCTTCTCGCACAAGATACTTTAGCTCTGTATTCAATTGTAACAAATGTGTTCGTTTGAGCCGAGTAGCACATTGGACAGCATCCCTGACCTGTCCTGCCCCATCTCGCGGGGGTCTCGACTCAACGCACTGCTGTGCCCTGGCTACTGTTGCCAGCAACGCGGGAGGCACAAGTTGTTCAAAGGATTGATTTGAGGAGGAAGAGCCACGTTGATAAACAGAGTTGAGAATGTGGTACAACTCTCGCGTGTCTGTCCCAGCAAAGTCACCATCGTTTATTATACCACAAACATATGGACTTAACCCAGGATTTTGCAAGAGTAGCCCAATTAGGTAGTCCTCCCATTGTAACCTATTATTCCTACTTCTGTCAAGCCCTCCCTCTTTTCCCCTTCCTTCGGATGAGGGGAAAGAAGAGGATTGGGGGACACCCCCATGCCCCCGCCTGGGGGCTGACCCTAGGAACCCCGCTTCTTCCGCTCGCTGTCCTCTTAGTACTCGCTGCAACTCTTCGTGTAGACTACGTTCATCAATGGTAATCATTGTGGCTAGCTTGCGAATATAGGCATCTCGTTTAACGCGGTCGGAGATCATACCGATCACCGGAAGCAAGCGCCTGGCTACCTCAGATTTGCCGTTCGGTTCCCGCAAATTGAGACCCGCAGTTTTCGCCACAAAGTAGTAATCCACTAACGGGAGCGGATGGGACACTGCGTAGGCCCATAGTGAGAAGTCGCGCCTAATCACCTCATCTGGGTCTTCGCCTGCTGGCAGTTGCAGTACATTGATCTCTGCATCCACCTGCTCTTCCAGTCGGATCATACCGCGAGGCTCATTGCGCTTACGCCATCCCGATGCCGCTGCTAACGGCACTGGAACTATTGTGTGATCGAAGCTCTTCAATGCTTCCTGGATACCGTGCTCAGTTGCAGTCGCCCCCGCCGCATCGGGGTCTAAGGCCAGTGTCACCTGCTTTGTCAGCTTCTTAAGTTGTTGAATGTGCTTAGCCGTAATGGCGCTACCAATACAGGCAACCGTCTGTTTTGTCCCATACTGATGGGCAATCACTGCATCTACATATCCCTCAACAATAACGACCTGGTTCGCAAGTTTTATGGCATCCTTTGCCATATCCAGGGCATAGAGCACGCTGTTTTTCTCAAACAGCAATGTCTGAGGCGAGTTGAGATACTTTGGTTGCCCATCACCCAGCGCACGCCCGCCAAAGCCAATCACTCGACCTCGCATATCCCGGATGGGAAAGATGAGACGCCCCCGAAAGTAATCGTAGACTCCGCTACTTTTCTCCTGTCCCTCGCTCTCCCCACTAGTGCGGTCTCGTGCCAGACCTCCATTTATCAGTTCGCGCTCAGTATAGCCCTGCCCCAGCAGATAACTACATAAGCTATCCCAGCGGTCAGGAGCATAACCGAGTCCAAAGGTAATCACAGAGTCAGATGAGATTCCGCGACTTTGTACATAAGCGCGTGCTTCTGCTGCCTCCCTCGAACGCAACAACATTTGATGAAACCACAGCAGTGCGTCTTCGTTCACCTTTCGCAGTCGATCCTTGACCGCAGTTATCTCGCGCTCTTCCTCTGGATTTCGACTGGAGTGGTCTTCAACCAACACACCAGCCTTCTCTGCTAAGTAGAGAAGCGCATCTCGAAACTCTAGTCCCTGTTGCTTCTGCACAAAGGTAAAGACATCACCACCCTCGTTGCAACCGAAGCAGTGCCAGGTTTGTGACTCTGCGAACACATGGAACGAAGGTGTACGCTCGTTGTGAAATGGGCACAGCCCTTTGAAAGACTTTCCCGATTTCTGTAGCGTGACAACCAGGCCGATCTCTTCTACCACATCTATTTTTGCCTTGATTATATCGATGACCATGCTCTATCCTGCAAACAAATGTGGAGAGCCGATGTTTGTCCTACACCACATATAACGAGCAATATTCGAGAAAGTCGCGTCAGTATACACAAACGTGCAACATTGAGGTATTTGGTATACCTATTGTACTATCTGTTACGACGAAGAAACAATGTTCCAAACCGCCAAATCCCAAGTTATCCACATATCCACAGCCCCTATTACTATTAGATTCTATTTAATTAATATATAACCGTAGTAGTAGGGACTGTGGATATGTGGATAAGTCAGCAAAATAGCCCATCGTCGTCGCTCCAAGTTAGGCATATATCAGCCTTTAGAGCCGATGTAGGTGGAACGGGATAGATTATCTCCACACCCAAAAGTGGTGTATGAAATGTGGATAAAAGGGCGTTGACAGTGGATAACCGTGGGGATAACTATGAGTAGTTAGCCTCCTAAAGGGGCAATGTGGATAAGTTATCCACCAAGCTGTGGATAACTATTTATGGTTATCCACGGCTCCTAAAAAATGTGGATAAGTTATCCACTATCTTTGTGGATAAGTAGAACGGGCAAAAAGTTCGCGGGCTATTTTGGCTACTTTTACACAATTTCAAGCAGTTGTCCACATTTTTGACTGGTTTATCCACTTCATGGGTATTTTTCCGCACAAAGCTTCCTGATAATATCACCGCTTGCTTTGTGGAAGATGTGGAAAACTTATCCCCACTTTTTGTGGATAACTGGCGTATCGCCGCTTGCTTTGTGGAAGATGTGGAAAACTTATCCACCTTGATTGTGGATAACTAACTGCTGGGCAAAAATGGAGAAAGATGCTTAGTTGTCCACAATGACTGTGGACAACTAGGTGGAAAATTGTGCAGAAGTCTACCTGGCAGCCATAAGGAGTGTCAGGTCTATCATGGGGCTGATTATCGAAATGTGGTAACATCCCTTGTCGGGGCCAGGTCTGGAAGCTCCATACTCATGTGTGCTAACTGCTTATATACGCGCAAGATCTCTCCAACGCTGAGAGCTGAGGCAATTTTGTATCCTGAGCGTTGTGGCGCATCACCGTCGAATACACCCCCGATCATTCCCAGTATTCCTTCGTTAAGATGTTCACGGAAGGGCTCTAGCGCCAGGAGGCCCTTTCGCCAGAGATGTTCTTGCTGTAGACTTTCATCTTGAGTTAAACCCTGTGTTTGGAACATTGCATCTATATACGGCCCAATCAGCCAGGGCCAGGCACTTCCCTGGTGTAATGCTCGTTGCTGATCTTCCTGATTTTCATTGAGACGACTACAATATCCGGCTTCTTGTGATGCCAGCGTGCGGAGGCCATATGGGGTAACCAATTGCTGAGTAACGAGTTCAAATACAGTTTGCCGATACTCTCTATCCAATACTGGATAGCGCAATGAGAACGCTAATAGTTGGTTGGGGCGGATTGTAGTATCATTGCCATCTGGCCCACCAACCACATCATATAGGTAGCCGCCGGCAGCATACCAAAATCGTTGCTGAAAGCTACGTTTGCATTGCGTACTCTGTTCTTGATAGCACGTAGAGATGTGATTAATGTGCCCTGCGTGATATAGGTGCTGCGACCATTCATGCATGAGTGAGAGCGCGTGATACCACAAAGCATTCACCTCAACTGGTTTTCCCTGTCGAGGTGTGATGGGGATATCATTGACGCTAGCGTTCATCCATGTCAGTGCCTTTCCCGGCTCTTGTGCCCGCAGTAACCCATCTCTGGCATCTACCTGTATGCCATTGTAGGTTCCCCGAATGTACCAGTTAATGCTATCGACGAGGCGCTGATAAACTTCTTCCAGGAACTCGTACGCACGAGTAGTTCGTAAATAGTGATCGAGAGCATAAAAGTACCACAATGTTGTATCGACGCTGCCGTAGTCACGCTCCTCCAGCGGATGACCAGGGGATGGCAAGCGATCTGGCAACATTCCTTGTTTGAAATAGCGTGCAAGACTACGGAGTATACGAAGGGCTTCATCATAGCAACCCGTAGCAAGTGTCAGCCCAGGAAGGGCAATCAAGGTATCACGTATGCTATCTTCCATGTCATAATAGTCAGAGAGCAGTAAAGGCATATTTTCTGGTTCATTGAAGAATGTGCCCGGTTGTTTGCTTTGTGGCAGTGTGCGACGCGCTAGAAAACGCTCGCTCGCCTGGAGGAGGAGCCGGAGGTATTCCTCGTCTCCTGCGTAGGAGCCAGAAGTCATTGAGAGCGGTAGTATACGGAGTTGGTGTGCTGTTTCACCGCCTTCACCAAAGTAACGTTGTGGCTGTAGAAGACTGCGTTGATGGTCCACACAACGTTTGTAGGAGAGGTTGAGTTGGTGCAAATTGAACGTCAGCGATGACAACTCTTCAGCTGTAACGATGATCGTCAGTATGGAGTCTTCACCAGGCCACAGTTTTGTGCGAATAACTCCTGGGAGGTAGAGATCATCTATAGACGGTCTCCCCGCGGCCTGGTCATGGCGACGCAAGAAGTGCCAGTACCATACTCCGGTGGGAATAAAGGTTGTTTGGCTCTCCGCATGACCAACGGCCACAATATGATAAGGATGAGCTCCATCCCAGGCACGAATTGTGCAACCCGCTATCCCCTTTGGGAGGATAGGTAGTTGGTTTTGCTCATCTTCATTAGCATCTTGATCAGCGGAATGAACATCTACCTGAAAATGCCAATCATTTTTACCGTATTGAGGCTGCTGATGTGGGCGATACGCAGAAAATGGGAGGAGTTTCAGTTCCAGTATTCGTTGTGCCTCTTCAGCGTATCCGGGGTAAGGTGTGTAGCCAAGTGTTGGTTCACCTGTAGTAGTACGCAGGACCCGATATCGGATGTAAGTTGTATTCTGACCATGGGGCATCCAGATACGCTTTTCGAGCATAATGCCATCAATTCCACCCAGGCGGTAGGTAAAAATAGGGAAGCCCTCTTCGAGGTGAAATGTTTCAAGATGGGCGAAGCCAGAGGGATTCAGCGTCCCATCTCGATACTCATTAGTACCGAGGTAATAGGTACGCTGGTCAAATACGACTTCTTCGTCAATCTTCGCAAGCAAAAGCTGTGGTGTTGTTCCATCCAACGGCGATGCCACAAGCAGGCCGTGCTGCATGCGGGTCAGTACGCCTGCAACTGTCCCGGCGGCATATCCTCCCAGGCCATTTGACACGAGCCACTCTCGTGAGATGGTCTCGTTCAGATCACAGCAAACATTGCGATCAAATGCTATGGGCATAGTGAATCCTCCAGAGCCGCCGAAGACATCATTCTGCAACTACGCGGATAGCGTCCCCCTATGGGCGTGTACTTCTTCCCCTGTACACATCTCTAGTGTACCATAACACTGGATCAGAATCAGTATATTCCTTAAATCTAATTTTTTATGGTGATACCTGGCTTGCAAAAAACGTAGTTATAGGTAAATGAGCATAACCTGGGCCATTTAGAAGTCAGGGGTGTAGGGGGGAGGCTGCCTCCTTTGGAACCCCGCTAGCTTGTCTCTATGGTAGGATTGTGCTACACTACTTTTGTCTGATTTTGTCTATTTGTTTCCTAATAAGGAGGTTATCTTTATGCTATCCTTTTCCCTCCAAGCGCGAGGAAAACGCGCTTCGTTAGGCATGCTATTGGCGGGCTTCGTTGTGCTTTGCATGCTGCTTGCCGCATGCGGCAGTAGTGGTGGAGGTGCGCCTACTTCCGCAACACCGACTGTCGCACCCCCCACCGACCTGATTACTTCCGGTGTCTTGACAGTCGGTAGTGATACGACCTATCCACCGCAAGAATATATTGACACCGCCACTGGTCATGCCACAGGCTTTGATGTTGATCTCATCACCGCCATAGCTCAGCGCATGGGTCTGAGAGCCAATGTTGTTACGACAAGCTTTGACACCATCATAGATAGCCTGGTGGCCAAGCGCTTCGATGTGGTCATATCGGCGGTGAGCGTCACTCCTGAGCGCCAGAAGAAGGTTGACTTTGTGCCTTACTTCAATGCCGGTGAGTCGCTGCTGGTAAAGGCGGGCAATCCCCTTAACCTTAAGAGCGTAACTGACCTATGTGGTCAGAAGGTCGGCGTGCAAGATGGCACCATAGAGCAGACTGACTTGCAGACCGCCAGCAGCAACTGCACAAAAGCCCATAAGCCCACCATCCAATTGACCATTTTGAAGGATCAGACGGCGGTGGTGCAATTGCTGGCAAGTGGTCGCGTTGTCGCCACCTATCAGGACTCGCCAGTCACTGATTATTATAATAAGCAGAATCCTGGGCAGTTTGCAGTTGGTGGCTCGGTAGTCAATGCAGGAATCGAAGGTATTGTCGTGCGTAAGGGTGATACCTCCATGTTTAACGCGATACAGGCTGCCTTTAACGCGTTGAAGACTGATCGTACCTATCACAACCTCATTTTAAAATGGGGGCTGACCAACGAAGAGATCAGCATGCTTGATCGTCGCGCTACATACGCCTACGCATAAAAGGCTAGTTGCTAGTTCCTGGCTCTCTACGCACATTTTATACAAATGGGAGCCAGGAACTTTCTATTAAGGAGGCCCTTCTGTGTTTCGTTGGGATATTGTCGGGCAATTTCTCTTTTCCGGATTTTTTCTTCAAGCCGCCTGGACCACTCTATGGATATCAGTAATCGCGCAGGCCTGTGGCGTTATCATTGGCCTCTTCCTCGCGTTGATGCGCATGTCGCGTTTTCCCTGGCTCTCATGGCCTGCTCGCTCCTATGTCTGGTTCTTTCGCGGTAGTCCCCTTCTGGTGCAGGTTCTGCTGCTCTGGGATGGTCTGCCCAGACTCTTTCCCGCCCTGCTGCTTCCTGACTACGCCTGTGTATTACTTGCCTTCTCGCTCAATGAAGGCGCATATATGTCAGAGATCATTCGCGCCGGTATTACCTCGGTAGACACAGGTCAGATGGAAGCTGCGAAATCATTAGGGATGCGCTATGCTCTTGCTATGCGCCGAATTGTGCTGCCACAGGCGGCGCGTGTAATTGTTCCGCCGTTGGGCAATGAATTTAATAACATGCTCAAGACGACGTCGATCGCCTCTGTGATTGGCCTCCTTGAACTGACTGGCACCGCTGAGATCTTGGGTTCACAAGCCTTCGTGATCTTTGAATTGCTGATTGTTGCCACCTTCTACTATCTGATCCTTACCACTTTGTGGGGGTATATCCAGAACTGGATTGAGAACCGTCTAGACCCGAATCGTACAATAAAGATTGAGCTGAAGGACAAAAAAGGCTGGACTGAGCGAATGCTAGGCTTTGGTTCATCGCGTTCAGGTGGCGCTGGCACGCTAGTAAGCGGGCGTTAATGTAGGGGCCCGATTTATCGCGCCCGTGTCGTGGCCCGATTATGGCGCCCAGTCGAAGGTGAGAAAATAATGAGCATAGAACAGGTAAATGGTGGCAGCGAGATGGTACGCGCCGAGCAGATTGTCAAGCGCTTTGGTAGTTTGACGGTCTTGAACGGTGTCGATCTTTCTGTGAAGCGCAGGCAGGTCGTAGTGATTATCGGCCCCAGCGGCTCTGGTAAAACGACGCTGCTGCGCTGTATCAATCACCTGGAGAAGATCGATAGCGGCCGTATCACTATTGATGGCCAATTGGTAGGCTATCGAGAGGTGAATGGACGACTGGTTGAGGATCATGAGGCCAATATTGCCCGTATGCGCTCGCAGATCGGTTTTGTTTTTCAGCGCTTTAACCTGTTTCCGCATAAAACAGCGCTAGAGAACGTGATTGAGGCCCCGATCCATGTGTTGCGTCAGCCGAAGGCTGAGGTGATTGAGCGTGCTCAGGCCCTACTTGCTAAAGTCGGTCTCTCTGAGAAAGCCCACGTCTATCCACATAAGCTCTCCGGCGGGCAACAGCAGCGCGTTGCCATTGCTCGCGCACTCGCTATGAATCCCAAACTCATGCTCTTCGACGAAGCTACCTCTGCACTCGATCCTGAACTGGTTGGTGAGGTGTTGAAGGTGATGCGTCAGCTCGCCGAAGAAGGTATGACCATGGCAGTGGTCACACACGAAATGGGGTTTGCTCGTGAAGTGGCCGATCATGTGATTTTTATGGATCATGCTGTGATTGTGGAGCAAGGACCACCACAGCAGATCTTTGATCATGCCGAAAACGAACGTACCCGCAATTTTCTAGGGATGATTCTTTGAAAAGAGCACGTTATTAATGCTAGTGGCGCTTGCACAAATGGAGTTCTTAGGAGCAAAGCCCCTGAGCGGCGCGTGGGCTGTCCGCACAATCTCTTTTTTCCTTGGGGTGGGGCGGCATGTCCCATAGTCCAAAAGGGTCAGGTAGAGAGGGTGTTGAGTGGGGTGGGGACACTTGTGATTGTTCGCACTGCGGCAAAGTGAAATTTGGATGTGAGTCTAGCAATTGGAGAAAAGCTCGCACGATTGTTGGATCAAAATAGGTAGCTGAACCAAGTAGGAGCCGCTCGCGCGCTATATCTTTCGAGAACGGAGCTTTGTAAGGGCGCTGCGAGGTCAAAACATCATAGACATCGGCTACAGCCAGGATACGCGCACTCAGCGGAATCTCTTCCCCACGCAGTCTATCGGGATAGCCATGGCCATCCCATGTCTCATGATGATGGAGAACAGTTTCCACGTAAAAAGGGTGAACATCGCAGCCAATAAGAATACGAGCGCCTATCACTGGATGGCGCTGCATCTTGAGCCGCTCATCATCTGACAATGCCCCTGACTTGTTCAGGATATCATTGGCGATCCATGTTTTACCCAAATCATGGACTAATGCGGCTAATGCCAGGTCGTGTGCCTCACGTCTGCTCCAGCCCAGGTAGCGTGCCAACCGTTGAGCATAAGTCGCCACTCTGCGTGAATGCTCATAGGTTATAATATCGCGTTCCTGGATGCTTTTCACAAACGAGAGAAGAATGCTCCTCATCTCTCGCGCCTTTTCAAAAAATGCTGCTTCCACCACTTATTCCCCCTCTTCTAAACTGATGAAATTCGACTTCGGCTCCTTACAAACCCTTAACTTCATGCAAATGGGCACCCACCAGGGGTGCCAAGTGTATACTATATTACTGTATAGCTTTAGTTGCACTGGTGGCGGCCTATCAGGGTCCTCGATCTGCATGTCTTTGTAGAAGTCGTGCGCATACTTATAATCCTTGCCGTAATCGAGGTCCTTCATCAACTGCGTGGGAGCATTGCGAATCCACAAGGGAACAGGATCATTGCGCGTTTGCTGCACATCTTCCTGTACATGACTATATGCTTCATACAAAGCATTGCTCTTGGGCGCGGTTGCCAGGTGGACTACTGCCTGTGCCAGTGCAAGATTCGCTTCTGGCAGACCCACAAAATGCACTGCCTGTTGTGCCGCCACACACACCAGCAACGCTTGCGGATCGGCCATGCCCACATCTTCTGACGCAAAACGAATCAGGCGGCGCACAATATATAGGGGGTCTTCTCCTGCCTCTATCATCCGTCCCAGCCAGTACAAGCCCGCGTCAGGGTCGGAGCCACGCAACGCTTTGTGTAGCGCTGAGATCAGATCGTAGTGCTGCTCGCCACCCTTGTCGTATAGCAATGCGCGGTGCTGCATTGCCTCCTCGACTATGGAGAGTGTGATATGAGATGGTACTTCCTCTCTTTTTGCCTCTCCGATACTGTGAGCCGCCAGTTCCAGTACGTTCAATGCGGTGCGAGCATCACCATTAGCAAAAATGGCTATCTGTTGCAAGGCATCCTCATCAACCGTTATCCCGAATTGTCCTAATCCGCACTCCTTGTCTGTCAAGGCCCGGCGGAGAATAGTGAGTATCTGCTCTTCGGTGAGGCTTTTCAGTGTGAAGACGCGCGTGCGTGACAAGAGAGCAGCGTTGACTTCGAAGCTGGGGTTTTCGGTGGTGGCCCCGATCAGCGTCACCACGCCTCGCTCTACGTATGGGAGAACAGCGTCCTGCTGCGCCTTATTGAAGCGGTGGATTTCGTCGATAAACATGATGGTACGCTGTTTAGAGAACTGGCCTAGCTTTTGGGCCTCTTCTACCACTTTGCGTAGATCAGCCACGCCGGCGGAGACGGCACTCAGTCTGACGAAACGAGCCTGCGTCTGACGGGCAATCACCTCAGCCAGGGTGGTTTTCCCGCTGCCAGGCGGTCCCCAGAGAATCATCGATGGAATGTGATCCTCCTCAATGCTGCGACGAAAAGTGTGTCCTGGCCTCAACAGGTGCTCTTGTCCCAGAATCTCGTCTAGTGTACGTGGTCGCATCCGCGCAGCCAGCGGTTCCCCTGGCGCTGCGGTTGGTGGCGTATTCTTTTTAGAGGATGGAGTATTGTCCGCTCCGAAGAGTGTTGCTTGATCTGGCATATGTTTGGCTCTTATTCAGTAGGGGTTCTTTGCGATGAGAACAGGCTTTAGAAGATATCATCAAAAAACTGACTGACTTGACAAGCAAAGCCTGGCAGAAGTGGCGACTGTAACAGATCGTTTTTATAGAGGGTACTATGCAGTTTGAGCACCGCTTCATCACGCCGATAGATTTCAAGACGCTGCTCCATCCAGCTTACAATCCAGTATTCCAAGACACCACGTCGTGAGTAGAGCTTGAGTTTGGTTTCGCGGTCTCGTTGTTCATTGATTGTACCAGGGGAGAGGACTTCCACTACCAATTCAGGAGCGGCATGATACTTTCCATCTGCTTGGAAGGCTGTCGCTCGCCGTTCTCGGCTCATCCAGGTGACATCTGGGGCCACATCGTCATCTTCAGCAAAGATCACTCCCGGCGCATTGATGGCTTCTCCTGCTTTTGTTTGACGATTCCAGGTTTGCAACAACTCCCAGATCCGACTACAAACGATCTGGTGATAATTATGTGGTTGCCTCGACACGTACATTTCTCCATCGATCACTTCGTATCGCTTGGTATCATCCGACAGTATTTCTAAATCTCGTGAGGTCATGCGCAAACTGGTCATTTCTTCTCCTAATTGTGTCTTGTGGTCAAACGCTTATCCGTTTCTCGCTCACGATGCAAATAGACCATACACAGTCTAGGCTAGAAGGCGTTTTGTGTTTCTAAGTCAAACCTCTAACTCATAATATTATAGCATAAATTATGAATCGCACCCATCCAGCAGCGCCTCGACCTCAGTTCTGGTCGGCAGCGAGGGAAACGCACCCGGGCGTGTAACG
>WNGL01003331.1_pt1 | contig 19318 bp, 11 predicted proteins | sample 5400591 | NCBI WGS metagenome assembly WNGL01 (sample SAMN13153377, study PRJNA577476) | soil metagenome | isolation source: 80 cm soil or saprolite under Garry oak tree replicate 1 | place: USA:California | collected 2016-06-15 | reverse complement strand
AACTTGGTTCCCAGCTAGAACTTTCTTTAAGACCTCTGCAACAAGCATATTTTCCACACCTAGGACTAGCTTATAAAGCACATCGCGCCGGACAAATAGCGCCAGGCTATGTTTAAACTCTAAGGGCCAAAAGGTAGACTAAATAAGTCTGGCATTAATACCTACATTGACCGAGTCAAAGTCCTTTTGCATAAGCTTCTAGTGCTTGTACACGTGGTAGGGGGCCAGCCTGCAAGGGGTACCGAGATTTTAAGTGTGCGCCATAGCAATACCGTCACGGGTAAACATCAAAACGTTTTCATTATCCACGGCATAGTTGCATTTGTACCTTAGTACTCCAAAGGTTCCCGCCATGCAGGACGGCCGAATGTTGTTCACTGATTTTTGCCTGGCGAGGTTGGAAGACTAGTTGTTCTATACCTCTGGCTTATATTACCGTTTCAGCGCGCGCTAGAGCAGATGCTCCGACTGGAGAACGGCATATCGCATGAGATGTGGCCGCCTGACGTGTAGGGCATTAAATGGAGCTCTAACCGCTTTACGCATGCTCTTTAGCAAGAAACGGACGCTGGCCTGGGATGCAGGCTCAATATCCAAACATACCGCCACGTTGCCATTGCCGTCAGCCAAAAGTACCTGAAGACTCGGTCAGCGTTTCTTGGGAATGACGACGACGGTAGCTCTGAAAAGGACGAACCGGGATCTTTGGATACGATACGCGAAGAGCAGGCAGGCCATACGGCTTGGACGGGCGAGACCGTATATGCCCGTCTTATAGGAGAGTTAACTGGAACTACGGCAAGCAAAAGGCAACAATTCCAAAGATCAAGTACTAAGTGGCACGCCTTTCTAGGCTTTCTCCCACGCAGTACCGCGAGTACTTCCTCCGGAGCTCGAAAGCACGTTATACCTATGGACGCAACCGGCAATGCCAAGCGGATCAAATACACGGACGGGAAAACGGACCGGAAGAGTCGCACGGACGGCGAGGAGCCATGCGCCGCCGAACGGCTGGGCGGTTGAGGAGTTAGCGCCACGAGAGCGCAGTGCAAGACTTGGAGGTCCTATATATAACAGGTCCACACGGATTAGCCAAGGGATTACTCCCTCCCTCAATAGAGGTCTTTTTTAAATGGCATCATGGACGGCAAAGGTAAAAAACAGCAATATAGATAGTAGATGGCAAATCAAGGCAGGTTTTTTAGAAGCCTGCCTAAAAGTTCCCCTAGCTGACGGCCTAACCATGGTACAATATCAATATATTACTTCGCCCAACGGTATAAAACATCAGTATGCTTGCGTATCCGACTTAGGTAATTCTGTTCCTCAATAACGTTCTGAATTCGCTTCACTTGGCTACATGCTAAGTTAGCTAATTCATAGAGGAGGTGAGTGCTAGCCTTACAACTTTCCCTCCTTATCACGACGGACGCGATATATCTCATGCGGTAGCTCCTGGATATTTACGGGGTTGGCCGAGTCTGTCTCCATATCCATAGTGATATGGAATGAGATCTGGTTCACCTCCGGGGCTTGGAACGGCTCAATGTGGGCGTGGTGTTTCCTAAATTCCGAATCATCGGTTGGACGTCCTGCGAAAGCGAGATATGCCTTAATGGCGTCGGTGTACTCGGAAGGGTCCCGACCGGTAAATTCGTTTGCTCGAAGTCTGAGGATTACACGTTTCGGCTGGTGTTCAGCACTAGGGGGGTTTGACATTGTGTGGTGTATGGATTGGGGGTTGGACTCTAGTTGTTTGGGATTTTAAGTGGTTTAAAGTGTGGGGAAATTGCTCGGCTATTAGAAGCTTCGGCCAACTTATGCACGTGCACTCTATCATAGCCCAGTCGGTGCGAAGCCTGACCGTAAGCGCCATCGCTCAAGTTATCCGCCGGTATATCGCAAGCCTACCGGACGCCCGGGGGAAAGTGATCGTGTACTGCCACGACAGAGGGATAACCGACAGTCTTAGCAAAAGCCTCTATTGCCCAGCCTACGACTCTAAGGTGATCGACAGAGAGGGTGTGCTCGAGCGCTTCATCTCCAGTGACAATGGGACCGTCGTCGCCACGAGCTCGCTAGGTTTGGGCGTTGACGCACCCAGCGTGGACGCCGTGCTACACGTTGGAGCCCCGAGGTCGCTCGAAGACTACGCCCAAGAGAGCGGGAGAGCAGGCCGCGATGGAAGGGCGAGCCGGGCTGTTATTTTTCTCAGTGACAGGGTGAACGCGCCTGTGGACGGGGATAAAGCCCGCAGGGCAGCTCTGCTGGAGTATATCCAAAGGGAAGCGGACGTCAAAACCTGCCGTAGGGTGGTGCTTGATAAATACATGGACGGGAAAATCCGGAAATCCCGCCCGAACCGTTGTATCGACGGCGAGGAACCATGTGACGTCTGCGCTGCCGAACCGCCGGACAGCCAACGGGTTGGCACCGCGAGCGCCGCGCAACACTTGGACACCCCTGTTCTCTCGAATGCCGACGAGGCCGAGTTTGCCATGCAGGAAGCGCGGATGAGTGTTCAGCGATCGAAGGTGACAGCCTCGGTAAGGGCGGAACAACTCACGCTAGAGCAACTAAGACGCTGTCTCATCTGGTGGACGACACACTGCCAAATCTGCATGGTCCAGGGCGGCGAAGCCTTACACGATGTACGCACCTGCACTGCGCCCACGGCGGGCGGCATTCGGGATTCCGCCAGGAGGTTACGATCAATGTTACACTTTGCCAAGTTTAGCGGGTGTTATTACTGCATGGTGCCTCAAGAGCTATGTAGCCGGTGGACAAAGGATCCCAGGTGGGGCTGGAAATGAAGTGGAGTTGAGCAGTGCCAATATAACGAACTCGTGTTGACGGTTATCATGGCTATAACGGCGGCTATAGAGGACGTCGAACGGGCCTGGATAGACCGCTTGCGGGGATGCGGGATTGACTTCCAGGACGTAGAGAACGTAGCAGCGTTCTTATCGGCAAAAGTGGACGCGGATCGATTAGAGGTTCTTATATTATTGCTTGAGTTGGTGTGGTTTACCCAAGTGATTAAGCAACGCTAAGGGTCCGTATGGATTAGCTGAGGGATTACTACCTTAATAAAACTCTTCTTTAAATGGTATTATAGACGGTAAAGGTAAATAGTAATACAGATAGTAGATGGTAAATCAAGGCAGTTTTTTGGAAGCCTTCCTAAAAGTTCCCCTAGCTGACGGCCCAACCGTAGTACAATATCAATAGATTACTTTGCCCCAGTGATGCAAGTGGTTTAGATCGGTTCTAAAAATGAGGCCAAAATAAGGCCAAAACCAGTCCAAAATTTAAATTGAACCTTTTAACATGGCTGCTTTCCCCATGGGTATAAAACATCAGTATACTTGCGTATCCGAGTTAGGTAATTCCTTTCCTCAATAACGTTCTGAATTCGCTTTACTTGACTATATACTAAGTTAGCTAATTTATAGAGGACGGAGTGCTAGCCTTACAACTTTCCCTCCTCATTACGACGGACGCGATATATCTCATGCGGTAGCTCCTGGATATTTGGGGGGTTGGCCATGTCCTTCTCCATGTCCATAGTGATATGGAATGAGGTCTGGTTCACCTCTGGGGCCTGAAACGGCTCGATATGGGCGTGGTGTTTCCAGAATTCTAAATCATCGGTTGAACGTCCTGCAAAAGCGAGATATGCCTTAATGGCGTCGGTGTACTCGGAAAAGTCCCGACCGGTAAATTCGTTTACTCGAAGTCTGAGAATTACACGTTTTGGCTGGTGTTCAGCGGGTTCAGCACTAGGGGGTTCAGCACTAGGGTTTGACATTGTGGTGTAAGGATTGGGGGGGGTTGGCCTCTTAGGAAAATAAGTGGTTTGGAGTGTGGGGAAATTGCTCGGCTATTGCGGCCCAGCCGAACGGCAACCTGGGCGGTGGTATGATTGGTTCGCCTACGGGACCAATGGACACTTGTTACGAATTAATGATACGGTGTCTGCATAAGTGCAAGTAACGATTCGGACAGCTCCCTCGCATCCTACTGCCCATCTCCTATATAAGGTAGGTACATTATTAATCATTGCAACCTTATACTCCGGACCTCGTGAACCCATAACACTGCCACTATCTTAACCCTCACCTGAACGGGGCTAACAATCTGTTAAGTCCTTAGCGCTAAAGTTATATACGTTACGCCCAATCCTGGTTCATACCCATTGCTAAGTACGTATTCAGACACGATCACTGCGAACCCTGAGAGCTTGGAGGTGTCAGACCAGAACAAGGTGGACATAAACCAGCCAAGTCTTGGTCTTGTATATCAAGGGCTCGTGGAAGATCTCGAAGGGATCCACTTGCAGGCATACAAAGTTTTCGGTCAGGGCGTGCAAGAGCCACCGAACATCTGATGTAATCATAGGCATTGAGATGGCCACACCCTTGATAATGATGGCAACGTTGCTCGCACATTTTAAGTAGAATAAATTTAAGGTTAGATGTAGGGGGCGTTAAGAATAATGGTATGGTCTTAGCGGGGTGTTTGTAAGGACTGATGCCGCACTATATAAAGGGTTTGTAGAGTCGGGCGTCACTGCTGCCCGACGAAGCGCTACCTTAGTAACTTTTTGTACGACACTGGGCCGCATGGTATTTGGTATTACTCCCTTAGTGTAAAAAAAGGTTACACACAATAGAGGCGTACAAAGGGGATGTTTAGAGAAATCTGTTCTACTGCACCGCAACCCCTAGGGCGAGAAATATAGATGCTCCTGTAAACCGCAACTGAGCACTCGCCAGGTGGCAACATGTAAGGCAATATTTGGAAAGCCTTCCAAGAAATAGCCCTGGTATACGATGTAACGCCTGCGACCGATACCAAGCGTAGTTGAAGTGAAGTTCCTGACAGCGTGGTCGATAATCGGATTTTACAGGATTCCGATTAGTTAGGATTCGATTATAACATGCGGATAGTTGGCCCCCCAACGAAAATTTTGACCCGAGGTTAAAAGCTTTAATTTAGAGTGTTATTGTATAGAGTTTAACTAATATATATATAGATATAAGGTTTTCCAGGGGGAGACCCCCTGGACCCCCCCTTTCCGCTGCGCGGAGCTTTATCTAAAGTGATATTATCTTATTAAGAGGATCTACTACAGTGACCGAGGCGCCCTACTTAAATTGGGCTTGATTTAGAAGTAATATACATTCTCGAGGTCACGTGACTCCTTACATAAGCGACATTTCCGCCCTTTAAAAAAACTGAAAATTTCCAAAATCTGATCAACGCTACAGATAGTAGCAATATTGATCCGGCAATACTGCCAATTCTCCCTGTACACCATTGTATATATATCTGACAGCTCCAGAAGCGGTAAGAAGGTAGGACGGATAGGGGGGTTGAAATTTAGAAAATCTGATTTCGCGGTTAAGCTGTTCAAAAGTTAGGAAGCCAAGACGAATGCCGCATTCTCCGCTTACCTCCGAGCCAGTACATGATTTCCTATTTAGGAAAAGTCGTTTACGAGTAGTTGCTGCTGCCTCCGTACAAAATCTTCTTGTCGTGCCTCTTTGGTCTTACTTGTAGATGACTGAAATCGTTCTATATCAAACCCACGTTCAAACATAAGCCCTAAAAGCTTCTTGACTTATAAGATTGCTACATAGATTAACCTAGCTGTCTTATCCTTTTCTTTAATATCTAAAACCACCTAGTTAAGTATTAGGCCCTAGCTTTTATATATGGTAAAAGTAAAAGCTAAAGTGATTAGAAATTAACGCCGTAAGCAAGAGCCTCTTATACCCTCCCACTTATAAAATACAGAAAATATAGGGATGACTTTCTTATTATCTTACTAAGTAAATAAGGCAGGTCTATTATACCTATTTACTATAACTAGTAATAACTAAGGCTGATTATTCTTAATATTTATATATCCCTTCTATATAATATCTTTAATTATACTAGTAGTACTATTTACTAAAATTTAGCTTAACCTAGATATTTTATATTAATATATAGGGCTAGATTCTCTATAATATTACACTAATTAGAAGTAACTTTCTATACACCTATATTAGTGTTAATTAATTTAATAGCTATTACTAGCTATAAAAGGTTATAAAGCTAAATAATATTATACTTATTTATAGCAGTATATATATTATATAGCTAAATTATATTATTAAAGCCTATAACTTTATTAGTAAATAGGCCTTACTTATATTTAGTTAAAAAAAACTTTTAAGTTAAATTACTTATAAAATTACTATATAGCTCTATAAAGGCGTTTTTAAATATAAAGCTTTTAATATTATTACTGCCTTACTATATAACTTAATTTAGGATAGTAGTTTAATTAATTACCTTATAAACTCCTTTTTTATAGCTAGTAAGCTTTAATGGCCTAATAAGTAAATTGCTATATAAAGCTACTTAATTTATAAAAAGAAACTAATAGAAATTACTTATTAGTAAAATATTTAAGCCTTTAAAGTAATTATTATTATATACTAAATAGATTTAATAAAGGCAGTAATTAATTTAAGCTAAATATATTTATTTAATTATAGATTTTTTATTAAAGATAAGATAGTAAATATCCTTAAAAGCTTATTATAGAGGTATAAGACTAACAGTAAGTAATTCCTTAAATAGGTAATTTACTAATAACCTAAATAGATTATATATAGTTTTACTATTAATATTAAAGGTAGTTACCTTAATAAGGGCCGCTTAAGCTAATAATATTGGCTTATTATTAGCCCTTATTATATTATAAAATATAATAAAGAGGATAATAATAAAATATAATTTACTAGTTTTTACCTTTTTATTAATATTAATTTATAATAAAGAGGGACTAAGGCCTACTTAAATCTGCCTATAATAATTAACTATAATATTATAAATATAATACTGGCCTAGTTATAAGGAGGATAGAGTTACTATTTAAAATAGGCGGCTTTATAGTAGAGGCTATAGCTAGACTTTTTACTAATAAGTATTTTTTATTAAGCTGTAGGTATATACCCTAATATATACTTTAGTTATAGTTATAATTAAGCTCCTTATTATTAAGTCTATTAAAATCTTTAATTTTAACTCTATTAGTATTTTAAATATAGGTATATAGGGCCTTAAAGGACTAATATAGCTTTAAGTTATCTATAAAATTACCTTTAAACTTATTAATATTATTAATAATTTTATAACCTTTCTTTAGTTTCTAATTATAAAAGTAATTAGGTAGGTATTAATAAAAGTTAATATAAGCCTAATAGGAAGCCATATTGTCGCTAGAATATTATATTAGAATATATAGGTGTTATACTTTATCCCTAATGCTAGTCTTATTTAGGTTAGAGGGAATATGTGATAAATATTATTCCTTATATTATATAAATCTTAGAGAATTAATTATCTACTAATAATACTATATAGTATATATTATTATAATATATATATTCTACACATTATTAAAACAAACTAATACTAATTAGTAAGTATGTATAGATTAGAAGATATATATTTACTTAAAAAATATATTACACTCTACTTTATAAAGGCCCTATTTTAGTTAAAGAGAATTAAAGTATTTTAGATTTAGAAGATATTTAATGCTTTATTTTACCTAAAAATATTTTAAATTTACTTTAGATTTAGAAGATATCTAACGCTCCACCTTAACTAAAGATATAAATTATTATACTAGTAGTCTTTATAACTATATTAAAAACATAACTATACTAAGAATATAATTACCTCAACTATTACTTAAATTATCCTTATTCCTTTTAAAATGGCTATACTAATAGACTAAAAAATAGAAGCAAAACAATAAAGATATAAGATTAATATATAAATAGTAACTAATAAAGATCTTACAGATTTTATACTATTTCAGTTATAGGAATATAATAAGTACAAGTTAATAAATAATAGACTTTAGTCTTTTTTTTAAAATAATTTTAAAGTGTTTAGTATAGATATATTCTTAAAAGTATATATATAATACCTTTAAAATATATATACCTTTCTATAATAAGGAGGAGTATATATATATAAAGGAGAAATATATAATATATATATAACTTTTGTTTAAAATAGCCTAAAAAGAATATTAATATTCTTAGACCTAAGAGAACCTAAAAGAAGTATATAATAAATTAGATAAAAATAGGTTTTAGTTAAATAAAATAAATAATATAATTAAGTATAGTTTTAACTATAAGTTATTATAAGATCTAATAGTTTATATAACTCCATTTTAATTTTAATAATTATTAAGCATTTAAACTACAACTTTACTACTATTTAGAGAAATATTAATAGGACCCTTACTATACGTAACTTTATACTTATAAACTGTCCCCCCCTTATAGATATTAATTATACTAGGATAGGGTAAAGAGATTTCTAATATAGTAAAGATATATATAGAGGAACTTAAATATAATGGTATAAATAGCAGCTTTAATTATAAGCTAACTATCTTTTATAATATCTATAACTAATTTAATGTTTTGTAAAAGGCTTATAATAAAGCTTTATTAATTATATTAATAGGTTTAGCCTTAAACTAGTATTTTAATAGTAGACTTAGTAATTTCTTATTTAAAGACATTTATAGATACCTTTATAGCTTCTTTAAAGGCCCTAGCTCTAAATATAAAAACCTTAGTAAATAGAATATAATTTTATTAAAGATAATTATAGACAAAAATGTAGATAAATTAACTAATAATTACCTTTAAATATTAATTAACACACTCTTTTAATTATAGTATAGACTTACCCTAAAGTTATAAATAACACCTTTCTTAACTAATAAACTTATTACATTTTATTAGGGAATTTATATATACTAATTCGCTATATTAGACCTACCTTAAGAACTAAGCCCTTTTATTAATAAACTATAGTCTTTAATTACAGCCTATAAAAAATAGAACCTAAAGTAAGCTTAAACTTAGGCTTACTATATAGATTATTAGTACCTTAGAAGGAAGAATAACTATAATTAATACTAAAACTGTAATTAATATTAAAACCGAACTTATAACTAAAATTATAACCATAACTATACCTATCCTTATTTTTTGTTATATTATAAACTATATTACTTTATATATAATAAGGAAGGCTGCTGATTATAAAACTATACTTAAGAAGAATAAGAAGAATCTAAAGCTAAATTTAGGACTGCTAATAAAGATAAGTTTAGTAAATTTAATAACTAATTTAATAAATGACTTAATTAATATATTATAGATTATAAAAATAATAATATTAATTTAAAAGAAGAACTTAAGGAAGCTTTTTAAGTACTAATTGTTAATATAAGTTATAAGGTAATTAATAAGAACTTATAACTAGATATTAATTACTTCTATACCTCTTTTAGCTAAGTAGAATAGTATAAAGCTATTTCTATAGTTACTACCCTAGCTAATAAAGCCTTTAGCTATTTAATTATAACTATAGATAATATAATACCTTTTATAACTAACTAGGACCCCTTTATATATAATATAACTATATTTATATCCCATTATACTATAGATAACTTTATAGGTATAATAATTAATATAGGAGTATCTAAATACTTTATAATAGGATACAGCCAATTCTTAGTATTTTAGAGACTTAATAGTAATATATAACTTAATACTACTATATAAAGTATAGTTAATATATAATTTGGTATTAAATTAACCTTATTAATTAAATTAGCTAAAATAACTACCCTAATTAGTATAATTAAATTTTATATTATTAAGGTTAATACCCTATTTTTACTCTGCTTAGCAGATATAAATTACCTATAGGTATACTTTAATAACTTAAAAAATATACTAATTACCCCTTAAAGCAAAGTACTAGTTATATATTACTTTAGCCACCCTTTCCTACTTTAAAATATATCCTTATACAATTACCTAACTAAGTTATTTAATTAAAATCTTTATTACTTAACCAATATAGAATTAAGACAATTATATTGTTATTTTAGCCACCCCTTAGTTAAATGTCTTATATAAATACTTAAACGCTTAGGGTATAATATTAACAATAAGACCTTAGACTATTTTATATACTATTACTACTACTATTAAAAATATAGAAAGTCGCCTAGTAGATTTAGATTTACCTTATATAATAATATTAATATTAATTATTTAATTATAGTTAATATTATATATATTAACAGTATACCCCTTTTATATATTATTAATAAAGGAATATAATTTTAAGCTAACAGATAGTTATAAAGCATTAGTACTAAATATATATAGGATATATTATAAATATACTAAATTAATATATACCTAAAACCCCCTAATATTATTATATATAATATAGGCAAGAACTTTATAAGTAAAGAATTTAAATAATATACTATAATACTTAGAATAACTATTAGAAACATACCTATTAAAGCCTATAATTTAATTAAAATAGTAAAACACTATTATAGCACCCTCTATTATATATACTATATTATTATTACAAAACTACTAGATATTAGCAAAGATATAGCCCTATAAATGACCTTTAAAGTAATTAATGATTTTATAAGCCTTAATGGTCTTATACCTCCTTTATTAGTATTTAAAGCTTACTTATATATAGTAGAATCTAATACACCTAATCTTAGAGTTATAAAATAAGTAATAGCTCTTAAAAAGGCTATAGAAGAAGTTAAAAAGCTTAGAGTTAAATGCTAAGTAGTAGATACCCTTAATATATATAATAGACCTAAAATAACTATAATTTATGACCTACTACTTAACTTACCTATACTAGTATAAAGAGAAGGACCTATAGGCTAACCTAGCTACTAGTCTAGCCTATATAACCTACTTAGTATTAAAAATAAGAACTATACTATATAACTTCCCTATAGACTTACTAACTTCTATAATATAGTCATAAAACTATATTTAGTAGACCCTAAAATTATAAAGGATATATAACTAGAAGATAATAAAAATAAATTACCCCTATCTTAAACTAAGCCTAAACTTTAACCTTAAATTAAACCTAGACCTTAACCCATTAAGTATAAAAAAGGTAGACTATATAAGTACCCTATTAAAGTAAATACTATAAATATCTCAATTTACCTATAAAATAAAAATAATAATTAACTTATAAATCCTAATTAATTTATAATATTATACTAAAAGGAGATTAAGGGATTACTTAAAAAAGGAGTTTTTAAACTAGTTAACCTTAAAGATATACTATAAAATAATAAAGTATTTAACTTTAAATTTATTAACAATATTAAAAACTTTAGTACTAATAAGGCCTTTAAAAAGTTAAGACTAATTATATAGGCCTATAATAATTTAAAAAAAGACCTTATATTAAGTTAATTACCTATAATTTAATAAATTAGTTAATACCTTATTCTTTATATTATAGCTATAATTTAAAACAATAGTATATATCTCTACTTATAAGATATTTTACAGGCCTATATATAATTAACTATAAAATTAAACTAAGACTTTTATATTAAAGTACTTTTTAAACTTAGTATAGTATTTAAAGTCTTAAAAAGCACAATTCTAAAGGTTATTAGACCTTTATATAGTATTCCTAAGGCAGGTAACTATTAGTTTAAGACTTACTATAACTATTATATTAAAGAACTAAATATAAACCAATTTATTTATAACCCCTACCTACTTTACCTTAATAACCCTATAAATTTTAGAATAATTAATTTATAGACTAATAATACCCTCTTATTAGCTAATTTAGTCTTTATAGCTTTAGAATAAAAAAAGATTAAAAAAGCTAAGTTCTTAATTAAGGAATATAAGTAACTTATACTAAAATACCTAATTAAGTTTAATAGAGGTATTATTTAATAATAGGATTATATAATTATACTTATATAGGAGTACTAATATTAAAACTTAACCCTTATTAATATTAAAGAAACTATTATAATAATTAATTTTAGAGGTATTATTTATATAGTACTTATACCTAAAGACTAATATATCACCTAATGAGTAAAAGGAGTTTATATTATATTTATATACCAGCCTAAAACTTCTTTTAATTTATCCTATACTACTTAAGTAATTAACCCTAATAAAAAAAATATAAAACTACTTAATAAAAAAATTTAGTAATAAGTTAAAAACTTAATAAAAAGCTTAAGCTTTATTAAGCTTAATATAAAAATACTTTAACTACTTATATTTACTAATTCTTTATTTATAAATAATAAGGACCTCTTATTATAAATTAGATATATTTTAATATTAACAGACTTATTAAATAAGGTAAATATTATCTACTAGTTTTTAGTCAAATATAAAAGAATTACTAGAAATATATTAGCCTCTAAATTATATACTATAGCCTATAATTTTAATATTAGCACTATAATTAAGGCTATAATTAAATTACAACTTAATATTAACCTACTGCTTATCCTTTACACTAATTCTAAGTTAATTTATAAATACCTTATTAAACTAAAAACTAAATAGGAGAAAAGACTTATAATTAATGTTATATACCTATACTAATTATATAAAAGACACAAAATAGCTAAAGTTAAATAGATTAACAAAGATAGTAACCCTATAGACACTATAACTAAAAATAAACTATTATTAGCCCTTAAATAACTTATTAATATAAACCAAATTAAGTTAAAAATAGTAAAATAAATAAAATAAATTATATAAACAACTTAATTAATTAAGGCATAACTACAGCAAAGAGGATATATATAAGCCTAAATATATAATAATATATAATAATATATAGCAATATACAGCAATATATAGTAATATACAGCAATATATAGTAATCTACCTTTACCTAAAATACAATCTAGGATAATTTAGTACTATTATAACCTATACTATAACAATAAAAAAGGAAGGAAGGAGAAGTATATATATAGATATTTAAACTACATAGTTATAAAATACTAATTCTTTACATTTTTTAAAGTACTTTTAGTATTACTAGAATATTATATTAAAATATACAGATATTACACCTTACCCCTAATACTAGTCTTATTTAAATTAGGGGGAATACACAATAAATATCATTTCTTATATTATATAGATCTTAAAGAATTAATTATCCACTAATAATACTATATAGTATATATTATTATAATATATATATTCTACATATTATTAAAGTAAACTAATATATATAATTAAGGGCTCTAAATCTATTAATATAAATAGCTACTTCTTTATACTCCTTTTATAAATAATAAAAAATAAGCTTTATATAGCAGAACTTAAAATACTATAAATAGGAAAAATTACCTTTATATTATAAAAAATATAATATAACTTAAGGCCTTACTCTTAGTTAATACTTATAAATAAAGTAATTAAAATAAAATAAAAAATTAAGGAAAATAATATCCTCTACCCTATTTAGGCAGTATATATATTTTTTATAATTAAATAGTCTATACCCTTTTAGTTACCTATCTTTAAGCTTATATATAATACTTTAATTATCCTCCTAATAACAATTTAAAGTTACTATATTCTTTAAGCCTTTAAAAAGGGGAATATTAAAAAATAAATAGTATACTTCTTACACTAACTAATTATATTTAGCAATAAGCTTATTTATAAACTTAGCTATTACTAAACTAAAAACATAAAGACTATTAATATATAATTATACTAATTAAAGTAACTCTTAATAAGAAGTTAACTTCTTCTCTTCCTTACTATAATATTTACCTATATAATTAATTATTATTAATATACTTATAGTAGGGGATATATTAATATTTACTATTTATATTAATATTATAGCTACATTATAGCCATTAAAAAGCTTATTATTATACTATAAATAAAATATTTAGTAATATAGATTTTAATCCTTTAATACAGTAACCTTATTATAAAAAAAGTATAAAAAGTAAAAGCAGTACTCCTTTACTTTAATAAAGCCTTTCTTTAATTTTAAGTAATAAGATTTAATATAATTATAGTATTATTAAAATTAATTAAGGTAAATAATAAAAAGCTTACTAATATTAAGCTATTCTTTATAATTAAAAGTAAAAAGATATTAAAAATTAGGAGGCCTAAATTAATTAGGATTTATTATAAATATAAAAGCAACTTAATACTTAGTAAAAGCCACCTTTAATTTACTAGTTAATAGATTTAGCTTTTATTAATAATTTAGTTAATTAAGGCATAAATATAATAAAAAGAATATAGGTAAGCCTATATAATTAAATTATTTATTAATAAAGATATAAAGCTAGAGAAAGGAAGATAGGTAGTATAATAGGCTTATATAAATATTTTAAAAGGGCCGCTAAGGCACTAATAATAAACAAACTAATAGTAATATAGTAAAATATAGCAGAAGTTTTATATAATCCTTTTATTATATAACTTTAGGTCTACTAAGTTATTATAACAGCTTACACAAATGCCTTTAAACTAAAGCTTATGGAATGCTGTATTACAAAAATACTAAGCTAAGGAGAGGAAAAGAAGAGGAAAGGAGGCTTTAGGGGCTAATATATACACTATAGGTAAACTTTAGAAATTACGCCAAGCTAGCTACAAAGGGTGGTGCCCCAGTACTATTATATTACCCCCTCCTCCTAATAAGCCTGCCCTTAGGCTTAAAAAAGTAAAGGGAAAAAAAAAAGAAAAAAAATCTAGCATTTAGCACTTAATCACAATACTAGTTAATATAGGACTTATAGCAGTCCTACAGCTCCTACTACTGCTAGGGGTATATTACTATACCTAATTAATATAGGGCAGGCAGCCGTCCTACAGCTCCTGTTACTGTGAGGGGTATATTACTATACCCAGTTAATATGGGGCAGGCAGCCGTTATATAGCTCCTGCTACTATAAGAGGTATATTGCTAAGAGCCCTCTATTAGTTATCATTCCTCCTCTAAAACTCTAGTACCTCTTAGCTATACTATCCCCCCTTTTATTATAGCGCGCCCTGAGCCATAAAAAAACCTTAATATAGTAGTATAGTGTTAGTAATAGGGTTATATTTTAAAGAGCAAAGCTACCTTATATACAGTTGCTACTGCAGGCAGAGCAGTACAAGTCAGTTATAGTGCTGTAGGCAGAGTAGTGGGTGTCAGTTAGCTATAGTAATATAGTAAGGTATTATATTTAGCTGCAGGTAAAGCAGTAAGGGTTAATTGGCTATAGGCAGAGCAGCAGAGATCTAGTAATAATACAGTACCAGCGACAGGGTCATTTAAGTGGCAGTATAATGCCAGCAACAAGGTTATACTCACAGGTATATCAGCATAAGGTCTTATCAATAGGTTATAGTTTTATAAGTATATTAGCATAGAGCTTATTAATTTAGGCTGTAGTATAGTGTTAACAACAGGGTTACCTTCTAGAGAGCTATACTCTATCTAGCTGGGTATATTTAAAGAGTATAGCTTTACTTAATTATGTTTAAGTTGTAGGCTTATTAGCATAATAGTAATTAGTATTATAGGTATATCAGCAATATCTTGTTAGTTTAGGTAGCAGTATAGTACTAATAGCAGGGTTATATAAGGGGTAAAGCTGTAACAGCTCACACAATTACCTTTAAACTAAAGCTTATAGATTGCTATCTAGTAAAGATACTAAGCTAAAGAGAAGAAGAAGAAGAAGAATCATTTAGGGGCAATAGGTAAATATATCACAAAGGCCACTAAGGCACTAATAATAAGTAAGCTAATAGCAATTTTCCATACTAGGCATAGAAAATCCTAATTAGCTAAATATAGTAGGTAACACGTACTAGTACCGTTATATTACCCCCCCCTTTTAAAAAAGCCTGCCCTTAGGCGTTATCTAAGTTCCTTATTATTGTCTAAATTATCATAATTATTTAACCCTTCTTCCCAGCATTTAATCCAGCTATCTAACTTACTTGGTAGTCTAGGGAGGTCTAAATAGGCCAGGTGGAAGTCCTATAGTTTATAAGGGGAGTACTTGAAATCAGATATAGGATACTATTCTAGGTCCTTGTTATGGCTAACCTAGCTTATATAGTATTTTAAGACACTACAGACCCTCTTGACTGCTAAAATCTCTTCAACTTCCCATTCCTTATCCTCTACAATCTAAATTAGCAGTAGAGGGTCATTATACTGTCTAGGCAGTAGGTCATTTATAGCCTTTTATAATTAGTCTAGGGAGAAAACAGGATAAATCTTCATTAAATCTAATAGTTTAACCCTAAAGGAGTGTCCTACCTTCTCTAAAATCTTATATAGACCAGCCATTTAGTAGTCTAACTTATGGCTTAGCCTTTAGGTTTTCTAGTTTTTTATTAATACCTAGACCTTATCTCCTATTTGGAAGTCTACTTCACAATAATACTAATTTATATTGGCCTCTTTCTTTTTTTATGCCTTTTTTATGATTATTTAAGCAGTCTCTTAGGCCTTATATATTCTCTCAGTAAATGCCTAGGCCTCTTTATAATTAAGGCATTTATAAGCTATTATAGGTTCAGTAGGCCTATTTTAATTAAAGGATATTTATGGTATATACCCATTAAGCAGTTCAAATGGCGACATCCCTATACTATTATAGGGGAGTATAAGCTGCACATAGTCTATTATAGGCAGTAATTCTAACCAGTTGTCCTAATAGTAGTTTATAAAAGGATATAATTGCTAGTTAAGGTACTAGTTTATAATCTTAGTTTAGCCATCAGTCTAAGGGTAAAATATAGTAGAGAGCTTAATCTTAATCCCAAAAATACAGCAGAATTTATTCCAGAAATCTAATATAAACTAGGGACCATAGTCAGAGATAATTAATTCAGGAGTACTATAGAATCAGTAAATATTATCAACATAGAGGTAAGCTATATCCTTTACAGTTATGGTTTTAAAGCAAGGGAGGGAAATAAATTACTTATATAGTTAGTTAATTACTATAAAGGCCATATTATGGCTATAGGTATCCTTTAGAAATAATTTAAAGTCTATTATAATATATTACCAAAGGCATTCTAAAACTAATAATAGTTGTAACCACTTAGGAGTTTAATCCTTAGGGGCATCTGCATGTTTATAGGCATAGCAGTTTTTAATAAATCATTCTATATCCAACAGAAGTCCTTACTAATAATAATAGGGCACTAATAGTTAGTGGGTCTTATCTTAACTAGGGTATGCCATTAAGACTTAATAATGGGCTTTACAGATTAGCTCTATTTATAGGTTATTAATATCTAGAACTATAAGCTGCTCTTAGTATAAAAACAGTCCTTCTTCTATTTCCAAATTAAGGTTACCTTTTAGGGCTTAGTTATAAAGGGCCTTTAGGGATTTAGCTATATGGTTTACAGTTAGAATGTGGTCAATTAGTCCTATTGGTTTATCTAGGAACTCTCCTCCTATAGGTGCTAGCTTGTTTTATTTAGAGTTTATTTCCTTAAGGATATATAAGTTAAGCTGTTTGGGATAGAGGAGGGTGTGTGTCTAATGTTAAGCCTTTAGCTTGTCTTAGGGGCCTATATCCTATTCCCTCTAAATTAAGACATTAGCTTAAGAGTTCTGCCTACTAAGGCAGTATATAATTATAAAGAAAAATTAAAAGAGTATTTTAGCCTATTAAGCCTGTCAACTAATAAGCTACTTTATTATCATAAAATACTTTAAGGCTTTATGATTAGTATAAACCTTAATCTAAAAGTTCATGCCTTTAAGCTCTATATGCCATTGGGACAGTAATTAAATAATAGATAGCATTTCTTTATTATATACTTTATAGTTACACTTAGTTAGGTCTATTGTTTTTAAGAAAAAAGCAATAGGGTATTATTTGCCGTCTAGATATAGCTGTAATAGGATTCCCATTATAACTCTGTTAGAAGCATCTATTTCTAGCATTAATTTAAGGTCTAAGTTATAATAATAAAGGATTAAAGAAGAGATAAGCCGATCTTTTAACTCTTTAAAGGCCTCTATACAGTTATTATTAAAGATAAAAGGCGTGTCTTTTTAGGTAAGTTATACAAGAGGCTTTATTATAACTCCATAGTTATGGATAAACTAACAGTAGAAGTTACAAAAACCAAAGAAGGACTAAATCTCTTTTATAGTATAAGGGGGTTTCTAGTTATAGATTACTTTAACCTTTTTAGAATTGACTTTAATTCCTTTTATAGTAACAATAAACCTAAGGTACTTTATACACTTTACCCTAAATTCATATTTCTTAATATTAACTTATAAGCCTATATTCTACAGTCTCTTTAAAACCTTCTTAATATAAACCTAGTGTTTAAATTCATTGTCTGAGTATATAAGAATATTATCTAAGTATACTGTGCAGAATTTGTCAAGGTAATTAAAAAGAATATCATTTATATATCTTTAGTATATAGCCGGCCTGTTTATTAGTCTAAAAGGAAGGACTTTACATTTATAAGACCTATAATAGGTATAGAATGTAATTAAGTCTTTAGCTATAGGATCTATCCTAATTCAGTAAAAGGCTTGGCGAATATTAAGTTTAGTAAAGATCTTTGCCTGACTTAAATATATAAGGGTTTTATTAATTAAAGGGATAGGGTACTAATCCTTTTAAGTAATAGCGTTTAGTTTTTAATAGTTAATATAAAAATAAAGGCCTCTATTAGGCTTTTTTATAAACAAAATAGGGGAAATAAAAGGGGCTTGGCTTGGCTTAATAAACCCCTTTTTAAGGTTATTAAATAAGTATTACTTTATTACTTTTAGCTTATCTATTAATTATTAGTAAAAGGGGCTATAGCCTAGCGAGTTATTGGCTTTTAGTTGAATCTTATAATTATATATTTAATAAGGGGGCAACTTATCTAAAGCTGCCTTTAAGAATACATCCTTGTATCCTGTATAGATAGTAGGGAGAAGGTGTTTAACTAGCTCCTTATCAATTTCCTCAACTGGCTCCTCTTCTCTCTTATTAATAATCCAGTCAATTTTATACAAGCTAGTTGTAAAGACCTTGTTGTCCCTCCTATATATATTAAAATAGAATGCTATAGCACTAATTGCAGCAATATTTACCGCAGGAGGGTCATATAATAGTGGGGGTATATAGGACCTTAAGGGCTTCTGGGGTAAAGACATTGTTATCACTCCTTTTAGCTCCTGTTGCATTTTTTAGAGGTTATCCCTTATGTCCTATTAGTATATTTTTTTCTATATTGATTAAATCTATATAATTTAGACATTATCTATATTACTATCTGTCCCGCTATTATAAGTAAAGTCTTTATCAACTGTAGTACTTTAGGGGAGTATCTTTGTTAGTACAAAAAAGTTCCTT
>WNGL01003330.1_pt1 | contig 19323 bp, 14 predicted proteins | sample 5400591 | NCBI WGS metagenome assembly WNGL01 (sample SAMN13153377, study PRJNA577476) | soil metagenome | isolation source: 80 cm soil or saprolite under Garry oak tree replicate 1 | place: USA:California | collected 2016-06-15 | reverse complement strand
CGGTCGACAGAGAGCCAGGCAACGAGCTGAGAGCCTGGCGGCCGATGACGGAGCCGAGATCACTCCCGAGCCGGAACCCGATGAGCGTCCGAGGTGGCAGCCTCGGAAATCTGGGTGGTACCGCGGGCCCGCTGCGCGAGGCTCGTCCCAGAGATCGATCCATATTTCTCTGGGAGTGAGATGTTCGACAAGGTAGACCAGAAGGTCAGCTTCCCGGACCTCGAGAAGCAGGTGCTCGCGAAATGGAAGGCGGAGGACACCTTCCGAAAGTCGCTCGAGCTCCGTGCCGGGCGCCCGCGCTTTGTCTTCTACGAAGGGCCGCCCACCGCCAACGGCAGGCCGGCCACGCACCACATCCTCGCGCGCGCCTTCAAGGACCTCTTCCCGCGCTACAAGACGATGAAGGGGTTCTACGTCGAGCGCAAGGCCGGCTGGGATACACACGGGCTGCCGGTGGAGATCGAGATCGAGAAGAAGCTGGGCATCTCCGGCAAGTCCGACATCGAGACCAAGATCGGTATCGAGCGCTTCAACCAACTGTGCCGCGAGAGCGTCTACGAGTACGTCGCCGACTGGGTCGCTTTCAGCGAGCGAATGGCCTTTTGGCTCGACTACGACAACGCCTACTGGACGCTGACGTCCGATTACATCCAGTCGGTTTGGTGGGCGCTCAGCGAGATGTGGAACCAGGACCTCATCTACAAAGGCTTTCGCGTCGCGCCGTACTGCCCCCGATGCTCCACGCCACTGTCGAGCCACGAGTTGGCATTGGGCTATCAGGACAACGTTCCCGACCCGAGCGTCTTCGTCCGGTTCCGGTTGAAGAACGACCGCAACACCTCGGTCCTCGCCTGGACGACCACGCCATGGACGCTGCCCGGCAACGTAGCGCTGGCCGTCGACAAGGACATCACGTACGTCAAGGTCAAACAAGGCGACGAGCACTTGATCCTGGCCGAGGCGCGCCTGTCTGTGCTTGACGGCCAGTACGCAGTGGTCCAGACGATGAAAGGCAGCGAACTCGTGGGTCTGGACTACGAGCCTCTCTTTCCCTACTCCATCCCCGAGCAGGGGAGGGCTCACTACATAGTCGATGCGGATTTCGTCTCCACGGAAGAAGGCACGGGCGTGGTGCATACATCGGCCCTGTACGGCGTCGACGACCTCAAGCTCTGCCAGGAGAAGGGCATCCCGTTCGCACACACCGTGGGACTGGACGGGAAGTTCTTGCCGTACGTCGAGAAGTTCGCCGGTCTCCACGTCAAGGAGGCCGACCCGCTGATCATCGACGACCTCAAGTCGCGAGGTCTGCTCTACAAAGCCGAGACGATCCTTCACACATATCCGTTCTGCTGGCGGTGCGGAACGGCGCTGATCTACTACGCGCTCGATGCGTGGTACATCCGGACCACGAAGTACAAGGACGAGCTCATCGCCAACAACGCCGCCACCAACTGGGTTCCCGCGCATATCAAAGAAGGACGGATGGGGGACTGGCTTCGCAACAACGTCGATTGGCAGTTTTCGCGTTCTCGATACTGGGGAACCCCGCTTCCGTTCTGGGTGTGCGAGACCTGCGACGAGCAGCGTTGCATCAGCTCTGCGGCGGAGATCGGACTGGAGGACGACGCCGACCTGCACCGGCCGTACATCGACGCTGTGACGATTCCATGCAAGAAATGCGGCGGCGTCATGCGCCGCATACCGGACGTGCTGGACACCTGGTTCGACTCCGGCTCGATGCCGTTCGCGCAGCGCGGCCATCCCCGCAACGGCGCCGAGGAGTTCAAGGAGACATTCCCCGCCGACTTCATCTCCGAGGCGGTGGACCAAACGCGCGGCTGGTTCTACTCGCTGCTCGCCATCTCGACGCTGCTGTTCAAGCAGAACGCGTACCGCAACGTGATCTGCCTGGGCCTCGTCGTCGATCCGAAGGGCAAGAAGGCCTCTAAGTCGCGTGGCAACGTGCTCGACCCGAACTACCTCTTCGACACGTTCGGGTCCGATGCGGTGCGTTGGTATTTCTACACGTCAACGCAGGTGGGCGAAAACTACCGCACCAGCGACGCGGTGCTGCGCGAGGTCGTGCAGCAATTCTTCATCCCGCTCTGGAACTGCTATTCGTTCTTCGTCACCTACGCGCGACTGGATGACTTCGATCCCTCTCAGCCGCAAGTTCCTGTTGGAGAGCGGCACGTGCTCGACCGATGGCTCCTCTCGCGGCTGGCTGGCCTGGTGGACGCAGTGACCACGGGGCTGGATCATTACGACGCCAACGAGCCGGCGCGAAAGATCCATCGGTTCGTCGACGACCTGTCCAACTGGTATGTCCGGCGGTCACGGCGACGTTTCTGGAAGTCGCAGTCGGACCGCGATAAGCTGGCTGCGTACCAGACGCTGCACGAGACGCTGTCGACGACCAGCCGCCTGATGGCGCCTTTCGTGCCGTTCATGTCCGACTCGATGTTCCGCAACCTGTCGCAGGGAACCTCCGTCCACCTGAGCGACTTCCCGCAAGCGCTGCCCTGGCACGACCCGGAGGTGGAGGCGAACATGTCGCGGGCGAGGCAGGCCGTGGAGGCAGGGCTCGCCGCGCGCGACGCGGTTCGCATCAAGGTTCGGCAGCCGCTCGCGTCGATAGCACTCCCTGGCGATCCACTGCCGGACGACGTCGCCGCGATAGTTCGTGAAGAGCTGAACGTGAAGAAGATCACGTTCGGCGCACCGGAGGTCCGGCTCGACACCGAGATCACCGAAGAGCTGAAGCTCGAGGGCCTGGCGCGCGAGATCGTGCGCCTGATCCAGGACCGGCGCAAGAAGACGGGCCTCAACGTGGAGGACCGCATCGTCACCTGCTTCGAGGCGGACGGGCTGGTGCTGCGCGCGATCGAAAAGCACGCCGACTACATCAAAAACGAGACACTGTCAGTGGCCATCGACCACGGCAAGAGCGATGGCTGCGAGGGCGAGCAGCTGTTGCTCGAAGGAGAGCAGATCTGGATAGGGCTGAGGCGAAGCTGAAACCGAACACGGGGCGAATCCTCTTCTTTGCCATTGCTTTGGGGGTGATCGTTCTCGACCGGCTGACGAAGAGCATCGTCAGCGTGTCGGTGCCGTACGGCACCGAGGTTCCGGTGCTCGGGCACCTCGTCGGCATCACCAACGTGCGCAACGCCGGCGCGGCGTTCGGCTTTTCGCCCGTCGGGCCGTGGTTCTTTTTCGCGGCATCGATGGCTGTATCGATCGCGCTCATCGTCTACGTCCTGCGGCAGCATGGCGACGTCCGCGCGGATGCGGTCCTGGGTCTCGTCCTTGGCGGCGCGCTGGGCAACGGCTTCGACCGCGTCATCAACGGAGGCGGCGTCACCGACTTCATCAACGTCCACTTCTGGCCCGTGTTCAATCTGGCCGACTCAGCCATCAGCATCGGTGTCGTGCTGCTGCTGGTCGGGTACGTCTTACGCAAGCCCAACGCCGCCTGATCGCTGAGGTCGCGGCGCCCCGGCTCGACCGTTTCATCGCCGAGCATGCGAGCGACCTGAGTCGTGCAGCGGCTGCCCGCCTCATCAAGAGCCACCTGGTCCTGGTCAACGGCAGGTCCGCCGATCCGTCGGATCGCGTGTCGCCAGGTGACGTGGTCGAGGTCGAGATCCCCGAGGCCTACGCACCGTCCACCTCAGGCGAGGCGATCCCGCTAGAGATCGTCTACGAGGATGACGACCTGATGGTCGTCAACAAACCCGCCGGAATGGTGGTGCACCCCGCGCCCGGCCACCATGCGGGCACGCTCGTCCACGCTCTCCTGGGCCGTGGCGGCACCTGGTCGACGGCGGGCGGTGAGACCCGACCCGGGATCGTGCACCGGCTCGACAAGGGCACGTCAGGGTTGATCGTCGTCGCGCGCAACGACGCCAGCCATAGCGTCCTGAGCTCACAGCTCAGCGATCGAACCCTGAGCCGCACCTACCTCGCGATCGCGCGCGGAACCATCAAGACCGGCGCGGGAGAGCTGGAAGGCCCCATCGGCCGCCATCCGAAGGACCGCAAGCGCATGGCGGTGGTGGAGGGCGGACGGTTTGCACGCACCCGGTACCAGGTGGTCGAGAAACGGCGCACGCATACACTCCTGCGCTGTGATCTCGACACGGGGCGCACGCATCAGATCCGTGTTCATCTCGCGGCGCTGGGCCATCCGGTTGCCGGTGATGCGGAATATGGCGGGCGCGGGCCGGGCGAACCCGACCGGCCGATGCTGCATGCGTGGCGCCTGCGCCTGCGCCATCCTGGCACCAGGGCGGAGATGACATTCGAGGTCGCGCCCCCTGAGGATTTCCAGTCGTTCTGGGCGTCGGTGGAACCCCTCTCCCCGCAGGGGAGAGGGTGAGGGAGAGGGGCGTGCAGCACGAGGGCCATGCGCGTCGAGGTCTCCTGATCGTCATCTCTGGTCCGTCGGGCGTCGGCAAGGACACGGTCATCAAGCGCCTGCTCGAGATCGATCCCAACCTTCGATACTCGGTCTCCTACACGACCCGCCGGCCCCGGCCGGGCGAGGTCGATGCCGTCAACTACCACTTCGTAACGCGGGAGGAGTTCGAGCGGCTGATCCGCGAGGGTGCCTTCCTCGAATACGCGACCTACGGCGGCAACCTGTACGGCACTCCGTTCGCGCAGCTCGACCAGGAGCGCGCGGCCGGCCACGACATCGTCCTCAAGATCGACGTCCAGGGCGCCGAACAGGTGCGCAAGCGAGCGCCTGATGCGCTGCGAATCTTCCTGGCGCCACCCTCCATGGACGAGCTCTTGAGGCGCCGGACGGAGCGGCACAGCGAGGACCCCCAGGATGGTGCGTCGCGGCAGCGCATTGCGCAAGCCGAGATGGCCATCGCATCCCACTTCGACCACGTCGTGGTCAACGACGACCTCGAGCGTGCCGTGCGGGAGGTGCTGGCGATCATTCGGCGCGCGCGCGACCGCCAAACTTAGGCCCATGCCGCTGGACCAAGCGCCCGTACCGAATGAGCTGAAGGGCTTGCGCATCGCCCTCCTCGTCGCGGGCGGGATCGCCGCGTACAAGATCGTCGACCTGGCCTCAGCGCTGACCCAGGCCGGCGCGCAGGTCAGGGTGGCGATGACCGCGTCGGCGGCACGGTTCGTGGGGGCCGCCTCCTTCCAGGGTGTCAGCGGCAACCCGGTGCTCACCGGTCTGTGGTCAGCGGATGGGCCCGCCGAGCCGCACGTGTTCCTCGGCGACTGGGCGCAGGTCACGCTCCTGGCGCCGGCGACCGCGAACATGATCAGCCGGGTCGCCAAGGGCCAGTCGGACGACATCGTCACCGCCACGCTGCTGGCATCGCGAGGTCCAGTGGTGGTGGCGCCGGCGATGAACGACGCCATGTGGTCGAAATCCGCGGTGCAGGAAAACCTGGCGGCGCTGAGGGCGAGGGGCTTTGCCGTCGTCGAACCGGAGTCGGGGCACCTCGCCAGCGGGCACGTTGGCACCGGCCGCCTTGCCGGCGCGGCGGCGCTGATGAAGTCGCTCGCAGACGCCGCTCGGTCGCGCTACGACCTGGCGGGGCGGCACGTGGTGGTGACTGCCGGTGGGACCCGCGAGCCGATCGACCTCGTGCGTTTTATCGGCAATTACTCCAGCGGCAAGATGGGCTTTGCTGTCGCCGCCGCGGCAGCCGACCGCGGTGCGCGCGTGACGCTGGTCACCACGGCGTCGCATCCGGCACATCAGGGCATCGATGTGCGTCCTGTCGAGACCGCCGACGAGATGCTGGAGGAGCTCAAGCGCGAGATCGCCGGGGCTGACGTGCTCGTGATGGCGGCCGCGGTGGCCGACTTCCGGCCCGCGCGCGTCGCAGACCACAAGATCCGGCGGGAAGAGACGTCGCGGCTGACGGTCGATCTCGAGCAGATTCCAGACCTCGTGGCGGCGCTCGGCAATGAGAAGGACGCACAGAACGTGTTCAGGGTCGGCTTCGCCGCGGAAGGCTCGGACCTGGCGGCCAAGGCGCTCGAGAAAATGAAGAAGAAGGGTCTGCAGGCCATCGTCGCCAATGACATCTCGCGCAAGGACATCGCCTTTGGCAGCGATTACAACGCGGGCGTGATGCTGTTCGAGGACGGTACACGTGAGGAGCTGCCCCGCATGACCAAGACCGAGATGGCGGATCGTATCCTCGACCTCGTGCGCCAGCGCCTACGTTCATGACGAGTTGCTCTACGCCGAGGTAGCGGTCGAGGCAGCGCGCGCCCTGGATCGCGAAACCTACACGTACGCCGTCCCCCAGGGCGTCGACGTCGTGCCCGGGCATCGCGTCACCGTGCCTTTCGGCCGGCGCACGACGTACGGCTTCGTGGTCTCCCTGGGGACCGAAGAGCCCGCAGTGGAGACCAAGCCGATTGCAGGCGCCGGCGACGAGCCGCTGCTCCTGCCGCACCAGGTCGCACTCGCCCGGCTGGTCGCCGATCACTACTGGGTGCCGCTGATCGAATGCCTGCGTGCGATGCTGCCGCCTCGCGTGCGCTCGACCGGTTCGAGCGGGTCGGGGACCTCGACGCGACAGCGGCGCCACAGCCGCCTGCTCGAGCTGGCCAACGCGCCCATCCCCGCGACAAGCAGGCCAGTTCTCACACGCGAGCAGCAGGCGGCGCTGGAAGTTATCGCCGCCAGTCAGCTCACGCTCCTTCACGGGGTCATCGCGAGCGGCAAGACTGAGGTGTACCTCGCCGCGGCAGAGCAGGCGTTGGCGCAGGACCTTCGCGTGCTGGTGCTGGTGCCCGAGATCTCGCTGACGCCGCAGCTTGTGGAGCGGGTGCGGGCACGGCTGCAGGCGCCGGTCGCCGTGCTGCACAGCCAGCTGACCGAGCTCGAGCGGGCGCAGCAGTGGTGGCGAGTGCGGCGCGGCCAGGCCGACGTCGTCCTGGGCAGCCGGTCCGCCGTGTTCGCTCCCATCCCTCGGCTCGGCCTCGTGTGCCTGGACGAGGAGGGATCCTCGGCCTACAAGCAGGACCGCACGCCCCGATACGAGGCGGGATGGGTGGCGCGCCGCCTCGCAGAGGTGAGCGGCGCGAAGCTGGTTGCGGGGTCGGCGACGCCGAGCGTGGTCGCGTACCACGATGCCAGGCAGGGGGAGCTTGCCTTGGCCACTCTGACGAAGCGGGTGCGCGGCACTGACGCTGACATCGAGCTCGTCGACATGCGCGACGAGTTCGCTGCTGGCAACCGGCAGCCGCTGTCGAGGCGTCTCGTGGAGGCGGTCGAACGAACGCTCACAAACGAAGAGCAGGTGATCCTCTATCTCAATCGCCGCGGCATGTCCACGTTCGTCATGTGCCGGGATTGCGGAAAATCGGTGCAGTGCCTCGGCTGTTCTGTATCGCTGGTTCAGCACGCCGAGATCGACGGGCTGGTTTGCCACTACTGTGGCTACTCGCGCGCGATGCCTTCGGTATGCGACCACTGCGGCAGCCGCAACATCCGGGCGTTGGGGATGGGCACGCAGCGGCTCGAGAGCATGGTCAAGAAGCTGTGGCCGCAGGCACGTGTGCTGCGTCTCGACAGCGATGCGGCGCGTGGACCCGATGCTTACTTCCAGATCTGGGAGGCTTTCAGCGAGCGCAGAGCCGACATCCTGGTGGGCACGCAGCTGGTTGCGCGTGGACTCGACCTGCCCGCGGTCACCTGTGTCGGCGTCGTCGACGCTGACCTGCCACTGCACTTTCCCGACTACCGCTCAGCCGAGAACACTTTCTCGCTCATCGTCCAGGTCGCCGGACGTGCGGGTCGCGACGGCCGTCCGTCGAAGGTGATCGTGCAGACGAGCAACCCTGAGCACTACAGCCTGCGCTGCGCGGCCGCCGAGGACTACGAAGGTTTCTATGCAGCCGAGCTACCTTCTCGAAAGGCGTTCACTTTTCCTCCCTTCGCGGAGCTGGCCGTGCTCACTCGATCCGACGCCGACGACGCGCGGGCGGCGGCCTCCGCACGCGAGGCGGCGGATTCGATCGCGAGCAGCATGCTGAAAGAAGGCATCGACGGCATTCGGGTCATGGGGCCGTCGCCGGCGTTCATGCACCGGCTGCGCGGCGAGTACCGCTGGCAGGTGACGCTCAAAGGCGATCGGCTCGAGCGTGCGCGCCACCTCGCGCCACGAGGGCGCGGCTGGAGCTTCGACGTCGACCCGGTGAATTAGCGCGCCGGGCGCGCGCACGGCGCGATCGATAAGCTACCGGCCGTGAGCGAGGCCCAAGAGCTCACCTCGATGGGTGCCGGCGCCCTGGCACGAGGAATCGCCGCGCGCCTTTTCTCGGCCGAGGAGGCCGTCGCCGCACATATCGAACGCCAGAACGAGGTAGAGCCGAAGCTCAACGCCGTCGCGGTGGCGCTGCACGACCAGGCGATGGCCGCCGCCAAAGCGGCCGATCAGGGCGATGCCGCGGCCGGCCAGACGTTGTACGGCGTGCCGGTGACGGTCAAAGAATCATTCGACGTGCTGGGGACCGCGAGCACGGCCGGGTTGGTCGGCTGGGCAGCGAGGCTGGAGAGCGACGACGCCGAGCTGGTCAGGCGCCTGCGCGCGGCCGGCGCCATCGTCACTGCGAAGAGCAACGTGTCTCAGCTGCTGCTGTACGCGGAGTCGGACAACCCGCTCTACGGACGTACGAACAACCCCTGGGACCTCGCCCGGACGCCGGGAGGAAGCAGCGGAGGAGAGGCGGCACTGGTGGCTGCGTTCGCTTCGCCGCTCGGCCTGGGCACTGACTTTGGCGGCAGCATCCGGGTGCCGGCGCACTTCTGCGGCATCTGCGGCCTGCGCGCCACGCCGGGCCGCCTGAGCATGGCCGGGACGGCGGGCCAGGTCTTGTTCGGTCATGTGCCGACGCTGCCCGACTCGGCGGGGCCCATCGCCCGCACGGTCGCCGACCTGAAGCTGGCGATGGACGTCCTCGGGGAGCCGTTGCCCGACGCAAGAATGGAACGGCTCGTCATCGGAATCTATGACGACGACCGCTTCATGACCGCGTCAGCTGCGGTGCGCCGGGCTGCCCACCTCGCGGCGAGCGTGCTCGAATCCGCGGGCGCGCGGGTGGTGCCGTTCGAGCCGCCAGACCCACAAGAGGCGCTCGACATCTTCTATGGGCTTGTCACCGCGGACGGCGGGGCCGAGCTGGCGAAGCTGATTGCAGGCGAGGTTCTCGACAAGCGCATCAACGAGCTGATGCAGCTCGGGTCGATGGACGGCTGGTTGCGGCCGGCGTTGGGGATCGGCCTGATGATCGGGGGGCAGAGGCGGCTGTCGCACCTGATCAGGACCACGGGTATCCGCACCGCAGGGGAGGCCCAGGCGCTCGTGGCCCGTCGAGACGCCTATCGCAACCGGTTCGAATCCGCGCTCAAAGTCGCCGGCATCGACGTGATCCTGTGCCCGCCCAGCGCGCTCCCGGCGCTGACGCACGGAGCCAGCGCAGACCTCGGGCCGGCGAGCTTCAACTACACGATGGTCTACAACGTGCTCGCCTGGCCGGCGGGAGTCGTGCCCGTGACCCGGGTGCGTGCGGTCGAGACCGACCGACGGCCCCGGGCGGTGGACATGATCGATCGCGCGGCACGGCGCGTCGACAAGGACAGTGCGGGGCTGCCCGTCGGCGTCCAGGTGGCAGCGAGGCCTGGCCGGGAAGACCTCATCCTCGCCGTGATGGCGGCGGTCGAGTCAGCCCTCTCTGGCTCGGTCGACTACCCACGGGTCCCGACCGAGGTCGCATGAGCCCAGATTGGGATTACAGGCTTCGCGGGTAGAATCGATCTCGTGGCCCTGCGACCGATTCTCACTTTCGAACACTCCGTGCTGCGCGAAAAGGCGAAGAAGGTGGCGCGTGTCGACACGTCCATCCAGCGCCTGATCGACGACCTCACCGAGACGATGCTGGACGCTCCCGGAGCCGGCCTCGCGGCCAACCAGATCGGCGTGCCGCTGCGGGTCTGCGTCGTCAAAGGCGACGACAACCAGATCTGGGGCCTGGTGAATCCCGAGATCGTCAAGCACGACGGCGTGCAGGTCGGTTACGAAGGCTGCCTGTCCTACCCCGGCTGGGTGGGCGAGGTTGCCCGGCACGAAACAGTCGTCGTCAAGGGCCGCAACCGGCGCGGCAAAGAGGTGCGCATCAAGTCGAGCGGCTTCACCGCACGCGCCTTCCAGCACGAGCTCGACCACCTCGACGGGGTTCTTTTCATCGACCGGCTCACGAGCCTCGACACCCTGCGGAGGGTCGAAGAGCTCCAGGCCGAGGAAAGAGAAGCCGCCGTGGCGGCGGCTTCGGGCTAGGGCCACCGCCTTCCTGAGGATCGTTTTCGCCGGCACGGCCGCTTTCGCCGTGCCGTCCCTGAGAGCTCTGCCCGATGCCGGCCATGAGGTCGCGCTCGTCATCACGCAACCCGACCGCCCCGGCCATCGCGGCAAGATCACCCCGCCACCCGTGAAGTTGGCGGCTCAGGAGCTCAGCCTGCCGGTGTACCAGCCAGAGAAGATTCGGGACCCCGCGGTGGTGGAGCGCCTGCGCGAGCTGAAGCCGGAGGTCATGGTTGTGGTCGCGTACGGCCAGATCATCCCGCCGTCGGTCCTGTCGATCCCCTCGTACGGAGTGGTGAACGTGCACGCCTCTCTACTGCCGCGGCATCGCGGAGCATCCCCGATCGCCCAAGCCATCCTCGCCGGTGACAGCGAGACAGGCGTCACCATCATGCGTATGGACGAGCAGCTCGACCACGGCGCCATCCTCGCCGCACGCACGACGCCGATCGGCGCGCGCGAGGATTCGGTCGCGTTGACGGCGCGCCTTGCCAGGATGGGGGCTGAGCTGCTCGTAGAGACGCTCGAGCGCCTGGGCGAGATCAGCGGTGTCGAGCAGGATCACGCCAGGGCGACGGTTGCTCCCCGGTTGCGAAGGGAAGATGGTGAGCTCAGGCCGGAGATGGATGCAGTGGAGATGGATCGGCGTGTTCGCGCCCTCCAGCCATGGCCCGGCGCCACGCTGCCGACGTCGCGTGGTCGGGTGAAGGTATTGAGCGGCCACGTCGAGGGCGAGCGATACGTGCCGGATGTCGTGCAGCTGCCCGGCAAGAAACCGGCGCCTGCGAAGCAGGTTCTGGGCGATGCCTGAAAAAGAAGAACGCCAGCGCGACGTCGCCGTCAATCGCCGGGCGTATCACGACTACTTCATCGACGAGAAGCTCGAAGCGGGGATCATGCTCACCGGGCCCGAGGTCAAGTCGGTGCGCAATGGACGCACGAACCTGCGTGATGGGTTCGTGCGCATCGACGGCAACGCGGCGTGGCTCGAGAACGTGCACATCTCGCCGTACGAGCAGGCGAACCTCATGAACGACGAGCCGCTGCGGCCGCGGAAGCTGCTGCTGCACCGCAAGGAGATCTCGAGCCTCATCGGCAAGGTGCGTCAGAAGGGGTACACGCTGATCCCGTTGCGGGTGTATTTCTCGCGCAACCACGCGAAAGTGGAAGTGGGGTTGGCGAGGGGCAAGCGCCAGTACGACAAGCGGGAGGCGATCGCCGAGCGTGACGCCAAGCGCGAGATCGCACGCGCCATGCGCCGCCACTGAGGAGAGGGCTAGGAAGAGGCTCTCAGCTCCTCAGCGAGCATGTCCATCAGCAGCCCGTCATGCCAGGTTCCGTCCGGCCCGCGCTCGTACTTGCGCATCAGGCCGATCGGCTTGAACCCGACGCGCTGGTATGCCTTGATGGCCCGGGTGTTGTGAGCAGCTGGATCAATAGTCAGCCGGTGGTGGCCCCGGTTGTCGATCAGGAATCGCGCCAGGGTTCTGATTGCGTCAGGGCCCAGGCCCTTGCCCTGCCAGGGAGCGCGCAACGAGATGTCGATCGACGCGTGCTCATACATCGGATCCATCTCTTCCACGCATTGGATGAATCCGATGGCCTCGCCGTCGTGCTCGATCACGAATCGAGATTCGCCTTCCAGCATCTCCATCGCATCGGCGACTGACTCTGTCGGATCGCCCCACCATTGCGCGACCTTGGGGTCGGAGAAGATGCTCGTGAGGGTCGCCTCGTCGTCGGGCCGTACGGGCCTCAACAGGACCCGCTCGCCCGTGAGCACTGTATCCATCATGCCTTAGCCACTACACGCTAACGTCCCGTCGTCGGGGGTTGCCAGTCACTGGTAGGGGGTGCAAAGTCCCAGTGACAGCGGGCAGGGCACGGCTAGGTTGACCTGGCGGATCAGGGATCGGTAGCGCGGGGCGTTAGCTCCCCATGAAGGAAGCGTCCGGTCTCTGTCCCCGCCCTGGACGGGTAGGACATCACCCTGATTACGGTTCGCCCTCGAACCTCCACGAGAACATCACCGGCTGGCTCTCCACCTCTCCGCCGGCTTTGCGGTAAGTCGCGCCGGCTGCGGCGTTGTCGTCGTCGGCAAGCACCCACATGCCGTAGCAGCCGTGCGTGCGAGCCAGCTCGCGAAGCGCCCGCACCAATTCCGTTCCAATCCCCTGCCGTTGATGCCCTTCATCGACCGCAAGCTCATAAATGAACATCTCGGTCCCCTTGTCGGGGTGAGTCACCTCAACGCCGGAAACGAAACCGACCGCGGCGTCGTCCTGGTAGGCGATCAGCAAGTGGTGATTCGAATCGGCCAAGAACCGCATTACCGCGTCCGAGCGCGCTGGATAGTCGAAGAGATGCTCGGCCGCCATGACACGATCGTCATCGCCGGCACCCATGTGCTCGATGCGAACCGGGTGCTTTGATTCAGGCGGCCAGGTTGATCCCAATCGCACGCAGGCGCTTGTTCAGCGACTCGAACGCGAACTGCAGGATCTCGCTCTCCGTGTGGCCGTACTCGGTGATGTAGCGCGGATCCGGTGGGTCGAGCGTGTTGGAGATCAACGGCAGGCACTCGACCAGCGTCTTCTGGATGATCGGGGCGAATCGTGTGGCGTTCTCGCGCACCGCGTCCTGCAGCACCTTGATTCCGAAATTGACGTGCCGAGACTCGTCGCGGGCGACGGCAGTGAAGCCGCGATAAAAGCCACGATCGGTGTTGCCCATCTCTCGCATCGATTCCAGCTCGAACCGCTGACCGGTCAGGGCGAGCGTCGCCTCGATGACGATGTGGTAGAGGGTGATGCCCTCGACGAATGCGTCCATGTCTCTCGGATTGCTTGCGAGACGCTGCGATGTCGCCGGCAGCCGGTCGTAGAACAGCTCGTTGTAGCCCTCGTTGGTGTCTGGGCGGATCTCTTTTAGCAGCTGGGTCAGGTCCCTCGCGTCGGTACCCACCACCTCACGCCACCAACGCTCGAAGAACACCGTGTGCCGCGCCTCATCGACCATCTGGGTGGATAGGAAGATCTCGATCTCGGGTGACGGCGCCGCCCAGACGAACGGCGCCAGCGTCGACGTAACGCGCTCCTCTCCGTTGAAGAAAAGGCGATGGGACCACAGGGTCGCCTTGCGGTCCATCTCGCTCGCGTCCAGCCAGTCCTGCCGGTCGAGCGAGAAGTCGAGGTCGCCGACGGCCCATTGCTGCGACTCCCAGCGCCGGTACAGGTCCATGTAGCTGGGCATTTTCTCGATCCCGCGATCGATGAACGACAGGACGTCGTCGATCCTGATGTCACCCAGCTCCTTGAGGCTCGCACGGGCGATGCGCTCCAGGTCCGGTTCCAGCTTCTCCCGCTCGGTCTCAACCGCCATGGCGCTGCCGGTCCATTAGACCAGAGCCGGGATTGGCGGGGACGCCAGGCGGGTAGAATCTCACCTGCAACCGGGTTCAGCTTCGTGGGGGCGTCTGGTCTCGACGGGGTAGTTGGGCTTCGGGATTGCGAGCCGAAGGCGTGAGCGTTACAGCGCAGCGTTTACAAACGCCAACAAGAACACCGCTTTCGCCCTCGCTGCGTAAGCAGTAGAGACGTGAGCCCCGGGACTTAGATCCCGGGCGTTGCCCCCGGTCAATCCGGCGGACCAGGGAGCGGCGTCACAAAAGACCGGATTGCCGCCTCAGGGGCGCTGCGGCCCTGAGGCGGGACACCCACCGCAGCTGGCAGAAGCGGATCCCGTCGGGAGGAGCCGCCAAGCGAGAACCAAAATCCTGGACACGCTCGTAGAGATCCCGGGGGACACTGCTTCGGACGCGGGTTCAATTCCCGCCGCCTCCACCAAGCCGAACCAGGTTCTGAATACGAATCGACCGTACCAAAGCGCACCGTTGCCCCCCAAAGCGCGCCAGTTTGGGGGAGTTTGGGCCCCGAGCATGCCGCCCCAGCTAACCCGAACGTAGGTTCGACCCTGCTGGGCAGCTTGCCAGTGTGGATCGGGCCGCTGCAGGCTTCTTGGCGCGCCTAGCACAGGTTCGCCGGTGCCTACTGGGCGCCACCCAGCCACCGTCACCAGTTGCGCATATCCGCTGAGCAGTTTCTAGCCGACGCGGGCGAATATTTGAGAATCTCGAGTGCCAGGTTGGCGGGAAACCAGCCAACGCCAGGAAGCGCCGAGAGCGTCGAAACAGCCACTCGAATGGACATGACCCGACTTCAGTTGGTGGCTCCTGAGAGCGTGTTGGTGGCAGCCAAAGACGTTACGGCAGGCGTCGAGGAAGCCCTCAAGGCCGCCAAGAGTGTGAACGCGTCGTGGATGCGAACCGCTGCGATGGACGACAAAGCGTCGGCACAGAGTGTCGCGGCAGGGGCTGCCTTGACGGAAGCCAACCTCGAGCTAGTTCGCTTCGTTGAGGTCGTCAAGCTGAGCGAGCGATCGCCCCGGTCGTCGAGGCTGAGTGCCCGCTGTGCAAGGTCGAGTTGCGGGTCCATGACGAGCGCGTCTGCTGTCCGTGCTGCGGCGACAGCTATCGAGCAGGGCGCAGGTAAAGGCGCGCTCATTCGTCAAAGACACCAAGGGCTGCCCCTACGCAGAAAACGTAACGGCGACTTGAGGAACCTGCCATAGCCGCAGGCGACGGTTGACGGCCGCGCAACCGGCCGCATGAAAACCGCCGTCACCCGAGCGCCAAAGGAGTGCAAACGTGAAACGAACGGTCTTGGTGGCGGCAATTGCGGGCATGCTAGTGGCCGCATTTGCCACCGTGGCGTATGCAGATCCACACAATGGTGGCCCGCATAAGTCGGACCCGTCGTGCAGCATAAGTCCCAATCCGGCGGCTGTCGGTGCGACCTACGTGGTCAGCGCAACCGGCCTTCCGAGCCTGAGTCCAATCAACCTGTTCGTGACCGATCCTCTGGGGACGGTGGTCGGGAGTCCACTCGGTGGCACCGCGGACGGAACATTCGCCCTGGATGAGTCTTCGGCCCTGGCGGGCACGACCACGTACGAGTTCACGGGCCCGGTGAAGGTCAACAACACTCAGGTCTACGCAACCTGCTCGGTCGACGCGTATTGACGCTGATCGGCGATCCCTCAGATAAGCGAGAGGCGGCCCGCCGTGGGCCGCCTCTTTCGTTGACTTCTACTTGCTAGTCATCCTCCTCAGTTAGGGATCAACCACGACTGTGCAGGTGTAGGTTCCCGGCTTCAGGCCGTTCGCGGTCACTGTGACAGGGTCACTGGGACCTTGTGGCGAGTTGCCTATGCCTGTGGTTGTGCCGTTAACGACACAGGTGATGGTGCTATTCGTTACGCCGGGCACCTCTGACGTGGCCTTAACAGTGAGGTCGGTGAGCGGTGAGTCCGTGAAGGAAACGCCGTCCGGCGTGCCGCTGGAGCAGCTCGCCGCTGCGCTGACGGTCACGTCCATGGAGGCAGTGTCGATCGCATATCCGCTCGGGGCGCTGGTCTCGGTAACGGTGTAGGTTGTTCCAATCGCCAAGCCGTCGAAGCACGCTTGACCAGTGGTGTTGTCGGTCGTCTTGGACACGCCGTTGACCGTGAATGTCGCACCGCCAAGAGGATGCTGACCCGCGCTGAGGCTGTGGTTCTTGGCGGTCTTGGTGACCAGGATCGCTCCCGATCCCTTGTTGGTGTAGGTGCACGTCACCACGCTATTGGGGACGACCGTGATATTGGCCTGGGAGGGATTGGTGCCGTCCTGAGACCCGGAGCCCCCACCTGTTGTCGTGCAGCTGAGGCTGTCCAACGTGAAGTTAGCCGGCTCAGCCCCTTCAGTAACCGTGTAGCTGCCCGCCGGCACATTCTTGCAGTCCTCAGTGTTGGCGGTGCTGTCCCCGGTGGTGTTCGCGTTGTCGTTCAGCGTGAAGCTGGATGGCGATGTGTCGCCTTGACAGTACGGGGTGCTGCTCGTTGTGACGGTCCCCGTCGGGTTCGGGATGGTGGATCCGTAGCTGAACTGCTGGTCGAGACCCCGCGGGTTAGTGTGCTTGATGATTACGATCTCACCGCAGTTGCTGATGTTCACCGGCACGGGGGCGATGAAGTCCTTGATCTCCGCAGTGAACGAGGAGGACGAGCGGCTCTTCAGGAAGGTGCTGCCGAAAGCGGTGCACGTGTTAGCCGGGAAAACACCAGCCGCGGTCAGATTGATCGCCGCCTCGCCGAATAGCCCGGTTGATAGGGTACGAGGCGCATTCGGGGCGATGGGATCGGTCACGTTACCTGGATTGACTGCTCCCTCAGCATCGCCCGCAGCGCTGAGATCCACCCGGTTACCCCAGCACGGAAGGCTGTTGCTCGAGAAGCACTGGCTGGTCGCACCGCTCGTAACCCAACGGAGCAAACCCAGGGTCGGTGTGCCGCTGCCGCCGAAGTCGTAGGTGACCAGGAGGTCACCAGCTGTCCGGTTTAGCGTCACCGGCCCGGTGGTCGATGTGGTGAAGCCAGCCGTCGCGTTTTGGCTGATCTCGAAGTCCAGGTTGGCGTTGCCAATGTTGACGGCGCGCTCCCAAGCGAGGTACAGGAAGTTATTACCGCCGACGAAATCGGCCCCGGCGTAGAAGCGGGTGAGGTCGTTCTTGTTTGGCGGAATCGAGCCGGTCACGACCGTGACGTTAGAGGAGTCCTCCTTGGTGCCTTGCCCGAACGCGTTGTCGCCCGTGCCTGAGGGCTTGTCAATGCCTTCCACGAAGCCAGGCACTAGGGAAGCCAAAGGACAGGTCCCGCTGAATGAAAGGGGCTGATTACACCAATCGGTCTTCCCGGCGGTGTCAACGAGAAGGTTGCCATCGCTGCCCTCAAAGGTGCTGCCCGGCAGAATTGCGAATACGAAACCCGCCGAAGCAAAGAACGTCAGCGCGGCTACCGCGACGCTCGCCACCCACCTCTTCGGCAGGTGTGCGTGCAATTTCATCACTGCATCTCCTCCAGTTTTCAAATGTCTCGAAAACGACCCTCAGTCGCCGCCGGCGACGCCTTCTCGTGTAGGCGGCTGTTCCGGTTTGAGGTGAGGCGGCTAGGGTCCTCTGACCTGGGCCGACCGGCGCGGCCTCAGTGGCAGAGGCGCCAAATCGCTACGGCGGTGTGCCGGGCCGGATCTCCAAGCGACCGAGGCTGATCGTCGCGCACGCTGCGTTACTCCCACTTCCCACTCCCGGGCTGGGGGCCAATGGCGGTTAGCCCCAACCTGGAGCGAAGCTACATAGGACAGAGGCACCGCGAAATAGGAATTTTGTCCTACGGTCCTTCAGCTGGTCATCGCGACAAAGGGGGGCTAGAGAGCGTCAGGGCTATACACGCCACGGTGCTTCTGCTCGGCCCGCGATGCCGATCTTGACGGCACCGGCCTCTCGTTGCCCGAGGTGAGGCGCAGGTGTAGGTTCCCGGCTTCAGGCCGTTCGCGGTCAAACGTTCGAGGAGCATGCCTCGGGCCGCCGAGTGTTGACTTTTCTGCTCGCCGGTCAGGGTCCGTTCCAGACAACCCTTGATGTGCTCAAGACACGCTTGGGCCTTCCTACCGAAGAGCAGGTACGGCAAGACCTTGGTCTCGACCCCGCCGAAGTCTTGACAAAGCGAGACCATCACAGCTTTCTAGGCAACGTTGAGCATTGGAGTGTTCAACAACCGCGACAGTCTCTGCAGGATGTGCTCGCTCACCTGCCCGTCATCGTCAATGATGCCGCTGGGGACATGTACGTCGTCCCAACGATTCCGCAGGGCCCCCGCCTGTCAAGGCTGCTGCTCCTCTATGCGACTAGCTACGCCCTGGGCATGCTTGGTCGCTGCTTTCCGAGCCGGTGGGTGAGCCTCCTGTCCGGAGGGGCAGGCGACTTCTCATATCCGTTGCTCGCTGAGGCTCTACGTGTCGTTGAGGAGGTTTTCCCCCAGTTGTTAGCTACGGAGTTCTGGTCTACCGAGTGAGCGGTCTGTTCGCGCGAGCCCCAAGGCCAAGGCCCGCGCTTTGGGGGGCAGTTTGGGGGGCAAATCGCGGAAGCCCAATACGGATTCGGCGCCAGGGCAGCGGGTTCAATTCCCGCCGCCTCCACCAAGCCGAACCAGGTTCTGAATACGGACTTACCGCACCGAAGCGCACGGTTGCCCCCCAAAGCGCACCAGTTTGGGGGGCCTGTAGGCGACGGCCGGCACGGGCAGCGCATTCCCGCCGCTGCGATCAGCAGTCTTCTCGGGCCCGAACCATTTGTGGTGCCGCGTCCACCGTCCGGACACGCCCAGCCAACCAGGCCTCAATCCCCAGCATTCCAATCCAGCCCGCCTCCCACAAGAGCATCGGTATCGGCAGGCCGATGGAGAGGAACTGGGCGGCGGCGATCCCCACAAGCAACCAAGCCCGCTGCGGCATGCTGGCCCGGAAGCCCAGGACTATCCACGCAGGAATGACGAGCACGGCGGGGTCGTACTCTTGCAGATAGAAGGCGGATGCCGTGGTCCCGACAACTCCCAGGGCAAAGACCAGATCCATGCGGTCCCGGCGGTACCAGGCCAGCGCCAGCGCAGCCAACGCTGCGGCTACTTCGACGCCGGTGGCAACCGGCCCCCGCCCGAATAGGTAGCCGTAGGTCACGACTGACTGGATCGGATCGCTGTTGGTGAAGGCGAGGCTGCTGGCGTAGGAGCCGATCCCGTGCGGGCCGAGCGAGGCGAGTGAGATCACGGCGAGAATCCCACACACCAGCGCGCAGTACACCGTCGGCCTCCAGCGCCCGCTGATGAACAGCACCAGGGGCAGCAGCAGCACAAGCTGAGGCTTGATGAACAGCCCGACCGCCAGGACTGCCCCGGCGGGCGCCCAACGTTCGCGCTCTAAGAGCCACCAGGTGACAGCAAGGCAAGCGAGGCTCACCACCACGGTCTGGCCCAGCCAGAACGCGTAATGCATCGGCCACAGGGCTAGGGAGGTGAGCAAGAGCGTGACGCGGGCCAG
>WNGL01011267.1_pt1 | contig 19324 bp, 16 predicted proteins | sample 5400591 | NCBI WGS metagenome assembly WNGL01 (sample SAMN13153377, study PRJNA577476) | soil metagenome | isolation source: 80 cm soil or saprolite under Garry oak tree replicate 1 | place: USA:California | collected 2016-06-15 | reverse complement strand
CCAGCCGTGCCGGCTGGCGAGGTACAGGGCCTTGGAGAACTGCCAGGCGTACATCGACGAGGCGCCGATGTAGCGCGCCTTGCCTGCCTTGACGACGTCGTGCAGGGCCTCCAGGGTCTCCTCGATCGGCACCGTCGGGTCCCACCGGTGAATCTGGTATAGGTCGACGTATTCGGTACCGAGCCGGGCCAGGCTGGCGTCGATCGCGGTCATGATCGCCTTGCGGGACAGGCCGGCCCCGTTCGGTCCGGGCCGCATCCGCCCGTGCACCTTAGTGGCCAGCACGATCTCCTCACGGCGGGCGAAGTCCCGCAGCGCGCGGCCGGTGATCTCCTCGCTGGAACCGGCCGAGTACACGTCGGCGGTGTCGAAGAAATTGATGCCGGCTTCGATTGCCCGGCGGAAGAACGGGCGGCTGGTCTCCTCGTCCAGGGACCACGGGTGCGGCCCGCGGCCTGGCTCGCCGTAGCTCATGCAGCCCAGGCAGACCGGTGACACGTCCAGGCCGGTCGAGCCGAGCTTCACGTACTCCATGCGCGCTCCTTGGTACTAGCGGCGTCCTGGCGCTGGCGGGACGCCGGCCGTCCGGGCGACGATGCCCTGCCAGGGGGCCAGCAGGATGTCCCCGGCGGCGTCCCCGGCGGCCGGGGTCGCCCCGGTCGTGGACAGCAGTATCGGCCTACCCGGATCCTGACATGTAACCGGGCGGTCGGAGAAATTGGCTAGCACCGTCAGGCTCCCGGCCCGGTACGCCCAGCCGCCCGGCGGCGCGGGCAGTGGCTGGTAGCTGGCTAGCTGGCCGCCGGATTCCGCCCGGCGGAGGCTGAGCAGGTCGCGGCAGAGGCTGAGCACTGAACCAGGGTCGTCGCGCTGGTCAGCGACATTGACGGTGGCGCTGTCGCCGGTCGGCAGCCACGGCGCGGCTGCCCGGGTGAAGCCGGCTGCCACCGAGCCGTCCCACTGCATCGGGGTGCGGGCCCGGTCCCTGTTGCCCTGCCAGCCGTTGCCGTCCGTGCTGCCGCCGTTCTGGCCGCCCTCGCCGCTTGATCCGTTCTGGCCGCTGCCGAGGGACATCTTGTCCTGCTGCAGCTCCAGCGGGACGCCGACGTCGGTCATCCCGATCTCGTCCCCGTAGTACAGCACCATGGCCCCGGGCAAGGTGGCGAGCACCAGCAGGGCGAGCCGGACCTTCCGCTGGTCCCCGTCACACCACCGGGTCGGGAACCTGCCCACATCGTGGTTCGACGCCGTCCACACCGGACATGCCTCGGCCGGCAGCGCGGCTAGCGTCCCGGCGACGACAGCGGACAGATCCGGCGCGGTCAGGCGGGCGAACACGAACGGGAAATTGAAGGCCAGCTGCAGCTGGTCATCGTTGCCGTAGAAATCGGCCAGCCGGTCCGGGTCGCCAACCCAGGTCTCGCCGAGCAGCACGCGGGCGGCCGGGTAGCTGTCCGCGATCCGCCGCCAGTCGCGGTATACGTCATGCGTCTCCGGCCGGTTCGCGTTGTAGGCCTGCTGCTGGCCGAATCTCCCGGCCAGCGGGTTCCCGCTGAGTTCCGGCGGGTTGTCACGCAGTTCCGCGTCCTTGTAGAGGCCGTGCGCCACGTCGATCCGGAATCCGGCCACGCCCCGGTCGAACCAGAACCGGAGTATCTGCCGGAACTCCTCGTGCACCCGCGGCTCCCACCAGTTCAGGTCTGGCTGGCCGGGCAGGAAGTTGTGCAGATAGTACTGCTTCGTGGAGTCATGCCAGGTCCAGGCCGGGCCGCCGGTGGCGTTCAGCCAGTTGTTCGGCGGGCCGCCGCCTGCACCGGGGTCGGCCCAGACGTAGAAGTCCCGGTGCCCGGAGCCCTTGCCGCCTGCCGCGTCAATGAACCAGGGATGAGCCGAGCTCGTGTGGTTCGGCACCAGGTCGAGCAGTACTCGCATGCCGCGCTGCCCGGCCTCGGCGATCAGCCGGTCCATGTCTTCGAGGGTCCCGAGGTCAGGATGGACGCCCAGGTAGTCGGAGACGTCGTAGCCCCAGTCCTCGTCCGGCGAGGGCATGGTCGGGGAAAGCCAGATGCCGTCAACGCCGAGCCAGGACAGGTAATCGAGCCTGGCGATCACGCCGCCGAGATCGCCGTAGCCGTCGCCGTCGGTGTCCAGCCAGGACCGGACGTACAACTGGTAGAGCACCGCGCCGTGCCACCAGCGGTTGTGGCTGTCCTTGCTTTTCATCAGTCTCCTGGTTAATGGTGGCTAGCTGTGACAAGAGCAAGCCCGGCCCGCCTTGATTCTGCCCGGGCCTGGCACCGACAATGGGTGACGTGCGCCCGGTTATTGAACTGGTGATCGTTATTCTGCTTCCTACGGCGGCCGGATACGCGATCATTGGCGGGTTCCGCGGGGCCGGGTGGGCGGCCGGGCACTGGCACGCGCGCTGGCACCCGCTGGACGCGCCGACCGAGCCGATCGAGCGCCTCGGCGCGAGCCTCCGCCGGCTGCGCGCCGAGCTTGACGCAACCGAGACCCAGTCCGGCATTCCCGCCAAGAGCCTGCGCCTGAAGGCACTGCGCGGCGCGTACATCGACGCGCTGTGCACGGCCTGCGAGCGGCTGGAGGTCAGCCCGCCGCCTGGCGGCGACCGGGCACCGCTGGCAGAGATCTACCGCGTGGAGGCTGCGCTGCGGGAACGCGGCCTGGACGTACGCCAGCCGGTCAAGCGCTGACCGCGCGACCTTGCCGTCCGCCGGGCGCGCGGACCCGGCATGCGCTGAATGCGTGAACTGGCCGCGGCTGGCCGCGCGTACGATCGAGGCGTGGTATGCGTGCTCGCCGTATCCGACGAGGTCGATGAGGGGCTGTACGCCGATCTCGGCCCGGTCCGCGCCGCCGAGCTCGTCGTGGCCTGCGGCGACCTGCCGTTCGAGTACCTGGGATACCTGATGAATGGCCTGGACGTGCCGCTCGTGTTCGTCCCCGGCAATCATGATCCCGATCTGTCCGGTTACCGGTGTTCCCGGGCCGGCCTGACGCTGCTGGCCGGCCTGCCGGCCCGGGCGCCGTGGCCGGACGGCGCGGTCAACGCGGACGGCAGGATCGTCGACGTGGCCGGACTCCGGCTGGCCGGGCTTGGCGGCTGCCGTCGCTACGGCAGCGGGCCGAACCAGTACAGCGACCGGCAGCAGGCGGGCCGGGCCAGGTCGCTCCGCCGCAAGGCAGCATGGCAGCGGCTGCGGGACGGGCGGCGCGTCGATATCCTGCTGACGCACGCGCCGCCGCTTGGCGTCGGTGACGGCGCCGACCGGCCGCACCGGGGCTTTGCCGCGCTGCATGGGCTGGTCGCCAGGCTCCAGCCGACCGTGCTGCTGCACGGGCACGTACTGCGCTGCGACGCCGCCACTCCGGACCGGCGGCTCGGACGCACCGCCGTCCGCAACGTCATCGGCCGGCACTTGCTGGACATCCGGCCGGGCGGCGAAGCCGCCGAAATGCATCCAGGGCACCGCCATGCACGGTGACACTGGCTTCCCGCGGGCGGATGTGGAGGACGACTTCCTCCGGGCCAGGCGGCACCAGGTGCTGGCCCGGCTCGCCAACCGGCTGCGCAGGGAGCCGGACGACGTCAATCTCATCCTCCCGTTCGACGAGGTTGTGGCCGCCCTGGGCAGGCGTGGTGAGCGCTATCTCGGCCTGCAGACGATCCGGCTCGACACGGTGGTAGGAACCGTCGATTCTACGCGCGACTTCGACCGCCGGTTCCGGCCGACGTCCGGCCGGGTGCGGGAACGCTGGGAGCGGCTTGCCCTGGCGCAGCGGCGCGGCGAGTCGATCCCGCCGATCGACGTCTACCGGGTCGGCGACCTGCACTTCGTCAAGGACGGCCACCACCGGGTCTCGATTGCGCTGGCCACCGGCGCTAAGACGATCGACGCGTACGTGACCGAGGTGCTGACCCAGGTGCCGGCCGCCGGCATCCGCGGTCGCCGCGACCTGCTGGTCAAGAGCTACGAGCGAATATTCCGCGCCCGGGTGCCGCTGCCTGCCCAGGCGCTGGAAAAGATCTCGGTGGCGGACCCCTGGTCCTACGCGGAACTCGGGGAGGCCGTCGAGGCGTGGGGGTGCCGTTGCATGCAGGATGAGCACCGATTCATGGACCGGAGGGAGATCGCCAAGCGCTGGTACACCGAAGAGTACGTACCGGTCGTGCGCATGCTTCGTGCTGCTGACCTGATCGGCTCACGGACCGAGGCCGAGGCCTACATGCGGGTCGCCGCCGAACGGTACCGGCTCATCTTGACCCACGTCTGGAACGACGAGGTGATCGAGCGGCTGCGCAGCCGCATCAGGTAACCGGCGTATCACCAGCCGCCCCAGCCGCGCGGCCCGTTTCCGCGCCGCCGCTCACGTCGGTGCCACTGGCGGTGCCACCTGCCATCCCGGTGCCGCCCGCGGTCGCGGTGCCGGCCCGGCCATCGCCATCAGCTCCGAGCGAGATATTGCGTCCGGTGGCCGGGTCGAACACGTGAATCGCCCGGGCGTCGACCCAGAGTTCGGCGTCCTGGCCCTCGCGAACGCCGGTCGCGGCGTCGAGCCGGGCGACAACGGTGTCGCCGCTCCCGCCGGTGTCCGCGCGGCCGGAGTCCCTGGCGAGCTCTTCGAGCTCGGCGGCGTTCACGCCCTGCTCGATGTCCTTGGTGAAGTAGACGAACACGTCGGAGCCCAGGGACTCGAGAACGTCGATGCTCGCGCGGAACGTGATCCCGTTAGGGCGGGCATCGGCCGAGACGAGCGCCGCGTCCTCGAAGTTCTCCGGGCGCACGCCGACGATCACCGTGCGGCCGGCCTGCGCGCCCTCGAGCGCGCGCCGCAACTGGTCGGACACCGGCAGGTCACCAAGCGGCGTGCGGAGCTTGCCCTCCTCCAGGGTGGCGGGCAGGAAGTTCATGGCAGGCGACCCGATGAAGCCTGCCACGAAGAGGTTCTCCGGCCGCTCGTAGAGTTCCTTCGGCGAGCCCACCTGCTGCAGTCGGCCGGTGCGCATCACCGCGATCCGGTCGCCGAGGGTCAGCGCCTCGACCTGGTCGTGCGTCACGTATACCATCGTGGTGCCCAGCCGCCGCTGGATCCGGGACACCTCGGTGCGCATCTGCACCCGCAGCTTCGCGTCCAGGTTGGACAGCGGCTCGTCCATCAGGAACGCGGACGGGTCCCGGACGATTGCCCGGCCCATCGCGACCCGCTGCCGCTGGCCGCCGGACAGGTTGGCCGGCTTGCGGTCCAGGTGCTGGGTCAGGTCCAGGACCCTGGCCGCCTCGTTGACCTTCTCGTCGATGGTGGCCTGCGGGGTCTTGGCCAGCTTCAGCGCGAAGCCCATGTTCTCCCGCACGGTCATGTGCGGGTACAGCGCATAGCTCTGGAAGACCATCGCGATGTCACGGTCCTTGGGCGCCTTCTGGTTGACCACCTGGCCGCCGATGCGCAGCTCACCTTCGGTGATGTCCTCCAGGCCCGCGATCATGTTGAGCGTCGTGGACTTCCCGCAGCCCGACGGCCCGACCAGGATGACGAACTCGCCGTCGGCGATGTCCATGCTGATCCTGTCGACCGCCATCAGGAAAGCGCTTGGTGAGGTTGTCCAGAACGATCTCGGCCATTGTCTGCTCCTTTTCTGCCGTTCAGCCCTTGACCGCGCCGGAGGTGAGCCCGGCGACGATGCGGCGCTGGAAGAACAGCACGAACACGATGATCGGGATGGTGATAACCACCGCGGCGGCCGAGATGGACCCTGTCGGCACGGCGAACTGCGAGCTGCCGCTGAAGAAGCCGATCGCGGCCGGCGCCGTGCGCGCCGCGGTCGTCGACGTCAGCGTGATCGCGAGCAGGAACTCATTCCAGCAGAAGAGGAACACCAGGATCGCGGTGGTGACCATGCCCGGGGCCGCCAGCGGGGCGATGACCCTGGTGAACGCCTGGAACGGCGTGGCACCGTCGATCTTCGCGGCCTTCTCAAGCTCCCACGGGATCTCGCGGAAGAACGCCGACAGCGTGTAGATGCCGAGCGGCAATCCGGTGGCGACGTACGGGATGATCAGCCCGGGCCAGGTGTTGAACAGGCCGAGGATGCGCTCGATGTTGAACATCGGGGTCGCCAGCGCGACCGCCGGGAACATGGCGATCAGCAGCGACATGCCGATCAGCACCTGCTTGCCGGGGAAGGTGAGCCTCGCCACCGCATACGCCGCCATCGACGCAAGCACCACCGCGATGAGCGTGGAGAGCAGCCCGATCCCGATTGAGTTGATCAGCGGCCGGATGAACGACGAGGTGCTCAGGATGCCGCTGTAGTTCGACCAGGTCCACTTCACCGGGAAGTACGTCGGGTCCGTGATCGACGACGGGTCCTTGAAGGACAGCGAGACGATCCACAACACCGGGATCAGCGTCAGCACGACCACGATCGTGTTGGCGGTGCCCCAGCCCACCTTCTGCCTAGTTGTTGTCGTGGTGGTAGCCATCAGCGCCTCACATCCGATCCTGGAGCGGCGGTACCGAAACCCTTGATAAAGACCACTGCGATGATCGCGACGCAGATGAGGATCAGGATCGACAGTGCCGAGCCGGTGCCCAGGTTCAGCGCCGTGATGAGGTTGTGGTAGGTGAGGATCGACACCGAGCCGGTGTTGTTGGCTCCGGCGGTGAGGATGTAGATGTTGTCGAAGATCCGGAACGCGTCGAGCATCCGGAACAGCAGCGCGACAAGGATGGCCGGCTTCATCAGCGGCAGGGTGATCCTGACGAAGCGCTGCCATGCGGTGGCCCCGTCAACCTTCGCCGCCTTCTGCAGGTCCTCGGGGACCAGCGACAGGCCGGCCATCAGCAGCAGCGCCATGAACGGCGTGGTCTTCCAGACTTCCGCCAGGATGATGACCGCGATGGCGGCGACGGTCTTCGTCAGCGGGGCGCTGTTATTGAACGCCGCGGATAGGTAGCCTTCGCTCGGCGTCCACGCATACTGCCAGCTGTACGCGGCGACCACGGTGACGATCCCGTACGGGATGAGGATCGTGGTGCGGATGGTGCCGCGACCGAACAGCGTACGGTACATCAGCAGGGCCAGCAGCATGCCGAGCACCAGCTCGACGGCGACGGATATGGCCGTGATGACCACGGTCACCGTCAGCGCATGCCACCAGAACGGCGAGCTGAGCACCGCGCCGTAGTTGCTCAGCCCGACGAACTTGACCGCATTGGGAAAGGCCAGGTTGTATCGCTCCAGTGACAGGTAGATCGCGTAGCCGATCGGGTAGGCGGTCACCGCGATCATGACGACCACCGCCGGGGCGCACAACATCCAGCCGAGCCTGCGCTCGGCCCGCGCGCCCTCAGAAAGCTGCTTGCGCCGCCTGCCGGGCGCGGCAGCCTGCTCGCCGACGGCGGTCGTCTGGGTGGTTGTGCTCATCAGCCCCATCCCTCCTCGCTGCTGGCGCCCCGGCGGGCCTGCCGGGCGCGCAGTACCTGCAGGTTCGCTTCTCCGCCCGCTGCGCGTGCGCCGCTCACGGGACCAGGCCCTTCGACTGCAGGGCGTTGTTGATCTGGCTGACCATCGACTGCTCGGTGGTCTTCGGGTTGATGGTGGCCGGCGGCGACACCGCATAGGAGATCGCGATCGACACCATCTGGTAGGCCGGCGTCTTCGGCCGGACGGCAGCGGTCGCCAGCTCCTTCAGGATGTCGGCGTGGAACGGGTAATCGGGGAACAGCTTGGGGTTGCTGTAGAGGCTGGCGAGTGTCGGCGGAACGCCGCCAAGCGTGGCGTTGATCAGCTGGTTCTGGCTGTCACGGATGCAGAGCGCCGCCTGGAAGGCCAGGCCGGGATGCTGAGAGAAGTGGCTGATCGCCAGGTCGATGCCGCCGATGGTGACATGGGCAGGGATGTTCGGGTCCACCCGCGGGTACGGCGCCCACTTGAAGACCTTGAACAGCTTCGGGTTGTCGGCCTTCATCGCGGGATAGACGAACGGGTAGTTGTGCTCGAACGCCGCCGAACCCGCCTCCATCGCCAGCCGGTTCGCGTCCTCCATCTGCACCGACAGCGACGCGTCCCCGGCCTTGGATGTCGCGAGCTGATGCATGATGCTCAGGGCCTTGACCGCTGGCGCGCCAAGCGAGACATGCTCTGCGTTCGGCGTAAGCACGCTCCCGCCGGCGCTGGCCAGCAGCGTGTTGAACCACACGACGACGCCTTCGTACTGGGCGCCCTGGATCTCGATCAGGTGCGGTTTGCCCTCTTGCGCGAGCCGGTTGACGTCGGCGAACATCTGCGCCCAGGTGGTTGGCGGGGTCTTGACCAGATCGGACCGGTACCACAGCAGCTGGGTGTTGCTGTTGTAGGGCACCGCGACAAGCTGGCCGTGCCACATCGCGGTTTGCAGCGGCCCCGGCAGAGTTCCGGCCTCTGCCTGCGCCTTGTAGGCGCCGGTCCACGGCAGGATCCAGCCCGCCTCGGCGAACTCGGCCTCCCAGGTCACGTCGAGGCCGAGGATGTCCATTGACGGGTCACCGGCGGCCAGCCGCCGCACAAGCTGCTGCCGCTGGCCGTCGGCGGACAGGGGCAGCTGATTGTACGAGATGGTGTACTTGCCGTTGCTTTGCTTGCTGCAGGTGTTCACGGCCTGCTGGACCGCGCCCGAATGGTCGGGGTAGGAGTAGTAGTTAATGGTTACCGGGCCGGTGCTCGCGTTGCCTGTGCCGCAGGCAGCGAGCGCCGTGGAGGCTAGCGCGGCACTCGCCAGGCCGATCGCCAGGCGCCGCGCCTTCGCGGCGCGCCACGCTCGGGCTAGCGCGAAGGCGCCTGGCCGCGCGCGGACATGACGCTCGGATGTGCTCAGTCGGCGGCCGCCACTGCTCATCATTCCTCCAGCGCGTAGTAAATGCCGGTGCGCCGGGTCGGGGCGTGCGCCCAGGCCCGGCCGGGCCGGCGAGACCGTGGATACCCCGGCCAGCCCGCGGCTACCGCCGAACGCAGTCTTCCGCGCGGGCCAGGCCATCACGCAACTCCTTCGGCGCAGCAGGCGTAGCGCATGCCGACTCGGCGCTGCCGGGCGGGCCGTTGCCGCGCTGGCCGCTGCCGCGCTGGCCGCAGTCCGGCTGGCTGCAGTCCGGCTGGCCGCGGTCCGGCTGGCCGCGGTCCGGCTGGCCGCGGTCCGGCTGGCCGCGGCCGCGCTGGGCGCGGTCCGGGCGGCTGCGGCTGCGCTGGGCGCTGCCGCGCTGGGCGCGGTCCGGGCGGCTGCGGCTGCGCTGGGCGCTGCCGGGGCGGCGGAACTAGACCGTTGCACGATCCGGAGCGGAAGCTGCTGCCGAAGCGGCCTGACCAGCACTCCGCGCAGCAGCGCGCACAGCCGGCGGGCGCCCTCGGCTCCGCTGCGCTCCAGCGGCTGGCGGACGGTACTGAGATTCAGCAGGGCGGCCGACTCGATGTCGTCGAAGCCCACGACCGACAGCCTGCCCGGCACCGGGAACCGGCACTGCTCCGCGGCCCTAAGCACGCCCATGGCCTGAGTGTCCGAGGCGGCGAAGATCGCGGTCGGCGGATCCGGCAGCCGAAGCAACTGCTCGGCAAGCTCGGCTGCCACCGAGGGGCCATGCGGTCCGAGCCGGACAAGCTCGGGGTCGGCCGTCAGCCCGGCCGCGGCGAGCTCCCGCCGGTATCCCAGCAGCCGCCGTCTGGACGACGCGAAGCCGAGATCGCGGGTCGACCGGCTGGCGACGGCATCGCCCACGAAGCCGATCCGCCGATGGCCAAGGCTCAGCAGGTGCGCCGTGGCCAGCCGCCCGCCCGCGACGTCATCAATGATCGTCTGCGGCACGCCGGCCGCCAGCACGTCAACGGTCGCAAGCGGGATACGGCCGCACCGGAAAGCGGCGAGATGCTGCCTGGCAAGGTGCACCGAAACGACGATCACTCCGTCGGCGCGATGCCTTGCCGTCAGCGCAGCAAGGTGATGATCGCGCTGTTCCGGCGTATCGACGTTGCAGACGATCGTGTCATATCGCTGCTCGTCCAGCACCGCTAGCGCGCCTGCCAGCCGGGCCACGGTCGACGGCCTGGTCAGGTGCGGCACCAGGATGGCGACCGTGCGCTGGGTGCCGCGGGACAGGGCCGCGGCAAGATGACTCGGCCGGTAGCCCAGCCTCTCGATGACCTCCAGGACGTTCAGCCGGGTCGACTCACGTACGTTCACGCCACCGTTGAGTACCCGGGAAACCGTGCCCACGCCGACCCCGGCCGCTGCGGCAACATCCGCGATCGTCGGGCGATCCGGCGTGCGCACAGGGCACCTCCCTGAACGGAATCGCGCAATTATTTGGAAACGATTCCAATCTGGATTTGCTCATTTTCACTCCGCAGGAAGATCGCGTCAAGGGTGCAGCCGCCGCCGCGCCGGATGGTCAGCGCGTAAGCCGGGACGGCGAGCACCGCGCCCGGGGTGCTAATTGCCCAAGCATCAAGGCGCGATTCCGCGGCCATCTGGTCACAACGGCTGGTCAGCAGCTTGGGCAGCCGTCCGCCAGCGCGGCGCACCGGTCGCTCGATGCGCCAGGCCAGGGAAGGAACGGCCGGTAGGCTGCGCATCCTCAGGCCGCGCATCCCGCGGGGCCGCGCGCTACGGAGATTCCATGCCGCTTTTCGCTAAGCCGTCCGGCGCTGCCGCCAGCTGGGAACCGCAGGCCGCGGACGGCAGGCTGGCGCAGACCGCCGGCGCAGACCCGGCCGGCGTATTTACCTCCGACCTGTCGGTTTCCGAGTACGTCCTGCTAGGCGAGGCCGGTTTCGAGCCGCTCGGGTTCGTGGTCGGATCTTCGATCTACCATGTCGGGCTGCAGGTCGGCAGGTGGTCACAGAACCAGGAACTGCAGAACCTCACCCAGGCGATGTACAGCGCCAGGGAGCTGGCGATGGCCAGGATGCGCGCTGAGGCCGACCATCTTGGCGCGGACGGGATCGTCGGTGTGCTGCTGCGCATGCAGATGTACGCATGGGGACAGGACGTCCTTGAGTTTGTCGCCACCGGGACGGCAGTCAAGGCAATGGGCGGCACTGGCGCGCACCGCGCGCCAGACGGCCGGGCCTTCACGTCTGACCTGTCCGCGCAGGACTTCTTCCGCCTGCTGGCCGCCGGCGCCGTGCCGGTCGCCTTTGTACTCGGCACCTGCGTCTATCACATCGCGCATCAGTCGATCATGCAGACCCTGCGGCAGGCTGGGCAGAACCAGGAGATGGTGCAGTTCACCCAGGGCATCTACGAGGCCCGCGAACTTGCATTGGTCCGGATGCAGGCCGAGGCCAGCGAGGCCAGGTCGTCCGGGATCGTCGGGGTCAACGTTGCCGTGGCCAACCACGTCTGGGGCGCGCACGCCACCGAGTTCCTGGCCACTGGCACGGCAATCCGGCGGCTGGCGGACGAGCACAAGATGCCGGACACGACTCCCCGGCCGACCTTCACGCTAGGCCTCGACCACTAGCCGCCCCGGCCACCAGCCATCCCGGCTAGCGACACACCAGACCAGCCGCCCACCCCATCAACCACCCTTTCACCACGGTCCCCGTCACCACCAGTCCAGCCGCCATCCGCCCCTCCGTCGCGCGCCTCGTTTCATGATCACGGAAGATCCGCGCGTCCGAGCACCCCGGATCTTCCGTGATGAAGAAACGGGTAGCTCAAAGCCAGATTTGGGTGATGAGGATGGGGGCGGGTGGCCAGTGGGGGTGAAGTGACAGCGAGTCTGGGGAGTCGCGCATGACGCCGGTGGTGAAGAACAGGTTGAACGCGGGGGCGATCTGGGCGAGGCCCGGCATGATCACGCCGAACAGGCCGAGCTGCCCGCGCTGCAGGCGCTCGCCTGCTGGTGCGGTGGTAGCCATTAGTTGCCCTTTCCGTGCCGGCGTACGAACTCAAGGAAGGTCTCGTTGAAGGGGGCGGGATGCTCCCAGAGGCAGGCGTGGCCGCCTGCGGTGATGGCCCACTCGGAGCCGGGGATGCCCTCGTGCAGCCGTCTTGACAGCGACACCGGGATCAAGATGTCCTGCTCGCCTGCTAGCACCAGCGTGGGCACGGTGAGCTGGCTCAGCCGGCTGGTGGTGTCGTGGCCGGTGATCACCGCCAGCTGCGCCAGGTAGGCATGGACCGGCTGGTCCATGTAGCGCATGGCGGTCTCGAACTCTGCGGCCTCCGCGCCGCGCTGCTCGAAGAACGGGACCGTGAATGCCCACAGGCTGACGTCCCGCATGATGAACGGGACGCCGAGTACCGGGGCCATGTCCGCCCACATGCTGAACATCCGGGAGCAGAACGGGCCGGGTGCCGCGTAAGTGCATCCGAACGTCACCGACCGCAGGTCAGCAGGGTAGGCAAGGGCGTACTCCTGGGCGATCATCCCGCCCATCGAGACGCCCATCAGATGGAAGCCGGAGATGCCGAGCTGGTCGGCCAGAGCCTTCGCGTCATCGGCCAGCATCCGGCTGGAATACGGCCCGGCAGGCTTCGAGCTCGCGCCGATCCCCCGGTTGTCGAATCGCAGCACGCGGTACCCGGCAGCCAGCAGATCGTCCATCTGCAGGACCCAGGTCTCCAGGTCGTCGGCAAGGCCGTTGATCAGGACAATGGTCTCAGGCCCATCGCCCTCCAGCCGGTAGTTGATCTCGATGTCGTTGACTCTGGCGATCGGCATCAGGTTTCCCTTGCGTTAGACACGGCTGGAATTCACATCCCCGCCCATTCCTGGCACGGCCGCTCACGGCGCACCCGCTCACGGCGTACGGCGCACAGCCGCTCACGGCGCACGGGGCCGCTCGCGGCGCACAGCCGCTCACCGCGCACAGCCGCTCACGGCGCACGGGGCCGCTCGCGGCGCACAGCCGCTCACCGCGCACAGCCGCTCACGGCGCACAGCCGCTCACGGCACACGGAGCCACTCGCGGGGGGCGCACGGCCGCTCGCGGCACACGGCCGCTCATGGCGCGGTATGTCCCGATCTCAGCCGGATGCGCGCGTGCAGTTCCCTGAGCATCTTTTCGGTCAGCGAGAAATGCTCGGCGGCGAGCTGCGCGGCCCGGCCGGGGTTGGCCGCGATGACTGCCTCGGCGAGCGCCGGGTGCTGGCGGATTGCGCGGTTACGGACCTCCGGCGAATATGGCTCGGCGTCGAAGCCCAGGCTGACCTCCCGGCGGATCCGTGCGCTCAGCTCCACCAGGTGCCGGTTGTGCGTGGCGGCGGCGATCGCCTGATGCAGCGCATGATCGGCCACCCGGGAGGCATCCCTGGTACCCGCCTTGGCGTACGCGTCGACAGCCTTGCGGATCGTCACGACGTCCTGGTCATCGCGCCGCTCGGCCGCGGTCCGCGCGATCAGCTTCTCGATCAGCCGCCGGAACTCGAGCAGTTCGGTCAGCGCCTGCCAGGCAGGTACGAGTGTCCGGCGGATCATCTCGTCGGAGTCTGGCCCCAGGTCGGCGGCGACGAAGGTGCCGCCACCGCGGCCGCGTCTGGTACGCACGTAGCCGGACGCCTGCAGTCGCTGGATCGCCTCCCGCACGGTCGTCCGGCTCACCTCTAGCATGGCGGCAAGCTCTCGCTCGGTCGGCAGCCGCTGGCCGGAGACGAACTCCCCCAGCGCGATCGCGGTCACGAAGCGCTCGGCGACGCGCTCGCCCGCAGTGCGCATGGGCATCGGCGTCAGCAGCGCCCCGAACGGTGCGTCGGCGGCAGGCACGGTCATTGTTCCGCCTTTCTCTCCAGAAGTTCGCTGGCAGGCAGCGCGTCATTGGGCAGGCCGCCGCAGCCGAAGAACCTGGTGATGAACCGGGCCAGGGTCCGGGCGCCGCGCTCCTGGCCGACGGTGCTCGGCTCGGCGACGAGCCGCTCAAGGAAGCAGAAGGCCTTTCCGCCACGGCGTCGATGGCCGCGTCCACTGACTCCCAGCAGGTGGCCGTCGTCGTGCTCATCGACGCCTCCTGGTCTAGGGTCTGAGCTTTAGACCATATTTGTGACTGGCGTGCGCCGTGTCAAGAGGCGGTAGCAGGCGGACCGAGACCCGCGGACAAGACGACGGAACCCGCCCACGGACACCCGCGGACAAGACGGCGGAACCCGCCCACGGACACCCGCGGACAAGACGGCGGAACCCGCCCACGAACACCCGCGGACAAGACGGCGGAACCCGCCCACGAACACCCGCAATCGCGGTCCTGACCCGGCTGACCCGGAGCCCATGGCCGCGGCCGGCTCCGGCTACAGCGGCCGGCTCCGGCTACCGCGCTACAGAGGGGGCCAGGCGTGCACGGGGACGTTCGAGTGCATGTGATCCAGGTAGCGCAGCGTCATCTGCCGGAGCGCCTCTGGCCTGGCGATGCTGCCGGATTCCTCCAGCGCGTGCAGCGCCCCGGCCTGCCAGGTCGCGCCATTGCGGCCGGTCAGGCAGCGCTGCTCGATGATGCCAAGCAGCCGTTCGGCCTGCTCGCTGTCCGCTCCCCATCGGCTGAGCCCCTCCCAGGCGAGCGGCAGCAGGCGGCGCAGGGTGACCTCGGTAGCCGACACCTCGCCGAGGCCGGGCCAGTAGAGCCGGGCATCGATGCCGTTCCTCGCGGCTTCCAGCAGGTTGTCGCTGGCGGCGGCGAACGACATCTGCGTCCAGACCGGCCGCTCGGCTTCCGCCAGCATGCGGACAAGCCCGTAGTAGAACGCGGCATTGGCGATGGTGTCGGCGACCGTCGGGCCGGCCGGCAGGACCCGGTTCTCGACCCGGAGGTGCGGCTTGTCCCGCACCACCGCATAGACCGGGCGGTTCCACCGGTAGACGGTACCGTTGTGCAGCGTCAGCTCGGACAGCTGCGGGGCGTGGCTGTCGTTGAGCACGGCCACCGGATCCTCGTCGTCGCACAGCGGCAGCAGCGCGGGGAAGTAGCGGATGTTCTCCTCGAACAGGTCGAACACTGAGGTGATCCACCGCTCGCCGAACCATACCCGCGGCCGCACGCCTTGTGCCTTGAGCTCGTCCGGCCTGGTGTCGGTCGCCTGCTCGAACAGCGTGATGCGGGTCTCCGCCCACAGCTCCCGGCCGAACAGGAAGGGCGAGTTCGCGCCGAGCGCGACCTGCACCCCGGCCAGTGCCTGCGCCGCGTTCCAGTAGTTGCCGAACGCCTCCGGGCTGACCTGCAGGTGGAACTGGACGCTGGTGCAGGCGGCCTCAGGGGCGATGGTGTCGATGTAGGTTTCCAGCCGCTCCACGCCGGCGATCGTGATGTCCATCTCCTCGCCGCGGGCGGCGAAGATCTGCTCGTTCAGCAGCCGGTACCGCGGGTTCGCCGAGATGGCCGCCTCGTCGACGTCGCTCTCCCGCAGCGTCGGCAGGATGCCGATCATGGCCAGCCTGGTGCTGCTTTGCGCGGCTCCCTGGTCAGCATGGTTCAGGCTGGACCGGACCTGGTCCTCGAGCTCGCCCAGGGCGTTGCCGGCCAGCCGGCGCGGCGGCACGTTGATCTCCAGGTTGAACTGGCCGAGCTCGGTCGCCCAGGCCGGATCGGCGATCGCGCCGAGCACGTCGGCGTTCTTCATCGACGGCCAGCCGTCCGTGTCCACCAGGTTCAGCTCGATCTCGAGCCCCACCTGCCGCGGCTCGGTCTCGAACCTGGACTCGCGCAACATCCGCGCCAGCACGTCCAGGCAGTGCCGTACCTTCTCGCGGTAGGCACGCCGGTGTGCCTGACTGATGACGATTGCCGGGACATCCCTGCCCATCGGAGCCTCCCGCGGCGTCGCCTGGGCAGAAGGGCCGTCTCCTAGCCTGGCACGTTCCGCGGCCGCTGACCAGGCCAGGCGGCGGCCGGCTGGCCGCCGCCTGGGATCCGGCCGGAGCGAGAGCGCCTTAGGGCCCGGCAACAGGGCGCTGGATAAGCGAGCGGGTCATCCGCGCCCGGCTGGCAACGGGGAGGAGGAGCGCGTAGCGGAGCTACTCGCGACGACGCCAACGCCGCCAGCCGGGATGCGGGACCCGCGAGCCCGGCAGTCCAATTGCCGGGTCTTAGTGACAGTGCGTCGTGAGGTAGGTGACGAGGCCGATGAACGCCTGCCCGGTCTTGCCCGAGGTGGTAATGCTTTCCATCTGCTTCTCGACCTGTTTTACCGACGAGGCCGAGATGGATCCGCTGGCCAGGGACGTGTAGGCGGCCGCAATGATCTTGAGTTGGGCTGCGGCCTGCGGAGGCGCCTCGGCGGCCAGCCCGTTGAAGTACGCCGCGGCCGACGTGAAGAACTGGCCGCCATTAGCCTGCAGCGCGGCCAGGTTGTTCTTGTCCGCCGCCGGGACCTTCGGCAGGTTGTGACTGATATTGCTGAAGTCCTTGCAGAAATGGCCGGTCAGCTTGGCCGAAGGCAGCCCGGACACGGCCGGCCCGCTGCTGCTGCTGGCGGCAGCCGTGCCACCAGAGGAGGATCCGGCGGTGCTGCCGCCGATGGAGCCTCCGCCGCAGCCGCTGAGCATGAGGCAGGCGCCCGCGGCAGCGATCGCGGCAAGCCGCGGAGTAGATCTGATGGCGAACATGTCATGCCTTTCCGGGTGACAGTCAAGGACGGGCCGCTGCTGATGGCAGCGCGCGATCAGGCACTGATGGTGGGCCGGGCGCGTTGCAATGGCGTTACGGCGCCGTTACGGCAGATGCCGGCGAAAAGTCAAGGACACAAGCCCTTAACGAGTCTAGGCCGCGGACTGCAGTCCGCGGGGACAATCCGTTTAAGGAGGTTTATTCAAAACTCCCTGTCAGATGCTCAAGCAGGTCTGTGACCTGCGGCGACGCGCCGAGGGCAGCGCAGCCGCAAAGGGTTTTGAATAACCCTCAAGGTCAGTGTTTGTCGGCCCTATCGTGTGCGGCCGCCCAGTCGAGCAGCGGGCCGTCCGGCACGATCCTGGACGGGTTGAGGTGCGGGTGCGTCATGAAGTAGTGCCGCTTGATGTGGTCGAACCTGGTCGTCTCGGCGAAGGCCGGCATCGAGTAAAGGTCTCGGGCGTAGCCCCACAGGTTCGGGTAGTCAGACAGCCTGCGCAGGTTCGCCTTGAAGTGCGAGTAGTAGACGGCGTCGAACCGGGCCAGGGTCACCCAGAGCCGGATGTCCGCCTCGGTGATGGCGTCGCCGAGCAGGTACCTGCTGCCCGCCAGCCGCTGCTCAAGCTCGTCCAGCGTGTCGAAGATGCGGGTCACGCACACGTGGTACTGCTCTTGCGAGCCGGCGAAGCCCGAGCGGTACACGCCGTTGTTGACATTCTGGTAGACGACCTCGTTGATGGCGTCGATCTCGGGCCGCCGGCTCTCCGGGTACAGCTCGGGCGCGCCGCTGGCGGTCCAGGCGCCGAACGCGGTGCCCAGGTCGATCGTGATGTCAGGGAAGTTGTTGCTGACGATCCGGTGGCCGACCCGGTCCCACAGCACCGGCACCGAGATGTGCCCCTGGTAGCCGGGCTCGGTGGCCTCGTACGCCTCGCGCAGCAGGGCAAACCCGTTGACCGGGTCGAGCGAGTGCCCGTCTCCCTCCCGGAACGCCCAGCCGCGGCCGTCCCTGACCGGGTCGACCACTGACAGCGAGATGACCTCCTCGAGCCCGAGCAGCTTGCGGGCGATCGCCGTGCGGTGCGCCCACGGGCAGGCCCACGAGATGTACAGGTGGTACCGGCCAGGCTCGGCCGGATACCCGCTGGAGCCGTCGGCGGTGATCCGGCCGCGGAACGGGTAAGCGGGCCGGACGAACTCGGCGGACTTCTTCCTGTCCGGCCGGCTGAAGTCCCCGTAGTCGCCGAAGGCGGCGAAGTCGACCGGGCTCGCGCCGCCTGCCCGCGCGGTTGCCGTCATAGTTCCTCCTTGCCAGTGCCAGGATCGCCAGTGCCAGGATCGTCCCGGCTGGGGTTGCCCGGCCCGCCGCCCTCGGCCTGGACCGACCCGAGGATGCGGGACTCCACGCCTCTGCCGTCTCATCTGGAGAGCTGCGAACCCATCGTAAGCGGGCATTCGTCATACTCACGCCCGCTGACCCGGCTACCGCCAGGCGGCCGCGATCAGCGCGGTGGCGAGCTGTTTGGGGGTGTTGCCGTGGTGCGATACGTACAGGATGTCGCCGGCTAGGTAGGGCAGCCACTGGCCGTTGACGGAGACCGAGATCTCGTCGCCGATGACTCCGGCGGCTCGGATCAGGGCGAGCCGGCGGCCACCGCAACGGCCATCCGCCGGACTGCCTCCTGCATCAGGGCGGGCGAGGTGCCCATGTTCAGCCGGGCGAAGCTCTTGCCCGGGGCTCCGAAGTCCGGGCCGGGGCTCAGTGCGACCTGGCCGCGGGCAAGGAAAGCCGCGGCCGGGTCGTCGCCGAGGCCGAGCGCACCGCAGTCCAGCCAGGCCAGGAAGCTTGCCTCGGGCGGGACGTATCGCACCGCCGGCAGGTGCTCGGCAAGCAGCCTGGACAGGTAGCCGCGGTTCTCGTCGAGCTGGGCGAGCATCGCGTCGAGCCAGGGCAGCGACTCATCGAAGGCGGCCACCGACGCGAGCACGCCGAGGTGGCCGGCCAGCAGCGCTTCCCACCGCTCCGCCAGCACGCCAGCCAGCTCGGCCGAGCCCGCTATCGCGACCCCGCACTTGAGGCCAGGGATGTTCCAGCCCTTCGACGCCGAGCCGAAGGCGATCGCGCGCTGCGTTGCCGGGTGATCGAGCGAGAGGAACGACACGTGCTGCGCGCCGGGCAGCACGAGCGGCGCGTGAATCTCGTCGACTAGGAGCAGCTTGCCGTACTGGTGGCACAGATCGGCGACCGCGGTCAGCTGCTCGCCGGACCACACCCTGCCGACCGGGTTGTGCGGGCTGCAGAGCAGGTACGCGCTCACCGCCTGGTCATCAAGTACCCGGTCAATCGCATCGAGATCCAGGTCATAACCGCCATCGTCGTGCCTGCGCAGCGGCGCCTCGACGATCCGCCGGCCGGTGAAGCCGATCCGGAAGAAGAACGGGGCGTACACCGGCGGGTTGATGACGATCCCCGATCCGGGCGGCGTAAGCGCCGTGATCATCTCGGCAATTCCGGTCATGACGTCCGGGACGGCGAATACCCGGGCCGGATCCGGCGACCAGCGCAGCCGTTTGCGGGCGAACGCGGCGAACGCATCGCCCAGCATCCCCTTGTGCGCGTACCCGGCGTCGCCGAGCGCCATCGCCGACCCGACCGCCTCCTTGATGGGACCAGCCAGGTCGAAGTCCATCTCGGCGACGAACGCCGGCAGCACATCAGGCGGATAAGTGCGCCACTTG
>WNGL01003892.1_pt1 | contig 19327 bp, 13 predicted proteins | sample 5400591 | NCBI WGS metagenome assembly WNGL01 (sample SAMN13153377, study PRJNA577476) | soil metagenome | isolation source: 80 cm soil or saprolite under Garry oak tree replicate 1 | place: USA:California | collected 2016-06-15 | reverse complement strand
CCGGCCGAAGCGGTGGAGGCCATGAACATAGCGGCCGTAGACCCGGGACGTGATCCAGGAAGCGGGAGGGAACTGCCCGCCATGAGTATGGCCGCAGAGCTGAAGCGAAATTCCCGCCTCCTCGGCGATGGGCAGCCGGTGAGGCGCATGCACGAGCAATACACTCGCCCGTTCGCGTGAGATTGAGGCGCCTTGCAGAATCGCCCGAAAGCGCCCGGGATCGATGGTTTCGCGGTAATGCACGCCGACGATTTGCAGGCCGTCGAGTTCAACTTTTTCGTTATTCAAGACGCGAACACCCATCTTCGAGATGGCTTGCAGGTATTTGGCGCGGCTGGTGAATTCTTCGTGGTTGCCGGTTACGAAAAATGCGCCTAGCGGCGCGGAGAGTGCGGACAAAGGCTCGGCCAGGGCTCCAATATCGGCGGCCGTACCATCATACATATCGCCGGCGATGAAGACTACGTCAGGGCCGAGCTGATTAACCTTGGCAACGATTCGCCGCATGAAGCCGGCATTGCGGACGTGCCCCAGATGCATGTCGCTTACGAGCGCGGCCACACGTCCCCGCCAATGCTGCGGCACGTCCGGCAATTCTATGCTGATTCGATTTACGCGAACGCGGGCGGCATTGATCAGGCCATATAGACCCATGACCATAGCGGCGGCAAACAATCCATCGGCGATCCTATTTGGGGCTATTTGCAGATTCGTCAGCCGCGCCCAGCCGAGGACAATCCAGCAGGAGGCAGCCGCGAATAGACAGAAGGTCATGAGCCCAACCCAAATCGCCGAGATCACGTAGAAGGCACGCACAATGGGGTTGAAATACCGCCATGCAAGTAACGAGGCGCTGACAAAACTCAGCGCAGCCAGCGGAAATACAACTCGCAAGATGGCGAGAGTCCTGGGGTCGAGCGAAGGATGAAACACGATCCAGGTCTCGTAGAGAAACCAGTTCGCAAGAAAGAGGATGGATTGAACAACGATGATGAGCCTGCGGAATCGTCTCGGCCGCATGCGGCTGGATTCTTCGGATGTTGGTTTTTCGGCTACGGGCCGCGGAGGAAAAGCCCCCATTGAAGACTCTGATTCCAAAGGCGGGTTCGCCTTGCTCATAAAGAGCTAGAATAAACGCATGGGAGCGTAAAGCAATGGCAGTTCGAGGCGCGCAGCAGCGGATCATTTCCGTGATACACGGTTGGCAAGAAGTGGAAATCCGGCCGCACCGCTACGGCGGGCTGGAGTTCCGCTTAGGCAAACGCGAATTGGGACACATTCACGGCGATGCCCTCGTGGATATTCCGTTTCCCAAGGCAGTGCGCAACGAAATCGTCGCCGCCGGAAACCGCACCACATCTTGCCGAATTCGGGGTGGGTCAGCGTGTTCTTGCGGGCAAATGAGGACGTTGACAAAGCGATTGGCCTGCTGGAACGTTCCTTCCAGTTGGCAAAGGCGCGCCGGACCAGGGCAACAACGGCGTCATAATCAGTCGCGTTCGCCTCCGACCCTTGTCTGCGGACGCGTTTGCCGCGAATTGACCGGCGCAACTGGACTTTATTATTGCGGGTTTTTCTTTCTCCCTAGAAGGCCGCCGAGCTTATCGATGGCTTGGCCGAGGTCTTTGCTATTCGACGGAATCGCGGAGTTGCCGCTTTTGAGGCCGTTGGCGAAACCGCCGACGATGCCCTCTACGTCAGGGACAATTTGAGGGTTCGAGGTCGTGCCCTGAACTTTAAACGGTATGCCTCCGCTTCCTGCGGCCTTGGCCAGGTTAGCTTGGCCAGAGGGATTACTCTGGCGGCCCAGATGCGCGATCATCTTGAAGTCAAGTTTGTGGTCCGCGGATATGGTGCCGTTTCCCGTCATTGCGCCGATCGACGGCACCACCACGTTGAGATTTTCGCTGCGGATGCCTTCCGGCGTGACGCGAAAATCGGAACTGAGCGTTTGAATATCGGTATCGCCCACTCTGTTGATGCCGCCAAAGGCGGCGAGCGCTCTCATCCTCGAGCCCAGGTCGAAGCCGGTTAACTTCGCGTTCGAGAGGTTGACCGGGCCGGTGATCACCAGTTTATCCACAGGACCGTTGATGGCGAGGTTCGCGTTGAGCCTACCCTGCTTCAGGGATGCTCCCGAAGGAAGGGTTATCCCCAATGCTGGCAATACCGACTCCAAATCGGAGGCGGGCATATTCTGGCCGGTCAGCTTCATTTGCACGGATGCGACCGCTCCGGAATCGGTGAAATTCCCCGTGAGATCGGCGACAGCTTTTCCGATGTGCACGTCGCCCCGTCGCAACTGCCCGGTTTGAGGCTTCAACTCATAGGTAGTTTCATAATTGACGTCTACGGGCTGTGCGGCGGGAGAGCCGGCGGGGACGAGCTGCAGGCGGGTTGCCGTGACCTTGCCGTCGGAGGTTGCCGTGTGCCCATCAGAATTGAGAGTTCCGTTGAAATAGATCAGGCCCCGGATTCCCGCGGAAGGATCAATGAAACCGGTCGCCTTCAGATCCAAATTCTTGACTTCGAGGCTCGCGTTCAAGGGTGTGGCGGCGCTGTCCTGTGAGTTCAGCGGTCCTGCCTTGCCTGTGAGTTTGATAGTGCCGTTGCCGGGAGTTCGAGCAGTAAGTTCAAATGGAAACTGCGTCGTATAAGAGAGATCCGAGGCTTTGATGTTGACCTGGTCGTATGTGTGAGGGCGGGCGTTGCCGCCGGTTTTACCGACGACCATGGTCCCGTTCTTTAAGGAAAAACTGCGCACGGAAAGGTCCGGGCTGGAGCCGCTCCCAGGCCTCGCCGCGGTGGCATTCTTGCTTTGGGTCTGGCTGGCTCCTAGCGTGGAGAAGTTCCATGCCCCGGCCGGAGAGCGAAGCAGCGTCACACTGGGTTGGTCTATGGTCAAACCGGTGACATGGATGGCGCGCGAGAAGATCAGAGGAAGCAGTTCCAGATTCACGCTCAGGGATTTGGCCCTCAGGAATGGGCCCGTATTGAAGGAGGGATCGTCGGAGATGCTGATATTCTCGACGGCAACCCCGCCAGAGAGTATCGACAGGCGAATATTTCCGATGTCGACTTTGCGATTCAAAGCGGTGTTCAGCGAGGACTCGATCTCAGGACGGAACCGATTGGCGTCGATCACGAAGGGCAGGAGCACCGCGACGAGCAACAGAACTACGACGACGCCTCCAATGATGTAAATCAACTTACGAGCCATGTTCAGCCTCCCCGCTCAGAATCTATATACAATGTAGCCCCTTGAGCCGCCCGGTCGATACGCGGTTACATGCATTGTTAGGCACCGCATACCGAGAATATGTTACTTCGTACATCATCACCCTGATATGTTCCTAGGACCAGCTTGAAAGTTATCGGAGGTCAAAGAATAATGCGTCCAGCAAGACTCTCGCCGTGGATTTGTGTTATCGCTCTGCTTGCGTTGTGCGGGTGTTCATCTCAACCCAACAGTAATCCTGGCGCCGCATCGAATAGCGCCAGCCCCGCGGCCGAGCAGGCGGCGCCAAAACAGGAGCAGGCGCCACCCATTATCGTTCCGGCCGGAACCGCAATCAGCGTCACCGTGGACCAGTCCGTCAGCTCAAAGGACGCCGCGCCGGGATTGCACGTGGAAGCTTCGCTGGCGGAACCGATAGTTGAAGATAACCGGGAGGTGATTCCGCGCGGAGCGAAGGTTTCCGGCGAGGTAACCAACGCGAAATCTGCGGGCCGGTTCAAAGGCAATGCCGAGCTGGGCATTACGCTCACTTCGGTCGTGATCCACGGCCACAGGCACACAATTCACACCAGCACTTTCAGTGAAGCTAGTAAAGGCCGCGGAAAGAGGACTGCCGAAGGTGCCGCGATCGGCGCGGGCGCGGGGGCGATCATCGGCGCGCTGGCGGGCGGCGGCAAAGGCGCTGCCATCGGTGCCGGCGCCGGAGGTGGAGCAGGAGTGGCAGGAACGGCGCTGACCGGGAATCGGGATATTACGATCGCGCCCGAGACGAAGCTTAATTTTAAGTTGACGAGGGCCCTGGAGATTCCCCAAAAGTAAGCTGAAGGCGCTATCTTAAGGCACAGAAACGAACCGCTTCGCTGAGCCACAAACGCGCCCCACACTTCGCATATAGCGCGAAGAATGGGTTCCCCAATTTCATAAAGAAATCGAAGGCGCTTAGCAGCAGATAATTACGGCCGAGTTCGCCTAGCGTCGCGTTTGTTTAGCGCGCCAATGCGGTATCGGCAGGCGTATCAGTGGAGAAGCCTGTGGGCCGCGGCCGATATCCATTTCTGGTTCGGATGCGATAGTTCTTCGACTTCTCGCCGATGAGTTTCACGGTGATGGTACGCCAGCCGCGATTGGGATTTGGCTGGGGATAATAGCTCAGCGCATAGAGGTGCGAAAGATCATCGCGGACGGAAGCGAAAGCCTGCTCTTGTTCCTTCCAGTTCTTAGCGAAGTAGGCCTGGCCACCGGTGCTCGCACTCATGCGCTCGAATACGGCGGTGCTCAGGGGATCTTGTTTCGCTTCTCGCGTGCTGATCATATAGATGGGAATGCCTTCCGATTGCGCCAACTCTCCCACACCTTCGGGGGGCACCATACTGGCATTGTCCGGACCATTGGAGAAGACGACGACCACCTTGCGGCCCGTATACTGGCCCGCGTCTCTGAGAACGAGCAAGAGGGCGTTGTACAGGGCGGCGTCGGCTCCCGCCACAGTAGAACGCACGCCGCGCAACACTTGCGAGCGGTCCGTCGTGAGCAGGGCATCACGCGCAGTATCGCGGCTGTACGAGTAGAAGGCAATTTTCGCGGTGCTATCCAGAGAACGAACGAAATCTGAAATGGCATCCTGAGCGAACACAAAACCCCGATACATATAATTGCTCGTATCAAAAAGGATAAAGACATTGGCGCCTGCAGAGCTGAATTGAGGCGATGCGGACGTTCTGGGCCTCGAATCGGCAACGCTGGATGCCGGAGGATTCGTGGCTGGCTGAGAGGGATTGAGGAGCATGATCGGTTCCAGGTTCCCTTCTTCAAAGGTGGCCAGCTTCTGGGGAATACTGTCCTCGACAATTCCGAAGTCCGAGGGACGCAAGCCGGTCACATAATTTCCTTTTCGGTCGATGACCGCCACATTCAACTGCACCATATCGACGTTCACGCGAAAGACCGTATCATTATCGACATCGGAGGCCGACGCATTATCGGCAGGCGGAGGAGGCGGGGTGCTTTCCTGACCGTGGACCGTGGAATTGAGCCCCACAAGCGAAAATAGCGCGACGCAAAGTGCGACTAGGTAATGTCGTCTCATCATTCCTCCGAGGGTGCCCGGGGCTGGCCTGGCGATATTCATTTCGAGATGGCTTTAGCGATTTCGAAGACTAAAAACCAGCAGCGATCGCGCTCTTTGGCAATGGAGCGACCTTTCCTTGCCGGAATTCTTCTCCGGTTTGCCGCATAGCGCGGAGCACAGCCTGCCAATCCTCGAAATGCGTAGCAAAAATCTTCTCGATCATTCGATGCGTCAACTCAGGAACCAAGCGATTCAGCATTACCGGCGAATAACCTAATTCATCCGCCAGACGCGCCCAGTACAAGTTATTGGATTCCCAGGATTCCGCCATAAGGCGGCTGGAGTAGCCCATGATGGCGGGAAACGGCTTTACGTTCAGCAATTCGCGGGCATAGGTTTGCGCCAGGGCCGGATGCGGCACGCCAAAGTCGCGAGAAAGCCGCTCCCAACTGACTTCATCGGGATAGCGGCTGGCCAGGCTTTCCAGTTCCCGGCCTGAGGCACGCCAGTAATTGTTCTCGCCAGGGAAACGCCTTCGGAACTCCGCCGCCAGGTAGAAAGTTTCCGCGGGTGTGACCTCGGCGAGGACCTGTTGAACGGCACGGGTACGCAGGTCGTTCTCGATCAACTCCTGTTTTTGAGGCAGGGTTCGGTCGGCAAGTACATCCAGGACGCGCTGACGCAAGTCTGCATTGTCGGCGGCAACAGAAAGGAGCTCTTCGCCGGCGCGCTGGTAAAGAGTTACGGCGTGCAATTCCGCGGGGGTCACTCGCCACCAGCGGGGAAGCACGGCGCTGGTGAGCAGGCTGGGAACGAGGTCTTCCCATACGAGGGCCTGCACGTTTTCCGGAACGATGAAGTCCTGTTCCGTTTGAGCGAGGACGTACGGCAGATCGGCCAGCGATCCCACCAAATGAGCTCCGCCTCCCGCCGCCCAGCCACGGCCGAACAAGAGCGGCGTATGCCAGGCTTGGTCGCTGGATACAACGGTCAGCCCGGCGAAATCATGGTAGCGCACAAAAAGAGGGTTATTGTGGAGCATTTGCGCGCCGGGCGGCTCATAGTAGGCGTAGTTCAAGCCCACCAAAGTGTCTCGTAGAAATGGCGCGAGTTGGCCGCGAGCGTCGGCCGCCTCCTGGGGGGAGCGCGGCGACTGGATGATCTGAACGAGGGTTCGTCCGGTCTTCAGCTCGGTTTGGCGATTATCGTAGAGACCGCCGGCCCAGGCCGTCCTTTCGCGATTGGTGAAAATCGGCCGGGGCATCTCGAATTCTCGAAGCTCGTTGGCAAGCGGAACCAGAGCCTGCGCGGTGGTTTGTCCTTGCGCCAGCCGGTTCAAGCCGTTCGCGAGCGAGAAGAGTGTGTCGAGCGAAGCAAGCCGCTGCGATTCCATGACGGCGCGCATGCGGTTAGCCAGCAACTGCCGCACTTGCCTGCCATCGGCGCTCGATTGCTCGGGTCCCGCAAGCAGGGCGATCAGCTCATTTTCCGAGACAGTCGCGGGGCCGGACGCGTCGTGAAGGATGCCGGTTAACGAGGCGCGCCCTGCATCGAAGATTTGCGTGGGGTTGAGCGCGTGGGCAAAAGGATTCAGCAAGCGCTGCCAGGAGTCGTTCAGAGTTGCGCTGGGAATTTGTGCTTGTCGCGCCAGAATTTCCCAGAGGCCGATGTTTGCCTGCAAGATGCCGATGGCATTGGCGCGCACGGTGCGGTCGGGAATTTGATCGAGCGTCTGGGCGACAGCGAGGAAACGCGCGATGGACGGATCGTCCAGATCGTGGAACTCGGAGAAGATCAGGTACTGATCGTTGAACTTCGCGAATTTATCCGCCAAGAGCCGCACGGTTTGCGGGCTGAGACGTCTATCGTGAGGTCGCGCGCGGTCAATTTCCGAGAGCGTCAGGAAAATTTGCAAAGGGCCGTTGTTGAGCGATCTCGAAAGCCCAAACATACCCTCGACAAGTTGCTCGGAAGTGTTCCAGGTTCCGGCCTTGTGAGCCCACCCCGAGGCAATTTTGGAAGTGGGCTGGTGGCGGACGATCTCCTTCCACACTTGAAGATTGCCGGGAATGAGCGGTGCGTCCTTGGATTCAAACTGGAGCCGCGTTACCAGCAGCGAAAGCCCAGGATTGGGACGAAATACGAGGAACTTGGCGGGTCCGGGATGCGGATCATTTCCGCGAAGGGCCTGATAAAAACGCGCCAGCCTGCGCGGATCGGTGAAATAAGCCAGCTGACCTTGCTTCAGCCGGGAAAGCGTGTCGAAATAGGCGGCCAGCCAGCCTTCATCTCTAGACCACAACTTGGTCATGAATTCTTCAGGCGACTCCGGCGCCGCGCCGACCAATTGCCTCCATGCCGGTTCGGCGGCCGCTCCGCCAGGAACGACAACGCGACCAGAGCGAATCGAGAGTTCAGAGCCATAGAAATCGAGCATCGCGGCAAACGGCGCAAGCTTCGGCAGTCCAGGAGCCCGCCGGAGGAACTCGCGGGTTTCGCTATCCATGCGCGCCAGGGCCCAATAAAGGCGAGCCTCGACGGGGTTCCCAAGAAGCGCAGCGGTGAAATCGCCATTTGTATTTTCGCTGTTTTTCTCGATCAGCTTCCAATCTCCGGCTTTGAAGATCAACGGCACGGGAGAAGAAGGATATTGGTAGACGAACGGCTGGCTTTCGCGCAGAGCCTGCTCGAACTCCACAATCGGGAAGCCCGAGTCATTGGCTATAAATGCGCGCTCAGGATCGGCAGTCTCTAGCTCGCTATCCGGGCCACAGCCCTGCTTCAGGCGGTAACCGATAATGCCAAGCAGCGGGTCCGCTTCACGGCAGTTGGCCACCCGGATAACTCCCTCGGTTCCCGCGAGCGATTGCAACTCTTTGGCTTGTTGCAGGTATCTTTTCAGCAGCACGAGGAACTCGGTGGGTTTCGGGTCTTTCTCGGGCGAGCCTCGATACCCATCAATGACCACGTTGCGGGCCAGGAAAGGCAGCACTTCCCCAGGCGCGACTTGCTGGCTGATCGCCGCCATGCGCAGAAACGGCCGGAGCGGACCGGGAATCGTCACTTGTGATTGCTCGTCGGCGGCTTGGGACGACGTCTGTGCCTGGGGAAGATCAGTGGCGATCAGCAGGCTAGTGCTAAAGCACAGGCATAGGCACAGAAAAAACTTCTGAAGGAAAGGAGAACGGCCAACCGAAAATCGCATGGCCCCAACCTCCGGGTGAGCATCTGGCTGCTCGAACTAGTCACCGACGGGCACGGAGATGAGAGTAAATCGCCTGCCACTTGTCCCGCACCGCCGGCTTGATCAAAGGCCACACGGTTAGTCCTTGGTGCCCGCAGCCGGACGTTGGACCCGTGGCAGTGTGCTCAACCCTCGCGGGCCGCGCGCCGCCCGTTGTGGCCGGTAAGATTAGATCATCTTGCGAATCGGGTCAATCCATTGGAACCCGTAACGGGCCGGTGAATTTCTGGGATGTGAGGCAAAGGTTAACGCCGCCAATCCGCCGCTTGGCGGATCAGGCCATTCCGGCGAGGATTGAGCGGCCAACGTAAGTGGAAAGATCAGTGGCCGAAACCGCAAGATTCGATTAGTCTTGGCGTGCACGTCATGTTCGACGAACTCGCCGAACGTCGTTTAATAGTCCACCCCGATAGTTCACCCATACGAAGCTTGCCATCGGGTGTATGCTTTTACCGCAGTTTCTGAGAAAAACTCGCAGGCGTGTTTAGGAACAAAATGAGCAAATGGTGCAGAGTTCTGCCTTTGGCTATGCTGTTCGCGTTTTTGCTGGGATTGCCGGCTGCCGCGCAAGCCCCAATGCCGGCGTCCATTCCCAACGGCCTGCCCTCATGGGCCTATAATATTCCCGATAAAGATCAGCCGCCCCCTGCGCGGGTGACTGGAACGATCCGTGTGCCGGGCAGCGCCAAGGAATACGACGCGGCCCAGGTCCGCAGCACTACAAATCCGCCCGACTGGTTTCCCGACGAACATCCGCCGGCTCCCCAGATCGTCAGAGGTCCGAACGCACCTCCCGGGGCGGTCTGCGGCACCTGCCATCTTATGTCCGGTCAGGGCCATCCTGAATCCGCCGATATCGCTGGCCTTCCCGCCGAGTACATCGTGCGCCAGATGAAGTATTTCAAGAGTGGAGCCCGCAAAGACGACGAGCGCATGGGTCCGATTGCCAAGAATGTATCCGATGAAGATGTGCGTCAGGCCGCGGAATATTTTGCGGCCGTCAAGCCCATTTCCTGGGTGAAAGTTATCGAGACTGCCACACCGCCGAAAACATACGTCAGCAGCGACGCGCGCCATCGTGTTTTGGTTCCCGACGGTGGCACCGAGCCGATCGGCCATCGGATCATCGAAACGCCGGTAGATCCAATGCAAACATCGATTCGCGATCCACACTCGGCCTTCATTGCTTATGTCCCTCCGGGCAGCATCGCCAAGGGTGAGGCGCTGGTGAAGAACGGCGGCTCCGGCAAAACAATTCAATGCGCAATCTGCCACGGGGACGACCTGAAAGGGCTCGGCGAAGTGCCTCGACTCGCGGGTTTGCAGCCGGTGTATATCGCGCGTCAACTCATCTGCATGCAGAACGGATCAAGCGCCGGCACTGCCGCGGCTCTGATGAAGAAAGTGGTTGCGAACCTATCCGAGGACGACATTATCTCTATCTCGGCATATCTAGGTTCGCTCCCACCGAAGTGAACATCGAGAGCTAAGAGCCCTGAGCCGAAGGAGGGAAGACGCCATGCGGGAGGCTAGGAGAATTCGGTACGCACTGGGCATCGCCATTTTTGCGGCGATGGCGATGATGCAGGCGCCGGGAAGTTTTGCCCAAAACGGCGCCGATCCCAATGCCGCTCCCAATCCGTATCACGTGGACGAGGGCTGGGCGAAGCTGCCCCAGGGCCGCAAGTGGGGCGCGGCAATCGGCGTGGACATCGATCGCGACGGCAAAAGCGTCTGGGTTTTTGACCGCTGCGGCACACCTGATGATTGCTCCGGATCGAATCTCGCGCCGATCCAGAAGTTCGATGCGTCCGGCAAGCTCGTCACCAGCTTCGGCGCCGGAATGTTCAATTATCCTCACGGTATGTTCGTGGATCGGGACGACAACATCTGGGTGTGCGACGGCCGAACAAAGAACGGCAAGGGGCAGACGGTAATGAAGTTCAGCCCGGGGGGAAAGCTCCTGATGACATTGGGCAAGCCCGGGGTCGCCGGGGATGGCCCAGACACTTTCAACGGACCCTCCGACGTTTTAGTTGCGCCGAACGGCGACATCTTCGTGGCGGATGGACATGGCGGTGAGACGAACGCGCGAATCGTGAAGCTGACGAAGGACGGCAAATTCATCAAGGGCTGGGGTAAGAAAGGGCCTGGCCCAGGCGAATTCGACACGCCGCACGGGCTGGCCATGGATTCCGCTGGGCGACTCTTCGTCGCCGACCGCGGGAATAGCCGCATTCAAATCTTCGACCAGAATGGCAAATTCCTCCAGGAATGGAGGCAATTCGGGCGGCCGAGCGGCATCTTTATCGACAAGAAGGATGTCATCTACGTCTCTGACTCGACTTCGACTGACAAAACCAATCCCGGCTTCAAGCAAGGCATCCGAATTGGGAAGGTCCAGGACGGCAAAGTCACAACTTTCATTCCATGGTCGGAAGGAAACACGCTGGAGGCCGTGGCGGCAGATGACCAGGGGAATGTCTACGGCGGCTTCACCAACACGATGAATTTTCGGAGATTCGCGAAGAATTAGTCCTGTTTTTTTGCGCCTGCGGCGATTACGCACGGCGTGGATGATCCAACAAAAAAGCCCCGCCGCGGAGTTCGGCAGGGCTTTTTTGTTGTTTAGCGCGTGCAAGTATTTCTAAAGCACGAGCCAGTCTAAGCCGCAGCTATTTTCCGCCGGCCTTGACGACCAAGCCGATTCCGAAGCGGATTTGGCCGGTTGACCACGCGCCAGGCACAGTTACACCAAGTATAGTAGTGCTGCCGATGTGCCTCAGAGTCCAGTCGAACTGCGGGACGCGCAGCGCGAGCCGGTCAGAGATGTTAATGTCCATTCCGCCGCCGAAGGCCATCCCCAGGCCAGTGGAGGATACGGCAGGCGTGGTTATGGACAATCCGCTCGCGGTCACACTAATGCTGCCTATCCCTTCCTTGAGGCCTCCGAACATGGCATGGACGAAAGGAGTGACCTTCGACCGACGGAACATGAGTCGCGGGCCAAAAAGGAACTGGTAGGAGTTCAGGCTGACGCCGGAACTGGTGATGCCGAAAAACGTGAACCCAGGAATGCTCGCATACTGGCCACCGAAGTCACCCACGATGCCCAGGCGATGGGTAATGTTGAAGTTCGCCGACCCTTGCCAGCCCTTGAATGACTTCCGGGATGATGTCGGCAACCCGGTCGTCGGATCGAACGACGCCACTCCTGGAATGCTGGAGATGGAGAAACCGCCGAACACCTCCGCCTTCGGATAGATCACCTCTTGCGCAAAGCTCGAAATCGAGAAGAGGAATAACCCGATAGCCAAAAAGATCATTCGTCGCATTTGTTTTCTTTCTCCTCTGTGAGATTTATTCCTGCCCGAAAGAGCGGGATCGGCTTCTTTCACACCCCGCTTATAGCCAATGCTAAATGCCGTACCCCTAGTCTATCTAGTAGAAGCTGGGAGGCTGAACTGGATAACTGGGTGGCTGTATCAGCCTGACTATTAACCAGATCAGGGCGGCAAGTACCACTGCGGGCAGAGGTCTTCCAGCCTACGAGTGCGGCCCAAGCGACGGCTGCAGGATGCAGATTTCAAATGATTTAGTACTTCTAGCCCTCCCAGGACGGAAGTGCTATCCAATTGTGGCGTGCCCAAGGATAGAATTCAGCGGACCCGGTCCCGAGCCTCGGCACCGTCTAGCGGAGCAGCTATGAAGCAAAAAACCGCCTTCCTTGCTCTTGTTCTTGCCGCATTGACGTTTCCCTCGCTGCGCGCCGATGGGCAAATCAACGGCCCCCTAGCGCCGTACAAACCTGAATCCGCGGCGGGCTCGATCCAGATAGACGTGGATATGGTGCTCGTCAACGTCAGCGTGACCGATCCCTACGGTCACCCGGTTGCGAATCTGGAAAAGAAAGATTTCCGGCTCTTTGAAGACAATCAAGAACAGGAAATCATGACTTTCTCCAGAGAAGATGTGCCCATCTCGATTGGAGTGATCTTTGATACCAGCGGGAGCATGTCCGAAAAAATGGAAACCTCGCGCCAGGCTGCGGCGCAGTTCTTGAAGACCTCCAGTCCCAATGATGAATTTTTTCTGGTCAGCTTTAATAATCGAGCCAGATTGGGCAGCCTCTTCACTTCCGATATCGAGCTATTGCAACAGCGGATGGCGTCACTGAAGCCTGAGGGCCGGACCGCCCTTCTGGACGCGATCGACTTGGGCGTGGCGCAAATGAAACATGCGCGAAATGACAGGCATGTTTTGCTCGTCATCTCTGACGGCGGGGATAATCACAGCCGGCACAGCGAAAGCGAGATCCGAAACCTTTTGCAAGAGTCCGACTGCCAGCTTTATGCGCTTGGAATTTTCGATGCGGACGACATGAGGAGAACGGCGGAGGAACGCAACGGTCCCAGCCTGCTTTCTGAGCTTGCCCAGATGACCGGCGGCCATCTTTTTCCGGTCGCAGGCCTGAGCGAATTGGTTGATCTTTCGCGCAAGATTGGCATGGAGCTGCGGACCCAATACGTCCTCGGGTATAAGCCGAGTGATATTCATCACGACGGCCGCTGGCGCCGCATCAAGGTCAGCCTTAAACCATCGAACGACCAGCCGCCGCTCACAGCACGCGCCCGCAGTGGCTACTACAGCCCGCGGGACTAACTGATAAGCGAATTCTTTTTCCACCCATCGCGGGCTGCGCGCGATCTTTTTCATTGGCACCAAGCCATGCCAAAGTCGGATGGCCGAGCCGTGCTTGCCTCAGGAGACCTTCTTCGGATAGGCTCCCCCGATAGGTCCGCTGTTGCGTTCGGAGATGGCGACACGAGAGGAGAGACGCCGATGAAGATAAGAGCCCTAGCCGCAGCCATGGCAATGACGATTGTTGGGATTATTTTCCTGTTTGCTCAGGCCGCTGCAGCGCAGGCGCCTGCGCTTCGCGTATTGGCCTCCAACGGCGTGCAGGGAGCGCTGAACGAAATCATTCCGCAATGCGAGCGCGCCATCGGCCATCCTCTGGCGGTGGAATTCGGCACCACCGCTTCACTCAAACCAAAGATCGAGAGCGGCGAGGCGTTTGATTTCACGATTCTGACTTCCGATGCAATCGATGCCCTGATCAAAGAAGGAAAAGTCGCGGCGGATTCACGCTCGAATGCCGCGCGCGTTGGGATCGGCATTGGCATCCGCGCGGGCGCGGCCAAGCCCGATGTGAGTACGCCGGAAGCGCTCAAAAAAGCGCTGTTGAACGCCAAATCGATTACGTACGCGGCCGCCGGCGCCAGCAGACCTCCCACCGACAAGATGCTTGCCAGCATGGGAATCGCCGACGCCCTCAAAACTAAAACGTTGCTTTTGCCGGGCGCCGAAGAGACATCAGCGGCTGTACGAGATGGGAAAGCCGAAATCCTGATCACTTTGATCAGTGAGATTGTGTCCGCGAAGGGGCTGGAATTGGCTGGTCCGCTCCCCAAGGAGTTCCAGACCTATGTCAGCTTTGCCGCCGGCGCCAGTCCGAACGCCAAAAACGGCGAGGCAGCCAAAGCTGCGGTCAAATTCCTGACGGGACCGAAGGCCGCGGCGGCCTATAAGGCCAAAGGCATGGAGCCAGTCAAATAGAGCGGCGGACGGCGCGGCTTGGTAACGCCCTACTGAACGACGGTGAATGGAATTGACGCTTCCGTTGTCTCCCACAGCAGCGCCAGCGTGCCTTTATTACTTGTATCGGATCTCAATTCGATTGTGAACGTCTCCACCGGAGCGGCCAGCTTCTTGAGATTCATCTTGGTGCGGCCGAAGTCGCGTGAAGAATCGTAATTGAGATGAAATTGGCCTGTCTGCTTGTTGATAATGATCGTCCATTCGTTCTGGTTTGGAATGGTCCAGATGCTGTAGCTTCCCGCGGGGAGCTTCAGGCCACCCATTTCCAGATTACCCTCGGTTGTTATCTTTGTAGCCCAGTTCGCCCCGGTACACCACACTTCGCCAAACGGTACCAGCCCGCCCATGATCTTTCGCCCGTGCATGGACGGCGCGTAATACTCGATGCTGATCTGTTTGCCGGCAATGGTGGCTGCAACGTTCGCCTGAGGACTGGTATATCGTGAGCCGAACTGAAGACGAGACGCTCTGGTGACGACCGCCACGATGCCAACCACGGCAACGGCACCGATCACAAGAGTCCGGGTTTTGATGTTCATCGCCGATACCTCCATGGCAAGATCCTACACCACCGGCCTTCAAAATAGTCCATCGGGACGAGCACTTGCTCCGCGAGCCCCCCGGGCTGCCCGCCGGCCTGATGGCAGATAACGTTACCAGGACAGTGCGGAGAGGGTGGGATTCGAACCCGATCCCCCCGGCTCGTCTTTCTTCTTGTCATCAAGCTCTTGGAGGCGATCAATCATCTCTTGAAATCGACCGCTCCCGTCACTCTTTGGGACGTATGCTCGCGGTTCTCCGAATGGTGTAGGGCACAGAGTATCGAGCGGGGCCGCGAAGAGTCGGGTTGCGAGTGCTGGGGCTTATCGGTCACAGGTGTAACTAGAAGCCATATTTGTTCCAATAGCAGCAATCTTTTTCCCTTCCGTCGATTAAGGCCTTCACATAGGTGTGTCGGGCGCGCGGAAGTCAGTTTAGAAGCAGTCACTTACTCCACAACTGGCTTAACGGAGCATATGGAAACAAAGTTGCTTTCTCACATGCCTTAGGCTCGTTAAGCGTCGACAACTGAGGCGGGATTCCGGTAACGGGAAGGTTATCCACAATCAGGTGCACCGCGAACCGGGCGGGAACTGAAACGTCGATCTTTCGCAGAAAGCGCAAGTACTCTTGGTGGCGATGCGGCGCTGGCACTGGTTGAGCACCATTCCCGTGGCCAGATCAAGCGCGGCAAAAAGCGTCGTGGTACCATGACCAATTGCTGTCAAAAGAAAGAAACGGGGAAGAACAAGCGATGACGTGCTGCAACGTAGCCATTATCGGGGCAGGACCTTATGGACTCTCGATCGCTGCTCATCTCCGCGCGCGCGGTATCGAGTTTCGAATCTTCGGCCGGCCCATGGATACCTGGTTGACGCGAATGCCTAAAGGCATGCACCTGAAATCGGAAGGGTTTGCCTCCTCCCTGTATGACCCAGATTCGGAGTTCACTCTGGGCGCGTACTGCCAACACGAGGGTCTCCCTTACGCGGACCTGGGGTTGCCAACTCCACTGGAGACCTTCACGTCGTATGGTCTGGCATTCCAAAGGAGATTTGTTCCTCAGCTCGAAAATAAGATCGTGGTTTCGCTCAGCCGGTCGGCCGGGGGCCTCGAGCTCCGGCTGGTGGATGGAGAGGTTTGTTGCGCGCGAAGAGTGATCGTTGCGGTCGGCCTGACCCATTTCGCCTACACGCCGCCGCGCTTGTCCACATTGCCTCCGGAATTGCTGACCCATAGTTCCGCTCATCACGCCGTCGATCATTTTCAGGGCCGCGCTGTCGCGGTGATCGGTGCAGGGGCGTCCGCCCTCGATTTGGCGGCGATACTCCATCAAGCTGGTGCCGACGTCCACGTGGTCGCCCGAAGCTCTGCCATCCCCTTTCACGACCCACCACGGAAGCGATCTTTGGGGGAACGCATCCTGAGGCCCAACACGGGTTTGGCACACGGCTGGGATTTGGTTTTCTGCACTAAGGCGCCGCTGGCATTTCGCCTCCTACCAGAACGATTTCGGCTTGAGTTTGTGCGCCGCGTGCTCGGGCCCGCTCCCGGCTGGTTCATTAAGCAACAAGTGGTTGGGAAGGTGCCCTTTCATCTGGGTGTGAATGTCACGGTGGCCAAAGTACGGAACTCTCGTGTTCATCTCGAGCTGACGAATCAGGCTGGCGAACGGCAGCCCTTGGTAGCGGATCATGTGATTGCCGCCACTGGGTACAGGGTAGATCTGCGTCGCTTGACTTTTATGAGTTTCGAGCTGCAGTCTGCGATTGATACTGTCGAGCAGACGCCCATACTCTCCTCCAACTTCGAGTCGTCCGTTCCAGCCCTATATTTCGTCGGTACCGCTGCTGCTAATTCTTTTGGACCACTGCTGCGCTTTGCCTTCGGCGCAAGATTCGCGGCCACCCGCCTGACTAAACACCTGGCACGCGCGGATTCGCGCGCTGCAGTCGCCGTGAAGCAGCACGAAACGCGAATCGAAGAAGCGATGGAACAGCCGCAAGATGCGGTTTGACTGTAGCGCGGTTGCGCGGCCGCTCGGGCACGCCGGGGGTGGATCGCAAGGCGGGTTACCAACAGTGAGCAAGAACGCCATCCATTCCCAGAGTGAGAAGAGTTCATCGGTAAGAATCCTGTTGGCGGATACGGACCGGCGTGCCTACGCGCCGCGGCTGGCGATGGGTTTCGCCGCCCTTGGCTGCGAAGTGTCGATTGTCTGTACTGACCATCACCCCGTAGAGAACATCAGGGCTCCTTATCACAGCTTTTCTTACAGCGCGCTTCGTCCGTTGGCCTCTTTGCTGCGTGCAATCGAATCCACGGCGCCGGACCTCATTATTCCATGCGACGACCGCGTGGTTCAGCACTTACATCAATTGTGTTGGGAATTCCGCACACACGGGGGCCAGCAGCAAGGTGTGGCGAGTTTGATTGAACGTTCGTTGGGACCTCCTTCGAGCTACCCCATCGTGTCGGCGCGATATCCGCTCCTTCAACTTGCCAAGGCTGAGGGAATTCGGGTTCCGTCCACCTGTTTGCTGCAAACTCCCGAAGACCTGTCGCAATGGCAGACCAAACAACCCTTTCCATGGGTGCTCAAAGCAGACGGAACCTGGGGTGGAAGCGGCGTGCGGGTTGTGGAGGCTCCGCAGGATGCAGAGGCGATGTTCCACATCCTGAAGAGTCCGTGCGGGTTGAAGCGAGCGCTCAAACGTGCCCTGGTCAATCGCGATTCGTTCTATCTTCGCGACTGGTGGCAAGCTTGCAGCCGGGCAGTCATCGCCCAAGCTTTTATTCCGGGTCGGCCGGCCAACTGTGCCGTGGCGTGTTGGGAAGGAGAAGTGCTGGCCCAGATGGGCGTTGAGGTGCTCGCTACCTCGGAGCCAACCGGTCCGGCCAATGTAGTGCGCCGGGTCGATAACGCTGAGATGGTGAGGGCCGCAGAGCGGATTGCGAGCAAGCTCCACCTCTCCGGCTTTTTCGGTCTGGACTTCATGATTGAGACGGGAAGCGGGCAAACTTATCTCGTCGAAATGAATCCACGGTGCACCCCGCTTTGTCACATTCAATTGGGCGCGGGACCCGACATGATCGCGGCCCTACACGCGCGCCTTGCCGGTCGACCCTTCGCGGCGATGCCGGCGACAGCCGCGCGAAGCGAGCATGAAGTGATTGCCTACTTCCCTCAGGCGTGGAACTCGAACAGCGAGTCTCTGAAGTTGAGCTTGCAGGATTTTCCGCTCGGCGAGCCGGAGTTGGCCCAAGCCCTGTTGCGACCATTCCCGCAGGGGACTCTCCTATACCGCATAGTTGACTACTTGAGTCGGATCCCCGCTGCCACAGTTGTGGACGAATTTGGCGGAGAGGGAGGGATTCGAACCCCGTCCGCACGTTGAGAGCACTTAACTTACTGATTTTGGCCGCAAGCTCAGTAGTGGACGCCGACGTACGAACCTCGCCCGGCCGTTCTTCCGCGCACCTCAACCCAGGAGAAACTCTTGACAATACCGTCTGTACCATAATAGATGTAAGCAAAATCGAAACCTCCATCGCAAAGAGGACAGCAATCAAAATCAGAGGAGGCGTACGATGCGTCAGAAGAATTTGGCGTTTGTAGTCGCATCGGCAGCTATCGCCAGCCAGTTGGTACTCATTTCCGTCAGGGTCCATGCGCAGACGTCTGCACCAGCCACCCGGAGCGCGCCGCAAACTCCCGAGAAGTCCTATGACTGGAAGGCTAGCTTCGCGAAATACCCGACAGGGAAAGTGCCACGGACACGTGATGGCAAGCCAGACCTGCAAGGTATATGGAGCCACAGCATCCTCACGCCATTGGAGCGGCCGGGCGCCCAACACAAGACGGAAATGAGTGAAGCAGAAGCGAGGGAAGCCGAAGATATTGCGCACCAGGCGGCAATCGATCTTCGCGTGGAGCCCACGGTTACTCCCCCGGGCGAAAAAACTACGGACGCCTACAACTCGCTCTGGAGAGACGGTTATTGGTACAAAGTGCCGATAACAAGTCTGCACACGTCTCAGGTAGTGGATCCACCAGACGGGCGAGTGCCTCCGCTAACTCCTGCTGCCAGGGAACGAGGGCAAGAGGCTGAAGAGAGGCTCAATCGTCCGGCTACGGGTCCGGAAGACCGGCCTCTTTCGAGCCGGTGCGTGCGGCCCGTAAGGGTTGGTCCGCCGTTTATGGGTTCAGGTCCAGGAAGTCAAGAGAGCACCTTCCAGATTGTGCAGAGCCGTGAGGTGGTGGTCGTTCGTCCGGAAGCCCATGAATCGCAGATGATTTACCTAGACGGACGGGCGCGTCCTCCTGAGAGCGTTCGTTTGTATAAGGGAGCAGCGCGCGGGCACTGGGAGGGCGATACGCTCGTGGTTGATTACACGAATTTCAAGGATTGGGGAATGGGCGGGACTTTCGCCTATGGCAACACCCAGAAGGTACATCTAACCGAGCGCTGGAAGCGCCTCGATGAAAACCACCTGCTTTACGGGTTCACCATGGAGGACCCGGGTACTTGGACGAAACCGTGGAGCATAGAATTCGTCATGTGGCGACTGACCG
>WNGL01003321.1_pt1 | contig 19339 bp, 10 predicted proteins | sample 5400591 | NCBI WGS metagenome assembly WNGL01 (sample SAMN13153377, study PRJNA577476) | soil metagenome | isolation source: 80 cm soil or saprolite under Garry oak tree replicate 1 | place: USA:California | collected 2016-06-15 | reverse complement strand
GGGCCCATCCAGACCACTACAGTTATTGAAGGAGCCACGTATAAAAACACCGTCGAGACACAGCTCCTCACTACCCGCAGCCATGAAGTTGCCACCACCCGCAACATTCGAGTATGGCGCGTTACACGTGGCAGCATTACACGGAGTCAGAGCTGTAGCGTTGATGATAGTGTTGTCGCCGACGGCGATATAGAGGTCCCATCCGGCAAAGTCCGCGTTCGGAATATTCTGAACAGTCACATTATAGTTAACGGTGGAACCAGCCGCGGCGAAAGCCTGGCTTGCAGGCTGAATCGTCAAACTGACGCCGGCTGCGTGAACCCTCGGGATACCGGGGGTGAGGAGGGCGAGTGAAAACGAGATGGTTACCAGCAATACGGCTGGCAGGAATAATCTGCGACCTATAAAGCTCAGGCGAACTGTCAATTAAACCATCATGCCCCAGCAACCATATTCCATATAAGACTTACTGAGGGAGGTTTAGAATCTGATAGCTAGCATAAGCCTGAGATATGCGACTATTGCTCTGGAATACCAAAGCTCTGCCCGTCGGAATATTCGGCCAAGTCGAGGTGATGGGACGGGAAGTCAAAAGAGCATCTCAACATTCCACGAACAACCAGGCACGGAATTCCCTCGCCGAGAAGAAACCTATCCAGTTCTGGTTCAAGAATTTGTTTGTTCTCGAACAGTCTTCGCGAAAAGTTCCATGGTGCAGAAGGGGATAAAGGTAGCCTAAACGAGTTCAACAATTCAGGTGATAAGGAAGATCCTTAGTCTCGAATGGGCGGCTCCGCTTCCACCTGCGTATCCTCCTAGTTGCGCTTGCTTCCAGCCGTGCAGAGTCAACCGTAGACATCTGAGTTATCGCGTGTGACTCATCGTCTTCCAGGGCCGGTGCTTGTCTGCGATTTTTTTCTCGCGTGGAATTCGGTTGATGAAAGTGTATTGACGATAGTGGGCGATTTATAGATCCGCGTACTACTCCGAACGAAACGCTCTACGAGTAGAGCCAGGTCCTATTGCCGCGTTTCTATCGCCGTGTTTCTATAGCCGGGAGGAAACGTCAAGAAATTCGACGCGGGCGTTTTTCATTATATGGCCGAGAAACGTTATGGTTTTTTTCTCGCCTATACTCTTTCTCAGGTGTAGAGGTGGCAGGCTACGTAGTGGCCCTTTTCAACCTCGACGAAGGCCGGCTCTTCTGTGGTGCATCTTTCGTGCGCGTATGGACAGCGAGTATTGAATCTGCAGCCTGGAGGCGGGTTCACGGGGCTCGGTATCTCGCCGGATATTACGTTTGTCCGCTTGTAGCTTGGGTCCGGAACTGGAACGGCGGCTATGAGAGCCATGGTGTACGGGTGAAGAGGTGAGTCTATCAGCTCGGCTGAGCCCGCCATCTCCATCATCTTCCCAAGATACATTACCACAACCCGATCGCAGACGTGCTTTGTGACCGCTAGGTCATGCGTTATGAATACCACAGACGCGCCCCGTTTCTTCACTAGATCAATCATCAGGTTGAGAATCTCGGCTCGAATCGACACGTCGAGCATGGACACCGGCTCATCGGCCACCACGAACTTTGGATCTAGTATGAAGGCTCGGGCGACGGCTATTCTCTGACGCTGGCCGCCGCTCAGCTCGTGTGGAAACCTATGGAGGAATTCTTCGGGAGGGACAACCTCCACATCTCTCATTATTGCCTTGACCCTTTCTTCCACCTCTTCCTCGTTCTCGTGGACCTTCTGTACCCGCAGTGGCTCGGCAACGATCTCTTTGATGATCATTCGCGGGTCCAGCGACTCGAACGGGTCCTGGAAAATTATCTGTATCTCGCGCCTGAGGGGTTTCAGCTCTGAATCTTTTAGCTTCGTTATCTCTTTGCCGTTGAACTTTATGCTTCCCGATGTCGGCTTTACAAGCCGCAGAAGAAGGCGGCCCGTGGTCGTCTTGCCGCTACCGCTCTCTCCAGCCAGTCCCAGAATCTCGCCCTTCCTCACATTGAAACTTACGCCGTCCACCGCTTTGACAGTGACCTCTTCCCTGGAGACGATGGACTCAAAGAAGCCTTTCTTGAGGGGAAAATGCTTCTTGAGCCCTTCCACCTCGATGACGTACTCTTCACTCATTTTCTATGCTCCTAGTACAGGTGACAAGCGACTAGATGGTGTTCGCTTCCCTGCTTTTCCAGGGGGGGAACCTCTTTCCGGCACACGTCCATCACGTAAGGGCAGCGTGGGTTGAACCTGCATCCGGTTGGTGGGTTCAACAGATTCGGTGGTGAGCCGGGGATGGAAGTGAGGCGTATTCTTTCGCCTTTGATGCTGGGGAAGGCTTTGACGAGACCCTGGGTGTATGGATGGAGCGGGTTTTTGAAGATGTCCGCTGCGTCTCCATACTCGACGATCCGGCCCGCGTACATTATGGCCACTTTCTCGCAGGTCTCGGCGATTATTGAAAGGTCATGACTGATCATGACCATGGAAAGGTTCAGACGGTCTTTCAGTTCACGCATCAACTTCAGGGTTTGAGCCTGGACGATCACGTCTAGGGCAGTTCCAGGCTCGTCAGCGACCAAGAGCTTTGGATTGCAGGCGAGGGCCATCGCGATGAGCGCCCGTTGGCGCATGCCACCACTAAACTCGTGGGGGAAGTTGTCGACTCGATCAGGTTCCACACCTACTAATTCTAGTAGGCTGCGAGCCCGGTCTAGACCTGTCCGCCTGTCAACATCGGGCTCGTGAATTCTAATGGCTTCCACTATCTGATCCCCGATTTTGAACACAGGGTTGAAAGCATTCATAGCCCCCTGAAAGACGATAGCGATGCCCTTCCACCGAATCTTCCTCATCTCATTATCGGAGAGCGGAACCAGGTCAACTCCATCAAAGATAATAGAGCCTTTACGAATTCTTCCCCCCTTGGGCAATATCTTCAAAAGCGATAATGCGATGGAAGTCTTGCCGCAGCCGGACTCGCCAGCGATGCCTAGGGCTTGGCCCGCCTCAATGCTGAAGGATACGTCTTCTACTGCTCTCACCCATCCCCTGACGGTGTTGTAATGGGTTGTGAGATGTCGGACGTCGAGGATTGTTGACATGTAATTCTGGCAGCTCTACGGTGAAACTGGTAGGGTAAAGTATTCCTGGCAGAATTAAGCTTTGGGACTCTAGAGCGAAATAGATGGTGCACTGGTCCTTGAATCAATCTACATCTGAGATGGACGATAGACGCGAGACTCTCGGAATATCCTAGCTAGGCCTAGTCTGGCTAGAGGCGTCTGCGCAGCTTCGGGTTAAAGATCTCGTCGAGCGCGTAGCCTATCAGGACAAACGATAGAGAGACGAAGGCGATCGCGATCCCGGGGGGCAATATCCACCACCAGTCGTTCAAAGCGTTGGCGGTCTGAGCGTTACTGATTATTTGTCCCCAAGAGATGGCCACTGGGTCACCCAGTCCCAGGAATGACAAGGCTGCCTCTGTCAAGATCGCTCCTGGAACGGCAAGTGCTAGGTTGACATAAGTGAGGGATACTACGTTTGGAAAGACATGTGTTGCAAGTATTCTCCTCGTTCCTGCCCCTGCCGCCCTTGCGGCTTCTATGAATGGCCTCTCCTTCAGACTCAACACTTGGGACCTGATCACTCTAGCGAACCCCATCCAGCCGAGGAAGCCGATAAGTATGATTATGTTGAGAATGTTTGGCCCCAGAACTGCGATGAGAACCAGCAGCAGCGGCAGGGCTGGAAGCACGAGCATCATATCCGTGAAACGCATCAGGGCCTCATCAACAAGACCAGTCTTGTATCCGGCCACAAGGCCCACGAGGAGGCCCAAGCTAATTCCTATGAGCGCGGCGACGAGTCCCACGAACAGAGATGTACGGGCCCCCCACAAGAGCTCAGCGAAGAGGTCTCCCCCGTTTGAGTCGGTCCCCAGAAGACCAAAGGCGCTGCCGAACAATGTTAGACCCAGGTTGGACACGTTGATGCTTCCTTGGCCCGGGAAGCTGATCGAGAAGCCCAGTGTATAGTCGCTGACTTGGCTGAAGATAACCTCTGTGAGTGGGAGCAGCCCGCCTTGAATACCAGCAGCCGTCTGCAAATTCGCAATGCCTGAGTCCAGCGGGTATCGTGGACTGGTCCACTGGTCGTTGCTTGTCAGATTGGCCGACCAGAGTGTGAAGGTCCGCTCAGTCCCTCGGCTAATGAATAGTGTGGCCTGAAAAGGTTGAGAGGGCGAAGCGCCATGGGCGTCTACTGCAACTGATGGAAGGACGAATTGTTGTGGCGGGCCACGGTATGGGTAGTGGAACGTCTTCGACACGGTGACGTTAAGGCTTGAACTGGAACGGGAAGATATCTCAAGCGATCCAAGAGATGCGGGGGAGGGAGACAGGGAGGATCTGGAGATGGAGAGGTAGGGACTCTGAGCCGTACTGTACCCATAGGACCATTCTTGTAGAGCGGATGGAGCGGCGAAACTAGGATCGCTCACTACAACCATGTTGCGGCTGAGGTAGTATCCTTCCGGAAAATACATTATCCACTGAGGCTGCGCGAAATAGCCTGCGGAGGACACGAACTGAGGATTGTGAGGATACGCAATGGGAGAGAAGATGGCGGCGCCCGTTGAAACAACGAGCATAACCAGACCGAGAGCGGCCATACGGTTTGACAGCATCAATCGAAGGAAATTGGAGAAACGTCTAAGATTGAACCATAGATTGCTTTCTCTAGACCTTTTCACCAGAGACGACCTTGAGACTACTCGTACCTTATCCTAGGGTCGATGATTCCTAAGACCAAGTCTCCGATAAAGTTGGCAATGATGACGCTAAGAGCAAGGATGTAGAACATGGCTTGCATGACGGGAAAGTCTTTTCCGATGATGGAATCGTAAAGGTACGAGCCGAGCCCGCTCCAGTTGAACACGTGCTCTGTGAGAATCGCGCCTCCCAGAACAGTACCGAAGCCGAGAGCCGAGGCTGTGACGATGGGGAGAGATGCGTTCTTGAAGGCATGCTTGAAGAGCACAGTCCGCTCCTTCAAACCCTTCGCCCTTGCTGTGGTGATGTAGTCCTCGCTCAGAGTCTCAAGCATCGTCGCCCTAGTCAAGAGCAGGAAACCGCCGTACTGGAAAAGAGTCAGCACCAGCATTGGCAGGAAGAGATATTGGAGCCTCGCGAGAACGAATTGGAGGAAGGGTGGAGTTCCGGTAATTTGCCAGGTGGGGGGATAAGCGCCTGCCGAGGGAAACCAGTGGAGAATAAAAGAGAAGACGGTGATGAAGGTCAAGCCCATCCAGAATACTGGCAGAGAGAAAGTGGTCAGGGAGACCGTCACAGAGCCAGTATCTATACCAGTGCCCCGACGGGATGAAACGATGACGCCCAAGAGGACCCCTAACGCTATGGCGAGAACCGTGGAGGATCCTATTAGGAGTAGAGTGTTGAAGAGCCTCCCCGAACCGATTATGTCGTCTATCACGGGATGATGAGTGTTAAAGGAGGTCCCGAAGTTGAAAGTAAGCATGCCAAAGAAATAGGTTGTAAAACGCTCTAGTGGTGGCTTGTCGAGACCATACAGCTGCTCGTAATACAAATACTGCTTCGAGGTGGTGCCCTGTTTTCCCTGCAGCGCAGCCAGGGAACTCTGAACACCGGGCACCGCCTGAAATATGAACCAGTTCATAACTATAACGAAGAGGACCAGAACAACTGTGTATACCAGTCTTTTGAGAATATATCCGCGCAGACTCATCTCGGACTAGACCAGAAACAAAAAAGGGGGGGTTATTCTTTAGTCTTGCCGTTGTTGCTTAGGTGACGGTTACAGTGATCTTTACTGTCACTGCCGGGTACGTGGGTGGCGCGGCGTTGACGAAGGCTTTGACGTACACAATGTAGGTTCCAGCAGTTGCTGCGCTGACCTGAAGCGTGGTGCTAGCTGTTGGGGATCCTGGGCTAAGAGTAACGCTGGTTGTGCCGAGATTTGCAGTCAGGCCTGAGGACTGGACCGTTGTAAGGGTTACGGGCACTGTTCCAGTGAAGTTGTTGTCAGGTCCTCCCGAGAGCGAGACTGAGACAGCTACATTGGCTATAGTACCGGCAGTAGTGCTGACAGATGTAGGGCTGGCCGCTATGCTGAAGCTGCCCTCTGAGTTTCCATCAGCGTAGAGCGTCTGGGGTATCGCCTGTGCGCCATGGACCCCAGCAGCGTAGCTAGAAGCGCCGAAGTTCCATTGTCCCCTGCCGATCCACTGCTGGATCTGCGTAGTGATCGGACCAGGATTGTTGGGTAGGCTTCCATGCCCTCCTGCAGCCACTCCGAGACATGGAGTACCCGCTGGGCCAAGACATGGTCCTATACCCGCGGATGGGTTATTCCAGTGCGTGCAAGCCTGGTAGCTGACTACTCCACCAACAGCTGTAGCACTAGCTTTGCAGGAGTTGACTGCGCTGAGAATATCGGCCACTGAGGCGGCGTTACCCGGAGCATTGGTCGCGGGCGTGTAAGCTGCCCAAAGATACTGTGCGAATTTTTCGTTGCTCTTGAAGTATGCAAAGTTGGGGTCGAGCCCATTTGCACCCTTGCTAAAGCGCCGGAATATTGCTGATCCGCCGAATGGGATAGCCTGTGATCCGGAGCTTGTGCATCCACCACCGATCACTGTGCCTGACGCCGCCAGATCACCGCTAGCGCAGACCCAGGGTCCGGAGCCGATGAACAGATTGTTCTTTACGGGGTCAGATTGGGCGCCGCCGAGGCGCGCAGGGTCCGCAAGGCATGATGGCGTGTCTATAGTTATGCATGGAGCGAATACTCCGTTCGCCTGGCGGGGGGCTGTCTGCTGTACCCAGATGTCGTGTGGAAGTATTGGTACTCCGATAATGTCCGAGAGCGCCCACGCGTTGAAGTTGTGGAGGTAGAGGAATAGAGTCTCAGAGATCCCTCCACCGTTCGCTCCACCAACAGAGCTGTAAGCACTGGCGGGCAGCTGGTTTGGATTGTAGACGACATCGATCGTGTTCGCTGTGCTGGAAGTGTAGAGGCCTCCTGTGGCGTTCAAGCTGAGGAAGCTGAACTTGACATCGCTGGCCGTTACGACGTGAGATCCCAGACATGTCGATGTCGGGGTCGCGCAATCACTGATAATGTTGTGCCATGGAATATCGCCTCTCAGGATGATTTTCACGCATGCTCCGACATTGAATGTGCCGCGCGAGTTCGTGTATGATGCTGGACATTCTGCTGGCTGTGTGGCATGGGTCTCGAGCCGATAGAAGTTGGCCATCCAGCCTGTTACTCCACCGTCTACTGCGGTGGGGATAGCAGGGTTGAACGCGAGTAGGCCATCCCAGATTGGACCGGGGGTCGATATTGCATAGGTAAGATCGCCATCGACGACCGTGTCCTCGGTGTACGGGTTGAGACTGTCAGTCGCATCCTTCTGTCCCCACCTGATCGTTGGACCTGCAATGGCCGGATTCGGGTTCCACATGTTAAGAAGGCTCCAAGCGTTGCCCTGTGCAGTGCCGATACCTGCAGCGTTGTTCACACCGGTCCATCCCTTCACGAACGGATACTGGACAGAGGGCGTCCATATTGGAATGCTGAAAGTGTGGTTGCCAAGCATGTCCATGGCAATTTGCAGACTCGCCTCGGCCGCTGCTGGAGTGCCGAGGAACTGGCTCTGTTCCACGTAGATGTCATGTCTATGGTTGCAGACGTAGGGATAGTTGGGAGACTCCTCTCCAGGAGACCCGGTGCCCGGGCTTCCCGGTACGAGTGGATTGCCGGCAGAGTCGAATCCGCAATAGTTTGATGCGAGACTACTGTCATACTCACCGAACTGAGCGTTGGGGGCAGGGCTGGTGAAGAAGAAGCCGCCAGCGTAGATGTTCCAGCTCTGGGTGAAAGAGGATCCCGCGTTCTGAGGAGTGTTGGGACCGACCGTTGCGCATGTGCCTCCTACGGCGAGTGTGGTGCATCCTGTCCTGAACACTTGTGCGTGCGCGGTTCCCAGTCCTATTATGAGCAGTTGTTCCTGGGCTGCGGGACAAGTGGATGCGCCGGAAGCGATGAGTTCGCAGATCGCAGCGCTCAGCCCGATGCTAAGGTTGTGTCTGCCGAGTGAGTTGCGGCCCTTGAATATGACTGGTACGGAAGGGTTAGTTAGCTGGGATGATTCGCCGGTAAGTTCGCAAGTAGTCGCGTCCTTGCCTGTTGCGAGACCTGCGGCTATGAAGTGGTCAGCAGCAGCACAGAAGTCGCGTCCACCTGGTAGATTGAAGCCAAGAGAGTCAACGGGGTCTTCGAAATAGTGGAAGGCAGAGAGACAAGGCTGACTGGGGTTAAAGCCCCTAAGCACGTCCCAAGAACATACGCCTCCGAGATGGATTGCTCCGGATGTCGAGCAGTCTACTGCCTGAGTGCCTGGTACGTTGCTCAGACTGCCCGTGTCGCCAGGAGTTACACAGTATGGCCCGACAAAGTTACAGTCTGCAGCGGCACCGTTACATACGTGTCCAGGAATGTTTGGACTGACATCATGACCTGCCGTGGTGAATTCGGAGCCTGAGTGCAATGCGCTCGAGGCTGGAGCAAGAAAGTTGTCCAAGACTGCAGCGTTCGGCCCGATCGCGCCTACATCAGCGAGCGTGAATTTAACCTTGTTGATAAGCGATGCAATGCCCTGGCGAATGTTCAGGGCCGCCCAGGTACAGTCGCCCGTGTGAGGAGCGGGAACGTTTGGACAGCTGGCAGTAACCGGAGTACCACCGAGACCATCGTAGCACTGAGTCACTCCGTCCACAACATTATCGCGACCGTTGCAGAACGTGACTCCCCAGAGCGACGATGCATGGTTGAATTCCGCCTCCAGTTCCCCGATCTGTATGGTGGGAGTCGTGACCCAGAATCTCGGGTCGGTGTCAGCACAGTTGGTGCTACATCCGCCCGAGACCAGATCTGCGCCCGGTAGGGGAACGTCAGTGATGTCAATAGATGGCACACAGCTGCTTACCTGGCCTGCGCATATCTGGTTAAGCTCGGTCGTGTCGCTATCATAGAAGGTGAAGAAGATCTTGTCGGCCGCGGGGCCCGAAGGGATCCACTGAGTAAGGGGAGTATTCCCGGTGCTTGGGAGAAGGTCTCCGTGAACTACGGACGGGAGAATGGTTACAGAGAGAGTTAGTACGAACATTGCTAACAATTGTAGTACGGACTTTGATGAGATCATTGTTTTTCCTTGAAAGCGCAATTACGCGCTCCACCCCTTAAAAGATTATCCCCTCATCCCCAGGCCTCCTCAATCTTCAGATATTCCTCGCTACCCTGGAGTGTCTATCAATTGCCGGCAGAAGAGCTAGCGAGCCAAACCCTTCCAGGACTGCTCATAGAACATCTCGCTGCGCCAACAGCCTCCGATTCTGGATCCGTCCTATCAGAGCAACCGATACGCCTAGGACAAGTAGGGCAACGAATCCAAGGCCCAGGAATTGTAGGAAGGAGAAGGGTAATGGAGCTCCCTGAAACGGGTAGATGAGTCTCACCGTCGTGAAAGCATCATTGTTGGCCGTATCGTTTTCATTTGGCAACGGATCAACATGTGCATGCAGCACGTAAGTGTCTGGCGGTGCGTCGGTAGTATTCCAGGTGAATGTAGTGCTTGCCTGCCCTCTTGATTCGAGGACGACCTGGTTGGGAGGAGCCTTCAATACTCGCCCCGCAACACTAACCGAGACGTTGAATCCGGTCACGGTGATCGTTCCGATATTTTTCACCAAGACCTTTATCGTGACCGGCGTGCCGGGCAGAATATTGTCGAACGGTGAAGCCGAGAAGCCCCCACCTTCGTGTGATAATATTGAAAGATCAAGTGAAGGTTTCGAAGCGACATTGATGGGAAGTGTGACAGAACGAGAGGATATTCCCCGATCATCTTTCACAACGAGGGTTACAGTCCAGTTCCCAGCATCGAAGACCTTGGAGGTGATGGAGATATTGCCCACAGCATAGGTGGTGGTGGTCGCCGCGAAGGTCCACAGGTAATTGACAATCTTATGGCCGGAGGGAGCTGAGCTTGTTGTGCCGTTAAAGGTCACCCGAACCCCTGCAAAAGGCTGCGGTGGATAGTAGTTGAACCTCGCCACTGGAAGCGCGGGAACATTCCCGTAATCACCATCGAATGGTGTAAACGATATGGGAACGCCACTGAGGTCTAATAATATCGTCTCTGCATTTGGAGAGAAGAAGCTCACAAAAGTATACGGGCCCGCCACAGCACTATAGGATATCGTAAAAAGCGTCCCATTGCCCGAATTGCCAGTACCGCCCGTGGTAGCCTCAGTATGGACCACACCAGGCCCGTCATCGCCAGTAGGCGCGCCGATTGTACAAGTACCGTTGATGCAACGGGTAAGTTCTGTTACTCCAGCAACGAAGGAGCCCAGGGTGAGGCTTACTGGATCGAGGATGCTAGCGTTTGTCACAACGTAGATCGACCATCCGGCTACAGGGAAGTCGGACCTAATGTTGGAGACATTGACGCTAAAGGTGACAGTGCTACCAGGAGAGGCTAGGGGTTGGCTGGAGGGAGCGATAGATAATGTCGGGCTAGACGCGGCCCGGACCGAAATAGTTGGGTGGATCGCCAAGAGGATGAGGAGCATCAACGAGAGCGAGATGATGCTTAGCGCGCGCGCAGTGGGGACAGAGGGCATCGTCTCACCGAGACATTGCTCAGGGGAGGTAAAGCGATCTTGAAAAGGTTATCGGGGATTACTGTCGACTCGCCTGAAAAATCTTCTGCAGGCAATTCATAACCACTAGTATCGAATCAGGACAATACTCTGGACATCTCATTCAATTTCACAGTTTCAGCAACCCTGTTTCCACACAGAAACCGTAAGTAAACAGCCCACCTCAACAGATCGCGCAAATGGGGGGCTTATCAATAACACATCGGCATGTCAGTGCATAGGAACGCTCTGGCAATTTCTTAAGGAGGTTTGAAGAGATTGGATAACATTGAAGCTGAAAAAACCGTGAAAATTCTTCACTCTACTCCGATTTCTCAGAATTCTAATTCGATCCGTTAACCAAACTCTCTCCTGCATTCACGGCCGAGCATTTAGCCCCGTATGTTTCGGAGCGGCTGTTGGCCACAATCTGTGGCGTAGTTGATGCCAAACCACCTCGAGCCTGGGACCGTAGGCCCGTTTGGTCTTCCCTTACAAAGATAAGTCCAGGCGCCTATGAAGCCAAATGTTGTTGTGGACAACTACTGTGAAGCTGCTACAGTGAGATCGGGAAGCGAAGCAAAGCGAAACGACAACGATGGTGTAACAGAGTTGAGGCTGCTTCTGTCAGAATGGTTGCGCCTGACGGCGATCGAGTTAAGCTTCCCCTATTTTTAGGGGAGATGCTAGCGGTGAGATTCCGACGTTAGGACGCCAGACTGCGCGAGAGAATTCTCGTTCGACCCTAGAGGCTGACGGTTACACGTGGATTTCTCTAGCGAAACCCTAGGTTTGATGCGAGGCTAACGGTCGTGGGTGGGGCTCGCGGTGACTATGTGACGACCACATTCACAGTGGTCGAATGAGTCACCATGACTGTTTGAACCGTGTTTAGGTATCTGAGTGTGGCAGTAACTACTACACTATAGCTTCCAGGCACGACAGCATTCACTGTCAGCGTGGCAGACGCCGTGGTTCTGCCGCCGATAAAGAGGATGAATTTCATGTCGGGAGAGGCTGTGAGCTTGTTCGCGGAAGCGGATGGGCTAGCCTTTAGCTTTACGATTGCAATCGATCCGTAATTACCACTGAGGCTATTGTGGCTGATCGTGAAACCGTTCTGGTCAAATATAGCATCGTTCATCAACCTAACAGGGGTCGAGGCCGGGCTCGTAAGAGTTACGGTGATAGTCGACGTTGCACTCTGACCTGCAGCAACATTGACCGTACTCGGATTGGCGCTGATGCTAAAGTCCAGGGCGCTCGGGCTGTAGTTGATCGCGAAGAGCAGTCCATCGCCACTAGCAAATCCTGAGGAGAAGAAGCTGTCATGAACAACACCAGGCCCATCCTGACCGGTACAGTTATTGAACACGGAACCAGGAACAGAGACACCGTTGATACACTGCGCATCACTACCCGCAGGCAGCATACTGGCCGACATGTCGATACTAGTGGGGCTGAGTAGCGCGGGATTTGTCATGACCATGATGTCATATCCGGCGAAGGGGGGCATGCTGGCTACGTTCACGTTATAGACGACGGTGGTGCCGACGGGGGCAATAATCTGAGTCCGGGGCGATATCAAGACTGTAGGTGGAGAGAGCACCGTCACCAGCACGGAGTGGCTGGGATAACCTGTGGACTGGCCGGTTACAAGAACAGTGTAGGTTCCCAACTGGTCAAAGCTAACACTTAGCATAGCGGTCTGAGAAGTGGGACCCGAAGAGGTGAAGGTCAGAGGACTGGGGGAGATGCTAGCGGTAAGATGCGAGGACGATGGGGCAAGTACAAGGCTCACGTCGCCGGTAAACTCGTCCTGAGCTGTCACGGTGATCGTGCTGGTACCGGTTGCACCAGGGTTCTGTGGACCCACGACATTCGGATTGGCGCCGATACTAAAATCTGCCACATGGACTATTACATCAACCGTGTGGTCTAAGGTCCCATCTGTAGCGTCCACTGTCACGTCGTAGGGGCCGTGGAGATCAGCGGCTGTAACGGTCAGCGTTCCTGAGCAAGATGTGACGGACGGGCTTAGGCTACACGAGGATAGGTCCAGACTCGTGGTAAGACCCGAAGGGAAAAGGGAGACAGAGACAGTACCAGTGTATCCGTTCAGACCAGTTACGGTAATTGTCGAACTGGCCGTCTGCCCAGAGGCAGCAACAAGAGGACCAAGAGTCAGAGGATTAGCGTCAATCGTGAAATCAGGTTGTGCATAAACCCTCAGGACGGCTGCACCGGAGAATACGATCGAGAGCGAAAGGAATACCACTGCGGCCGACCGCAACAACATTCTATTATCCATCAAACTCATTCAAACACGCCTTGAGACTTGAAGTTGCATTAGCAGGCACTGAAGATATAAAACTTGCTTGTCTTCTTGCACCGGTAGATACCCAGTTTAAGCTCGAGATATTCATTTACTACTCTGGCGATACGCAGGCATGATAGGCCGTGCGGATACAAAGATCTTGACCGCTTCCTCTTGCAGCGACTACCTTCAAGAGATTCGAAGGCAACGAAAAGCCTTGATGTTCCGGGCCCGTTTGGATGGGCGAGCGTTACGGGAGCCTCCGCGGGACTCGCCGAAAGTCGAATACGGCAACAATCGACCGAAACCCACCTAAACGACAAACTAGCCACGCAAGAAAAAAAGGTGCCGAAGACAATGCCTGGGCTGATCTCCGCCCGTCGAAATCAAAGATCGAATTACGGTTGCCGCGTGAAACTGGTAACAGATCATCGACCAGTCCTTCTGTGATTGGAAACCCCGTCAAGATCAGCCGACGGTGTCAAGAGCCGATGAATTTTCTTAAAAATCAGGATGAAACGCACAAATGCCTTTGAGCCAGGACTGGGCAAAAGACCCTCTGTTAGAGGGAGCTTATCCACTAGACTGAAAGCACTGCAACTTTGCCCCTTCGGTAAACTATCCGACCAGATATGGCAACACACGCCCGCGAGCCATATGATGAACCTGTATTGTGTGATGAGCTTGGACGAAGTGCAGAAAGGAGTCGTTATGGGACAGCTGGTGTAACAGAATCGTAAACTGGAAACGCTGCGTAAATGCTGCGCAAAGTTGTATAAATGCTACGCAGTGCCCATGCATGCGCGCAGATGCTCCCCAGTGACAGTGGTTGTTAAGCAGAATCATGCCCCCGCAGAAACGCCTCGTCCACTAACTGAGTCCGATCCTGCGCATGAATCCAGGGCATGTGATCCTGCACCGAATTTGTCCCAAGAATGTATCGATTAGTGGGAAAACCATCGAATTATTTACTGGAAGGACGAGAAAACGAAGTTTGGTCCAAGCAGAAAAGAAAAGACAATTCGGGGTCTAGTCTGAAAGGATGAACACGGTGGTATTGGAACCACGCTCCCGATCAAGCGACCCTACTACCCAGTGACGTTTTCCGAACCTGGCTGGAGGGAATCGCTTACTGTAAATAGATGCCAGAGTTGATCATAAGGCGTCATGAGACGCCCGGAAACCACGCCAGATAATAGGATCTTTGGTGACTAGTTGTCTTTGACGGTGACAGTTACAGAGAGCCTGGCGGATTGAACATCCGAGGTGCTACTCCCCATGACCGTTACTCTGGCCATGAAAGTTCCCGAGCTATCATAGTCGTGGGTCGTAGAGCAGGTGCCCGAACTCCCCGACACTACTGCCCATTCGCCATCCCCAAATCCGAAGAGACATTTGAAGGGCATTGTCCCACCTGTAAATGTAGCGACGAAACCCAGATTCTGATCCACGACCGGCGTCAACGTCGAAGCGGTGAAGCTCGCAATCATCAAGGACGGGATAGAGAAAGTATAGACTGTGGAATGCCCTGGAAATACGGCTCCGGATCTCCGGACATGCAACAGCACCGTACTACCCTGAACAATAGTGACATTCCTCACAAGTCCAAAGTGACTCGACAGCGGATTCTTGAAGACAATAGTATTCTGGCCCTGAACTGCGAATTTGGTAATGTCGAAGGGTCCAAACTTGACCCAGGTGTCAGTGTACGGCGCATAGTCACCACTGCCAGTAAGATGGTTCAGACCATCTGGAATATCCACCACAAGGTTCCCATTGACCAGGATCTGTAACTGACCCACCCCGTTATCGAAATCATCCAGATCAAAACCACTAAACGTCAGGTTCACCGGAGCTCCGCTAGGAGAGGTCACAGTCACACTGACAGTCGTCGGAGTAGTAGCAGCACCCAGCGGCGAACCGGTAACGATGAAACTGTACGAGCCAGGGGAGACAGAAGAGGCGACACTGATCGTCAAGACACTAGTGGCCCCGGCCGTAGTCGGAGTCACAGGGTTGACAGTGAAACTGTCACAGGTGACACCAGCAGGAAGACTGCTGCTCACACAGGACAAGGTCACGGGCTGAGCCGTCCCCGCAGTCAGACTCGCAGTAATCGTCACATGACCAGAACTACCCTGAGTAATACTCACAGGACCATTATTGGACAGCGAATAGTCAAACGGAAGACCAGTAACAGTCAGGGTCTCACCAGTAGCACCACACGTAGTAGTGACTGCGTTGTTGTTCGCGTCACCACTATACGAAGCAATCCACAGATATGTGCCGGTTGCGGTTGGAGTGAATGCACCTGAAGGAGTGCCAAGCGCAATATTGGCGGAAGTGAAGACCAGGGTTGTACACGCAGAGTCACTATAAGCGGTGTACGTGACAGTGCCGGTAGGACCGGAGCCGCCCGTGAGAGTCGCAAGATCAGAAGCAGACCCCCCGATCGTAATAGAACTGGGCATTACAGTCGACGTGATGGTCGGAGTCGCCTTTGTGGTGGCCGTTAAAGTTTCACCCGCCGCACCACAGGTGGTGGCGACGGCATTGTTGTTAGCGTCACCGCTGTAAGAAGCAATCCACGGGTAAGTGCCCGCGGCAGTCGGAGTGAAGGCTGCAGATGAAGTGCCTAGGGGAACGCTAGCAGCGGTGAAGACTATGATTGTGCATGCAGAGTCACTGTACGCAGTGTATGTGACAGTGCCGGAGGGACTGAAGCCGCCAGTCAGAGACGACAGGTCAGACGCAGAACCTCCTAGAGTAATTGTGGAAGGAGTGACTGTCGAACTGATCGTTGGACTAGCCTTCGATACTGTCAAGGTCTCACCAGTAGCGCCGCATTTAGTCGTGACTGCGTTATTGTTCCCGTCACCACTGTACGTGGCGATGAAGAAGTATGTTCCTGTCGCCGTTGGAGTGAAGGCTGCAGACGAAGTGCCAAGCGGAACGCTGGAAGAAGTGAAGACGAGTGTTGCACACGCAGAGTCACTATACGCTGTGTAGGTCATAGTGCCTGATGGGCTGAAACCACCAGAAACCGTCGCAAGATCAGTGGCCGAGCCGCCAATCGCGATTGTCGCGGGACTAACAGCTGTAGTGGCGGTAGGAGTAGCCATCGCAACCGTCAGAGCCTCACCCGATGCTCCACACGTAGTGGCGACTGCATTGTTGTTAGCATCACCGCTGTAGGACGCGATGAAGAAGTAGGTGCCCGCTGTGGAGGGAGTGAAAGATGCAGACGAAGTGCCGAGTGGAATACTGGACGAAGTGAAGACTAGAGTCGTGCATGCAGAATCACTATAGGCGGTATAGGTCACAGTACCAGTGGGACTGGAACCTCCGGAGACCGTGGCAAGATCGGACGCGGAACCACCAATAGTGATCGATGCAGGAGTGACCGCGGTGGTAACGGTCGGAGTGGCCTTCATGACAGTCAGAGTCTCACCAGCAGCACCGCACACGGTGGCAGCTGCATTGTTGTTGACATCACCGCTGTATGAAGCTATGAAGAAGTAGGTGCCCGCAGTAGACGGAGTGAAGGCAGCGGACGAACTGCCCAACGGGATACTCGAAGAAGTAAAGACAAGAGTTGTGCACACAGAGTCGCTGTAAGCAGTGTAAGTCACTGTACCTGTTGGACTTGAACCACCTGAGACTGTCGCAAGATCGGACGCAGACGCACCAATCGCAATAGAACTTGGTGTAACAGTCGAGACAATGGTCGGAGTGACTTTCCCACTAACGGTCAGAGTCTCGCCTGTAGCACCGCACGTAGTGGCAGCCGCATTGTTGTTCGTGTCGCCGCTGTAGCTGGCAATCCAACGGTAGACGCCTGCTGCAGTCGGAGTGAAAGCTCCAGATGAGGTGCCAAGCGGAATACTCGAAGAAGTAAAGACGAGCGTTGTGCACGCAGAGTCACTGTACGCAGTATAAGTGACAGTGCCGGAGGGACTGAAGCCGCCAGTCAGAGACGCCAGGTCAGACGCAGAACCGCCTAGGGTGATAGCAGCAGGAGTGACTGTCGAACTAATGGTTGGACTAGCCTTTGGCACCGTGATACTAACAGTCGTCGTCGCACCAGAAGCGGTCGCACCCACAGGACTACCAGTAACCTGGAAACTGTACGAACTAGCGGCAACAGAAGACGCAACATTAACGGTCAAGCCACTCGACCCGGTAGGAGTCACAGGGTTGACAGTGAAAGCACCACAGGTAATACCCAAAGGAAGACCAGAACAGGACAATGTAACAGGCATTGTAGTACCAGCAGTCAACGTCGCAGTAATCATCACAGAACCAGAACTACCCTGCGCAATACTCACGGGACCATCATTCGACAGCGAATAGTCGAAGGGCACCCCGACGGTTCCATAGGTTCCGCCGGTCTCAGAAGCAACGATGTCAAATCCGATAGAATCGAAGAGGTGGTTCTGGGAGGAAGACCCTGTCGTAGACTCTGGGAAAGCAACCGTTGAGCTGTGGGCACTGGCCACCGCAGAGAATGTTATGGTGAAGAGGAGAAGACTGCCCGTCGTAAAGCCGCCGGAGGTAAAGCTGTCATGAACAATACCAGGCCCATCCAGACCAGTACAGTTATTGAACGCGGAACCAGTAACAGAGTTACCGTTGATACACTGTGAGTCAGTACCGGCAGGCATGAAGTTGCCACCACCCGCAATATCCGAGTATGCTGTGTTACAGGTGGCAGCATGACACAGAGTCATAGCCGTAGGGTTGAGGATAGTGCTGTCGACGGTGACATAGAGGTCCCAGCCGGCAAAGTCCGCATTCGGAATACTCTGGACTGTCACATTATACTTGACGGTAGAGCCGGCCGTCGCGAACGGCTGAGTTGGAGGCTGAATAGTCAAACTAGCAGCAGCATGAACCCTCGGAATAGCCGGGGTGAGCGCGGCAATCGAGAACGTGAGACTTACCAGGAGCACTAGCGGCAACGACAATCTACGACAAAGCAAAACTAATCAAACACATCCACTTACCTCACGCAAATTTCATATAAAGAATTTCGCATAGAGCTTATCGCTATTTCCAGCCACAAGAACCTCCATCATCCCAGAGATACAGATCTACTCCTGCATAATACTGAAGGATTCCGAGACTAGCCGGAGCCCTCGTACAAACAGGCGACATCCACATAAGGACTACGACGGACAAACTTTCAGCGCTAACGGCTCCCGTCGCGAGAAAATCGAGAGTTTGTGCAATGCTGATAGAGGATTCCGCGGTTGTGACGAGCCTAACCGCAGCCCAGAATAGAGTAGACTAAGAGGATTGTTTCACCTGTCACTAGTACATGGGTTCCCCATTGGTCAGTGGGCACGTAAGTGTTGCCATTGATGGAGGTACACATGTCCCAGAAATATGTGCTGTTTGCCATATAGCTGGGACTCAGCGTTTCGGTGGGGCCAAGAGGCACCCCCCACACATCAAAAAAGTCTCCTAGAGTGTAACTACGGGCAACTTTTGATACTGTCCTAACGAGGCAGAGATCACCCGTCCCAGTGATATTACCGCAGATGGTTGGTGACGTGAACAATGGGTAGTTACCGTTAACGCCGTCGGACAAGTATTTGTTCGTGCTCATATAGCCGCCCGGGATCCCGATCGGTTTATCAGGAATTATGTATCTGCGGGAGTAGTCCCGATTCACGATGACCATGCCCAGGTAAGCATGATTATTCATCGCAATGCTCTGAGAGCTACTCACGGCGGCATAGAGCATGAGTCCGATAATTACGACCGCCATGAGCGGGGCCGCCAATAACCAGCGGGAAGACAACCGATCAGACCACTTAGTCCCATGAGTCATACAAAACCCACAAGAACCTTCAATCTGCTCCACTGAGCAAAGATTAGGGCAGCGCTCTTCTGCAAAACGGTCTTTCGTGGGCTCGTGAGGTGTATTCTCTCTAGTTGACTTAGCCCTAGCGCTCCTTTCTGAGAAGAGGGAAGTGGAGTCCCGGCTACCGTTCTGCCCCGCCGTATCAGCCAGATGATGGTCGCAGCTACAACGATCGCCACGCCCACGCCTGCACCCAGAATCAGAAGTAAACTGTTCGAAAGGAAAGATGAAGGAGGGGGGTTAAGGGTCAAAGGCCCACCGTTCTGGACACTGCCCGACTGGGGAATCACTATGGTCACATTTGCTGTCCCTGGACTATAATTCGAAGTGTCCCAAGAAAGAGCAACGTCCTTCCGTTCGCCTGGGTTCAGAGTCATATCCTGCTCGACCACTGTAATAGCTCCCC
>WNGL01003448.1_pt1 | contig 19348 bp, 16 predicted proteins | sample 5400591 | NCBI WGS metagenome assembly WNGL01 (sample SAMN13153377, study PRJNA577476) | soil metagenome | isolation source: 80 cm soil or saprolite under Garry oak tree replicate 1 | place: USA:California | collected 2016-06-15 | reverse complement strand
GATTGCTTCCGGATACACCCGATCGCTGCCGGCGAACACCGCCTGCAGCGCGAAGTAATCCTTTTGCGGAATCGGGTCATACTTGTGGTTGTGGCACCGCGCGCAACCCACGGTCAGCCCAAGGAGCGCCGCGCCGGTCGTGTCCGCTGCGTCCGTCAGCCATTCATATTCGAGCTGGTCGGAGACCATCGCCGATTCCTCCAGCACCGGCCCGATGGAATAAAGGGCGGTGGCCGTTACCGCGTCTGCATCCTCGGGCCACATCTCATCGCCGGCGATCTGTTCCTGGACAAAGCGATCAAACGGTTTGTCGGCATTGAGCGAGCGGATGACGTAATCACGGTATTTCCAGCTATTCTCATACGGCAGGTCGGTCTCGGACCCGCCGGTGTCGGCATAGCGGACCACATCCAGCCAATGCCGTCCCCATCGCTCACCGTAGTGCGGCGAGGCCAGCAGCCTTTCGATTAACTCCCCGTAAGCCTCGGGCCGTTTGTCCCTGCCGAACCTTTGGATTTCATCAAGGCTTGGCGGCAGGCCCACCAAGTCGAAATACGCTCGACGCAACAGCGTGAGCCGGCTTGCGGCCGGGGCGGCCGCCAGGCCCTTTTCCTCCAATTTCGCCAATAGAAAGGCATCAATGGGACCTTTCACCCTGGCCCCGGATCTGGGCGCAGGCGGGACCATCGCGTCAAGAGGTCGGAATGACCAAAGCTGGTTCGTGTCACCGTGTTCTGGCTTCGCGGTTTCTTCTGTAGCGGCGGTCTGCCGCCGTCGCACCGAAAGCTGGTTCGTGTCACCCGGTTCCGGCTTCGCGGTGGCCGAGGCCGGATCTGTTGCAACTGCAGCATTGAGTGCCGGCGCGTTCCATCCGATGGCCACCAGCCACCCCACCACTAGTAGACCTGTGCCAAGGTCTTTGACCAGGTAGCGGCGGTCTGCGACCGCCGGGAACTGGACTCCCACCGCCAATAAACCTTTGGCAATGCCTCTGACCATAGTATGCGTACAACTTTCGCATGAGCAACCGCCCGTGGCAATCGCGCGCTTCCCGCCTGACGCCACGCTAAAGGGTGAAGGCAGCTTCAACCATCCTACCTCTTGCCCCTGCCCTGAAAGTTTCTTTGACTCGCCAGTCGATCCCGTCGTAGATTCCGGGCCGGTATGAATCTGACCCTGGTTGACTGCGGGATCAGTTGGCGCCGGCAGTCAACACCCCCATGAGGAAAAATGTCGAACCGATCGGTAGAAATAGATAATCGGAAGGACACGCGGGCACAGCGGAGGACGGTGCGGAATTTGGCGAGCTCCGCAAGCCTTATCACCGTTGCCCTCGCCGTGTTTTTTTGCGCGCCAGGCTGCCGGACGCCTCAATTCGTGCAACTACCCGATCCGAATGCGGCCAAGCCGGAGTCCCTTGTCCTGCGCGAAGGCGATGTTCTGAAAATTTCCTTCCCGGCCGCCCCCAACTTGAACACAGCCCAGACTATCCGGCGCGATGGCAGGATTACCCTGCCCCTGGTCGGAGAGTTCCAAGCTGCCGGAAAGACCCCCAGCTCAATGGAAAAGGAGCTGCTCGAACTCTACGGACCGCAGCTCCAAACTAAAGAAGTGACTGTGACCGTTGAATCCTCCGCTTTCACTGTCTATGTGGCCGGTGCTGTGCTGCGCCCAGGCAAGATCATGCCCAACCGGCCCATTACCGCCCTGGAGGCAATTATGGAGGCTGGCGGCTTCGACCACGCAAAAGCAAATATGAAAGCGGTAGTTGTCATTCGGCATGAAAACAACCGGACAGAGCGCTTCAAACTCAATCTCAAGCAAGTGCTCGACGGGCAGCGAACCGAGCAGTTCGATCTGCAACCGTCCGATATAATCTACGTCCCTGAACGATTCTCCTGGTTCTAGTGCGCCGGCGGCTTAAAGAAACCTGCAGCGCGGCTGCCGTGTTCATTTCGTTCGCCTCCCGCGCGCCATCTCGAGAACAAGCGGCTTGGCCTTAGCGAACGCATCACGCAGTTCGGCCAGTTCGATTGGCTTCATCTGTGCGAATGCTTCGCGCAGTTGTTCTTCGGTGATGTCGTCATGGCGGAGCATGAATTGGGCATCGGCCATGTCTTGCGGATCATTGCCCCGCATCATCTTGGATAGCACGAGATCAATGGTCGCTGGACGGAACAGCCGCAGCCAACGCAAGACCGGCCGTGCTACAGTGACCAAACTTTGCTGCCACTGCCGGCGAAGAAAGATTTCCCGTTCACTGAAGAGGTGCGTGATGTAGAGGCCACGGGCGGCCAGTTCGGCGTTGGCGGCTTCAATTGCATCCCAGAATCGGCTGTCGGCAGCCAATTCGCGTTCTTGAACCGCACTGATGATAGCGTCCACGTCCTGTGTCCGGGCTGCTTCGGGCGGCGGCGCCTCGAAACCAAGCCAAAGAGCGGCTCGACCGTAAATGACCAGCCGCACCTCGTGATCCAAGTGCTTGTCCACGGTCTGGAGAATCAAGGACGGATTATCCATGCGCCAGGGCAAGATCTGCGCGCGGACGGATCCAGATTGTGACCGGGTGCATTCCCGCGCGGGTCATTCCGGTCATGGATACGAACCGAGTAGGGTGCGGCATCACCCCAGCTTTGGGGGCCGGGGCTGCGGGCAGGTGGTCAAGCAATTGATTCCAGAACGGATTGGCCGGCTCGTATCGCAGCGCCGCGTCGGCGATGTAACGAACGGGAGCAACACATCGCTCATCCACTGCAAGGCTTGCGATTGTGGCAACGTCGTTACCTGTCGCGCCCAACATCGCCGCGCCGAGCCGAATCGTGTGCGGCGAGTAAGGCAAACAGGGCGACAAAAGAGCCACCGCGAGCTCCTCATTGCTGAAATCCACCTCGGGAATATGCGGTGCCGGTGCCAGATCGGGACTGCGGTAATGCCAGCAACCTCTGGCTACCGCGAGACTCTCCAGCAATTCAGGTGAGGGAAGTCCCAATCGCTTTGCTTTTTGGAGCAGCAATGAGTCGTGCGGCGTGGCGCCCAGCTTTTCGGCGAAGTCAGGTTTCTTCACGTCGATGCAAATGTCGCTGAACTTAGCGCGCCGGTAAACTCCAGAACTGAATCCATTTCAAACTGAGTCCAGAAGTTCAAACCGCGAAATACGCGAAATACGCGCAAGGAAAGGAGGTTGGATTTGGAAGGATGTTCACCTACTTGGTGAGTCGTTTGTACGCGCGAAACCCCTCTGCTTTCGCGTGTTTCGCGTATTCCGCGGTTCCAACTTTTTTACTAAGGTTCAGCAGACTTTTTCAAAGAACTCTCTTTTTCTTTCAAGATCCCCACACGACCAGCTCCGACACAAGCGAACTTCCATCCCTGAGGCGTTCCGGGCTTCCGCCGTTCCCTTCGTTTTCTTCGTTTCCTTCTGTCAAAATCCGTGAGTGAGTCTCCTGCCTCCAATCTCATCCCTGTTCATCGATTTGCATCCGGGGCGTCCGCGACTCGCCGACGCACAAGCCTTTAAGGTCGTATGACAAGTTCATAAACGCGAAAAGGCCGGACCTGCATAAAGCAGATCCGGCCTCGGGTCGTAACGATCTCAATAACTGAGCTGGCTGTGACGGAGCTTTCCGCCCTTAGCGCTGGCCAGTCCCCTGATTAGTTTCGCGGCCCCTTCAGAATTTGGTCAGCCCCTGGTCTCATTTCAAATCCGCCAGCGCGCGGTTTGCTTGCTCCGCGAGATTGGTTTCGAGCTTCAACGCTAACGCCCGCTGCAACGCCTTCTTGCTTTCGTTTGCTTCTTTGAGCCGATAGTGGGCCATGCCCAGGTAATACATTGTCGCCCCGTCCTCCAGCCCTTTGCGGACGCTCTCCTCCAGCAGGCGAGCGGCATTGCGGTAATCCTGGCCCGGTCCGTTGCTCGTGCGCTTGGCCTCCGCCCGGCGAAACAGGACCAGGCCCAAAGTCCGCGCAGCCTCCGCGTCCTCAGGGAGAGCCCGCCTGGCCCGGCTGGCCATTACATAAGCCTTCTGATGGCCGCCGGGGGATTCGGCGTAGAGCAGGGCCAAACGATCCATGGCAGGCGTGAAATCGGGGTATTGGTTCAATACCCGCTCCCAGGACTGACGCGCGGCCTGAGACTCGCCCCTTTTCTCCGCGCAAAGAGCAGTGATCACCAGGGCGGGAACATGATCCGGAATCGAGCCAAGGATCCGCTGGGCTTGGGGCTCAAGCGGCAACGCCTTGTCCGGACTGTCGGCAACCGGGGCCAGTTCCAGGAACCGCTTGGCCTCATTGGTCCGGGAGAAGGCGGCGCCAGTCTGCAGCGCCTTCCGCATCGTGGTTTCTGCATCCGCAATTCGGCCAACGCTGTAATAGGCCAGGGCCAGATCGCAAAGAAACTCCGGTTCCTGCGCCCGGCTGGCCGCCGCCTGCTGGAGCAGACTTAGGGCCCACTTGTAGTCTCGCGAGTCGAATACCAGCCGGCCCAGAGTAGCAGAGATTTCCCGGTCTTCGGGCGCAAGCTTATAAGCCGCCTTCGCTAATTCCAAGGCCCGTTGCGGATTATGACCGGGACTGGAATATAGGAGCGACAGTTTGATCAGCACCGGCACGTTCTTGGGATTTTCCTTCAAAGCCGCTTCGTAAGCCAGGAGCGCCTTGCCCGGCAGTCCCTCACGCTGGTAAATCGCCGCCAGTCGCGCCAGGACGACCGGGTCGCCGGGCTTGGCCTGCAGTTCTTTTTCCAGAGTTCCGGCCACTGCAAGTTCTGCAGTGTTACCATCGATACCCAGCACCGCCAACCGGCGGGCAGCCTCTTCTTTGCCCGTGAAATCTTTGCCGGAGGCAAGCGCGCGTTTGAGGGCGGCTTGGGCCCTTTCTGCCTGGCCCAGCATGTAATAAGTCATGCCTAGATGGAACTGTGCTTCCGGCTCTGCCGATAACCTCTCAGCGCTTTCCTGCAGCAGGCTCAATGCCCAAGGGTACTCACCGCGTTTGAAAACGATCCAGCCCAGGGTCTCGCTCGAATACGCCCTGAGTAACTCGGTTGCGTTGGCTGCGTCCATTTCACCGACATTTCCACCGGGTTGTGCCTTGGCGGAGAGCAGGTCCCTTGCCCTGCGGGCCATCTCATAAGCTTTGTCCAGCAGCCCAAATTGTTCGGAGTAGAGGTAAGCCAGGTTATTCAGGGCGGCGTAGGACTTGGGTTCGATCCCCAGCAATCTCTCGTAGGTCGCCCTGGCCGCAGAAAATTCCTTCAACTGGTTTTGTATCGTCCCCAGCAGCATCAGCGCCTTGGCATCTTTGGGGTTCCTGGCCAGCGATTCGTTAAGCTTTTCGACCGCCTTCTGATGCTTTCCGGTCTGAGTATAGAGCCGAGCCAGCAGCAGACAGGCCTGCGGATGATTGGGATTCAATTCGATGGCCCTAAGCAGCGCGCCCTCTGTCTTGTCAAGGTCCTGTTGTGAACCATAGACCTTGGCCAGCAGCAGTTGCAGTTCTGCCGTGTTCGAATTTTTCTTCAACTGCTGTTCCACTCGATCCAGCGCCGTTGAGAATTGTTGCTCGCTTAAGTCAAGGTTGACAAGCTGGTCAAGCGCGGACAAGTCGTCTGGCGCAAGCTCAAGGACCTTGCCAAAGGCTTTGCGGGCTTCGCCCTTGTTGCCCTGCAGGACATTGACCTGTCCCATCAATCGCAGGATGTCCGGGTTTGTCGGAGCTACTTCCGCCAGGCGGCGATAGATCTCCAGAGCCTCATTGAGGCTCCCTTTGGCCCGATACGCCGTCGCCAACAGCAAGTGGGCCTGGACCAATTGCGGTCGCCGCTTGATCAGGTCCGTCAGTGAGGTAATCGCCTGGGCGAAATCGTCTTTTCTGATATTGAGTTGCGCTTGCAAAAGCACAGCCTCCGCAAAGTTCGGATCCAGGGCGACCGCCTGGTTGAGTCTCTTGAGGGCCTGCGCCGGGTCGTTGTTGAGAAGATAAGCCAGGGCCAGGTGATAGTGGACCTGGGCGGAGCGGCCATAAGGCGCGCTCATCCGTTCGAATTCGGCGATGGCCTTCCCCGCTTCACGGCGTGCCAGCATCAAACGGCCTCGTAGCAGCAGCGCATCAAAGTTCGTGGGATCTCGGGCCAGCGCCTGCCCAAGCAGCGACGCGCAGTGTTCGTACTTCTGCTCCGCCAGAGCAACTTGCGCCCGGGCCAGCCAGACCGGCAAATAATCAGGCGCCCCCTTTGCGACCTCGGCCAAAAGCTGCTTGCCCGCTTCCAACTCGCCAGTCCTGATTTTGAACTCCGCGTAGCGCAAGCGGCGGGCCGAGCGCGGCGGGGCAAGCTCAGCGGCCGTCTTCAGTTCCAACTCCGCGCCTTTGAGATCATTCTGCGCCCAAAACAGGTTGCCGATGGCATAGTGGGCCGCGCTGGATATTGGGTCCAGAGTCTCCGCCCTTTTGAACGCGATTTCGGCCGCCCTGAGGTCGCCCAGGCGCGTGGCCAGGGTGCCAAAAGCCAGTTGCAAGGGTGCTGTCTCCCCAGCCTGCGCTGACAGCTCCTCCAGGCGCTGACGGACTTGCTCGAAATCTTCTGGGCTTGCGGCAGCCTCGGCCAATAACACCGGCGCCTCAGCGTGTCTCGGTATTTTGGCCAGGATGACATTGGCCTCCATCTGCGCTTCTTTATGCTTGCCCATGGCAACATAGATGCTGCCCAACTTCATGCGCAACTCCAGGTCGTCAGGCGTCAATTGACGGGCCTTGGCCAGGAACGCAACGGCGCGGTCAAAGCGGTTCTCCTCATAATAAATCGTAGCCAGCCGCCCAATGGCGCGGGCATTCAACGAATCCAACTGCAGAACATTCAAGTACTCCACCTCGGCCTTCGGGTATTGGCCGGCACTAAAGTACTTATCCGCCCGCTGCATGTGCTTGGCCCGGCGCGTCTTGGCCGAACAGCCCGCCACCAGGCAAACCAACAGACCTGCGGCGATGGTCGTCAAGAAGGCTCGGGTTAACTTGCGCATGTTAAAGAGGAGCTTACGGGATGCGCTACTTTGGCCGGCGCGTAGCCTTCTGCCCCTCCCCATCTCTTGGTTGCCCCCTCCCAGCCCGCCTCGCCACGCCGTCGCATCGTCGCACTGGGTTGGCAGAGAGGTCAGTGGTTGGCGCAAGCGACAACGCTGGGCTGAACGGCGGCGTCTTGCTGCTCTCCACTTGGCGGTTTCGATGCTCCAGCTTGCGGAAGTATAACAATAGAAAAAACAGCGGCGCTAGGGAGATGGTAAAAAACAGCGGCCCCCCGCGCCGGTGCAGGTCCGAATTCATCATAGCCGGGCTGACATGAATGCAAAGCTGCCCCAGAGTGAAGATCCGCAAGCCGTTGCGGACAATCCCCAGCGGGATTACTGCCAGCGCCAGAACGGACTTGGTCCAGCGGCTGCGCAACAACAGGTGCCCAGCCAGCACGCTGGTGATCAAGAGCACCAGGCTGGAGTGGATGCCGCTGCATTCGGGCGCAACCTCCAGGCCAAACCCGGGCAGTTGGAGCGCTGTGCCTTGCCGGTAAATCGGAGTTCCAGAGAGCTTCAAAAACCAATAGGCCGCCTCGGCAGAGCCTTGCTGTAAAAAGTCCTCCACCCGGCCATAAAGAAAATCCGGAAGCGGCACAGTGAAAAAAAGAAACGCGGCCGGAAATGCCAGCGTGCGCAATGGCGCCGCTCCAAACAGCGCGAAACAACCCCCCAACAGCAGACAAAGATAGCTCAGCGTCATCAAGGCCAAATAATCTACGGTCTGGGGTCTCCAACCTGAGCGCAGACCCAGCCAATAACCAGCCAGCGTGATCAGACCCGCGCTCAGCAGCAGTGCAGCCGGCCTCCAAGCAGGACCAGTTCCCGGAGCCAGCTCCCCCTTCTTCAACCAGGCCAAATACAGGCTGACGCACGGGATCAGCAGGATGTGCGAATACATCCCATTGTGCAGCGAAAGCTGCGCCAAATCCCAGAGCGGCCTGCCAAAACTCGCTGTGAGCAAAACGACCAGCACGACCAGTCCTCGGGCCCGTGGGCCGAGAGTCGCCCGCCTTGCCTGATGCGCTTGCGTCCCCGGCTCCGACAGCGGTGGCCTCGTCTCCCGAACAGCGCCAATCATGTCCTGGTTCACCAGTCTCAAAAATGGTAGCCGAGGTCGAGTCCGAATTGGGTGGTCGCAGTCCTGAAGCCGGAGGCATTCGAGGTATTATCGCTGGTGTGGTAGAATACTGAGACGGTGCCGTTCTTCAGGAAAACAGTGCTCAAGCGGACGCTAAAGAACGTAAAATCGTCCTCGCGGCTTACGCTTTGACCTGCGCTGGTGCTTTTATAGGTCGTCATACGATAGCCTGCCCTCAAATCGAGATAAAGCTTTTTGAGCAGCCGCTGCCGGAAATTGCCGGCGAAATCTGTGCTCTCGGTGACCTGGCCCTGGAAAAAAGTGCTGCTTATCCGGCGTTCCGCATCGAACGAGATCGCCGTCGTCTCGAACAACTGGTAGTGGATGCTCAGTCCAAAGATAGGATCGATTAGATCCGGCAAGCTGGAGTCCACAAATTGCCGATCTTCAACTCCGCCGCTCAACAAAAAGCTCCACTTGTCTCCCGCCCGCCAGTTGACTCGCCCCTGGACTTGCTCATAAGTCATGTCCGAACCGGCGCTCAGATCGATGTAACCGCCTCCAGCACCGATGGCCACGCCAAACGCAGGCCAAAACTGGTCATTCAACCAATCCATGGTTGACCATTCATGCGAGTCAGTGAAATCTTTCGCGAAACGCGAGCTTTCGCTGGCACTCAGCTCCAGAGACAAACTGGTGCCGAGATGGCGGATGGCGCTGAAGGTTGTCGAATAGGTCTCCTGGTCCGTCTGGCGGGCCGTTTCCACCAGTGGCGTGGACCAGGAGCCATAATGTTCCGACAGCCAGAAAGTCCAGTCCTCATAGCTGGTCCCGCCCTCTACCAGCACCGATTGGTCGGTCGTATCCCGGAAACGGCTGTTGGAGTAAAAACGCAGGCTGGGCGTGTAGTCCATCTTCCAGTGCGGCCCCAGATCAACCAGGACCCCCGGAGAAATCTCGTTGATGGCTGTCTGTGATCGCTGCCCGGGTTGGGCCTGCAAGCCGTCAGTGTAAAGCAAACGGTAGAGCAGATGAGCGTGGACCTGGAACGGCCCCCATTGAAGCGGCGTTTGAATCTCCGGCCCCGGCGGCGCCGCATAATTGTGGGCCAGCGGTTGAAACTGGTTGTCTGGCGTGTAGATGTTTTGCCGGAATTCCGACGGTGCCGGCGCCAGGAGCTCCTGCCCTGCCGCCCCGCCCAGGAACGTAACCCAACACAATATCGCGGCGCCTCGTTGAAAACCGGCGCCCACGCGCCAATATCCAAGTCGCGTTGGTTCTCGCCGCCCCAGGCGCATACGCTGGTTCATTCCGGCCCTGCGAGCTCGTCAACGAACCGGCAGCACTGTTCGAAAGCCAATGTCTCCAAAGTACTTCGTCGGCGGGTTGGACAGGTAACGCTCCGCGCAGGTCACCCGTTCAGCCGTGGTCATGAATGAACCGCCGCGCATGATTTTGTAGGTCCCCGTCGCTGGGCCGGTGGGATCGACTTGCGGCGCGGTTGACCCGTTGCCGGTCGCCCAATCGTTGCACCAGTGCCAGACGTTCCCTGCCATGTCGAACAGGCCGAAGTTGTTGGCGGCAAAGTATCCTGACGGGGTAGTAAAAGGCGAGTCTGGCGCCGCGAATGGATTCGTGCCACGCACCGGACCAAGGTCATAGTAATTGTTCGTGCTGCTCTTGTAATTTGCTTGGGTGTTCGAGATGGTGTCTGGGATCGCCCACGGGAAACGGTGATCCTCGAACCCGCCACGCGCGGCCTTTTCCCATTCGGCTTCGGTTGGCAGGCGAATGCCCTTCACGTTGTAGTCGCACGTCCAGTTGGTGAGATCATAGCAGGTTGGATAACTATTCATTTGGTTCAAGTAATTGCAGTACGCTGCGGCTCCGTACCATGTTACATCAACGCAAGGATGATTCGTATGGCTCGGGCGGACGACAAATTGACCATTTGTAAAATGGATCACCGAGTCATATAATCCAAGAATCAGCAACGGTTCTTGTGTGCCCTCAGTATTATATATGACGTTGCTGACGGCCACGATTTTTCCGTTATTGTAAGCCCACTGCAACACTTCGAACATTTTCTGATTAGATACGTGCAGTTTATCCATATAGACCGCGCTGACGTAAGATGTGTGAATGGGCAAGGCTACATGCGAGACCAAATCGGTTAGAGTGTCACCCTGGGTGAAAAATCCGTACGGGATGTAAACCATGTCCATTGGCGGGTTGAGATCGAGAATCTTCAATGACATTGTATGATTCGTATTGAACCCGCGCACCAGCGGAGACCACGCCGCAAAATCCGGCGATTGCTGGATTTCATAGTAATCCCCACCGTTGACGTTCGTCCAGTTCAGGATGCCATCTCTGTCCAGCGAGACCGCGCTGTTGTTAGTCAGTGGTGAGACCCGATAGAACATGCGCTCCTGGGCGAAGCAGGCAGACACGGACATAGCCATTACCACGGCCGCGCATTGTATGTTCCTACTCATTGGTCGGGCCTCGGAAGGGCTACTTGATCAGACGATAGAACGCCGCGCCATTGGAGGCGCCCACTGTCACAACTCTAATATCACCTTCAATAATCGCAGAGGTGAGAACATTTGACCAGGCACCCGTGGTGGCCGCAGCGGATTGCAGCACGAAAGTGTCCGCCCAAGCGGGCCAGGTGACCCGGAAGTTGCCGTTGGTCTGACGGCTCAGGACCACCGCCGGCAAGGTGTAGGCCCCGAGATCCACGCCGCCTTCGCCCTTGCCGCGCAGTTTTGAGTCTGGCCGCAACCGCAGACCATCGTCATCGCTGAAGGGAATACCGTCTGGCCCCAAGGGGTCGTCAATGTTCACAAAACCAGGATCGCCCCCGTTCAAGTCCGGGTGTCCTTCGTTGAAGCCAACTTTTGCCGCGAAGCCAGGTGCAGCGCCGGCGACGAAATTGTTGTCCACGACGTAATTCGTCAACCCGGAGAAGCCGTACCAGCCATGCAGATCCACGTTCTTCGTCTGGTCGCCGCAGTGGACGAAGATGTTGTTCTTGAGGGTTGTCCCGTTGGCGTTTGTTGCGAACTCCAGCGCGTGCGCGTCTGCCGACACGACGGCCAGCGCTCCGGTCGCTATTTGAAAGAACGTGTTGTTGAGGTAGGTAACGTTCTGCACCGAAACGACGAATTGCGCGGCGTTGACGAACACATTCTTTCGGAACACGATCGGCCCGGAAGGCGGAGCCGTCGGCGCCAGGTGCGCCCCCAAAGCACCATCGAAATTCAACACGAAGTTCTCCTCGAGGGTGATGTTATAGGCCGGCTGCGCCCCCCAGGTCTCAAAGACGTCCGGCGATGGTATGAATACACTGTGCGGACTTGTGCGAATCAAATTGCGGCGGATAAGGTTATCATGCCCGAAGAACTGAAAAGCGTTCCAGCCGTTTGCGCGCTCGATCGTGTTGAATTCGTACAGGTTCGTCTCGCCCCCGCACCACAGCACGTCATAGCTCAAGTTGCTGAACGTGTTGCTGCGGACGAGGCCCGAATCGGCTCCCGGATGGACCGACAGGCCATAGTTATTCGAGGCGTCCAGGCAAGCCAGCAGGGGGCCCTCACTGGCCACGGCCTGGTTGGTCCGGAGCGTGATGATGGTGTCGGTCACGCTCTGGATTACCAGCGAGCGGCCATTGTTCTTCAGGGCGGTATTTTTATCTGCCTTGTACACCTTGAGCGCCTGGCCCGGCTTGAATCCGGCGGCCAGGAACCCGCCCGTTGCGCAGGAAATCGAAAGGTCAACCGGCGAGTTAGAGCTGAAGACGAGATTGTTCGTCACGATGAAGATGCCATCACGGATGGTGTTGTTGAGAACCTGGAAATAGTTGGCATTGGCGAGCACCTCGATGTATCCGATTTTCGGGTCGCTTGCCGCCGAATGCCGGGTGATGTCAAAACCAGCGACGGTGATGTAGGAGTGCTGAATTGAGAACCCGCGCACGGTGGCTTGGCCCTGCGCTTGGAAGGTGATTCGGTTGGTACCTGCGGTGCCTGGCCGCGTGGTGGTCACGCGCTCGTCGTAGCTTCCGGCGCTAACCATCGCTGTATCACCGGCCTGCATCGTATTGGCCGCCTTCTGAATTGTGGCCCAGGGAAGGGCGGCGCTGCCTGTATTAGTGTCGCTGCCGGTTGGCGAGACATAGTAGGTAACGGCCTGGCTGGGTTTTGGGAGGCCAACACCCAGCAGCAAACCCACTACAGCACCGACTAACTGTTTAGGTAACCGAACGGATTGACCCGCGATGGCGTAGCGGCCGACGTCAGTCGGCGCTGATCGGGCTCCCGGTGCATAATTGCGCCGACTGACGTCGGTGGCTACCTGAACAGCTACAGCACTGAAGCATGAGTGTTTAGGGCCAACCATTAGCATCTTGGCAGGACTTATAACAATTCTATACGCCTCATTAGACAGTTAGGGGAGCTTTCTCAGCAACCTGGCACACGCGCGGTCATCCGCGCCGCTGCTGGACCTTTGAGATCGGTCGTCTCCTTGATTATCCGGGCCGGGTTGCCGCCCACCACGACCATCGGCGGGACGCTCCTGGTCACCACGCTTCCAGCAGCGACCACGCTGCCCTCGCCGATGCGCACACCGGGAAGGATTAGGCAATTTGCGCCGATCCAGACGTTGTCTTCGATCACAATCGGATCGGGTGCATCGGCCGTGTGCAATCGCTCTTCGGGGTCGGAAAAGCAAAGCTCGTGCCCGTTCCAGTCGAAGATCTGCGTATTGCCGGCAATGAGGCAGTTGGCCCCGACACGAATGCTGTGCCGCGCGTGCAGGCAACTGCCGTGGATTCTGGTGTTTGAACCGATGATGATCTCCGCCCCAACGCTGTCGGCGAAAAGTTTCACCGGAGAATGCAGGTTGATGTGGTAATGCCAGTTCCAGGAGTTGAGGGTCACCCCGTCTCCAATCCGGATAAAGGCGCCCCGTTCGACATCTATGAGGGGCAAGCCATTTACCCGCAAGCGGCCTTGCAGCAAGACGCCCCTTTTCCAGCCCAAAAGTCTCGGATACAGCAAGCGGCTCAGCAGCAATTGCGCCGCCCGCCGCGGGCGCCAAAGCCAATAAAAAAGGGAATAATTGGACATCAGATATTACTTGCTCGTGGCGTAAGGAGATCTACTCGGCTCTCCTATGATTTACAGCCAAAAACGCCCGTTCGCGAGAATGCAAATGAATTGAAATTGGCTGTCCGACAAGGATTCGAACCAAGACTAAGGCCTCCAGAGGACCCTGTGCTACCGTTACACCATCGGACAGTTTAGCAGAAAATAGTCGTTCAGCGCTCACGGCTGCGACAGAAAGTTTTATTTGATCAGGACGACGGACCGTGGAAGATTAACCACAAACCTCTTTAGCAGGCAGGCGGGGGAAGCCGGGACGCGATCGCCTGCAAGGTGGCCACCTTGCGAGTCCCGATACTTCCCGCCTGTCCTGCGCCTGGTCTCGGGTTGCTCCTACCTTGGGGGTAGGTCGGCAACTCGCTAAGGGGTCGAGTGTCGTCCGGCCAACGCGCTCGGCCCCGATCTCTTCTAAAGAGTAACACAGAGTAGCACAGAGTAACTAAAAAATAAACAATTTTTCTGTTACATTCCAAACAACTTTTTGTTACATTCCACATTAGACGCACCAACAAATTGACCGCTGAACGGGCCGGCGCAGCTCCCCTTGACGTTGCGCTGTACTTCCATTATTGCGGCTGGCGTGCACAAGGAGGTCTGGACACGCAGCGACACCACGCGCCTCAGACATTGTCATAGCCAAGTTTCTTGACCCATTCATTGTCTCTGAACTCGGCGAAAACCCGGCTGGCTTCCTTGTCGGCCTTGAAGGCGTAACGGCGCTCAGGCCGGAGGTTGACGCAGAGTTCCTTCACGCTCACCCGGTCGGACGCCAACCCGCAGAACTCTTTCAGCGGGTTCAAGTGGGTTTCGGGTTCGATCAGGATATCTTCGTACTTCACGGTGTGCGTTTGGTTCGAAATCCGGCCCAGGTGCTCGAAACATTTCTCGACATAGGCGGCCCACAAGGCCAGGCCCGATGCCAACGACAGCGAAGCGGGAACAGCTAGTTTACCGAACCCCCTCAATTTGATAAAGCGCTCTCGTACCGCCGCAGCTCGGCGGTATAAATAGAGCAGCCCGGTTTCTTCGCTTCCGCCATTGTTCCGGACTTGCTGGGCTGGATTCTTCGAGGCTTCGCCCGACAGTCGCGCCACTGCTCTTTCGACGCTGCGCTGCTCCCGCATCCGCAAGCTCCTGGCCACGTCCATGGGATGCCTATAGACATGGATGATTTTTGCCTCAGGGAACAGGTCCAGCCACAGCGGGAGCAAATAAGTGTTGCGGGGGTCCTTCCAGCCCCAGGGGAAATCCAACTTGTCGAGCGACCCACACCGCGACCAATTCCGCGGTCCCAGGTAGGAAACGAAGCGCAGCGAGCGCAGGTCCCGCAGCAATTGCGCTCCGGCCTGCCGGCGCATGCCTTCATGCCTCAGCAGATTCTCCACCGGTTCGGGATATTCCCAAGTCCCGCCGCAGACATTCATCAGCTTCTCGTTGCGCTCGACAAAGAACAGGGCTTCCGAGTTTTCCTGCAGGACCCAGCCGATGTGCAAACCCAGTTGCTGCAGCAGTCGCGTAACCATGGTCGTCCCTGACCGGTGCATCCCAATGATGATGATGGGTGCCGTAGTGGCGCTCATGGACTAGCCTTGAAGACTGGAGAGCAGTGTATGGGGTGATGTCCGAAGCGTATTGCGTGATGCATGGTGCGTGGTCTGCGCCTATTCCAGGATCAGAAGTCGTAGTTAATGGCGGCAGCGGGTTGGCTGGTGCGCAGGGACTTCGGCAAGCGGGGAGAAATCCGTCTGTACCAGATCTTGTGGGCAAAAAGCGTCACTATTCCGCGGGCGGCGGAGCAAGCCCAGGCGCGAACGCGGCTGGCTGACCTCTTGGCTTGGACGCGCATGACGGCGACACGCTGTTCCTTTCCATTCAGCAGGACCTTGTAATCGTAGTGGCCCATGCCGCTCTCAATAGCTTTGAAGCCCTCGTTGATGGCGGCTTCGATCAATTTAATCTGGCTGGTGCAACCGAGGCTGAATCGTTCCCATTGCCGCCCCGACAGCCGCGCGGGAAGCTCAGCGTAAAGCGTCTTGCCGAAGGCGAACGTATATTGGTTCGCAGCGACCTGATCACCAGCCATCAGCTTGATGAACCGAAGCCGCCCCAGCCTGCCCTGGGCGCCGACAAGAGCGCGGTGAAACTTCAGCGCGTTCGGCCAGGCATGAAAATGGCCTGGCCGGCCTTCGCCCGCCCATTGCGAGGTATGCTGCTGGACAAATTCCTCGAATTCCTTCTCAACACCTCCAGGGTCGCGGACAACTTCGGTCCGCACCGGCAAGGCATTTTCAAGCTCTCGCAAACGCTTTCTGCGGATCTTGCGTTCCTTGCCATCGAGGCTGTTCAAGTAATCTTCATATTTGGACGGGAGCGGAAACACGGTGTGCACCCCCCGCTGGACTGTTATCGGTTTCCTAACCAATTCCGGATGTGCTTTAACAACCGTCTGAAGAGATAACGCCGGTTCGTAATGCTCCGAGAATGGGCCGAAACTCAGCAAATCGCACCGCTCACGCGCGAAGAGATGAGTCACAACTGCTTCCCAGACCTGCCTCGCATAATCCTTATGCGCCGGCGGGTCGAATACCCTGGGTGGCGCGTTGGCGCCAACCAGCCGGGCCAGTTTCAAACCGAACGGCGCCAGACCTATCGTTTCAATATAGAGCGGAACGATGGCTACGATGTCATCGCCTGAGTAGAAAATGAACAACCGCAGGCCCTTGTTGGCGCCATAGAACTGCCACCACAGCCGGCACCAGTCGTAAGACATGTAGAGCGGGCCACCTAGTGCAAGCACTGCCCGGTCCCATTGCTCGCGCATGGAATCCAAACCGTCGAAGCTGGTTTCGATTTTGCACCTGAGTCGCTCAGGCACTAAGTTCGTGCCGAGCGGCGCGCGTGCGCGATGGTCTTCGACCAATCCTGGCATAGTCAGTGTTGGGTTGAAGCGCGCAAAATAGAGATCTCAGAATCGCTAAGCTTCCGCAGGCCACCCATGATAAGGATTACGCTTTTCGGTGGCTCTTGCGCCGGCGCTCTCGCCAGGTGTTCTTCATCCAACCGAACACCCCAGCCGACATAAGCAATTTTCTTCCAAGCCGGATCGCTGCCATTTCACCGGCCCGCATCGCATTGGCCAGCAAACCGGCGCGGCTCGGACCGAACAGAACCAGGTCAGCTTCCTCCCAATGCCGGTTGCACAGCTCGCGTTTATACTCAGCATCCCCGAGCCCGAAATCGAGTTCGGTCACGTCCCGCTGTTCGTACAGCTTTTCCAGTGCCTTAAGCTGAATGAAACGGCCGACCGCATAGCGCTGGAAGCCAGGATCGTAAGCCGTCCCAACGCCGAAAGCCCGGCCCTGATACTTGAGCACATGTTGATATGCGCAGGCCCTTCCATTCAGGTGGAGAAAGCAGGCCGTGAAATGGCCTCGTCTTAACCACAGACTAACACGTTTCATCATTTCTTCCCCGCGCCAGTCTCTTTCCAGCCCCTTCTGATATGTCTTGGATACAATGGCCTCGGTGGTTGAAGTGATCCGATCAAGATCTTCGATGCGCTCAAACTGACTGACTGAAATTTCGCTGAAATCTGTTTCCAGGTGTTTTCTGTGGCGGTTCAAATTCTTGCGGATTTTGCTATCCAGGCCGCGGTAGAATTCCTCATAGCTCTTGGGCAGGCGCAAGCTCCAGTGGAAATTCGGTGCATCCACAGACCCTCGACAAGGCTTCGGAAAATAGAACCTGCAGCGCTCCCATAGGGGGGACTGCAGATTCAACATGCGAAATCGGACCGCGTGCCAGAGGCCGCCAGCGAGCGACGCCTTGAGGACAACTAGAAGTCGGTCAAGATTCTCCCCGGACCAGTCCCCCATCATCCCGCCGTAAATTACTTCCAGAACCTTAATCCGGGGCTGCATGGCCGCCGCAAGGCCGGGCAAGTTGCTCAAACGGCAGCTTCGGACGCGCCCTGCCAGGAGCGCCTTCACCTGCTCCCCCTGTCGCAATGCCAGGACGCATGGACCCTTAATCTCCTTTCGACCCTCCGTGATAAGTCGAAAAAAGTCGGCGTCCGCGTTAGGATGCCATTGAAACTGTTCCCATGCCTTCCCAACCGATTCGATCTGATCAAATGTCGTCAGCAGTTGAATCTCGGATGAGATCGATTCCCGGTGCGCAATGGCCCCTAAGCTTTGAGCAACAGCTAGCATCGTTTTCTACTAATAATTTTCGAATCTAATTGCGTTGTCGGTAATGGTACAGTTTGGATTCAAGAGAGCGAAGGCTGGCGTTCTGGGTCGTCGAAGCCGAGAATCAGGACCGGAATCTCTCCTTTATTTTTAACCCGCTTTGCGGAAGATGCTTGGACTTCTAAGCCGTAACCTTTTCCAAAAACTTGCCTATGCGGTTTTCCATCGCTTGAGAATCGGCCTTCGCACGAACTTTCGCCAAGCGGAAAAGCTCTCTAAGATCATTCTTAAATCCTGCCACTTCCTTTTTGTGCTTCGTGAAGTTGAGTATCCGGAACCCTGTTGGCCGTCCAGTGAAAATACCAACCTCGAATATGATCCTGTCATCGTGTTCAATTACACAGGACGGTTCGCCAGTCTTGAAGGTGACGTAATAAATGTCATCTTCTTGATCGTACCGTTCAGCAAATTGCAATTCCGATGTGGTCTCTTTCACCATATTTTTACTTAGGCTTAAATTCTTTGCCGGCCTTCGGTGTGTGGACCGGATAAACCGTGCATATGCGCGCTGTGTTTTCATCAATAATCACAGCGAAATATACACCGAAAAACAGTCCGGTTTCAACTGTTTCACTCAGGCTCATTCTCAAGAATCGCTTATAGTAGAAGTACTGAGTTGGCTCAAAACGGTGATGCCTGACGGAATCTGGGTTGATAAGCGTCGTTGCAATCTTTTCGCCATTAAATTTGTAGTAGCTCCGTTCTGGTTCAGCGCAAATGATTTCCCACTTCCCTTTGGAAAGCGTGACATTGCCATGATATTTAGTTGGGAAGACTGCCTTCCCGTCCTTCCCAAATGTTATTTCTGGCACTTATCTTGCCCTCACTTTATCTGATTCTTGACCAACGGACTTTTAGCGGCTTCCTTGGCGATTGCAATCCTTTTCTCACTTTCCTCCGCCTCGACCTCAAAACCAAAGTTGCGCACGGCCTGAACCAACGCTGCTGGAAACTGTGAAAGATCCTGCTGACGATGGCGTCTTGCCGATTTCGGCACGCGCGGAATTCGGGCTAGCTCGTCCACCTTCGCCGGCTCGACTTTGATTTCAAGGAAATCGAGCATCTGGCGCACTCCGGATGCCGGCGCGGCGCAAAGTTGATCAAAGTTCAGCAGCATGAATCGCTTCTCGCCCAATTGCCGACCGATTTCCACTGCGCGTTGATTGGCTTTGACCCAAAACTCCAGCGAGGCGCGTGGCAATTCGTCGGGCGAATCGGCTGGCTTGACCCCGAAGAGCCAGCCCCAATTCTCAGCCTGCTGCTGATTGCCACTAAAGGCCATGTCCAGACCGTGCCGCACGGCGTGGATGTACTTGGCCGCCGGAAAATATTCAGCAATCTGTTGCCGCACGGCGTGGATGTACTTGGCCGCCGGAAAATATTCAGCAATCTGTTGGAGGTAAAGGTGACTGTTCGGCTCTTTCCATCCCCAAGCTCGGCTCTCATGCGGGGGCTTCGGGCGCGTGACCAGCAGCTTCCAGGCTTGGGCCAATGGCCAAAAGCCGTTTTGCGCTGGCGGATTGCTCAAGCTCAAAGCGTGTTCAACGGCTGCACGCGCTACAAATGCCTTGTCGCTGTACGAGCGAATCGGCTGGCCGCCCATGGCCAATTCCATGATTCTCAGCCCCTGAACCACTCGGGCCTTGTCTTGGGCTACTCGGCGGTACCACTTGGGACGTTTCAACAAAAAGGTAAACCAAAGGTTGTCTAGAGGCCCGTTAAGCTCCTGCCCCAGATAGTAACCCAGGTCTGTGAGAATCTGTGCAATGACTCGCGTTCCGCTGCCTC
>WNGL01004949.1_pt1 | contig 19349 bp, 17 predicted proteins | sample 5400591 | NCBI WGS metagenome assembly WNGL01 (sample SAMN13153377, study PRJNA577476) | soil metagenome | isolation source: 80 cm soil or saprolite under Garry oak tree replicate 1 | place: USA:California | collected 2016-06-15 | reverse complement strand
CTTCACATTCAATTTATCTATTCCCCAAAGTGTCTCTTCTTCGGCGGTCATTTTGCGGCGATGGTCTTCCGCAACGTCGGCCACCAGCATCATGTAGGGACTGTCCTGGTCCAACTCGAACCACTCGGCGACGCGCTCTCTGAGGACGCTTGGCGCGAAAGGCCGAAAGCTCTCGCGATACTTGATCTTGAGGTTCATGATCGATTGCATTGAAGGTGAGCGAGGATCGCCGATGATACTGCGCGCTCCCAGCGCGCGCGGGCCAAACTCCATCCGGCCCTGATGCAGACCGATAATCTTTCCATCAGCCAGAAGTTCCGCGACTACTTCCGGCAATCGTTCGCGCGAGTATTTCGTGTACGGTAGATTTCTCGTCTGTAAGAATTGTTCGATCTCTTCTACAGAGTATTGCGGCCCGAGATAAGCTCCCTTCATTCCATCCTCGTAAGGTCGCAAACCGTGGTTGTTTTGATCGCGTGCTGACCGCCACGTTCCTGCCTTTTCCGGACTCACACGCGGATTGCCGAGATAACGGTGCCAGATTGCCAGAGCAATGCCTAATGCGCCGCCGGCGTCACCGGCTGCGGGTTGAATCCAAATATCTTCAAACGGTCCTTCGCGTATGAGGCGGCCGTTAGCGACGCAGTTGAGCGCCACGCCGCCGGCCAGGCAGAGCCGCTTCATGTTCGTTTCCTGGTGAACATGCCGGACCATCTTGAGCATGACTTCCTCTGTGATCGCCTGTATGCTGCGCGCCAGATCCATCTCACGCTGCGTTACTTTTGATTCCGGCTTGCGTGGGCGACCTTTGAAGAGACGGTCGAACGCGCCGTTAGTCATCCGCAGGCCTTGCGAGTAGCTGAAGTACTCATGGTTCATGCGAATGCTGCCGTCTTCGCGCACCTCTGCGAGATTGTCTTTGATCAGCGAGACGTATTTCGGTTCGCCGTACGGCGCCAGACCCATCACTTTGTATTCGCCACTATTGACTTTGAATCCGGTGTAGTAAGTGAACGCGCTGTAGAGCAATCCCAAGCTGTCGGGAAAACGCAATTCCTTCAACAAAGTTATTTCGTTGCCGCGGCCTATTCCAATTGAACTCGTCGCCCATTCGCCGACACCGTCGATCGTCAGAATTGCCGCTTCTTCGAAAGGCGAAGGATAAAAGGCGCTGGCCGCGTGGCTCTCGTGATGATCTCCGAAGAGTAGTTTCCACGCGAACTTCTTTCCTTCTTTCTTTGCGCGTCTTTCGTCATCGATGCCGTTTGCTTTTGCGAGTTCGGTGCGGATGAGATCCGGCATCCAAAGCTTTTCTTTCATCCACAACGGCATCGCTTTCAGGAAAGACCTGAATCCCGAAGGCGCGTAGTCGAGATAAGTTTCCAGCAGCCGATCGAATTTCAGCAGCGGCTTATCGTAAAAGCCGACATAGTCCAGTTGATCCGCGGTGATGCCGGCCTCTTTGAGACAATAACGAGCGGCATGCAGCGGGAAATTATGATCGTGTTTGACGCGAGTGAAGCGCTCTTCCTGAGCGGCGGCGACAATCTCGCCGTCGACCACGAGACACGCGGCCGAGTCATGATAAAACGCAGAAATGCCGAGAATTGTTGACACTGATGGAGAGCGCTAGAAGATTGTGTAGATGAAAGGCGCAAGTGCCGAACTCTTTGCCAGTACCAGCAAGACACCAAAAAGCACGAGCGTGATAATGATCGGGGCCAACCAATACTTCTTGTTCTCTTTCATGAACTCCCAGAGTTCGCTTACTACTTGTGCTTTCGACATTCTTAACTCCTAAAACATTTTCTCATAATGGCGTGGATTTCTCTGCCGCTCTGAGTAAGGCTGCCAATAAGAATAGCCTGGCTCAGCGCGACGATGCAGCGGATCCCAGCCGAACAAGCGTTTGATAAAGCCGATCGGCGTAACTACGAAGAAGAAGACGAAAGCCAGAACGATTCGGGTCGTAACGAACGAGAGGGCTTCCGCCAAAGCCATCCATGCTTTGCTTGGCAGAACGAGAGCCCGCGGAAGCAGCGCGGCCAGAATGACAAGCGCGACGCCAAGAGGCAGAGCAACGTGCGCCAAGCTCGTGAACTTTCCGCGGTAGAGCCACCATGCGCTCAGCAAAATCAGGACGCCGCCCACCACGAAGCCGAATTCTCGCTCGGTTCGCAGAGACTTCCTAGTTGAATTCAAGCTTCTCCTCATACCAACTAATTGTTCGCTGCAGCCCGTCCTCCAGAGGGGTCTGCGCTCGAAAGCCGAACCTTTCAAACGCGCGCGCAGTGTCGAGCTGACGACGCGGCTGCCCGTCCGGCTTACTCCTATCCCATCTTATTTCGCCGTGAAAATTTGTCAGTCGCGCGATTGTCTCAACCAGATCCTTGATAGTAACTTCACGGCCGTTGCCAAGGTTGACTGGGTCGCTTTCGTTATAAAGAGCGGCCGCTTTCACAATTCCTTCCGCACAATCCTCGACATAGAGAAATTCGCGCGAAGCCTTGCCGGAACCCCACACTTCGATAAAGTCGGAACCATTACGGCGCGCCTCAAGACACTTACGAATCAACGCCGGAATGACGTGCGAAGTTTCCGCATCAAACCTATCACCGGGACCATAAAGGTTCGCCGGCAAAAGAAAGATTGAATTGAAGCCGTACTGTTGCCGATAAGCTTGAGACTGTACCAGCATCATCTTCTTTGCCAGTCCGTAAGGAGCATTCGTCTCTTCGGGATAACCGTTCCAAAGATCGTCTTCTTTGAAAGGCACCGGCGTGAATTTAGGGTAAGCGCAGACCGTGCCGACCGCGACGAATTTCTTCACCCCACGCAGCCGAGCGTGCTCCATAAGCTGAGTTCCCAGCATTAGGTTGTCGTAGAAAAACTGTCCCGGATTCTTCTGATTGTGACCGATGCCGCCCACAATCGCCGCCAGATGAATGATTAATTCAGGCTGCGAGTCGTCGAGCATCTGCAGAATATCGTCCTTTTCGATCAAGTTATAGTCGCGCCTGCGCGGCACGAAGACCTCGACGCCGTCATAAAGCTTTAGCCTCTCGGTGACAAAGCGGCCGAGAAAGCCCGCGCCTCCGGTCACAGTTATTAGTTTGTAAGGGAATGTTTCCATCATGCTTCACTCCCTCTCCCGTTGGGAGAGGGTCGGGCTGAGGGCTTAGCGATGCTCCAATCCTTCTTTCGTTTCCCCGCGCTCGGGGCAAACAGAACCTTTGAAAAAAACCGAGGATTTTCTCTTCGTCTCGCAACTACGCCATCACCCTAGCCCTCTCCCAAAGGGAGAGGGAAGTCAGCGGGATTCTCTGACCGCCATTCTTGATCGAGCGCTGCGCGGCTTCCAGCAAACGGACCACGCGCAGGCCTGCAGCGCCGTCTGTTAGCGGTCGGCGCGCCGTGCGAACCGAATCCAGAAACTCTGCCACGACATAATGCAGCGCTTCGGTTGCGTCGAGTTTAGGCGCCCACACGTCGCCGGTGCGATAACTTACCAGTGTTTGATAATCGGCTTCGCGGTCGCCCACGCGGTTTGTCGTGACGCCCTTGTCATAGACGCGCACCTTCTCCGTCGGTTCGATATCATCGTAAAGGATCATCTTGCGCGCGCCGGCGATTAGTGTGCGGCGGATCTTTGCCGGCGCCAGCCAGTTAAAGTGAAAGTGAGCGATGAAATCATCCGAAAAGTGCAGCATCAGATAGGCGATATTTTCAATTCCCCGCTCGATGTGGCAACTGCCAAGCGCACTGACAGCGTCCGGTTGCCGCTCGATCAAATGATCCATGATTGAAAGATCGTGCGGCGCCAGATCCCAAAGCACGTTGATATCGCGCTGAAAGAGGCCCAGGTTGATGCGCACGGAATCGAAGTAAAGCAACTCACCCAGGTCGCCGCTGCTGACGATCTCCTTCATCTTACGCACGGCGCCGGTGTAAACGAACGTGTGATCGACCATCAACGTCCGCCCATTGCGTTTCGCCAGATCGATTAACTCCTCGGCTTCGCCCGCAGTGGTGGTGAGCGGCTTTTCTACCAACACGTGTTTGCCGGCGCGCAGCGCCTCCTTCGCGATTTGAAAATGCGTGGCTACCGGAGTGACGACCGCGAGAGCTTCGAGAGCCGGATCAGCAAGAAGCCTTCGATAATCTCCCGTGCTCTGCACCGAGGGATAACGCCGCGCCATCGCCGTCAGACGCGTTTCGTCCAGGTCACAGATCCAGCGCAGTTCCGCCGCTTCGTTCTCCACGAAGTTCCGCAGCAGGTTCGGCCCCCAATAGCCGCAGCCAATAACTCCAATCGTAGTCGCGTCCATAAAACTTCCCCAAAGAATAGCGGCCAATTAAGAAAAAGTGAAAAAAGGTATTCGACGTTACCGCTGAACTCCCTCACGGCCGGGCTTCTGACTGATCGTGCTGGTTTTTCCAGTAGCCCAGGCGTTCACGCCTGGGTTGGAAAAGTGCCTTGAATTCTTGAGCCCCATTTATGGGGCTTTCGCTAATACCTAAGGCGAGAGACTGGCCAAAGCAGTTTTGTCAAAGCCTCCTGAAGGAGGCTCGCGAATTAATCGCTTTCGGTTCCCCAGGCGTGAACGCCTGGGCTAGAGAAAAGACTCTTCTAGCTGCGAAACCGACAATTGAAGAGTCCGGCTCAATCCGCAATTGCCCGCGCCGGATTACCGGCCACAGTTGTCCCTGGGGAGACATTTGCCGTCACGACCGCGCCCGCGCCGACAATCGCCCCCTCACCAATCGTCACGCCACAAAGCAGTGTCGCTCCGCTGCCAATGCTCGCGCCTCTCTTTACAACGGTTGGCACAATTTTCCAGTCGGCGGCTGTCTGAAGCGAGCCATCGACGCTGGTCGCCCGCGGATACTTGTCGTTGATGAAGGTTACGTTATGGCCGACGAAGACTTCGTCTTCGATAGTTACCCCCTCACAAATAAATGTGTGGCTCGAAATTTTGCAGTTTCGTCCCACGCGGGCGTCCTTCTGAATCTCGACGAACGATCCAATCCTTGAGCCGTCACCAATCTCGCAGCCGTAGAGATTTACGAAGTTGTAAATACTAACGTCGCGGCCGAGCTTAACGTCCGCTGCGATTACGCAGAATTGTCCTGGCATGGATAGGAAGTGATCGGAGAAAAGCCCTCTCCGTTGTTTTAGCACTGGGAGAGGGAACTCCGGCATCGATCAGCCCGATGCGGCTTGAGTTTTCTTACTGTCGTCGTCACTGTAATCGCTGTAGTAATAGCCGTACTTGTAGTAGTACCGGCCGTAGTATCCACCGTAATAATATCCGTGCGTGTCGAGCTTCACGTTGTTCAGAACGATGCCGAAGATGTGGGCCCCCACATCAAGCAACTGCTGCTTGGCGCGGCGCACAACCGCACGCGAGCTGCGGCCACTGTGAATCACTAAAATAACTCCATCGACAAAGGTCGAAAGGATGGACGCATCGGTGAAGGAAACGGCCGGCGGCGAGTCCACGATGATGTGCGCAAATCTCTCTCCCAGCGTAGTCAATAGCTGGCGCATCTGTTCCGAGCCCAGCAATTCGGCGGGGTTCGGTGGTATCGGTCCTGAAGGAAGCAACTTTAAGTTAGGCTGCTTCTCGAAAGGCTGAATCACTTCATCGAGCGGCAATTCGCCGGAAAGATGGTTGGTCAAGCCGCGCACATTCGAGATATTAAAATTCGAGTGGAGTCGCGGGCGACGCAAGTCGCAATCTATGATCAGCACTTCAGCGCCGGTTTGGGCCAACATGAAGGCCGTGTTAATTGCCGTAGTCGTCTTGCCCTCAGACGGCTGGCTGGAAGTTACCAGAATGGTTTTGGGGGCCTGGCCCGCTGAAGAGAGCAGCAGCGAGGTACGCAAATGGCGATACGACTCGGCCACATGAGATCGTACATCCTCCACCATTGCCAGGGCCGTGCTCGCGCCAGCGGCCGGAGCTTCTCCGTCGCGCAAGCGCTTGTCTGACCGCGCTGCTGGAATCAAAGCGAGCGTTGGCAAGTGAATGTAGCGATCGACATCGTCGAGCGACTTGACCGTGTCATCAAGGAAATCGAGCAGGAACGCCAGGCCGATGCCCGCGAGCAATGCAAGAACTAAGGCGACGAGAATGTTGCGTGTCCGCTGAGGCCCCGTCGGTTCATGCGGAAGCCGGCTGTAGCTTACCACCGAAACATTGGTCCCTTTGTCCGACCCGGTTGCTTTCAGCTCGCGTTCCTTTTGGTTCAACGTGTTTAGGTACTGCTCGTCGCTGGTAAGTTTCTGCGTCATGGCCGCCAATTCCAGCTCGTGGTCAAGCTGCGCTGCGGTTACGCCGTGTGCTTGAGAGTACGCTTGCGCAAGACTTTTTTCGGTGGCCTCCGCGGCCTTATAACGGGATTCCATCGATACCAGGATTTGACGCTTGGCCGCCTCTAGTGCCTGCTCAAGCGGTTTGATTTGAGCGTCTAGCTTTTTCACGTCGGGCCACTCCGTGGTGTAAGTCTGAAGCAGGGCGGCCCGTTGCGCCTCTAGCTCGGTGAGCTTGTCGCGGAGCTTCAAGACTGACTCGTTCTTCTGTACTTCCGGATTCGACGAGAGATCGGTGCTGGCCTTCGCTGCCTCATACTCCGACTTCAGCTTCCGATACTCGTTTTCAGCATCGAGTAATTGTTTGTTATAGGTCTGCTCACGTTGAATGGGAACATTGTTTTCAGTGGGCGTCAGGGGGAGTCCGTATTGCTTGGCGTAGGCTATGCGATCGTCGCGCTCTTTTTTGACTAGCGTGTCGTAGGTCGCAATCTGACTTTCCAATTGCTCCTTTGACTTCTTGGTACCCGACTCCAAACGCTCCAAATTGTTGTTAGCGAAAACATCCACCAGAGTATTGGCCACCTTTTGTGCGAGCGCCGGATCGCTGTGATGATACTTAATCGTCACTAAATTGGTCTTTTCTATGATGTCAACCTCTTCGTATGCGGTAATTGCATCCTCGTAGGGCTCAAGTCGGACGACCTCCTCGGGAGTAAGATTATTTACCTTGTCGCTCAATTCCTCTTCGCTGATAGGTTGTTCTCCGGAACTGGCAGCCGGAGCGGGAGACGGCGCAATCTTGGTTCGGGAAAACAAATATTTTAGGGAATTGAAAAGGCCACTATTTGCCCGGCCGCCGAGAAAGTTTGGATTGTGCGGCAAATCGAGCGTCAAAATAACCTGGCGCGCCAGCGAAGGATTCTGCAGCATTTTTATTTGTGTGCCCCAGAAGTTCGGATCTCTCTGGGTTATTATAATCTGGCTGGACGACAGGATGTTTGGCGGTTTTTCCTCAATCTTAAGTTGGGCCACGCCATCGTAGATCGAAGGCTGGCGGTACTGCTGGATTGCGGCCATCGAGGTGATGACCAACACTACGCCCAGAATCAGCCATTTGCGCTTTAGAATTACGAACAGGTAATCGCGCAGACTTGTCTCAATTGCGGCTGCGCCATAACGGTCGTAAGGCTTTGCGGTGGCAAAGTCAGCCAGGGAGCGATCCAACTCTCGTCCGGCGCGCGCCGCCGGAATCAAACGTTCATCTTGAGTCATAGTTTTCGAGCCTTGTTTATCTCTGAGGCACCGCGCAAGCTGACCATGATACCAGACACACGCTGCGAGGCAAGTCAAAATCTAGGGTGGCGAGAATTTGTATTTAACTCCCTCTCCCGTTGGGTGAGGGTCGGGATAAGGGCTTAGCGACCGAACGCAACCCACCCTTAGTCTCCTTCTTACCGCAGCCAACGGGAGAAACAAATGAGAAAGTTTTTTCGCCCCTGTACTCAGCCAGGCCCTCACCCCAGCCCTCTCCCAACGGGAGAGGGCGTTAAAACAAGGCGACCAGTGCTTTCCTCTTGGGTCTGCGTGCTCACGAAATCGCAGAGCGCGTCCTTCCAGAAAGCCAAAGGTTCAAGCCCTAATGCCTCAGAGAGCAGACAGCGCAGGCGTGAGTTTCGCGGACGAGGCGCCGGCCGGTTGAGTGTTTCGAGGCTTACACTTTCCAAAAGCTGATCATCTAATCCGGCAATCTCGATCGCGGCGCGGGCGAAATCTTCGAAGCTGGCGCCGTCGCCTGCATTCACAACGTGATAAATCCCGGGCAGATCTAACTGACCCAGTCGATAGAGTTGTCGCGCGAGATCGCGTGCATAGGTTGGCGTGCCAAACGAATCGCTGATTACTCGCAGGCGTTCACCTCTACGCGCGCGGGCCAGGATCGTGCTCAGAAAGTTCGTTCCTGCGGGGCCGAATATGTATCCACTGCGCACCACACTGGTTCGGGCCCACGCAGTTCGTGCGCGACGCTCACCTTCAAGCTTCGAACGCGCATAGACCCCTTGCGGATTCGGCTGATCGCGCTGGGTGTAGAAACCGTCCTTCTCGCCATCGAATACGTAGTCAGTCGAGATTGTGATGAACTGCGCGTTAATGCTTCTACAAGCGGATGCCAGCAACTCGGGACCGCGGGCATTCGCCTCTTGCGCGTGTTGAGGATCCAGCTCACAACCATCGACATCGGTCCAGGCAGCGCAATTGATGACGAGCTGTGGCCGTTCGCGCTCAATAACTGCGTTAACCTTTTGCTCGTCGGCAACGTCCAAATCCGTATGATTCAGCCCCACGACCTCGTCGCCGGCGTCCGCGCAAACCTTGACCATTGCCCGACCCACCAATCCGCTCGCGCCGGCAACTAAAATCTTCATGGCGCGCCCACCTCTGCTCCATATTGCCGTGCATAGTATTCGCGGTAAGCGCCGCTACGCACGCGCTCGAGCCAATCGGTATTGCTTCGATACCACTCGATCATTTTGCGTAGACCGCTTTCCCATGTTTCGCGCGGACGCCATCCAAGCTCCGTCTCAACCAGCGTCGGATCGATTGCATAACGGCGATCATGACCGGGACGATCTTTCACGAACTTAATTAAAGAGTGTGACTTGCCAAGTTGATCGAGAATAGATTTCGCAATCTCGAGGTTGCGGCGTTCATTTCGCGCGCCGATGTTATAAGTAGCGCCGGATCGTCCTTTTTCGAGCGCCAGCAGGATCGCCCTACAGTGATCGTCGACATAAATCCAATCGCGGACGTTAAGTCCATCGCCGTAAACCGGAATTGGTTCGCCGTTCAAGGCATTGGCGAGCAGCAGCGGAAGAAACTTTTCGGGAAATTGTCGTGGGCCGTAGTTGTTTCCACAACGCGTAATCACGGTATCAAGCCCAAATGTGTGATGGGCAGCACGCACCAGATGTTCGGCCGCGGCTTTTGATGCGGCGTAAGGGCTGTTGGGACAAAATGGCGAGTCTTCAGTGAAGAAAGCGCGCTCGTCATCGGGCAGACTTCCCATCACCTCGTCGGTAGAAACTTGCAAAAAGCGTTTCACGCCCCGCGCGCGCGCCGCATCGAGCAGGATCTGCGTTCCCAGAATATTGGTACGGAGAAATTCATCCGCCGACGCGATACTTCTATCAACGTGCGATTCGGCGGCGAAATTGATTATCGCGTCGGTGTTTGCCGCGAGCGCGGCGAAAACTGCCTCGCGATCGCAGATATCGCCTTTGATGAAATAATGCCGGTTGCCATCGAGACCTTCCAGGTTGTCGGGATTTCCCGCATAGGTAAGCGCGTCAAAGTTAGTAACCTCGCACAAAGGAGACTCGTCAAGCAAAAGCCGAACGAACGCCGAGCCAATAAAACCCGCACCGCCTGTAACCAAGAATTTTCGCATGTTGGAAGACTTTTCTCCCGGAGATTAGATCAATACCTAACGAGAAGAATGTAAATTAGCAGAATCGAACCCTAATTAACCAGCAGATTGCTGTCGACGTCACGAAAGACACTATAGGGAGCGGTGACGACTATAAACATTTCGCCGCTCCGCGGCTTTTCCCGACAGCCCTCTCCCAGCGGGAGAGGGAGTTACCTGCAACTTCTTGGCACACTAGCCTCACGCTATACTCGCTCTCATGACGGGCGCGTCAGTAAAGCCGATGGCGAAGACTCTCGCCGTCATCAACTGTTCCCAGCTAGTGACGCTCGCCGGGGCGAGGCGTCCGCGCACGGGCGGCGACCTGCGGCAACTCTCAATCATCGAGGACGGCGCGCTGCTCATCCGCGGCGATCGAATAGAGACCGTCGGCAGACGCCGCGAAATCGAAAACCTGATCCCCGAAGATTGCGAAGTGATCGACGCCGGACGGCGCGTCGTCATGCCGGGTTTCGTGGACGCGCATACGCATCCGGTTTTCGCCGGCATTCGCGCCAACGAATTCGAACAACGGACCACGGGCGCGACTTATCGGGAGATTGCCGCGCGGGGCGGCGGCATTCGAGCGACCGTTCGAGCGACGCGTAATGCATCGCTGAGCGATCTGGTAAAGATCGGAAAGCGTTATGCTGAATGGTTTCTCCGCGGTGGCACGACGACGATCGAAGCGAAGTCCGGATACGGCCTGACAATCGAAGACGAACTTAAGATTCTCCGTGCGATCAAGCAACTGAACGATGAAACGCGGCTCCGTTATGTTCCGACCTTTCTCGGCGCCCACGACATTCCTTCTGAATACAAATCACGACGGGCGACTTACGTTAATTTGATCATCAACGAGATGCTACCTCGCGTCGCGGAAGAACGACTCGCGGAGTACTGCGACGTATTTTGTGAACAGGACGTCTTCACGACTGATGAAGCCTGGCAAATCCTTTCGGCCGCGCGATGTCAGGGACTCGGCTTGCGCGTGCATGCCGATCAGCTAACGCTTTCCGGCGGCGCGAGATTGGCGGCGAAATTGAATACTGCGACCGCCGACCATCTTGAACATACAGATCCTACGGGAATCGCAGCCTTAAAAGTCGCGGGCGTGCAGCCGGTCTTGTTACCGGGCTCGGTATACGCGCTGGGTTCGAGCCATTATCCGGCCGCGCGTGAAATGATCGACGCGGGGCTGGCCGTGGTCCTTGCCACCGATTTCAATCCGGGCTCTTCGCCGACGCCTTCGATGCCGATGATTCTTTCGCTGGCCTGCACGCAGATGAAGCTGACGCCCGCCGAAGCAATCACCGCCGCGACCGTCAACGCCGCTTATTCACTTGGACGCGGCGCTGAAATTGGTTCGCTCGAAAAAGGCAAGCGCGCCGATTTCGTTATTCATGATGCGTCGGACTATCGCGAGTTGGCGTACTTTTTTGGAATTGAGCACCCATGGCGAGTTTTCTCATCGGGTAGATCGGCATTTTCGCGAAGCGTGTCGGAAGCCCGACCGTAAGGGAGGGCACTTGTGGATTGAGTAGCCCTCGCTAACGGTCGGGCTTCTGACACTAAAAATCTGGTTGACGAGTTCGCGCTTCTCTTTTATTATCACCTCAACACTGGAAAGGAGGTGATCGGAAAATATATGAGTTCAAATCACAGTGAGGTGGCTGAGACCTAGCCTCAGGAATTAAATCTGCGATTGTTTCGGATTTTTCCTGGGAAAGTCACTGTGACGCCTTCTTTCCGGAAGCGGTCACAGCCACGGGTCAATCCAAACAGTTCACCGGAAAGCCGCTTGCGGGAAATCCGTGAGCGGCTTTTCTTTCGTTTGCCGAGCCCTGGTAGCATCGATAATATTTATTCACGCGGCGTGCGGTGCTAACGAAATGGAAGCAGGAAACGAATTCTCGCTGACTGAAATTGTTTGTGCTCGCTCCATTGATGACACTGAGAACGCCCGCTCGTTGTTCAAGGAATATGCAGCTTGGCTGGAGATCGATCTGTGCTTTCAGAACTTTGAAAGGGAACTGAGCGAACTCCCAGGCGATTATGCACCGCCCGATGGCCGGTTGCTGCTGGCCTTCGTTGACAAAGCCCTGGCGGGCTGCATCGCACTCAGAAAGATCGGCGAAGGCGTCTGCGAAATGAAGCGGCTGTTCGTGCGGCCCGAGTTTCGCGGCAAGAGTCTTGGGCGTGGTTTGGCCGAGGCGATAATTAGAAGTGCGAAACAAATCGGTTATAAGCGCATGCGGCTCGATACGCTGCCCCCGAAAATGAATGATGCGATCGGGCTCTATCAATCGCTGGGATTCAAAGAGATAGAGCCGTACTATGAAAATCCCGTTTCCGGGGCGATTTTTATGGAGTTGGATTTGGTGTCAGAAGCCCGCGCGTAAGCAAGGGCAATTCTAGCGGAAATCGTTTATTGTTGCGGGTGAGCGAGGGTTACTCTTGACATTCCGCGCCCATCACCTGAAGGGCTCCTCTCCTTGCCCGTTGATTACGTAATCGATAGCCCTTTCCACTTCTTCCTCAGTCCAGAGGTAGGGCGTGCTGCCATGCCTGGCCCAAGGTTTTATATCTCGGCTGAACAAACCGGATTCACGGAGACGTCTCGTTGCATATGCTTTAAAGCTATCCATAACATGCTCGGGTTTGCACGGTGCGGTGACGACTGAGTGCACATGATTCGTTCGTACATTGACGGCACGAAGTACGTAGGACCGATGTTCACAAACTTCTCGGATTGCCTCTTCAACCGCGATTCGTTGAGCGTTCTTCAGTTTGACGGGAGTGTGTTTGAGTTCACTCCTTTCATCTTCGAGCAGCTTCTCATTTGCTGACATGGCGGGTGTCCCGTAACGATGATAGTGCTTACGATCGATTGAACCACGCTGGTCGCCATGCAGCCAGCTTCCATAACATCGGAAAGTGATTAAATATGCGAGAGGCTCAGTTCTCTTTTGAAAATCAACGTAGTCGGTTTTCTTCATCGTGAGTGGATTTGGGACTAGCCCTCCCTGACGGTCGGGCTTCTGACACGTTACCTTTTGATCAGCTTCCATCCCGACGGTAGGACGGCGGCGGCCAGCGCGATCTTGATGATGTCGCCGGGAATGAACTTTATTATCGTATCGAAAAGCACGAGCGTTGGAGATGTTCGCATAACGATCGAGAACCAGGCCCAACCGCTAAGCATGATGACAACGGAGCCTATCGCCATCGCGGCGGCGGCAGTAAAGAAGCGACGATCCCATCCATGCTCAGCAAACGCGCCGGTAATAAACGCGGCCGCAGGAAACGCAATTAGGTAGCCACCTCTTGGTCCCAATAGCGTCGCGAGTCCGAAATGGCCGAGGGCAAAAAACGGCAGACCGCTCGCGCCTTCGATCAAATAAGCGATCATCGCCATGGCGCCGAGACGCGATCCCAGCAGCACGCCGGTGAGCAGAACTGCGAAAGTTTGTCCGGTAATCGGAACTGGCCCGATCGGAATCACCACTTGCGCGGAGAGAGCAGTCAATAGACTAAACCCGATTACCAGCCCAACCTGACGCACCAAATCAAGCGGGGCAAACGCCACGCCCAGTAACGTCTCGCTTTTTGGAAATGTCGTGTTCATTCTCTTTTTGACCTCTTACGGTGTACGACAAACTTCAGTTTGTCGATTCATTCTCATCGAGATCTCCCGGCAGCTCTCGTCGCGACAAACTGAAGTTTGTCGTACATCCTCATGGTCGCACGCACAACACTGGACAAGGCGCATTGCGAATAATGAACTCGGCGGTGTCCGTCAGGTTTGGATCACCGCTGGAGCCGAGCGAGGTGGTGATGGCGACGAGATCAGCCTTGTGCCGGCCGGCGTATTCGACGACTTCTTCTCCGACCCCACCGTGCAGTCTGCGAAACTCTCCGAGCGAATCGGTGGCGTTTACTTCGGCGAAAAATTTATCCAAAGTTGCGCGGCCACCATCGGCGGGCTCTTCGTCGCCCTCGTTGAAGACGCAAAGGGCTTCCAACTTCGCTTTTGTCTTGCGGGCGATAGAAACGGCTACGGGGAGAATTTGTTTCGAATCTCCCGCCAAATCAGTGACGAATAGAATGGTCTTGAACCGATCGATAGGTCGGGTCGTGCGGCGTGGACCATAGAGCCGCGCGATGATGGTCGGAATCCTGGAATCGCGCGCAACTTGCTCGGCGACGCTGCGACCAAGGAAGAACTGCGCCACGTCCGAACGTCCGTGCGAGGCCATGACGATCAAGTCACAGCCGCGTTCCTGGGCTTGACCCATAATTATCTGGGCCGGGTCTTCTTCGTTCTTAGGAATGATAGTCTCGATCACGCGCACCGAAGAGGCGCCGGTCGGCGCGGCCGGGAATTCATAACGCGATGTTTCGGTGATATGAGGATCGCCGCCGTGCGCGATATGGACCGACTGCACCGTTGCCTCGAACTGCGCCGCCAGCGCCACCGCCAGCGGAAACGCGCTGTTGGCCACGGCGGAGAAATCAGTTGGGAACAGTATCGAGCGAATCATGATCAATACAGGTTGGTACGCACGCCTCCGGCGTGCAGCACGCCAGAGGCGTGCGTACCTATTCCATCCCAATGCGCATATTATGAAACGATCGCCAAACGAAGACGACCGAGATCAAAAAGAAGACCGCCGCCAAGACGAGCGTTAGCGTCGTGCCTCGTTGCTTCGTCAAGCTAACGGCCAACTCAACGGCCAGCAAGCCGAACAGCGTCGTAAACTTGATCACCGGATTCATTGCCACCGACGAAGTGTCCTTGAAAGGATCGCCCACCGTATCGCCGACGACCGTGGCATCGTGCAGGGGCGTGCCCTTCTGTTTCATCTCAACTTCGACGACCTTCTTCGCATTGTCCCACGCGCCGCCGGCATTGGCCATGAAAATCGCCTGGTACAATCCGAATATGGCAATCGAGATCAAATAGCCGATAAAGAAGAACGGCTCGACAAACGCAAAAGCCAGCGTAGCAAAGAACACTGTCAGAAAGATATTGAACATCCCCTTTTGCGCGTACTTCGTGCAGATTTCCACGACCTTTTTGCTATCCGCCACGGAAGCTTTCTCGACGCCTTCAAGTTTGATGTTGGCTTTAATGAATTCAACCGCACGATACGCGCCCGTCGTGACCGCCTGCGTCGAAGCGCCAGTGAACCAGTAGATGATCGCGCCGCCCGTAATCAAACCCAGGAGAAACAGGGGGTTGAGCAACGACAGGCTTTCGAAGAAGGTCGCCAAGCCCTGTGCCTCTGTCTTACCGGCTTGGATCGCTGAGGTCACTGTTTCAGTACGAAGTAGTTGAATAATGGAGAAGATCATCGTCGTTGCGCCTACCACGGCAGTTCCGATGAGCACAGGTTTCGCCGTCGCTTTGAAAGTATTGCCTGCGCCGTCGTTCTCTTCCAGCAAATGTTTGGCGCGCTCGAACACGACCGTCATGTTGTGTTCCTTCTTGAGCTCTTCAACGATGTTCGGGAGGTGCTCGATCAATGAAAGCTCGTAAACCGACTGCGCGTTGTCAGTGACAGGACCATATGAATCCACGGCGATCGTAACCGGCCCCATGCCGAGAAAACCGAAGGCCACCAGACCGAAAGCAAACACCGCCGGAAAGGCCATCAGGATCGCGAGTCCGGTCGTGCTGACGATGAAAGCGATCGCCATCAGACCCACCATGCTGATGCCCAGCCAATACGCCGAATAGTTGCCGGCCACAAACCCCGCCAGAATATTCAGTGACGCGCCGCCTTCGTTTGACGATTTCACGATTTCCTGAACGTGGCGCGATTCCGTCGAGGTAAAGATCGAAGTAAGCCATACCAAAGTAGTCAACGGCGCTTCAAAATTCATTTCGCCGGCCGCGCTATAACGCGCTTTGGCAATCGCGGCGTTGACGAAATACGACACCGCGCTGGAGACCAACATCATGACACGCATCACAAAGATCCAAACCAGCAACTGGATTTGAATCGTAGGATTGGGAACGGCCAGCAGAATAAAGGTAATCAAAGCGACGCCGGTTACTCCGTAGGTTTCGAAGCCGTCGGCGCTCGGCCCGACTGAGTCGCCGGCATTGTCGCCGGTGCAATCGGCAATCACGCCCGGATTGCGCGCGTCGTCTTCCTTGATCTTGAAAACGATCTTCATCAGGTCGGAACCGATGTCGGCGATCTTGGTGAAAATGCCGCCCGCGATACGCAATGCCGCGGCGCCCAGACTCTCGCCGATCGCAAAACCGATAAAGCATGGCCCCGCGTATTCTCCCGGCACGAAAAGCAAAATGGAGAGCATGATGAGCAGTTCGACGCTGATCAAAAGCATGCCGATGCTCATGCCGGCTTTCAACGGAATCGCATAAATCGGATAAGGCTTGCCTTCCAAACTCGCGAACGCAGTCCGCGAATTTGCAAACGTATTTACGCGAATGCCGAACCACGCCACGCCGTAGCTGCCGCCGATTCCGATCAGACTGAAGAACAGAATCATCGGCACCGTAAGGGCCACCGAATGACCGGGGACGGGTCGCAAAATTCCAAAGTAGGCAACGACGATTACCGCGATAAATACCCAGAGAAGCAGAATGAATTTGCCTTGCGTGATGAGGTAAGTCTTGCAGGTTTCATAGATCAGTTCTGAGATTTCGCGCATCGCACGATGCACGGGCAGGTTCTTCAACTGAATGTAAATTGCCAACCCGAAGAGTAAGCCAAAGAAACAAAACAGCAGTCCGACGAGCAGCAAGCGATGACCATCGATGCCGAGAAAATTCACTCCGGATAGATCGGGCAGTTTCAAGGCGGCCTCACCGCCTTCGCTGCGTTGGGCCATGACGGCGGGCGTTCCGACAACAAATCCGATAACTGCAAATAAGATAGTAAACAATCGGCGACGCACGCGAATGACAAAGTTCGACGTTGAATTCACCAGTAAAGAATCCTTTCCCTAAGGTGTATGCTAATGGCGAGATAATGCCGCGCTGAAAAAGCTAATTATTATTGCCGATTTGTGAAGAAACGTCCAACCGCGAGCTTGACAATGCAAACCGCAAAGCGGTTAACGTCTTCCAGCGCAGGGTTACCGCTTCGGCTACCCTGGGCCGGGAATGGTTTGCAGCCCAACCGCAACGCGGTTGCGCTCTTTTTGACAGGACGAAGAAATGACGCAACCGCCTTGCGGTTGGATAATCATTTTCGTTTCTGATCCCAGGATAGCCGCGGCGGCAACCTTTGGGCTGGAGGACGGAACCGCTTTGCGGTTAAGATTGATTTGCCCATGACCGATGACTACGGCAAGAAAGCGACACTCTCATACAACAAGTATTTGCGGGTGCCTGAGTTGATCGATTTGCAGAGTTGTCTATCGTCGCCGGCACAACACGATGAATTGCTTTTCATCACTGTGCACCAGGCTTACGAACTCTGGTTCAAGCAAATCCTGCATGAGATTGATGCCGCGATTGCTTTGATGAAAGCAGATCGGGCGATCGAAGCTGCAAATGCGTTGCGGCGCATCGTCGAGATCGAAAAGCTTCTGATTGCGCAGATTCATATTCTGGAAACCATGAGGCCGATCACCTTTCTGGGATTTAGAGACGAGCTGAATCCGGCCAGCGGTTTTCAATCGATGCAGTTTCGCGAGATTGAATTCGCTTCCGGTTTGAAAAACGAAGCGATCCTGCATGAGTTCGCTGAGGATGATTTTGCGCGACAACGTCTGGACGCACGCCTGAACGCGCCTTCGCTGACTGAGGCTTTTTTTGCGCTGCTGCGGCAGCGGGGTTTCGATACTCCCGAGATCGATGCTCCTCGTGACGATAAAGAACGCCGCGGAAATCAGGGCAAGCGACAACGAGCGGTGGTTGAGATTCTCACGCATCCCGAAAAGCTGAATGAAGAATACCAACTTGCCGAAGCGTTGCTTGAACACGACGAACACTTTTCGCTCTGGCGCTCGCATCACATCAAGATGGTCGAGCGCATGGTAGGAACGAAACGAGGCACCGGAGGCTCCGAAGGCGTCGGCTATCTCCGCACGACGCTCGATAAGAAGTTCTTTCCCGAGCTTTGGGAAGCGCGGACTTATTTGAGCAGCAAACATGACGATAAGGGATGTCCGTTTGCGAAAAGCTGACTCTGTCCTGCGCCGAGGACATCTGCCGTGTTAGAATCAGTCTAATTGGAGCAGCTAAATGTCTCGAAATGTTCAATACATTACTGATGCAAATGGCGAGAGAACTGCCATAATTCTCCCACTCGATGAATACCAAGAGTTACTTGAGGACATGCATGTCATTCGAGTAGCAGAAGAAACGAAAGACGATCCTGTTCGCCCGTTGAGTGAAGTCGTCGAAGAATTGCGAAACGCTGGCGAGATTGATGTATAAGGTCGTAATCACCTCCCACGCTGAACGGGAATTGAAACGCCTCGATCGTTCGACGAAGAATCGAATCTTACCTGTGGCTCTCGCGTTGTCGGACAATCCACGTCCCCATGGCTGCCTGAAAGTTAAAGGTGAAGAAAGACGATGGCGCATTCGCGTCGGCGACTGGCGGATCGGCTACGAAATCGATGATAAAGCTCGCGTAGTGAGAATCGTCACGATCGGTCATCGACGTGAGTTCTATGACTGAGGACCCACATGATTCATTTTACGCAACCGGAAGAAGAGCGTTTGTTCAATGAGCGGCATTCTCAGCTTCTAGAGCTGTTACCCACCCTTAATGATACGCTCGACAATGTATTCAAGCACACAGTGATGGCCGACCGTGCAGGCCTCACGGTCTTCATGCTCGGCAGGCGTTGCGCTAATGATTTCTCAGAAATTCTATTGTTAGCCTCGAACGGTTACGGCTTTGCCGCTCTTCAGATATTGCGGAGTATGTTTGAGAAACTCGTTGACGCGCGATATCTGAATAAGCACCAAAAGGATGTTGATGAGTTCTGGGACTATCACCTCGTTTTGCTGGTGAAACTCGGCTATCAAGACATCGCTCACAAATTCGACGCCGACTGGGAAAGGAAAGTAGCAAAGTTCAAGACAGCTGGAAAGAAAAGAGATCGTACTCTACCGCGGTGGAATAAACTAACCCTAGTTGATGAAGCCAAAAAGGTTGGGCTAGAAGATCATCTTCATGGTGCATACTATGTACCGAACGCATTTATCCACAACTCCTCTGCCGAGCTTCTGTTCGCTCTTGAAGCTGATACGAATGGTCGATTCACGCCGCTAGATTTCAATAATCCCAAAGAAAGGAGAATGGCGGACGTGGCCGTACATCAAGGCCTTTTCTTCCTGATACTAATGCTACAACTCGAAGTGGAGCATTACGGATGGGAAGACTCCGCCCTCGAAGTCCAGCAATTCTTAGATCGCTTTGGCTCATATCTGCAATCTCTTAACGAAAGTGAAGCCTGAAATGATCGACTTTCCCGAACGCTTCAACATGGCCGACTACTTCCTCTATCACAACCTGGAGGAAGGGCGAGAGAATAAAGTCTGTCTCTATTTCAAAGATCAAACTTACACCT
>WNGL01007965.1_pt1 | contig 19357 bp, 15 predicted proteins | sample 5400591 | NCBI WGS metagenome assembly WNGL01 (sample SAMN13153377, study PRJNA577476) | soil metagenome | isolation source: 80 cm soil or saprolite under Garry oak tree replicate 1 | place: USA:California | collected 2016-06-15 | reverse complement strand
ACGAGAAGCTTTTGGGAGCTCTGGTGCGGAATGTCTGTTTTCACAATGCGGGGAAATACTTAGACCTTGAGCAAGTGGGCGAAGCACCTGAGAAGCATGGCCTATCTGCACAATCCCAAACGATCTGAATTTTCTCACCGGCTGAGAACCGTGCCGTCCACTCTGCGGCCGCTTCAACGGAAACCAAATCAGCCCACTCTGAATCATTCAAAACAAATGAAGCGTGTGGTGAGTACGAACAGTCAGGGAAAATTAGGAGCGATGTCATGACTTTTTCCGCCCTTTGAAATAGACGAGTTCAAGAATGGTATGGCCGAATTGACGAACTGGGAATGGCTCGAAGACCACTGTCTGAAGTTTATCTTCAAAAATGTCGCGCCAGCAGCCGAGAGATCTGGGGAATTTCCCACGGTCATGAAGAGCCAGCCAACGAGGAACACCTGAATCCTCGGGAAGGACCAACTCAACGGAATGCAGATGTCCATCCGGAGTCAGCAATTCGCTGAGTCGAGAGAGAACATCAAGTGTTGAAGGTGTGTCGATGTGGTGTAGGAAGCTATTCACAAGAATAAAGTCATAGGCTGCTGGCGGAATTGCTCGAGAGGTCGTGACGTCGGCCACCAAGAACTCTTTGTGAAAACGACTTCGAGCCATCTGTATATATCTCTCGTTGATATCAATTCCAAGGTACCGAGCATTGGCAAAGCGAGGAGCGTTGGTTCCGGGCCCACAACCGACGTCCAAGACAGATCGAACGTGCTCAATATCGGCATGTTTCAGAAGCTGTTCGACCTTTTGACGAGTGAACGGGAATTGATAAAGATTGAAGATGAATGGCTGTCTGAGAAGATAGTCCTTGATTTTCATGGTCGCCAATAGACGGTGAATGTGCCGATTTTCCGCGAATTCGGAAAGCGCGGGAGGACAAGGGACCGCAGGATTTGCAATTGGTAAGAGGCGGAAATAGTTCTGTCGTGTAGGACAGCGACCTTCAGGAAATTTGGACGATTAATTAGCGATCTCATTTCGCGCTCATAGTCGAGCGGATCCTGAAGAGAATCAAAAAGAATTGGAGTCTGGTTCTTGATGCCTGCAAGAAAGTAGACTTCGGGACAATCTGGCCCGGCAAATGTCGGATTTTGACCGGCAAGATTTCTAACAAATGGTATGAGCTCTTCAAATTCGATCGCTTCAACTTTTGGAACCCTAAGTGGGCCGACGCGCGGCAACCTCAGAGGTGTACTGGCATAGTCAATATGATAACGGCCTCCAATGTAGTGAGCACGGATCACTAACATCGGGAAAAGCACGTAGAATACCGCTGCTGCGCACAGAATCATGCGAGGCGGGCGGGGCAATCGCGAGAGCAGGCATGCGGCGAGGAGTGCTGCCAATGGGGCGCCATAGCAAAAGTAAATTACCTGCGCATATGGAAACTGGATCAAGCTAAAAAGGGCAGTGATTGTAAACAGCAGAAAAAGAACCTGATCGTTTTCCGATCCCGTTTCCGGCAATTGATCTTTCTTAGAAAGAACAAACAGAGTGGTCACGGCGAGGACTGGGATAATTCCCCATGCCGATTGAAGGGCAACGATGTAACTGACGTCCTGGCTGCGTGAGGTTAGAAGCAGGAGCGCAGCGAGCGCGACAAGAAAAATGGAAAGAACGCGGCGAGGCTGGCCGCGGAGCTTTGCTGTCTCCAGGATCAGCAGCGTTGCTATAACAGCCGGATATTCAAAGACCAGGCCGGGCGGCTCGCGTTGAAAGTAAAACACTCTAAGAAGCGGCGCGACAAAGAGACCATTCATCAACGAGCCTAAACCACTGTGGTAGCGATAGAAAAAGAAGAAAAGGACTATCGGGACGGCCGACGCTATTAAGAACGGTGCAGCCATCTGGAAGAGTGCTCGAAACCGGGACCAGTTTGAGACGAGAGGCGGGATGTGTTCCCGAAAGATCAGCAGAAGAGCGATGGCGAGACCGGGAAAGACAAAATGCAGATATTCGGGGGTTCCGCCGATGACAAATACAAGTTTTGTCAGTGTAGCGATGAAAATGGAAAGGCACAGCGTAAGAAACGCTAGGTAAAGTGCCGTTCTGCGAGGAGGCGCAGATTCATTTCTTGACAGCGATTGCTCCCGATAGACGAAGAACAGAAGGGCTGCGGCGAGGTAGTACAACGCGACACTCTTAAACAGAAAAGAAAGTCCTCCGCATAATCCTGCAATAACCAGCCAAGGAACGGCAGGCCTACGAACGTACTTGGCAAGTGCCAAGGTTCCGAAGGTAGCAAAGAAAAGATTGAACCAAGACGGCATGGCGGCTGGATAGTTGGGGACGCTCCAGGCGACCGCGACTAAAGTGACTGCAGCAGCAGGCCAGGGATTCAGGAATTGCCGAGCAAGCACATAGATGGCAGGAACCCAAGCGAGAAAAAAAACGACGAGAAAAAGGCGCAGCCAGAAAAGGTTGATACCGAAGAATTTGAAAATAGCGGCATTGGTGTAAGCGAGGCCTCCGGTATAGGGATCATGAAAGTCCCGATGGGGCATTTCACCGTGAAGAATTCGTTCCGCGGTCTGGCCAAGGGTGCCTTCGTCGTACTGATTCCAGCCCTTGTTTAGATTTATGCCCAAATAAGCGGCGGAGAGAAGCCAGACGAGGAGGAAAATCATTATGCTCCGGCGCGTCGTGGCGGAACTTTCGGGCATCTGAGCCTTTCCCATTCTTCGGATATTGTTCTCCAAGATTACGTTAATTTGAAAGGGCCGCTCCTTAGACATTCCACTTTATGGGCCAATGATTAACATAAATACGAAAATATCGTGAGGGCCCAAAATACGTGAACGTGCGAAGGGCGAATCGTTCTGGGGGTGGATGGAAACCGCCGGTCAACCTGTAGTTGTAATCGAAGAGAACAACGAGATAGGATTCTCAAAAATTGTTAGTAGCAGTTAACACAATTTCAAGTCATCTGATGCTTTCGACCAACAGTCTTATTGAGCCAAAACGAGATGCCTCGGAGGCTAATACGAGCCGGCCGGCAAAGACTCACACCGTCTTACTTCTGATTGTTATGACACTCAGCATCGGCTACATGGCGACACATCTGAAGCGCGGTTGGGTTCCTCACGACGAAGGAACGCTCGGCGAAAGCGCCGAACGGGTTCTGAACGGTGAATTGCCTCATCGAGATTTTGACGATTACACAGGTGGACTTACTTTCCTCCACGCTCTTGCATTCCGCGAATTGGGAATCAGTTCGGCATCGATGCGATTTGTGTTGTTTGTCTTTTTTGTCCCATGGATACCCGCGATTTACTATGTGGCCTCGCGCTTTTGCTCAGCGTATTCCACCGCGGCAGTCACGTTATTGGCAATGGCTTGGAGCGTGCCGAATTATCCAGGGCCGATGCCTTCCTGGTACAACCTGTTCTTCGCCACTTTTGGTGTTGCGGCAATACTTCGTTATTTGGAGGCGGGCAGTCGTCGTTGGCTTTTTCTCGCCGGACTTTGCGGCGGGCTATCCCTCCTCGCAAAGATAACGGCCGCCTATTTTGTTGCCGGTGTACTGCTCTTCTTCATCTTTCGCGAACAGACGATCACAAGCGAGCAAAGTAGCCAATCGAAGGCGCGAGCGCGACTCTATACCGCGACCGTGGTCCTCGGGTTGACGGTTTTTCTTGCCATGCTGTTCAGCATGATCCATAAAGGTGCCGGTGCTCGTGGAGTGGTTCTTTTCGTTCTGCCAGCGTGTGGCCTGGTCAGTTTATTGCTGGCTCGAGAATTCGCTGGGATTGCGGGGCAGGATCGAGAGAGATTCGCAGTGCTCATGCGTATGTGCATACCGTTCGGAGTGGGAATCGTCATCCCTATCGTTGTATACATGGTTCCCTACGTTGTTTCCGGTTCCGTCCACGACTTGGTACATGGGATTGCAGGAACGCCTGCGAGGGCCATTCGTTTTGCAACGCTCGCTCCCAATCATCCCGCCACGATGGTGACAATCATCCCGATGATCGTGCCCGTCATTCTAGCGTATGAAGGTCGCAGACTGGCCCGAGCGATTTGCGGCGGCATTCTTCTGTTATACGCGTGCGGGGTACTAATTTTTTCAGCAAAGGTTCCATTCATTTATGGATTGGGATGGCTGTCGCTCGAAACTGCGATCCCGATGTTGGTCTTGGCCAGCGTGGCAATCCTATGGTTTTCGCGCGCGCAGCAGAACTTGAGCGGCATCCGGCAGCAGCAGATCGTGCTGCTCATGTCCGTCGCGGCGCTTTGCAGCGTGGTGCAATTCCCGTTTGCGGCCCCTGTGTACTTTTTCTACGCCGCTCCGCTGGTGATTCTCTCGGCAGCGGCGCTGTTTGCCTCGACGGCTAATCCGCCCCGATTCGTTTTGGGCGCTCTGCTCTGCTTCTACCTGCTATTCGTAATCTTGCGGGTTTTTCCAGGTTTAAGTTCTCAGGTTGGGTCTAGGTATGCGCCGGATATCCAGACCAACAGATTGACCATCGCGAGAGCGGGCGGCCTTCGTGTACAACCGAACGACCTCCTCTACGATGAGTTGATTCCTCTAGTGCAATCGCATGCCGTAGGTAGATTCATGTATGCCGCGCCGGACTGCCCTGAGGTGTACTTTCTCTCTGGACTGGAAAGCCCGACGCGACACTACTTTGAATATGCCGAAGAGCCCGTTGGCCACACGGCACGAATTCTGAATGCGCTCGATAGGCTAAACGTAAATGTGATTGCAATTAATAGTGCCCCGGATTTTTCAGGCCGGATGCCGCCGGACCTGAAAGGCGCCCTCGAAAAACGCTACCCCCATTTCGCAGAACTAGATCGCTTTCAGGTGAGATGGAAGGAATAAGCGTCTTACTCTCTGAATTGCGAATTGCCTATCCCTGCCCTCTCTGGTAGAGGCGCTTGCCCTCCGGTTGATAGTACTCGTCCAAGCTACTGACTACCCTGGTAGCCCATCCCAATAGCTGGCGAGTGATCGATCTGCTGCTTCAGAAATGACCGTGTGAACTGATGGTTGATCGCTAGCCTGTCATTCCCCGAGGTGTTCACTCCCGCTTTGTGCCACAGAGTCGAATCGAACACGATCATCGAGCCAGGCGGAGCCTCGACCGGAACCGCGACTGATTCCAGAAATAATGGATCGGGAGCTTGCACTCGTTGCTGAGTTCCGAGTGCGACCACGGTTGCTCCGTTTGACGCAGTGAATTCGTCGATTGCGAACATCACGTTGATGGATGCCATATAGCCGTTGAACACGCGGGCAAAATCCTGATGGAACCGGTTCTGGAAGATACTTGGTGTCTTGTCTGGCGGGAATGAAGGGAGAACGAATCCGTTCTGCAGATGCAAAATGGCCGTCGACGATACCGTATTGTCGACAATTGCAAGCAGTTCCTCAATCTCTAGAAAAGAAAGAAAGATCGGCTCAAATTTCAACATAAGTCTTAGTACGCCAAGCTCTCTCGCCTGCTCCAATCGCTCGTACCCGACTTCTGCGTGAATTTTTTTCTGGGCGCGGTACATGGCTGCGCGCGTGTCCGCCAGCGTCGCTGGCGCCAGTGCCCCTTCCACCACAGCACATCCCTGGTCCCGAATCGCCTCTAAGACAAACGGCAGCCAGTTATTTGATTTGCAATTTGTACGCAGCATTTCGAGCCTTTCGGCAAACTGTTTCCGCGTATTGCGACACAGCTAGTCCAATTCCCGTTTGGCCGTACCCGTTCCCGTTGTACAGCATCCATAGTTGCCCATTCATTCGGAACAAGAAGGGATATGCAAGCTCCTCCGAATCCCATCCTGAATCGGACGTATCGATGTCTACGTTTTCATCCTTTCGCACCCACACGAGACCATCGCGAGATTCCGCATAGCCAATGCGGTACTTAATACCGCGATAGCAATACCACATCCTGTAATTTTCACCTTCGCGTAATACGCATGGGCGCCCGATTGAATATTCATCCGGCGATTTAAAATCGACGCACACTTTGCCGGTCGGGTGCCATACGAGGCCATCCTTCGATTCAGCATACTTAATGTGATAGTAATGTTTCGCCTTACCTTCTTCGATTGCCCAACGTACCCCAGAGACGTACCACATCCGCCAGACGCCGTTCTCGATCAGGACGCTTGGCGATGCGGTGAGGTAGGGGTCAACGGCGGTCCTCCCCATTACAGGTGAAGCGGAAACTTTTTGGAAGGTTCGGCCGCCGTCATCACTAATTGCGACGCCAATATTGAAATAGAACGGCACCGTCACACCGAGATTCCATCCGGTATAGAACTGGTAGAGACGGCCCTCACTCTCTACGATACAAGAACTGGTCGCTCCTCGATCGTCGAAGGCTCCCAATTGCCCAGGGCGGATAACAGGAGAATCGGATATGCGGAGCACCTTGCCGGGATTATTCGGTTCGTACTCGAAGTAGCCGATCTGTGAACGCCCTTCCTGATCGCGACCGGAGAAATAGACTCGCCAGGTCTCCGGGTCCAGAACTCGGACGACCGGGAGTGCGGCGTGACTCACTAACCAGGTTTTTCGTTCCCGCGGGTCAAAAATTAACCCCTGCTTTTGCCAATGTTGCCGCTTCATTCGCCCGTCCCCGGCATGATCGAACCCGATACAGGTTAGAAACTTAGAGGTCAATCTCGAAACTCTTCTTAGTGAATAGTTCCGTGCGGGTCGGAACGTACACGCCATGCTCGATGGTATCTTTCATGATGATCGCGCCGGCTCCTAACAGCGTATGCGGCGCGACAGTAATCGCGTTACGCAGCGTTACATTCACTCCAATAAAGCAATACGGACAAATGCGGACTCTTCCCGAGACGACAATCTGCGATGCCAAAAAACAATGATCTTCGATGATGCTATCGTGGCCGATGTGATTTCCGCTCCACAGCGTCACGTCATTGCCGATTCGAACAAAAGGCTGGATCGTATTGTCTTCCAGAATAAAGCAGTTGTCCCCCACCGGGACATCGCTCAGGAATGTTGCACGGCTACTTATGTAGCTAACCAGCTCATACCCGATTTCCTTTGCGCGGAAATACTTGGCTGCCCGGACCTGGTTCATGCGGGCATAGCTGAGTGCGATGAACATCTTGTAAGCTGATGGGGGATAGACTTGGTGTACCTTCCCGAACTCGACGACCGGGAGCCCGAGAAAAGTTGATTCCTTTACGTATTCGTTGTCCGCGGTGAATGCAACAACCTCGTGCTCGCTGTCATGAACAAAATAGTAGTGAGCAAGCCGGCCAATATCACCCATTCCGAATATCACGAGTTTTGCCATCAGTCTGCGCCCCCAGGGATGCGCACGGCGATCGTAAATTCGTAGAGCGGATAGTCGTGTGACAGACTCGCCATTCGAGAAAAATTCCTTTGGCAATAGTCAAAGAGGTACACCGGGTCAGCATAGTATAAGTGAGGTCGCATGAACTCCTGATCCGAATGACTTGTGAGTACGTTAAACGCAAACGCCTTCCGGCTTAGGGCTTTGAATTCTTTCAGAGTAGCCAAAATATACTTGAGCCACTCCGATTCAGAGGTTTCCAGTTTCACGTTAAAAATACCGCTCGCGACCGTATAGTCTGCAGGGGAAAGCAAGGACTTTTCGGAGAAGAATTCGCATTGAGGGTTCTGCCCATGGGCCTGCCGTGCCTCGCCAATCATCTTCTCGGAAATATCAAAACCACGATACGTGAAGTGATGACCCCGGTTTTCCAAATAATTCACGAGAGCCCCGTAGCCGCACCCGTAATCATTAATCGTGAACGGTCCGTCTGGCCGAATCAGCGCCAGTAACTGATCGAATCGCATTGTTTGCGACTCTGCAGATCTCCAATCTGCTCCTTGGGGAGTGCGCCCGCAGGTCGCGATTTTCCCGCTGTAATACCTTTCAATATCTTGCAGCATGGGATTCAGTTCGTGCATGCGTCCCTCGAGTTCACGAACTCACTCCGAGCGTTCGTGGAGCTGGCGAATGACTGTATAGGGACGCTCTTTCGTTTCTGAAAAGACTCTTGATAGGTATATTCCAACGATCCCGATACAAAAGATCATCAGGCCACCGAGAAACCAGAGAGAAACCATGAGCGATGCCCAGCCGGGCAGAAAAGAGCCGAAGAAGAGCACCCTAACAATCAGCGCGAAGCCCGCGACCGTCGATACTGTGACCACGACCGATCCAACATAAAAAATAAAAACGAGAGGCCGGTTGCTGAAGGAAGTGATTGCATCTACCAGAGCAGTGCCACGACGGGCAAGATTGTAGGTCGTTCTTCCTTTGTGCCCTTTTTCGACTGGAAGTGCCACCTGTCGAAAGCCTGTTATGGTGTATAGGGCGGCCAGACAAATTTCGCGATCCTTATGTTGCACAAGAGCCTTCACATACGGTCGCTTCATGAGGCGCGCCGTAATGGCATTCGCTGGGATAGGGACCGCCGATAGACGATTAAATATTACGTAAAAGAGATCTCCGGTCATCTTCTCAAAGAACCCGCCCCGACGGCTCCGCTGAACTCCATATGCAACGTCTGCGCCCGTCGCTTGCATCTCGGGATAGAACCGATGCAACAGTTCAGGAGCTTCCTCGAGATCGCTGTCGAGAAGGAAAACCAGATCACCTTTGACATGTTCGAGTCCAGTCATAATCGCCCGGTGATGACCGAAATTGCGTGACAGCTCAATAACGCGAACCCGGGGATCACGCGCATAGAGTGATAACGCGACATCAAGGGAATTGTCGGGCGAGCCGTCATCCACAAAAATCAGTTCATAATCGGAAGTGATCTGCTTCGCGGCGGCAGAAGCCCTCCGATAAAACTCCTCAATGTAAGGTGCCGAACAGTAGAGTGTAGTGACGATTGAGAGGTCCATATTAGAAGCTCTTCATGAATTGAGTCGCATTTGGGCCTTCACTGAAGATCAAATCGAGGATGCTCACCGCGTGGTCGAATGGTGGATAAAGCTGCCTATATTCGGGGTATCCGGAGTAGTCCATGTATCGTAGCGTAATGCCGACCTCCGCAAATAAACCTTCATCAAGGTAACCCTTAGCAGCAGGCCCGGAAAGATATTCCGTAGCGTTTAGGTCCTTGCACCACTCCACTAAACGTTCCGTCTTGCCTTGAATTTGAGGGTGATCCATAGACCAGCTGAGGTGAGTTTTGATGCCCAGAATCTCGCAAATTGCGACTAAAAAGCGGTAATTGATCCGGCTCAGTAGGTTCTCCTTGCATCCAAGGTAGAGCTCTTCAAAGCGGGCACGGTAGGCATCGAAATGGGGGGCGAGCGCATAATTGTGGACCAAGGTCTTCCAATGGCGTTCATTCCAAGATGGATCACTGATTTCGGTCTCCTTAATGGTTTGCAGGTAACGACCTTTTACGACCACAGGAATGGTCAGCCACGCTGGACCAGCATGAGTCTTGATTCGATTTCTATTGCGCCAATCGCGACGCGTATACTGCGCGGTATCAAATAAAATGAATTCGTCGACCATGTTGATGACATCGAAATATCCCTTCCAGGGAACATAGTTCGACTGCAGTATGGCCACCCTTCTAAAATTGGCCTGAACCATTTGCATCTAGAATCCATTAGAATGGTCGCGAAAATCAATGCCGGTTCTATGCAAGTTTTTATTTAAGTCAACATCCAGTATTCTGTCGTATCGGACAAGATTTCGACCGAGATAGAATGAGGCTGACCCTTGTGCCGGCTACCGGTCTGCGCGCGTAAGATGGCCTGCCGCGAGTGGGAGCTAGCATATTAGTTAGGTAAGGCAAGGCAGAACGCCGCAGGAAAAAAGGTGCCAATGTGACTGATCGCATCCCGTTCAACAGGGCGAGTCTCACTGGTAACGAATTTTCGTATATTTCCAAGGCGCTTGATAGCAGCCACATTTCTGGAGACGGCCATTTCACAAAAAGATGTCACGAGTTGCTTGAGAGAGAACTCGGAGTCGCAAAAGTCCTTCTAACCACTTCTTGTACGCATGCGCTGGAGATGGCAGCACTCTTGCTCGATATTCAACCGGGTGATGAAGTTGTGGTTCCTTCCTTTACGTTCGTTTCTACGATCAACGCTTTCGTGCTCCGTGGCGCTCGGCCAGTTTTCTGCGATATCCGCATGGATACGCTCAACATTGATGAACAGAGGCTCGAGAGTCTTATTACCTCTCGCACGAAAGCAATTATTGTCGTCCATTACGCCGGTGTCGGCTGCGAGATGGATTCCATCCTCGCGTTGGGGGAGCGGCATGGGATCGCAGTCGTCGAGGACAACGCGCATGGCCTGTTTGGAAAATTCAAAGGCAAGCATCTCGGAACGTTTGGCTGCCTTACGGCTCAGAGCTTTCACGAAACGAAGAATTTTACCTGCGGCGAGGGTGGCGCACTGCTGATTAATGATCCGCGCTATTTCGACCGCGCCGAAGTAATTCGAGAAAAGGGCACTAACCGGAATCGCTTTTTTCGCGGCCAGGTTGACAAATATACGTGGGTCGATCTCGGATCAAGCTATCTTCCTTCGGATGTGCTGGCTGCATTTCTATTTGCGCAATTGGAATGCAGAGACCAGATTCAGTCCCGGCGGCGCCGCATTTGGAAATACTACCAAGAGCATCTTGAGGAATGGTCAAGCAGAAATGGTGTTCGTCTACCGTTCGTGCCCGAGTATTGCGAACAGCCCTGGCACATGTTTTACATGCTGATGCCCTCGCTCAAGGTTCGTCAAACGCTCATTGCGCACTTGAGGGCTCGGGAAATCGTCAGCGTGTTCCATTATCTGCCGCTGCATCTGTCCGAGATGGGTCGCCGATGGGATGGAAAAGAAGGCGATTGTCCCGTGACGGAGTGTGTGAGCGACCGCGTGATTCGGTTGCCGTTCTACAATGATTTAAACGAATCCGATCAGGAGCGGGTCGTTTCAGCAGTTCTTGAAATCCATGTCTAAGGCGACTCGACGAGCGGGTTCGTAAATCAAATGAACATCAATCCCGCGACCGCGACAATTGAAATGCTCCACAAGATCGCGGCACATCCTTGGGTCTACGACCAGATCCAAGTCTTGGCCGGCCGTGAACAAGTGCTTAATAGAATCCTGCGATCGACCGTAGCGCTACGTGCAGAAACCGTTGTAGACGTGGGTGGGGGGACAGGAGCGTGGCGGAGGCTATGGCCAGCGGGCTGCCGTTATGTCTGTCTGGACATTGAGATGCTAAAGCTAAAAGGCTTTCGCTCCAAAGTTCCGTCCGGCTTTGCTGTGCTTTCGGATGCCACTCGGATGTCCATCGCTACGGAATCCGCCGACGTGGTGATGTTTATAGCCGTTGCGCATCATCTGACGGACGCGATGCTCGAGCAAGTTTTCGACGAGGCCTTGCGAGTGCTGAGAGTCGGCGGGAAGTTGATTTTGCTCGACCCAGTTCTCAATCGCGAACTTTTGATGGGACGAATATTATGGAGATTGGACCGAGGGTCTTATCCACGTACCGCTGAAGAGCTGCACGAGAAACTGATAAGCAGATTTAAAGTTATTCATTGGGAAAAATTCGCCATCTATCATGAGTACGTTTTGGGAATCGCCATCCGGACTTAAGAGATCGACATGCTCAGCCTGGGAACCGCCTTTGCGCATCTCTTTTCATTGCGAGCGAAATTGAGTGAACTTTATTTCGTCTGTATTGATAATCAGTTATGCTGCCGGAGCATTTCCATAGAGTAAAAACGGTGGCGACATAGATGGCAACCCTGCCTGTACTACTTCTACTTCTTTACAACGGGATCGTCTTGCTGGGGGCGTTTGGTGAGAAACGTTCTTCGCAGAAACATCTGATGTTACCTGCGGCTCTGTTTTTTTCCTCTGGAATGCCGGCACTAATCTATCAAATTGTCTGGCAGAGAGCGTTGTTTGCGATCTACGGGGTGAATTCGGAGTCCGTGGCAGTGGTTGTCAGTGCGTTCATGATTGGCCTCGGTTTGGGAAGCCTATTAGGCGGCTGGCTTTCGGTGAAGCTGCCGCATCGCGCTGTTTTCTTGTTCGGAATTGCGGAGCTCTGCGTTGCAATTTTCGGTCTTGCTTCGCTGCGAATTTTTCATTGGGCTGCGGCTCATTCCGCCGGTGCGCCTCTTCCCGGCGTTGTGTTGTTCAGTTTAGTGCTCTTACTGTTTCCAACTGTATGCATGGGCGCCACGCTGCCTCTCCTGGCTGACCATCTGGTCCGAACCTCGCGCACCGTTGGCTATTCTGTCGGTCTTTTGTACTTTGCGAATACCTTTGGTTCGGCGTTCGCGTGTTATCTTTGCGCAACATTTCTGCTACGCGATTTTGGACAGTCCGGATCGGTGCGGATAGCCGCGTGCCTTAACCTCACGGTTGCTGCAAGCGCTCTTTTTTTAGGACGTGCCAGCACTTCGAGGGCATCACAGTCAGATTCCGTGTCTTCGTCGGCGCCTGTAGAGGCTCCTTTGCTTTCGCTCGCCTTAGGAATGTGGCTGGCCGCGGCAATAGGATTTATCTCGCTCGGATTTGAGATCGTTTGGTTCCGGGTATTTGCTCTCGCGTCCTCAGATCGCGCTCCCGCTTTTGCTCTACTTCTCTCCACCTACCTGTCGGGCATTGCCGCGGGTTCCTACATTGCCGGCAAAGTGACTGAGAGGTTGGCGGCGAAGGAAATCTTGTTCGGCGCCTCGATAGTAATTCTCATAGCCGCTGGTCTATGTTCGTACTTAACGCCACTGGTTGGCTGGTTGACAGGAATGGGCATCAGTTTCCTGTTAGCAGCGCCAGGTTTTTTCTTCGTAGCCGCACTTCTGGGGTCGATATTTACGTTGACATGTCGCCTTGCCATACCTGTGGGCGCCGCGGCAGGGCGTCGCATCAGCCTAATTTATATTGCAAACATTTTCGGCTCTGCGATGGGCTCTCTTTTAATTGGCTTCGGTCTGCTAAATCACTTTGGGCTAAGACAGGTAAATTCGCTGCTGGCCATTGCCGCCTTCATTGTCGGTCTCGGTATGTTGTTTTTGTCACCCATCAAACTCGGGTCGTTCAGGCTTGCGACCAGCTTCGTTTCAGTGGTATCGATGGTTGCCATAATTGCCGCTCCCTACTTCTACGAGAATTTATTCGAGCGGTTGATTCTAGGACCCGAGGCACGCAGCGCGGGCTCATTTGCCCACATAATCGAAAATCGCAATGGCGTTATTGCAGTGGCGCAGAATGGCGCAGTGTTTGGCGGTGGCGTTTACGACGGATTTTTCAGCACAGATCCTGTCGACGACAAGAATCTCATCGTTCGCGCTTATGCCCTCAGTGCCTTTCATCCGGCGCCTTTACGAATCTTGATGATCGGGCTTTCTTCCGGTTCTTGGGCACAGGTACTTGTCAATAACCCAGCGACTGAATCGCTGGAAGTTGTCGAGATAAATCCCGGGTATTTACGGCTGATTCCCAGATATACCGTGGTGCAATCCCTTCTCACGAATCCTAAGGTTCAAATCCACATTGACGACGGGAGGCGCTGGCTGCTTTCGCATCGAAGCAACCGATATGACGTCATTGTTCAGAACAACAGCTTTTACTGGCGGGATCACAGTTCCGAACTTCTTTCTGCGGATTATCTTCGTATCATTCGTGGGCACCTTAATCGTGGCGGCGTCTATTTTTACAACACCACAGGTTCTGATGACGTAGTTGCGACGGGATTGTCGGTATTTCCTTTTGGCTTGCGCGTGGTGAATTTTCTTGCTGTAAGTGACTCACCACTCCCAGTGGACAAACAGCGATGGTCGGCTGTGCTCGCTAAATATGAGATTGATGGGCGACGCGTGTTTGGTTCTGGAAATGTCGCTATCGCGGACTTACTTGCAAAGTATATGGCACTTGCGGCGCCGTCGGAACCACAGACCTTTTACAGCATGGAAACGTCGGCCTCGCTTAGCGCGCGGATCAAAAATCCGCTGATCATCACCGACGACAACATGGGATGGGAATGGCGCGAAAGGCCTTCCGGTCCGCAGTAGAACTGATGGCTGTGCTAGGATTCAGCTTCAAATCTGGATCCTAGCGGTTTATGCCTTGGCGATTTGCACTTACTATGGCGAATAGCCTTCCCACAAAATGGTTTCTTGCCTGCGCAGCCGCAACTGTATTTTTCATCATTGGCATGAAGATTCCTGTTGGTCCTGAATTCCTAACAGGAACACTGCTTGCGTGTCTGATTTTTCACCTATGGCTGCGGCCCCGCAAAGCCGAGTTGACCTGTGTCGCCGTGACCGCCGTCATCCTCACTGTGGTCAGACTGCGATTTGGCAGTGCAATTCCGCAAGACGTAGGTTCGTGGATGTGTTTTCTGTCGATGTTTGGATTGAGCAGCTTATTGATTCAAAGCGTATTGCTTCCCTTTGCGGAAACTAGATTCGAAACGCGTTTAACCACATTTACTTCGGGCCTCGCCTGCGTGTTGTTTCTGATGTTTTCGACAGCACCCCTGCTTTTCGCCGCTGCACACACTCCACTCACCTTCGATCTTTACCTTTTAGAATTCGATCGCGCACTTGGCGGGGATATAAGTTTTTGGCTCGGTCGGATCGCGCGGTCGTCGAATGTGCTGCTATACCCTGTCGCGTTCGCTTACGGCGGCCTCGCGCTGGACGTCGCAATAGTCATCGGATCGCAGATGTTCGAGCAAAGCAAGGGCAGGAGCAATCTCTTGCTGGTCCTGGGAGCAGCAGGCGCTGCCGGTTGTCTCCTTTACGCGGTGGTGCCTGCCACCGGACCAAGGTTTGTGTTTCCGAATTTTCCTGAGCGTCTGCCGGCCGTGATAGTGCCGCATCTGGTTCCAGTGGACGCGGTCGCGATGCGTAATGCCGTGCCTTCTCTCCATTTTAGCTGGACCCTCTTACTCTGTTGGATGGCCAAAGACGCGCAGGCGTACGTGCGTTGGGTGGCAGGCGCGTTCTTGATTCTTACGTTCATCGCGACGATGGCGGTCGGTCAGCATTATTTTGTGGATCTCGTGGTCGCCTTGCCGTTTACGATGATTTTCATTGGTCTTTTCGAGCGAAACTACCGTGTTGCGATCGTTTCTGCGACGCTACTGTTCGCCTGGTTTGTTATGTTGCGCCTGTTTCCTGAATTGCCTATGCGACTCGGAATGTGGACTTGGCTGCCCGTGGTTCTAACCGTAGCTGCGTTCCTTGTTTCGCTACGGCAAATTCTTTGGGATAGATGCTGGACGCCTGCAACTGATCGACGGAGAAGCCCTGCAATGTGAGAGCTTGAAACCTTCAGGATATAACGGTCCGAAGCTCTGTCTAAAAGAACAATAGCGAGCTACGTGCCTTTCAGAGCTTTCCCTAATCGTTGTGGCGCGGCGGAAGCTGTTGCTGACGGTATTGCCGCTGCCCTCGCGACCGTGCCGTTGATGCTGGATCCGCAAAGGAATTGGCACAGTAGATGCTTTTAACCGAGGCTAGCTGCTCTTTGAGGGGAAAGTGTATCCCTCCGTGCACAACTGGACGCATATGACCGACTTCTTGACGGAAATGAACCAGGGACCCCTAGTGGTGCCCCACCGTATTGAGCGGACGGGTATCCGTCGTGGTTTGTTAGAAGATCTGGCGCTCAAGATTCTTTATCTCAATGGTGAGATGACTCTGATCGAGTTAAGTGACCATCTTTGCTTGAGCTTAGGGGTGGTGGAAGAGATTTTCCAATTTTTCCGCAAAGAGCGTCTTTGCGAAGTGAAAGGCATGACCGGTGGTACTCACCGGATTGCGGCGAGCATAGAGGGCCGCCAAAGGGCAGCAGACCTCCTGTCACTAAACCAGTACACGGGCGCGGCACCTGTGTCACTGACGGACTATATCTCGAGAACCAAGCACCAAAGCGTGCAGGCGACGGGTGTCCGTCCGGAGCAGCTGGAGCAAGCTTTTGAGCAGCTAGTGCTTGGGGACGACATGCTGCTGCGCGTCGGAACTGCAGTAGTTTCAGGCACTTCGATGTTTCTTTACGGCCCCCCCGGAACGGGCAAGACGAGCATCGCAAGCCGCATTTCGGCAATCTACAACGATTACGTATGGGTGCCGTATGCGGTCGAAGTGGACAACCAGATCATTACCGTATTCGACCCCGGCGTTCACCGGCGGAGGCTCGAATCGGAAATCGACGATTCGGACCGCCGCTGGGTGCTTTGCCATCGTCCTTGCGTCGTCACCGGCGGCGAATTGACGGCTGAAATGCTGGAACTGCAATTCAACCCTGTTTCGCGGTACTACTCGGCGCCGCTGCAGATGAAAGCGAACAACGGCATCTTTGTCATCGACGATTTTGGCCGGCAGCGCATGCGGCCTCAGGAACTGTTGAACCGCTGGATGACCGCGCTGGATCAGAGAATCGAATTTTTGTCTTTGCCCGGAGGGCGAAAATTCGAAATTCCGTTTGACACGCTGGTCATCTTCTCGACAAACATCGAGCCCAGACAACTTGGCGATGACGCGTTTCTTCGCCGTATTCCAAATAAGATCAAGGTGGATTTCGCCACGCCGGAACAGTTCATCAAGATTTTCCGCAAAGAGTCAGAAGAAGTGCGCGGCTTGCCGGTGGATGACGACGTTTTGAATTTTCTTGTGGATTATCTAAGCAACGAAATCAAAGTTCCGCTTTCACAGTGTTACGCTCGCGACCTCCTGGACCAGATTTTCTGGGCGTCGCGCTATTTGAATGCCAAGCCGGAATTTAACAAGGATCTGGCGAAGTGGGCTTGCAGCAATTACTTCTTTTCAGAAACAGGCAGCAACAACAATTCGCGCTGACATTCTACGAAATCTAAGTACCTCCGGGAATCAGCGTCCCGGAGACCTTGAGCTCGTCTACGACAACCCGAGGTCTGCCCAGGGAAGATTTGCACGAGCTTCAATCCTCTTTTCCTCACGCAAAATTTGAAATTCTCAGAAATGGCGCTCCGCCAAGTGGAAGTGAACTGGACGCTAACAACAAATCGTACGAAATAGCTCAAGTGATAGAAGCACCGTGCCAACAACGACGCTTTAGCATTTGTCGCATTATCGTGCCTAGTAAAACACCCACCATCCTGCTCGAAAATGGCAGGTGGGCCCATGGGGCCAGATAAATTCCGATCAGGCACAAAACTAAAACACCGTAATACGGCGCCAGATGGTTCACTTCGATGCTCGTCACAAAGTAATTGGCAGCGACTAAAACCAGTAGTATGAAAGTGAGAGCAATGCAATTCACAATCCAAGTCGAACCAAAAAATAATGCCAGCCGGCTCACGAGTTGCGTCTCCAATAGCAGAAAGCCCGCTCCCAGTAGGAAAAAGTGCCAAGTCGAAGTTCTCCGGAGTAGAAACTTTCTCCGCACCAGCAACGTCGCTAGGGTAAGCAAGATCAACGACACTGCGAGATAAAGTCTGGGTATGGTCTTCCCTCTTTGATAAATGTATGGCCAATCATCCGTTGTGAGCGGCGCCGCTGAGACCGGATTGAGCGGAAACCGGGGCAGATGTTCGGTCAGGAATGTGGCCAACTCTCGACCTTCGGCCTTTTTCCAAAGGGCGTCACTTTTTGACGCCAAATAGATCGTTGCCGGAAATAACGCGTAGACTTGCGGATTGTAGTAAACGAGAGGAGCTCGCCCGAATACCTTATTCAATTCGCCATAAAAGCGCTGTCCCAGCCACTCAAACTGTGGTCTCACCTCGAACTTCAGTACCAGAATTCCGTCTGGTTTCAGCAGCCGCCTAGCCTCTTCTAGCGCCTCCTGGGTATAGACGTAGTTGTCGATTCGCATGCTGTTGAGATTGGAATACTGGGTGTGAGAATCCAGCAGGCCAAACAAAATCAGGTCGTATCGATGATTCGTCCGGTGCATGAAGTCTCTGGCGTCGTCAATCGTTGCGTGGACATTCGGTGAGTCGTAGGGCTTCTCCGGATGCAGAGTACGGCCAAGGTTGTAGATAGCCGGATCGATTTCCACCGCGTCGATGCTCCCAGCTCGGTGCCGCAAAGCCCCTACGACATCGTTTCCCGCGCCGCTACCCACGATGAGAACCTGATCCAGATGGTCCAAAAACCGATAGGGCGTTTCATAGGAACTTTCCACTCGGTAACGACTTGCTAGTTCTGGGTTCTTGGCTGATTCCTTTACCGAGAGATTGGCGATCGTCATGTAGCCAGTATTGTTGACATGAATCTCGTAATTCTCGTTTCCTTCGGAAAAGACCTCAAGTTTTTGGTAGGGAGACCAAACTGTCTTGCCCGCGGGCAGTCGCTCAAGAACTAGGACCGTCAAACATACCGCCATCATGATCACGCCTACGAATCCGGCTTTCTTCCAGGCGGGCTGCATCAGCAGGGCAACGGCAAACGCAAGCGCGAACCAGCAAACGGGAGCCAGTCCCAGGAATGACATTCCCGCAAAAACCCAGATTCCTGCCAGGCTACCGAGCAGGTTCACGCTATACGCAGCGATCGTATTTGGGGCGCTTTCCAGGTAACGTCCGACCCAACTCCCCAGCGGAATCATCGTCGCGATCAGCAGCAACAGAATTCCCGTTACAAACATGGCCGAAACTGTAAAACCGACCCAGGACACTTGGTCTGCCACGTCATGCCAAATGGACACATCCGGGCTCAACGAAAGTGCTGCGCCCATGAGCTCGAGTATTCCCGCCCAACCCCGCCAAGGTATCTCAATCAATATTACAATCGCACAAAGGGCTACGTAATCGAAGAGCTGTACTGGCCGCTTCGTCGCACGAAAACACCCATAGCCAAATCCAAGGAAACAAGCAATAAGTGTCAAGTTTTGGAAATACGCGAATAACCGGAACTCCGTCCCGACCCATCGGATCAGCATGATTTCCACATACAATGCAGCGAAGCTAGTGAGGAACAGCCGCAGATATTGGCCGTGCTCGGCCGTGTCGGAGAGACGTAGGCTCTCACGAAGCTCCTTCAATCCGGGCATTCGCGCAGCTCCTTCCATCGAGGTGAGAATCTTGCTGCCGATGAATCACAAGAGAATTTTTGCAGTCTCTAGATTGAAGGAGATTGGCGTAATGATAATTGAAGAATCTGAGCTTGTGCTGAATAGCGCATCCTGAAACCTCTAGGGACGCTTAATCCAAATTCATTTGAGATTTCCGGCAGCACACGGCCGTGGCATTCGGCCATCGCATCCGCGAAGAGTTCGTTTCTTTACAGTTTATTAGCGCTGTTGCTTATCTGTGGGCACTTCGAGATAACCGACGATCTGATCGCGCAAAACTTTGGTCGCGACGAGTTCGAGCGGCGCGCC
>WNGL01004683.1_pt1 | contig 19357 bp, 11 predicted proteins | sample 5400591 | NCBI WGS metagenome assembly WNGL01 (sample SAMN13153377, study PRJNA577476) | soil metagenome | isolation source: 80 cm soil or saprolite under Garry oak tree replicate 1 | place: USA:California | collected 2016-06-15 | reverse complement strand
AGAGGCGACATGGCGTTTGCTCAACACGAGAGTCTCGAACGGCCAAACCGCCCAAAACGGCACGAGCACGACGAACGCATCGTTCTGAGAAACGATTCGTTCGTTGCGGAGCAATTCTAGCTGCAAATAATCGCACAACAGGCAGGAATGTTTTTCGGTGCGATACAAGCGGAAAGACTCTTCTTCTCGGGCAGGAAGATTCGGGAGCGTGGCGTTGGCCCAGATTTGGCAGTGCGGATGCGGGTTGCTGGCGCCCATTAATTCGCCGCGATTCTCGAAAATTTGCACGTGGCGAACCCAGGGAAGTTTCGCAAGTTCCGAATATTGTTCCGCCCACGCATCAACTACGCCCCGCAACTCCTGGGAATTCATGCGAGGAATCGTCAGATCGTGGCGCGGAGCAAAACACAAGACACGGCAAATGCCCTGGTCGGTTTGCGCCACGAGCAAACCTTTGTCGTCGTAGTTCAGTGATTCAGGGTAGTTCAGTGATTCAGGTTCGGGCAGAAGAGCAGGAAAGTCGTTATCGAAAACATACGTTCCGGAGTATTGCAGAGTTTGCTTGCCGCCCGCGCGCTGGTTGCCAGGGCACAAGTAACAGCTGGGGTCGTAGGTGACCGAAGGAGCAGCTGGGAGTTTTTCCACCTTTCCTTGCCAGGGACGCTGCGTGCGCTGCGGCGAGACAAGGACCCACTCGCGCAGAAGCGGATTGAAGCGTTTGTGAGGAGTGGAGAGGAGTTTTTCGAAATTCATGACGAAAGATTCGCAGCACGAAGGCTAGCAGTATCCAAAACCAGGTGTCGCCCAAAATCTAACAGCAGATTCCTCGCTACGCCCGGAATGACAATTCTTGCGTTCAGAAACTTTATCATTGCGAGCCTTCGCCTGAGCTGACTTCCACCCGTTGCACGCCGTCGGCGGCGGGGGAGACGTAGATTTCGGGCTGCAAGCCAGTTTTTGCAAGATACTCGGCGGCGACGTTTTGCTTGAAAGCGTCCACGCCAGAAGATTCGACAAGGTTAATGGTGCAGCCGCCAAAGCCGCCGCCGGTCATGCGCGCACCGATGACGCCCGGCTGCGCGGAGGCGATTTCCACCATGAGATCGAGTTCTTTGCAGCTGACTTCGTAGTCGCCGCGCAAGCTGCGATGCGAGTCGCGCATGAGGCGGCCAAACCCGCTGAGGTTGTCGGAGTACAGGGCGCGAATGGCTTCCTGCGTGCGGTTGTTTTCCGTAACGACATGCCGGCACCGCGAGTACACCTTGGGATTCAGAAGCGAGCCATGATTCTCCAATTGAGGAAGAGTGACGTCACGCAGTGCTCGAATTTCGGGCAATGCCATACGCAAGGCGCGCACACCTTCTTCGCATTCCGCGCGGCGCCGATTGTATTCGCTGGAGGCAAGTTCGTGCTTCACCATCGTGTTGCAGATCACGAGTTGGACTCCTGGCGGCAACTGAGCAGCCTGAAAGTCCAGCGACCGGCAATCGAGCAACAGGGCAAACGAAGCTTTCCCATGGCAGGCGATGAACTGGTCCATAATCCCGCAGCGCGCACCCACAAATTCGTTCTCGGCTTTTTGGCAAAGTTGCGCCAACTCGGTGCGATTAACAGTGCAGCCACTTTGTCGCAAAAGGGCGAAACCGACGGCGACTTCGATGGCTGCTGAGGAACTGAGACCTTGGCCCAGTGGTTTTTGCCGGCGGGAGAAATCGAAGCGAGGCTTGCCTCGACTGTCTCGTTGAAGTTTTCAGAGTGGATGACGAGTTTCTTGTCGCCGCGCGGAGCCGCGGCAACCCAACAGTGGAACTCGATGGCCGCGGGGAGAACAAAGCCGTCGTTGTAGTCCGTGTGCTCGCCGATGAGATTGACGCGGCCCGGCGCGCGATAGATGGCTGCAGGCGTTCCGAAGCGCGCGCGAAACTTTTCCAGAAGCTGAAGAGGATTTGTCAACGTTCCGTATTATTTCAGATTTGCTTTCGGCGACGCCGAAGAATTTGAGTCGGCGGATGCGCCAGAAAAATCGGCAACGCCGATGCGAATCACGGTGTCCCGGGTCGTAATATTGTCCGGCTTTTCCGTCCAGATGCCGTAGACGCGGCCGTTCATGGCGGCCAGGCCGTTGTAATCACCGATGAAGCCGCCTTTGGCATTGAAAGGCTGGTCGGTCCAGGAATAATTCTCGAAGGACTGCCCGCCGTCCGTGGAGCGCGCGAGGACGACGGTTTGAGCGCGATTCCGCGGATCGCCACGGCGATCGTAAAAGATGACGTTGATCGAACCGTCGGCGGGGTCCACGGCCATCCACTGAAAGAAGTGCTCCGCGCCATTGTGGATGGGATCGGTGTTCACTTTTATTGCTGGAGACCAGGTGGCGCCGAAATCTCTTGACGAAGAGCAAAAGATATCGATTTCGCCATTGCGGTAGTCGGCCCAGGCGACGTAGAGGCGGCCACCCTTCGGGCCGCCGCGGGGGTCGATGCCGATTTGTGGGAAACCATTGGCGCGCGCAACGGCGTCAACGCTGAACATGATGGGCGCGGTATCGATGATGTTGCGAGCCGGGGCGAAGCTGAGGCCGCCGTCGGAGGACGCCGTGAAAACCAGATGATTGCCGTCGCCCCAGACGGTGTAGAGCGTGCTATCCGGCCCGACGGCTCCGGCAAATCCTTCGACGGCGCCGTTGTCGTCACGCGGCAGGCCGCGCATGTTGTCGATTTCGATGGGCCTTGACCAGGTTTTGCCATGATCGGTGGAGCGCACAAACTGGATTTGAGAGTCTGCGATGGTCCAGCGAGTCCAACCAATGTACAGGTTGCCCGCAAAGGGGCCATGGCTCGTGTCAGCGACGAGGTAGGGTTTGTCTTCCCAAGGAACATCCTTCCCATCCGGTGTTTTCTCAGGCTGCTCGGCAGCGGCAATGTCTTTGGCCTCCCAGGTCATGCCGCCGTCGAGAGAGCGGCGAACGTAAATCCCGTTGCGCGAGGAGTTGTGGCCCCAATAGCTGTAAGTGCCGAGCTTGTCGAAGGCGATGTAGCAGATGAAAGCGTGGCCTTGATTGTCGTAGGTCGTCGAAACATCGCCGGAGACGCGATAGTTTGGAGGCTCGACGCCCGTGGCGATTTGCCAAGTGCGGCCGGCATCGAAGGAATACGCTGCGTGGGCGTTGTCCTGATAGACCGCGACGACTTGGTGGGGATTATGGGGATTGATGGCGATGCCGGGCTCCGTAAAATAGCCGGGCTGAGGAGTGAGAGTGATGACGTTGGAGTTGGGAGCTTTGGATGGGACCTGCGCGGAAGCGATTGACGCAATTGCGATGAGCGCAGCGACCAAGAGAACTGCGCGAACGGCTTGTCGTGAATTCACGGGCGTGTCTCCTTAGAATTCTTCATCGAGCGCGGGCGGGAGGAGCTTCGCGCTCTTCGTGAATGGCAAAATCGGGCGGCGGAGTGACGCCGAGAAGATGTTGCACGAAATAATCCCAGCGGCGACGGATTAAGTAGGGATTGCCACCTTCGCCGTGATACATGTTGGGGACGATGAGCTGATCGAAATTTTTGTTGGCTTTGATGAGGGCGTCGGTTAGGCGCATGGTCTCGACAACGTGAACGTTGTCGTCAATGTCGCCGTGTTCGATAAGCAAATGCCCTTTTAGGCGATCCGCCATGGTGACGTTGGATTGTTCGGCGTAGTCCGGCCCAACGGGATAGCCCTGATAGAGTTCGTTCCACCAGGCCTTGTCGAGGCGCGCGTCGTGATCGCCGGAAATGGAGACGCACACTTTGTAGAAATCCGGAAATTGCAGGATGGCATGCGTGGAGCCGTAGCCACCGGCGGACGTGCCGTAAATGCCGACGCGGTCAATATCCATGTAGGGAAACTTGGCGGCCATCTGCTTGATCATCTCGACGTGGTCTTCAAAAGAACCGCCGAGGTTGTGATAGGAAAATTCGTGAAAGGCCCGAGAGCGGCCGGTGGTGCCGCGGCCGTCCACCATCACGGCAATGAAACCGAGTTCGGCGACTTGCTGCTGGCCATTGCGCAGAGCAGCGCCGAAAGTTTTCGGAACAAAGAAGCCCTGGGGGCCGGTGTAAACCTGTTCGACGATGGGATATTTTTTGGAAGGATCGAAATTCGACGGCTTCCAGATGAGGCCATAGAGATCGGTGGTGCCGTCTTTGGCTTTGCCGCGAAAAGGCTCAGGAGCTTTCCAGCCGGCCTTGGTGAGTTCGCTGATATCGGTTTGCTCGAGAGCGCGCATTTGTGAACCGTCTTTGGAGCGGCGCAGCGCGGACACCGCGGGCAGATCAGGGCGGGAAAAGTTGTCGACGAAGAAGGTGTGATCAGGAGAGAAGCTCACGGTGTGAGTTGCATTTTCCGGTGTGAGCAGGGTGAGGCCCTTGCCGTCAAAACCGACGACGTAAAGATGCGTCTGATAGGGATCTTCGTCCTTTTCGCGGCCGTTGGCGAGGAAATAGACGCGGTGGGTTTTTTCGTCTACATCGACAATCTGGCGAACAACCCATGGCCCTTGGGTTAATTGCGCGCGGAGCTCGCCAGTCTTGAGATTCGAAAGATAAAGTTGGTTCCAGCCGTCGCGCTCGGAGGTCCAGAGAACATCGCCGGTGTCGTGGAGAATGCGGAAGCGCGTTTCTCCGGGATCGACGTAGCGATCGGATTTTTCGCGCATGATGACGCGTTGCTCGCCAGTGCTGGCGTCCACTTCGCGAAGCTCGATGGACTTCTCCCCGCGCTCCGACGCATCGTAAGAAAACGTCCTGCTGCCCGGGTACCAGTCGAAACCCGGGCCACCCTGGAATTGCATTTCGATGGGCGCGGTCTTCACTTCGATACGCTTGCCGCCTTGCACTTCGAAAATGATGGGCTCTGCCCTTGGAAGGACTTCCCCCGGCAGAGGATACACGACAGTGTATTCTCTGGGGCGGAGCTGGTTCGGAGGAACGAACTGAAGATAGCTGAAGCGGCCGGCGTTGCGCGTGTCCATGCGATAGGTAATGAGCTTGGAAGAATCCGGCGCCCAGAAAACGGCCGGGCGTTCGCGAATGTCCTCCGTTCCTTGCGCGACCATGGGGCGAAGCGAGGGAATGGGTGTGGCGTAGTCGTAAGAGCGTTCGCCGTCGCAGGTCAGGCGCACGACTTCGCCGGTGGAAACGTAGCGCAAATAGAGATCGTGGTCTTTGACATAAGCGACCCATTCTTTGTTGGGAGAAGCTTCTTCGTATTGGCCGGCGACTGGCTCGGGACCTCTCTTGCAATCGTATTTTTCAAGCGTGCAGGACCAAGGCGTAGCGTCGATTTGGAAAGAAATGGATTTGCCGTCGTCGGAGAAATCAATGGAGTCGAAAGGAAGCTCGGTGGATTGGACTTCGCGCTTGAGCGCTTTGGAGAGCGATTCGGCCAGGCGCGCGTGGTCAAACGCGGGGCCGGTCGCGTTCTGGTCGGCATCCACGAGAATGAATTCCGCGGCTTTGGTTCCAGCTTTGCGATACCAGAAGCGGTTTTTCTTAGCGATCCAGCGAGGCGTCAGGTCGGCGACGTACACGCGGTGACGCAGATTGCCGGGGAGAAATTGCTCGGCGCGCTGATAGTCTTCGCGTGTGCCCTGGGCATAACTGCCACAAGGGAAAATGAGGATCGCTGCGGCCAAACAAAACCCGTAGCGAGGGCAAGTTTTCATGGGATTTCTCCTCGTTGAAGAGCTCTTGGGCCATTCTCCTGGTTAGCTACCCGTGTCGTCTTCTTCCTCAGGTTCGGGGGGACGCACGAAAGCGATCGGAGTGATTCCTTTGTCGAGCAGAGCGCGGTTGAAGGCAGGCAGCTCTTTCTCGATGAGGTTCTGATAGCCGGACTGCGCTTCGGCCAGGTCTTTTTCGATAGTTTCGAGGATTGCAGCGGCGGTGTCAGTGGGCGGATTATCCACACCGCCGGCAACGTCGCCAGCGCCGGTGCCGACTTCGCCATTCAGCCAGATGAGATGGAGATAGATTTTTTCGGGGATGGAATAGTATTTGTCGTCGCTGAGGGCGTCGGCGCGAGAGATGAACTTGTACTCGACGTCTTGCAATTTCTGATCCAAGGCTTCGACGGCTTTGAGCAATTCGGGATCAGGATTTGCTTCGCCCTTTTCGTCTTTCGTTTCCTGAGGGCCCTCTCTTCTCTCGTCGAGGTTGGGAGGCGTGCTTTTGCGTCCGCCGAGCATGCGGGCGATTACATCGAGCTGCTTGCGCATCCACTCGAGCTTGTTTGTGGCTTCGGAAGTTTTCGTGATGTCGTCGCGGATGCGAAGTTGCAATTTAAAGGCCGCGGCTAAGTCCTGGTCGCTTGCGTGCATGTTTGGGTCTTTCGCGATGGTCAGGGGCTGCGTGAAGGTTTGGCCGTCGACCGTGAGGCGAACGCTGTATTTTCCCGTCAAGGCCATGGGACCAACCTCGGCTTCGCGGATTCCCCAATGCAAGACTTGGCGCGAATCGCTGCCGCGGAAACGGCGCTCTTCCCAAACGTGCGGGTTTTCCGCGGGCGTGGTGCGCAACGAGACGAGCTTCGGCGGATCGTAGAGAAAATTCCATTCAGCACGGTTCATGCCGGCTCGTCCCGGCTGCCCTTCGAGCTTGCGAACAACGGCGCCACTCGAATCGAGGATTTCGATTTTGGGCGGAGCTTTGGGCGCGGCTTTGAGGGAGTACGTGATAGCCGCGCCGCCGTTGGGAAAAAGGCGGAATGTGTCGCGCGGAGCAAAAAGACGCACGGGTGTGTCCTCGGCCTTTTGCGCCATCTGCTCGAGCGGTGTGATGTCGTCGAGAATGTAGATGCCGCGGCCGTAGGTGGAGACGACGAGATCGCGAAACTGCTTTTGTACGACGGCCCAAGTGACGGGAGCGTGCGGCAGGCCGGCGGTGAAGGCCGTCCAGTGCGCGCCGTCGTCGAGAGAATAGAAGAGGCCGTTTCCCGTGCCGGCAAAGAGCAAACCCTTCTGGTTGGGGTCTTCGGCGATAGTCTTCACGTAGCCCAACGAATGTTTAGGCAAGCCTTCTAAGATTTTTGTCCAGGTCTTGCCGAAATCGGTGGTCTTGAAGATGAATGGATCGCGATTGTCCATCAAGTGGTAGTCAACAGCGACGTAAGCTGTGCCTGCATCAAAGTGCGACGGCTCGATGCGCGTGATGGTGCCCCAGGGAGCGAGGTCTTTGATGTTTTTTGTGACGTTGGTCCAGTTTGCCCCGCCGTCTTTCGTGTACCAGATGAGGCCGTCGTTGGTGCCCGCCCAGATGAGGCCTTGCTGAATTTCGGAGGGCGCGATGGCGAAGACGACTTCGCCGTAGAACTGGCCAAGATTGTCTCCGACGATTCCTCCGGAGGCGCCAAGGTACTTCGGATCCTGGGTAGAAAGATCCGGGCTGATGACCGACCAACTCTGACCGCCGTTGCTTGTTTTGAAGATGACCTGACAGCCGTAGTAGACGGTGTTGTGGTCGAAAGGATCGATGGCGAGCGGCGGAGTCCAGTGGCAGCGGTATTTCAAATCGCTGGGCGGCGAATCAAGCGAGTGAATCCACGGACTGATGGAGCGCGCGCGCTTGGTCTTTGCGTCCCAGCGAGTCACTTCGTTGCCGTAACAACTCGCCCACACGATGTTTGGGTCCGTGAGATCCGGCAGCGTGAAACCGGATTCGCATCCGCCCATGCGGCGTTCCCAGCCGGTGTCAACCACGCGGCCGTACTCGAGCGGAGGCGCGATGCTGGGGCCGCGCATGTTTGGGCCGTCCTGCATGTTGGTGTAGACGTAGTAAGGAACCTGGTTGTCGACGGCAACGTGATACATCTGGCCAATCGGCAGTTGGATGCGATGAAAGCCGCGGCCGTGAACAGTGGTGATGTTCAGGCCACCATCATCAGTGATGACGAAGCGGTCGGGATTCTGCGGATCGATCCAGATGTCGTGATTGTCGCCGCCCCAGGGAACCTCTTTGAAGAGTTCGCCGCCGTCGAGCGATTCGAGAAAGCTGCTGTTGGCGACGTAGACTTCGTTGTCGTTACCGGTGGAAACGGCGATGCGAATGTAATAGCCGGCGCGGCCGATGAGCTGGCGCTGATAATTGGTGGCCTGCCAGTTTTCACCGGCGTTGTCGGAACGCCAGAGCGCGCCTTGGTCTTTTGTTTGGATCAAGGCAAAGTAGCGGTCGGGATTGGTTGGCGCGATGGCCACGTCGATTTTGCCGAGCGGGGATTTAGGCAAGCCATGGCCTTCGAGCTTCGTCCATTTCGTGCCGCCGTCTTTTGAAATATAAACGGCGCTGCCTGGCCCACCGCTGAGTTCACCCCAGGTGTGCATTTCCACTTGCCACATGCCCGCGAGAAGAATTCGGGGATTGTGCGGATCCATGGCGAGGCCGGAGCAGCCTGTGTTTGCGTCAGCGAAGAGCGCGCGCTCCCAATGCTGGCCGCGGTCCGTGGTGCGGTAGACACCACGCTCCTGCTGGGGACCAGTGGTGCGACCGAGCGCGCAGACGAAGGCGATGTCGGGATTCGTGGGATGAACGAGGATTCTGCCAATGCGGCCGGTGTCGTCGAGGCCGACGTGCGTCCAGTTTTTGCCGGAATCGGTGGACACGTAGACGCCGTTGCCCATCACATCGCTGTCGCGAATGGCCCAGGCTTCGCCGGTGCCCACCCAGATGACGCTTGGGTCGGACGGAGCTACAGCGATCGCGCCAATCGCTGTTACAGTCTGCTTGTCGAAAATGGGCTCCCAGCGATTGCCACCGTCAGTGGTTTTCCAGACACCGCCGGATGCGGCACCGGCGTAGTACGTGCTTGGATCGCCGGGAACGCCTGCAATCGAGGCGACACGGTTTCCGGCACGCGGACCGACAAAGCGAAAGCGGAACGTTTCTTCGTTCGCCCGCGGGCCAGGCGGCCGCTGCCCGTAGACTAATGAAACGCAACTCGCAAGAGCGGCTAGCAACAAGCCGAGTTTCATCCAAGACCGACAGACAGATACGCGCATTCGCTCGATCCCCTTTCGCGTGGCAAAGAAGATTTGTGCCGCTGGCATCCTACGCGTTTACGCTCGACATGAAAACTGGCAGACCGAATACCGAGCTTTGCTTGAGCGTTTGCGCTCTTTCGGGCTTACGCTCACTTTAGGGCGTCAATGTCACGGTGGCGACGGACATTCGCGGCAAGTCCAACCGCACGGTGGAACCTTCGACCTTCACGGGATGCGGCTTGGGCACGACGCGATCCGGCCCATCAAAACTGTTGCAGGCGTTCCAATCGGCATCGTGGAGAAGAAGCGCGGTGGCGTTCTTTGAGGCCGCCCCGCGCAAGGCGCACTGAATCTCGAGCTCCTGATCGGGAAACGGATTGACGAGGCTAAGCAAAACCGTTCCGTTCTTCGTCGAAGCCGAAACGGACAAATCGGGCGAAGGTTTATCTTTGTCGGAGGCGGGCGCGTCGGTTTCGACTCTCACCGCGGTATTCCCGCGATGTCCCTTGAACAGCGCGAAAGCATGATAGGTCGTGGTGCGTACGCACTGCTTCCCTTCCGGGCCATCGGTCAGGAGAAGTGATTGCAACACGTTGACAATCTGGGCGATGTTGCACATGAAGAGCTTGTCGGCCTGACGGTTGAAAATGTTCAATCCCAATCCTGCTGCCACGGCGCTGCGCATGGTGCTTTGTTGCCACAGTTTGCCGAATTTCTTATCGTCTTCCTCGGCAATGCGATCCCACACGCCCCACTCATCGAGGACGAGCGCGATTTTGCGGCCGTCGCGATAGCTGTCAAAGAGTTCGCGCTGTTGAATGATGGCTTCCTCAACGCGCGCAAAAATAGCGAGCTGCTTCTTCACATGTTCCGCGGTGAAGTGCAGCGGATGATCTTCCCCGCCTTCGTAATAGTGCATGGAGACGCCTTCGGGAGAGCCCCATTCGAGGGTGTCCATGAACTTGCGAGACCAGCGCGTATCGTTGCCGTTGGGGCCGCTGGCAATCAGGAACGGTTGCGTGTCGCCGTACTTGCGTAAATAAACGGAAAAGCGGCGGTAGTGATCGGCGTAAACTTCCGGGCGCATCCATCCGCCGCAGCCCCAGGCCTCGTTGCCCACGCCCCAGTAGTGAACTCGAAACGGCTCCGCAGCGCCGTTCTTGATGCGCTCTTCGGCGAGCGTGCTTCCCGAGGGCATGTTGCAGTATTCGACCCAGTCGCGCATTTCGCGCGGCGTGCCGCTGCCCACATTTCCTGCGAGATACGGCTCCGCGCCAATCAACCGGCACAGGCCGATGAATTCGTGCGTGCCGAAGCTCCCGTCCTCAACGTAGCCGCCCCAGTGAATGTTGACTCGCTTCGGCCGACTTTCTGCCGGTCCGATGCCGTCGCGCCAGTGGTAGTCGTCCGCATAGCAGCCGCCGGGCCAGCGCAATACGGGAATGCCCAGTTCTTTCAGGTATTCGATGGCCTGCCGTCGGTAGCCGTTGATATTGGGAATCGGAGAATTCTTCCCGACCCATAGGCCGCCGTACACGCAAGAGCCGAGATGCTCGGCAAAATGCCCGTGAAAATCCGGTCGCACTGTGCCGATTTCTGCGTCCGCGAGCACGGTAATCTTGCGATTGGTTCCAGAAGCCGCGCCAACGAGGCGTGGAATGAACGAGCAGAGAGACACAGCCGCAGTGTTCCCGACAAATCTCCTGCGGGAAATCTTCGAGAGCATCGCATCTCCTTGTTGGAATGATCCGGCCCGACGTGCTTGTTGGTCGTCTCTTCAACACCCTTGTGCGTCAGCTTTGTGAAAGTGCACGTCCCAGTTTAGGTACCGGGTCGTAGCCTCGTGCACAGCCGACGCTGTTTGAGAGAAATTCGCCGCCACGTGGTGCTCGAAGCCCCGCTCGCAAATAAAACGCAGCAGCTTCTGCAAACCGGGAATTCGTACTACGCCCGCGCCTCCAAAAGTTTGCAGGGGATCGTCTGTAAACTCCCCTTCCCCGACGTAGCCTCGCATCTTCCCTTCGCGATCATCGGTCGAGAAGCGTGCGAAGCTCATGGGGCCGCTCTTCACCTGACCCACGCAGGTCCCGAACGTGTTTTCCTTACCCACCGTTCCCGCGATAATTTCCTGAAAGTCCATACGCACATCTTTGAAAAAGTGCTTCGGCAGATTGCTGCAGTGGAAGCATACGGCTTTGTCCGGATCGTCCGCGTAGTTGTTGTTCCAGTCGAGGAGCGCGCTGGGAGTCTGTGAAGCAAGTTGCAGGGCGTGCATTCCCACCACCCCGGCAACGTCCACTTCACACGCACTGGAGAGCCCGGAGTCGCTCATCATGCTCATGACCGTGCAAGGCACAACGCCAAAGAATTCTTCGAGCGAGGTCCAGCACTGAATCGCGCTGATGGTTACCTCCGTTTCCTTCATCCAGCTGTGAATGACCGCGCCCAGCTTGGCCATTTTTACGAGGGCCGCTTCCGGAATGCTGTTGGTCGAGACGTAGGCCCGAATGGCTTTCAACCTTTCAAGAACTGCGGGGTCGTTGTCCACGAGCCGCCCGATTCTCCCCATCACCTCGGAAAGATCCCACGTCTCTACAGAAATTCCTGTGGATTCCAAGATCTTTTCGCTGTAGCGAACCGTGTTGAATGCCGCGGGCCGCGCCCCGATCGCGCCGATCCGGAGTTTCTTGAGGCCTTTCACCACACGGCAAACGGACCGGAACCAAACCAGGTCGTCACGAAACTGCGGTGAATTCGGCGCTTCGGTGTGCAATGTAGTCAGCGAATAGGGAATGCCGTATTGCGCGAGATTATTGCAGGCGGACATTTTCCCGCAAAAGCTGTCGCGCCGGTCGCGGATGGTCATCTTCGACGGCGTGTCCGGCGTAGCTTGCATGAGCACCGGTACACCAAGGTTAGCCATGCGCAGCGTTTCCGCAATGGCGCGCTCATCGCCAAAGTTCGGAAGCGTCACTACGATGCCGTCGATTTCGTCGCGATGTTTCTTAAAAAGATCCGCGCAGCGCGCCGCTTCCTGGCGCGTTTCTACGGCGCCATACTTGGAATCACTTTCCCCGAGAACGATGGGCTTGATTGCCTGGGCCGACAATGCGGAAATTATCTCCTGGCGGCCCGATCGCGCCAGGTGGTCTGGAAAAAACCCGCGATTGCCAACAATGACACCGAACACCATCGGTGAGTTGGAAGATTGCGTCATGACTTAGCCAGGGGCACTTTTTCTGCAAACGCTTGCAACGCAGACATTACAGCGCTTTCTGCGACCTTGTCAAGCGACCTATGCCCCTTCTCCTTTCTGGCATTACCCCGAATCTGCACCGTTTAACCGAATTATACTCATCCAGAACCGGAACTGCCTCTTCCTGCACAGTTCCGTTCCCGCAGAGAAGCGAATTTTCGATAGAATGTGCCTTCCCGCACGTTCAGGAGTCCTTAATGCGCAAGAGGCGTACGCTGGCAATGAATCTCGATGCCGTGGCTCAAAAAGCGGGTGTTTCCACCTCCACGGTGTCTCGCGTCCTCAACAACCTGGAGATTGTCAAAACCTCCACGCGCTCCCGCGTGTTGAAAGCGGCCGAGGAACTTAACTATCACCCGAATCTCCACGCGCGCTCTCTTGCGCGCGGAAAGAGCAGGATTCTCGGCATCATTGTTTCGAACATGGAGAATCCGTTTTTCCTCGATATCTACCGTACTCTCGAAGCGGATGCTCATGCCCAGGGTCTGGAAGTTGTCGTGGCCAATACCGACTACCGTTCCGAACAGCTCCTCGCCAGTGTGCAACTCATGATCGGGCTGCGCGTGGCGGGCCTGGCCGTCATCGTTTCAGAAATGGAAGAACATTTGATCCAGACCGTTTCCAGCAGCCGCATCCCGGCCGCCTTCTATGACGTGGGAACCCCACAGAAAAATATCACAAACATACGCGTGGATTACCGCAAAGGAATCAAAAAAACCGTCAGTTACCTCAATGCTTTGGGCCATCGCCGCATGGCCTTTGTCGGGCATCATTCCACTCTCGGCCCCATCAGCGAGCGCCGCAAGACATTCCTGGAATCCGTGCATCGCTGCTCTCCCGGCGCAGAACCCAAAATTTTTGCAGGGCCCGATGGTTTGGACGGCGGCCGCCAAGCGGCTCGCGAATTGCTCGAATCCGGCTTCCGCCCCACCGCGATTCTTTGCGTGAACGATTTTATGGCCGTCGGTGTAATGCGCGAGTTGCGCGAAGAAGGGCTTCAGATTCCCCGCGATGTTTCCGTCACCGGGTTTGACAACATCAAGCTCGCGGAATTCTGCTCCCCTCCGCTCACGACCGTGCACATCCCTCGAGAACAAATCGGACACATCATTTTCGACAACGTCCTGGGTAACGGCCGCGAAGAGCGCGAAGTTGGCCGGGAAATCGTCATCGATCCCGAACTCGTCGTCCGCGATTCCACCGGAATCGCCCCCAAGAACTGATGAGACGAAAACTGATTAGCTCTGCATCCTACTTCCAGACGCGCAGCATCACTGCGCCGTGGCGCGGCACTTGCGCCGTAAACTCGCTCTCGAACGAGCCCAAATCCTTGTGCATCCACAGATCTCGCACGTGTACGCTACCCGTAAAACCGAGGTCTTTGAAATTCACTTTTACAGGGAACGCTCCCGCGCGGCTGAACAAACCGACTGCCACGCTGCCATCGGCCAAGGGCTTTGCCCAAACCTCAAGTGGGCCTTCGGCAGAAACGCGATGCCCTTGTGCGCCTTTAGGGTCCTGGTCCACAGCAATCGCTTCTTTGTTCAACAGAATCGCAGAATCCTCCGGAGTCACCCTTGTCAAATCATTTCCAGCCAGCAGCGGCGCTGCCAGCAGGCACCACAGCGTCATGTGGGTGATGTATTCGTCGTGACGCATGCCTCCGTTGCCAATTTCGAGCATGTCGGGATCGTTCCAATGGCCAGGCCCAGCGAAAACTTCCTGCCCCGCCTGACTAAAACCAATCCTCGTCATTGAATCGTATTTATCTTCGATGTCTCCCGTCGTCCGCCACAGATTTCCGCCCACATCCTTGCCCCAGCGCCAGACCAGGTCCCAGCCGTACTCGCACAAACTGAACACAATCGGCCGGCCGGTTTTCTGCAGCGCCCGGTGCATTTTCTCGTAAACTTCGCGAATCTGGCTGACGGGATACACCTGCGACGCGCTGCACCAATCGTATTTCAAATAGTCCACGCCCCACTCGGCGTAAGTCTGCGCGTCCTGTTCTTCGTGCTGATAGCTTCCGGTGAATCCCGCGCAGGTTTCCGGCCCAGGCGAGGAATAAATTCCAAACTTCAGGCCCTTGCTGTGGACATAATCGGCGAGCGCCTTCATGTCGCCAAAGTTTCTGTTCGGTTCAATGCGCCCATGCTCGTCGCGCCCGGCTTGCCAACAGTCGTCCACATTCACGTAAATGTAGCCCGCCTCTTTCATTCCGTTGCTGGCAATCGCGTTGGCCGCGCCTCGCACGTCGGCGGCGGTGACTTTGCAAGCAAAGTGATTCCAACTGTTCCACCCCATAGGAGGAGTTGGCGCGACTGAGGTTTGAGCCTGCACGGAACCAACGGAGATTAGAAACATCGAGAACAAACCAACGAGAATTCGCGTGCGCATGGACGATGCTCCTTTTGACTAATGGAATTGTCGCCGGCCGTGCTCCGGTGTCGAACCAAAATCTATTTGGCCGTGGAGAATTTGTAGATCGTCGTTGTGTGATAGCGTTCGCCGGGTTTCAGCTCCGTGGAAGGAAACTTCGGCTGGTTCGGCGAATCAGGAAAATGCTGTGTCTCCAGGCAGAACGCCGAGCGCTTGGTATAGCTCACGCCGTCCTTGCCATGCAACGATCCATCCAGGAAGTTCCCCGTATAAAACTGAACGCCGGGCTCTGTCGTCCAAACTTCCATAGCGCGCCCGGTCTTGGGCTCCCGCACCCGCGCCGCAAGCGAAATGGGATCACCCGGCTTTCGGCTTAGCACAAAATTGTGGTCGTAGCCGCCGCCGAGCTTGATCTGTTCATCATCCGAGTTGACGCGAGCTCCAATCTCCGTCGGCGTGCGGAAATCGAACGGCGTGCCGGCCACGCCGCGAAGCTCGCCGGTGGGAATCAGCCCGGAATCCACGGGCGTGAATTTGTCGGCTTCAATCATCAAGATGTGGCCGAGAATATCGCCCGACCCGGGACCTGCAAGATTAAAGTACGAGTGGTTCGTAAGATTGAGGACCGTGTCCTTGTCGGTCGTCGCGAAGTACTCGATTCTCAGCGCGTTCGAATCTGTAAGCGTATAAATCACGCGGACGTGCAGGTTCCCCGGGAATCCCTCTTCGCCATCCTTGCTCAGATAAGTCAGCTCGAGCGCCTGGCCGTCCTTCGCCGGGATTTCCTTTGCCGCCCACACTGCTTTGTTGAAACCCTTGGTCCCTCCGTGCAGGGTGTTTTCACCATTATTCTTCGCAAGCGTGTACGTCTTTCCGTCCAGTTTAAACTCTGCGTGACCGATGCGGTTCCCGTATCGGCCGATTAGGGCCCCGATATAACTGGTATTGTTCACATAGCCGTCAACCGAATCAAAACCGAGCACCACGTCCCCGAGTTTCCCACTTCGATCGGGAACTTTCAGCGAAACGACGGACCCGCCATAGGTGGTGATCGCCGCCTCGGCGCCATTCTTGTTCGTCAGTTTATAAAGATCCACGGACTCCCCGTCAGGCGTCTTCCCGAACGACGATTTCTTGGTGGAACCTGGTTTTGCCCCCACGCCCGCAAGAAAACTAGCCCCGCTTGCTGCCATCGTCGTCATCAGAGTGGCCCCCATGATTGTAATCCATAGCATTCGTTTCATTCGAATCCCCCGCATGGGCCGCCCAACGCACCCATCCGCACTGTAATCCTACACAAGCTGGAGAGTGAAACGCAAAAGGATGGAGGTGTCAAGAAGTAAGTGCAAGCGCTTGCAGCCACTGCCCGGTTAGGCGCGCTTCAACGCCTCTGCGCCTCCCGGCGAAACCTCTCCTCACAGTGACATTGCGCGAGATCACATGGCAAGGCCTAACGGCGCAGATTATTGAAAAAGCGTACTTTGCTGGCGATTTCAGGTACTTGTTGTAGGAACTGTCGGGCCGCGCGAAAAAGTCCACAAAATAAAGAATGTAAGCGGTTGCAGAAAATGCTTGACACTCTGGATTCAGATGCGCTATAAGCCGCTCATTGATTTTGCATATTGTATCCGCGCGGACGTCTCGTCCACGGACCAATTTTGCAACTTGGGGTGCCTGTCGAGGGATTCAAAATCCGATCTTGCCTCTGCGCAAGGGGGGAATAGATATATGACGACGCTGGAAAACTTTTCTTTATTTTCGATTCGACCGGGCCGCGTTCTCTGGTTTCTCCCTCTGCTCCTCGCTCTCGCATGTTGTTCTCCTTCCTGGGCCCAGATGGGCTCGGTTGGAACAGTTAACGTGCTTGTCGTCGATCCAAGTGGAGCCGCCGTGCAGGGCGCGAAGCTAGTGCTGCAAGACTTGGCAACAAACGAAACCCGCGAAGGGGAAACGCAACAGGTCGGGAGCTACGGTTTCGTCTCGTTGCCCTTGGGGAAATACAAGCTAACCGTTTCCAAAGCCGGATTTCAGACTGACGTTCTGAATTCTGTGATTGTGCAGGCAGGCCGTGTGACCGACGTGAAAGTTGAACTCAAGGTAGGAGCAGCTACGGAGCAGGTCGTGGTCGAGGCAGGTGCTATACCGCTGGTTGAGACAACTTCGAACGCCATTGCCACTACGATCGACATGAAGCAGATTGAAGATCTCCCCTTGCAGGGGAGGGACGTCAGCGCACTAGCTCAACTCTCGCCAGGATACAGCGGTACTGGCGGGTTTGGGACGTGGAACGGTCTCCCTGTAATTGCGGAGGCAAACACAATTGACGGGATAGCTTCTTCGACGAGTCGTATGAAGTTCGCCGGCAACGTTTCGCCCACCCTCGAAGCGCGCCTGGAAGACATTCAGGAGATGACTGTCCAATCGGCACAGACAGAATTCAGTCAGGGCATGGGGCTGGCTGCCATGCAAGTGAATTTCGTTACGCGCCGGGGAAGCAATGATATTCATGGGCGCATTTTCGAGGATTTTCGGAATACAGCATTGAATGCGAACAGCTGGCTAAATAACGCCGTTGGTCAGAGCAAAACACCAATCATCCTTAATGAGTTTGGCGGCAGTGCCGGCGGCCACATCATCAAGGATAAACTCTTTTACTTTGCTTCGTTCGCCATGGCCAAGCAGCCGGGTGGATTCCCTACGAGCAATACGGTTTTGACGCCACTGGCACAGCAAGGGATTCTCACCAGGCAGGACGGAACCCAGGTCAATCTTTTCACGCAGGTAGCCCAACCGAACGGCCTCCCAGACTGCACGACAAATGCTGCGATCTGCCAGGCTTTCAACACCCAACAAGTTCTGATAAACAAAGCGATAACGAGCGGCGGAGCAACGTTGTCGGCATCGGGCGATCCAAATACTCAAATATTGAATTGGCTGGTGCCGTCGCCCACAACCAGGTACTACCCTGCATTTCGTGTGGACTACAACCTTTCTCCAAAGGTCCGTGTCGATTTTTCGTACGAAGAAACGAAGGTCAATCAACCGAATGCTAGTGCTCCATTCTTCCCGGGTAGCGACTTTTCAAATCAGGCCGCTTCCTATAAGGCCAACAACTATATAGCATCTTTTGGCGTAAATTGGTCGGTTACGCCTACATTGGTTGGGGCATTGCAAGCTCAGGCGAAACCTTCAATCTCCCGGTTACAACCTTCTACCCGGTCATCAACGCTTCCGATAGCGCGACGTGGATGCACGGAGGGCACTCCATATCTTTCGGCTTTAGCTTTTATCGCGAGCAGGACCATTATTGGAATCCGCCCGATGGCATTCCCAGCGTAAGCTTGGGGATCGTGAACGGCGATCCGGCGTTCCAGCCATTCGAGAATGCGTTTCCCGGGGATACTCAGGACACGTCCGACGCCGAGAATCTCTACGCCACACTGATTGGCAGAATCTCGGGAATTGGCCCAACAGGAAGCGGTTTCCCTTATAGCCAGAAGACAGGTCAATATGCAACTAAGCCTGGGTCTGCTTATAACTTGGATGAATTATCCAAGGGTTGGGGTATCTACGCGCAGGACTCGTACAAAATTACTCCTCGTGTCACATTCAATTATGGGCTCCGATGGGACTTCACGGGTGATAACCATGACCTCACGGCGGCTTACCATGGAGCCTCCGCGGCTCAGATGTACGGCCCATCCGTCATCGGCCAGTCGTTTAGTCCAGGTACTCTGTCCAGCAATCTGAATCCCGCATACGTGGCGAGCAGCCACCAATATAACGGCTGGAACGTTAGCCCTCAACCCGGAGTCGGGTTAGCATGGAATCCGAGCCGGTCCGAAGGATTCTTAGGAAAGCTGTTCGGTGGAAACAGCACCGTCATTCGTGCGGGCTTTGACATTAAGCGCTTCACAGAACCCTACCAATACTTCTGGAACAGCGCGTCCAATCACGGATTGGCCTTCTTCCAGAGCTTTTCCCTACAACCCACGACTGGAGGAGGTCAGGGCACTTTCGCACCTGGCAGCCTCAACTTGCCTGGCCAGGTTGATGATCAAGGCCTTAGCACAGTACTAAGCAACGCCGGGAGGTCTTATGCCGTGACTCCACCGGCTTATGCAACCAGCCTGCCTCAGTCGCAATTTGCTTGGAACTACTACTTCTCTGGCGCAGGAATGGATCCCCACATCAAGCAGCCTTATGTTCAAGAGTGGAACCTCGGCATTCAACGCCAACTTGGACAGAGCAACGTCCTCGAAGTGCGTTACCTGGGACATCGAAGCCTTCATCAATGGATCGGCCTCAACACAAACGAAGTCAATGTTTTCGAGAACGGCTTCCTCCAGGAATTCAAGGGCGCCCAGTCCAACCTCAACATCTGCCTGGCGACGCCGAGTTGTGCCTCCTCCCCAAGCTTCGGCAACCAGGGGCTGCCCGGACAGGTAGCTCTGCCCATTTTCGACACAGCGTTCCGCACGGAATCGGGCGGACCCGGAACCTTCTCGGACTATACGAACGGCGCCTTCATTACGGACCTGAAGCGCGGCGCCGCAGGCGATTTGGCTTTCCAATTGGCGAACCCATTCGGAACAGCCCCGTACATTTGCAATTTGGTGGGGTCTTCTCTTTCACCTTGCGCCAATGGCTCTTTTGCGAGCTACACAAGTCCCGGCGCCTACCCTGTCAACTTCTTCCAGGCTAATCCGTAC
>WNGL01003313.1_pt1 | contig 19360 bp, 15 predicted proteins | sample 5400591 | NCBI WGS metagenome assembly WNGL01 (sample SAMN13153377, study PRJNA577476) | soil metagenome | isolation source: 80 cm soil or saprolite under Garry oak tree replicate 1 | place: USA:California | collected 2016-06-15 | reverse complement strand
ACGTTAGTTGATTCGTGTCCGGTGGTGAACCGGACAATTTACAATTTCAAAACTCTTCAATCCAATCCACTAACTGGATCGTTTTGAAGGGGCTCTTAACTTATCGCACAATTCAATTTTCAATGAGCAGCGGGTGTTGCCACCCGAAAAATAACTTTTTGGCGCGATCCACCGCTCATGCTCATGACCGCGCCTTCCTGCGGGCCCATTGCCAGCCTGGCTCCGCTATTTCCTGAGTCGCCAGTCGCCCATGAACATTAGGCATTGTCCATATCCAGGCGACAAAAAACCTGAGGGGCCGTTTCAATCAATTTGATTCGGCCGCTCAGAGCTCAATTTGTTCGCAGTCAATCTTACGAAAACTGCGCCGACTGTCAAAGTACTTTTTTCTTTTAGGTCGGTGTCACCTGTTTGCAACCCGGACCAGCTTTAACGGCTACCTGGAGGTTGTCAAAGACTTTTTTTGCCGCCGCAATTGCGCAGCACAAAGATCAGCATCAAGGTATCTTACGCCAAGAGGCGCGCAAGTGTTTTTTTTAACTTTTTCGAATTCTTTTTCAGCGCGCCGCCTTGGCACAGGCGGCTTCCAAGGAACGGAACGGCAAGAACGGGGGCGGGTGCGAGCAATTGAGCCAGGATTTTGCGGTTGGATGCCGCGGAAGAATCCGTTTGGCGGCGGTTCAGGAGGACCACTTTAAGGCACTGAATTCCAGCCTGTTGCAGGGCCCGAACTGTCAGAAGCGTATGGTTTAACGTCCCCAAGCGATTGCGTGAGGCCACAATTACGCCGCAATTGAGTGCAAAGATCAAATCCGCCGCGCTGTAGCCGGGGCCGAGCGGGGTGAACAAACCGCCGGCGCCTTCGATGAGGAGGCAACGATCGTTGATCGGTGTTTGGTGATTGGTGATTGGCCGCAGGCGCCGGTGGAGCTTCGGCCTTGGCGCACGTTGTGACTGTAATTCGTATCGGCTGGCCAGGCGCCGGATGCCATCCAGGACCGTCTGCAACCTGATTGAGCGCCCTTGCTTGCGGCCGGCCACGAACGGCGCCAGGGGTTCGGGAAAGTAAAAGGGATTGATCTCATCGGGTGTCAACTCGCCGTACTGCAGCCGGTGCAGCAGGCCGACATCGGATCGCGAACCACAGCAAAACGGTTTCGTCGCCAGGGCGTAACAACCTTTCTGGCGCAGGTGGCAGAGCAGAAGGCCGGTCAAAACCGTCTTACCGACGCCGGTGTCGGTGCCGGTGATGAAGATGATACTGACGCTCATGCCGGTGGGTCTTGAACCGCAGTGGACTACTTCGCCTGCTCCGCTGTCGTGATATCAGCGACCTCCATCGGGATTATCGCGGCCAGCCATCCACGTGGTGTCGAAACAGGGCTATTGCAGGAAGTTGGGGCGCCAAAACCGTGGATGCAACTAAATTGCATCCACCATGAGCCATTGCTCAGAGTTGGGCCGCCCACACAGCACCTGCATCATTTCCAATAGAAACTCAGGATTTGGATGTCGCGCGGATTGGCGACACCGAGGACGGCGATGAATTGGCGTTTGTAGCCGCCGATCTCGGCGTCCACTTGCACCTCGAAGGTCCGGCTGCCCACAGCGCAAAATTGTTGGAGGATCATGGCCACTGCAGGGCTGACTTCGGGGACTCTGCGGACCTGGCCGATATCCCTGTAGGGGCCAACTAGGCCGCTGCCGTCGTCGGCGCCCTCGCGGGCAGCCACAATGGCCTCGGCAACCAGGTTGTCAATTCCGGGGATGAGTTGAAGAACAACCGCAGAGGCGGTGTTGATATTGATCTTGCCGCTGGACAGTGGGGTGAATAGGTCCACCAGTCCGACTGGAGTAACGGGCGGTGCAGCCAGAGCGCCCAGACGATTGAGCCGCTGCTGCAAGGCGGCGGGCGGGTGATTGGTTGAAGAGGCTCCCCAATACATTTCCTGAGTGATGCCTTTAACCAGTAGCAACTCCGAGAGATCATCAATTGGTCCATTTTTCGCCTCATACGGCGGATTCAACCCTTCATAATAGTCGCTTTCTGCGCCTTCGACGTGGGTATTATCGTCAGTATCGATCCAATCGAGGATAGCGCCGACGACGGTGGGAACCTCGCCGGCGTCAGCGCCGATCAGCACACAGGCTTGCTGGAGCAGGGCTTCGTTGGCGGTGTTGATGTTGGCTTTGCGTTCAAGGTCGGTGATTTTCCAAGTGAAAGAGCCGTTGCCCAAGTGGTTCTCGCGTTGAATGTCGGCCAAAGCGCCATTGGTGGAGCAGGGTCCGCCGGCGCCGCCGGCCCAGGTTTGGCTCAGGGCAATGTACGGCTCCATGGGGCATCTGAACTGCTCCTGCAGAATGTATCGGGCGTACTCCACGCCGGAACGGCCAAGCCAGAGCAACTCGGTTTCACAATTGGCGTTACGGGCCAGCTTGGTCTCGACCTTCATCGAATAGGCAAAGCCAGCGGCCAAGACGGCCAGCACGAAGATAGCTATCATGACGATGACCAAAGCGATGCCGCTCTCGGAGTGCTGATTGGTGGTTGCTGATGGGTTATTAGTCGGGCGTGTTTCGTGATGCGAGTAGCGCGTCGCGTGCTCCACGGCATAAAGTGGCAAGCCGCGTATCTTCATGGCTGTCGGAAGGGGCTGGGTTGGGGTATGGGGACCTGACCAGGCTGGAGACCAGGCTGTGCCGGGTTGGGAACAGACCCTCCCGGGAGATTAGGGTTTCGGGGCTGCCCCGGCACCGGAAGGCCCGTCTGCCAAACGGGTTGCACGGCGACGGATGGCAAACTAACTATGCGGGTTACTTCAGTCCACGACTGTGCGGAGTTCTGGGTTTCCTGCAGGCGCAAGGTCACCATGACCAGCTTGGGAAGCTGATTGGTCTGGTTCCATTCGTCCACCCACTCGTTGCGCCGGGTGTCCCAGAATTGCATCTCCAGCGCCTTGACGTTTTTTGCCAGGACCAGGGGATGTTCCTTCTCATCTGCGTCCAGTTCGGTGAGCAGCGAACTCTGGCGCAGCACCAGTTGGCGTGGAGAATCGCGGCCGGGCTCGATGGAGAAAGAAACCCTGCGAACATCCAGATCGCCGAACTTGCCGCTACGGGGAAAGGACTTGGACAAACGGGCAACGAAACTCAACGAAGCATCGGAACCGTTTTCGGCGACGAAGCTATAATAGTGTTGGGCCTGAGCAAAAGACTGGGCAGAACTGAGCGAGTCCTCCAGCGTGCGAATGGCGATGCGCGAGCGCTGGACGGCGGCGGCGACCTCCAACCCCACTTTGGAGGCGCGCAAGATGGCCGTCCAACTCGAATAGATGGCGGCCACGATCAGGGAGAAAAGGGTGATGGCAATGAGGATTTCGATGAGGGTGAAGGCGTGGCAAATGACCAATGACGAATGACCAACGACGAATGTGGGCCGAGCGGTGCGAAAGGTGCGCAGTGGGGCGGGTTGGGTGTTCGGTATTGCGTGTTCGGTGAAAGCTTCTTCACCTGTGAGGCGGCATTCGACACTCTGGCTGCCCATGGTCATGGGGTGCTGGCGGTCGCGCACTGTTCCGAGGAAAATGTTCATCTGGAATGTCCACCTGACAGTCGGCCTGGGGGTGATTCAGGCCGGAAGAGGAAGATGGACATGTGGGTTTCGACATCTTCGTGGCCGACCCTGCGGCGCACGGTGAAGTCCACCTGGTGGAGGCCGTTGGACATCACTTCGTGATCGTAGGAAACCCAGTTGCAACCCGGGTAGAGATCGCCGAAGTCTCCCGATTCCGAACCTTCAAAGAGCTTGTTGGTGAGGGAGAGTTGGGCGGCAATCATTCCGGGATCAACCTTGGTTGCCCGCAAAACGCGCGCGTTGCGAAGCGTGTTGGAAACCAGGGCCAGTATGGCGAAGACGCACATGAAGAAGATGCCGCAAGCGATCATGACTTCCACGAGCGTGAAGGCGGCTGGGGAATGACGAGTAACGAGATTGGTGACTGCTGATGGGTGATGGGTGAGGCGCAGGGCGCAAGGCGCAAGGCGCAAGGCGCGGGGCGCAAGGCGCGGGGCGCGAGGCAGCCGGTGGTCAATGTTCATCACGCAGTTCATCGCTTTGTCCACGCTTGCAGCGGGTTGTTCACCACCGTCGTCAGTCCGGTGGTGATTTCGGTCTCAATGCCGACTCGCTCTCGACCGTCGAACAAAATCATTTTCATTTCATCAGAGGTGCCGTTGGGGTAAAATCGGATCCTTGCCACTTCGACGTCATTGTACTCGATGCCGGCCATGTTGATATCGAGCTCCTCAATGATGACGTTGTCGGGGAGTTGGGCCGATAGACCCGCGCCGGTGGGTGACGGTGGCGGGCTTGGCTGAGTCTCCACGCCCACCCCAGGCGGAGAGGGCTGGGAGTTGCTGCCCCCGGACACTTCCAGGCGTCCCTCCCGGGGATGCAACACCACCTGTGTCATTGACCCTTGCAGAATGGCGTGGGCGCGGGCATTGCTGAATACCTCGACCACATCACTGATCGCCTTGCGCAGGGCCTCCTTATGCCATACGTGATAAATGGCCGGTACGCCCATCGCCAGGACAATGGCCATGATGGAAACGACGACCATGAGTTCGATGAGAGTGAAGCCAACTGCGAAATGTAGAATGCCCAATGATGAATGACGAGGTGGCTGCTCGGCGATGGATGATGGCTGACTGGTGATTGCTGCGGGCGGCATGAGGGGTGAAACGTGATGGACGCCGTCGGCCGAGCCTTGACCCTCGACACTCGACACTCGTCGCGACTGTGGACTGTGGACTATGGACCGTGGACTCATGGTCAGCGGGCGATGTTGGAGGTAATGGCAAACATGAGGGACAGCACGCTTAATAGTAGGAACCCGACGCCGACGGCCATGCAAATAATCATCACCGGCTCGATCATGTTGGTCACGACCTTTAGGGCGATGGCCAATTCGTTCTCATAAGTGTCGGCCACGTTTTTCAACGCCCCCGGCACATTACCGGTGTCCTCGCCAATCTTCACCAGGTCCACCATCAGTTGCGGGAAGATTTTGCTGCGCCCCAGCGGCTGGGCGATGGTTTTGCCGTCGGTGACTTCTTCGCGAGTCTTGGCGATGGCATCCTTGACGATGCAATTGGGGATGATTTGTTCAGTTATCTTGAGTGCGGTCAGGACGGGCACGCCGTTTTCGAGGAGGGTGGAGAGCGTGCGGGCGAACTGGCCGAACAAGTGCAGCTTGACCACTTTGCCAAAGACCGGCGTGGTCATTTTCCATTGATCGATCTTGCGCCGACCCTGGGCGGAGGCCTGGAAGCGTTTGAAAATGATGACGGCGGCCAGCACGACGGCCAGCATCAGCCACCAGTAGCTGGCAAACACACGACTGACGTTGACCAGGATTTGGGTAAGAAACGGCAAAGGCACGTTCATCCCTTCAAACATGCTCATGAACCTTGGCAGCATGAAGGTCATGAAAAAGAAGATGATGCCCACGCCGACCGTGGCGACGAAAGCCGGATAGATGAGCGCGGAGGAAAATTTGGACTGGACTTGCGCAAACTTCTCGAAATGGTCGGCCATGCGGCGCAAGACTTCGACCAGCGCGCCGCTGGATTCGCCGGCCCGCACCATGTTGACGTATAAATCAGAGAAAATCCGCGGCTGCTTGGCCATGGAGTCAGACAGGCTCTTGCCCTCCATCACGTCCTGGCGCAGTTCTTTGCTGACCTCGGACGAAATTCCTTTGGACTCCAAATGGACCATGCTGTTGAGGGCGACGGTCAGAGGCATACCCGAGTTGAGCAGGTTGGCCAACTGCTGAGTGAAAGTGGCCAATTCCTGCAGTTTGGGTTTCCGTTTGCGGGTCAGGACGGTCCTGAGGGCCGGCGGCAACAGACCCAGCCAATCTGCCTTGCGCGATGCTGGGCGTTCGGCGGCGGCGACCGCCCCGGCTTTGGCGGCGTCCACTGCGACGGGGAAAAGTCCCAAGCGCTCAATCTGGAGCAGAGCCGCCCCGCGGTCGGCAACCTCGAGCATGCCCTCGACGACCTCGCCAGTGCGGCGGCGGGCTTTGTAAGAAAACTGTGCCATAACCAGATTGCAGTCTATTAAACTACCAATCTAGTAGAAAGTTGCGGTATTCCAAGGAGCAATTTGCTGCGGGGTCAAATGTGGACGTATCTGTGTCTGGACACGACCGCCATTTGTGGCGCGCTGGGGACGCGCGCCGTTTGGCGAAGTGGCAGTAACGAGCTGTGCCCGTTGAATGGTTGAGTCGCAAATGAGCAAAGACGGAACGCCCGCCCTCACGCCACGCCCCAGGAAAGGGACAGCTCAGCGGGCGACACCAGCTTCGAGATCCTCCAGTTTAACAATGTGGAGGATGGCGCAGCGGACGAGTCGTTCGGCCACGCCATCCTCGTCGCGGTTCACGCCGATGTCCACGGTGCTTCGCTCAACAATGGCCATGTCGTGGTTGGTCACATCAAAGTGTGAGCCGTCACTCAAGTGGATGCGGAAAGGTCTGAAAGGTTCTGCGGTGATAAGGTCTCGGAGTTGTCTTGGGGTTATCATGTCGTTGCCGGTGGATTAGGTTATCCTGTTCCCAGGTTATCAAGTTATCGAGCTGTCAAGGCGGGCTGTGATCTCTGATGTCACGTGCCAGGTTTGCCATCGGCCGGGGTTGAACCTGTGACCTGAGACGCTGATAACCTGTTGACGTCATTGGTACTGCCGCGCCGGTAGCCCTCAAGGTCCAGCGTGACATGGCGGTAGCCTATCTGCTTCAAGGCCTGGGCGACTCTCGTGAAATTTCCGTTCTCAAGGAACCTGGGCAACTCGTCGAGTCCGACTTCGATGCGGGCGAGGTGGGTGATGAGGGGCAGGTGACGAGGGCCGAGGGGCGCATTATTTCCCGGCACCGGGCTCTGGACACTCGACACTCGGAGTTCATGATGCCGCACCCGCACATCGTAAAAGCCGAGGTCGCGCAGGAAGTTCTCTGCCTGCTCGATCATTCCCAGCTTTTTTTCAGTGACCGGTTCACCGTGAGGGATGCGCGAACTAAGGCAGGCCATTTGCGGTTTGTCGGCGGTGGGCAATCCAAGCTCGCCCGACAACTGTCGAATCTCGGTTTTGGTCAGGCCCACCTCTTTGAGCGGCGCGCGCACCTGGAATTGTGCCGCTGCCTGCGCGCCCGGGCGATAATCGCCGATGTCACTGGCGTTTTCGCCGTAAACGATGACCACAAATCCTTCGGCTTTTGCCAACGGCGCCAGCAGCGAAAACAATTCGTGTTTGCAGAAGTAACAGCGGTTGGCGGGATTAGCGAGGTACTCGGGGTTTTCAAACTCGGCAGTCTGGACCACTCGAACCGGGAAATGAAATTGCCGGGCGATGGCCAGGGCTTCTACCAGTTCGCGCCTGGGCAAACTGGGAGAATCAGCAATCACCGCCAAGGATTTGTCGCCCAAAACATTGTGCGCGACGCAGGCGAGAAAGGCAGAATCCACCCCGCCCGAATAAGCGACCAGGCAGGGGCCGCAGGAGCGCAAGAGCGCGCGGAGTTGTTCGTATTTATCTGCCAACACATGCAGAAGGTGGCATTGGTCAGGGGCGTTGTCGAGGATGCGCGAGCGGAAGTCGTAACCGGCAAGGGTGAGTTCATGAACGCTGGAAACCGGTTGGCAGGGCGGTGGAAACCCATGGAAAGGGTTAAGACACACAAGCCGCGCCCGACACCCCGATGAATACGGGGTGTTAATGAGATTGGTCGGAGTTTCTTGAACGCGCCCTGGTAACCGGCCAGTCATGGGGCTCGCAGCCGATAAAATTTGTTTCCGGGAGCGACGGTGATGGTGACGCTGGTTTGTTGTCCGGTGACGACGGGCTTCCAAATCCCAGGTGGAGAAAGATCGTCGCTGACTTCCAGCACGTAGTTCACTTGGGAGGTTGGCCAGGAGAGAAGGACTTGATTTGCTGAATAGTCCACCCTTAAGGTGGGCGGGGCGGCGACGGTGATGTGAACTGAGCTCGAGAGGTTGGTGGCGCCAAGGTGGTCGGTGGCTTTGGCGCTCAAAATATACGCGCCGGCAGTGACATTCGCCCAGGTGATTTGGTAGGGAGCAGCATTCGTCTCGCCGAGCTTGGCGGCTCCCTGGAAGAATTCAACTTTGCTAACGCTGCTGCCTTCGCTGTCCCAAGCGCTGGCTGTGATCGTGATGTTTGCTGGCGCGGAGAAAATGGCTCCGTCGGGCGGGTCCAGCAAAGTGATGGAAGGCGGGGTGTTGAGGGCGAGCACAAAGCTGCTGAGGGTTTGTCGGGAAACCAATCCGCCGGTCGCACCGGTGAATCCGACGAAGGCGGTGTTGGCGCCGCTGACGGCTGCGGGGAGGTTGACAGTGTAAGTGGCGTTGTAGGTCTGGCCGGTGTACAGGTCGGCCAGATGTTCGGCCAGGACCGCGCCGTTGTAGGTCAGCGTGACCAGAATGGGATCGCCACTGCCAAGGTCCAGCGGCAGGGTCGAGGCGTAACCGCCGGTGGCGCCACCCGTGGCGTAGCGCGTGCCGCTGCCGCCCTGGCCACTGTATATATTGAATTCGACAGCGGCGCTGGGACTGATGCCGCAATAGCCCAGGCAACCGCCGAGTCCCCCCAAGGCGCCTGCGCCGCTGGCCGAAGTCTGCATTACGAAGGCGACGCCGTCAGCGCCGCCGGTGCTTTGATAGATGAAATGCGCGATAAAATTGGTGATAGGTTGGCGGATATTGAAGAAGGCGCTGCGGGCCTCGTTATTCAACCCATCGGTCAGGGTCAGCACGTTATTTGCTACCGCGGCTCCGCCGTTGAGGGTCCACCCGGCGCCATTACCGCCGAAACCGGCTATTTCAAGTCCGGGCGAAGCCGGGATGAAGAAAGCCGCGGCTAAAGCGCTGTCGCGCGAATTGGTTTTGAACGCCAGCGCTTTGACCGTTGCCGAGTTGGTCAAGGTGAACGGCGCGGTAAACAGAGTTGAGTTGGTCGTTGGCGTCGCGCCGTCGAGGGTGTAATGGATTCCAGCTCCAGGGGTGGCGGTAGTTAGCGTGACTGTGACGGAATTGGTGAAAAGACCGCCGCCGGGAGCAATGATCGGTGTGACCACCCAGGAGGCGTTCCCGAAGACCGACAAGCCCGAGGAGGCGCCTACATAGACTTTGCCGTTGGCGATGGTCGGCACGCTAAATTTGACCGCTCCTCCGGGAGTGTCGCGTGCGCCCGCCTGCGAGCTGTTAAAGAGTTCCACGGCCACGTTGGTGGCGCTATAGGCGCGAAGAATCGCGGTTGGAGCACCTCCATCTGTCTGTAAAGCCCAGACGATGGCGTCGTTAGTGCCATTGGCAGAAATGCTCGGGGTCGCTCCAGGAAACCCGAAGGTCGTCCTGCCGACGGCGGCAGGATTGGTCTGGATAAGTCCTCCGGAAAAGCGGAACGCCCTGAGCACGTCGCCAGAGCCAATGTAGTAAAGGGTGTTATTGAAATAAGCCGGCGTGGCGAAACAACTGCCGATGGCCTGGGGTCTGCTTTGGACAATCTGACTGTCGTCCGCCGCATTGAAGTGCCCCAGGTTATCGCGGTCCAGCAGATAGATTTTGCCTTCCTTGCCTGCGCCGACCAGCAGATGCGGGTGGGCCAGGCTGCCAACCGAATCGGGCAATATCATCGTGCCGCCCGAGCCCAAGTCGGCGTCGGTATCGGCGAGGCTCTGTTGGTTGAAGGGTGTGAAGTAATCCACCAGATTCAGGTTGGTCCCGTTGAAGGCGAGCTTGATGAAACTGTCTCCATAATTGCTGTTGGTGCTGTTAAAGGTGCCGTTGCCGGTCATGCAATACATGTTGCCACCGAGGTCCGTGGCCAGCCCATCACCGGCCTGCCAGATGCCCCCCAGGCCGCCGTTTAGCGTCGTGTTATAGACACCGGTCTGCGCGAGGGTCGTCGCACTGTAACCCAAAATCCATCCGTGATACGGACCGTTGTCTCCGTGCGAAGCAAAGGCAAGCCAGACCACCCCATTGAGCAGCAACAAACCCGGCCGATTCAACTGCCGCAGAGCATTGAATGTGACTACGCCGCCGACATTCCCATCTCCGGTGCCCGACACGGATGGCCCTGAAACGTAAGAGTAACTCGTGCCGTTATAAGCGGTTTTTGCGATGACGATCGGCCCGCCGAATTTTTCGGCTCCCGTGGTCACGTCCAGCGCGTGCAGCCGATGAACATAATTGGTGGTCGCGCCCACTATTTCCCTGGTTTTGGCTTCAACGTAAATGGTGCCTGTGCCGGGGTCGATCACCGGGGTGCTGGTGATGCCGATCTCCGGGGCAATGTTGCCCGAGTTGACGTCCGCGTTCGGGACCACGGTCACAGCGGCCGCCGGGTTGATGAAGCTGGTTTGCCAGAGCGGCGCTGCGTTGCTGCCGGCATTGTTGTCAGCGTCGAACGCATAGACGCTGTCGTGAGCGGTGGCAACGAAGACAACGTTGTGGGTCCCTTTGTTGGCAATTGCGACGTTTTCCATGTAGAGCGGTTGCGGATAAACCTGTCCATCAACAGGATAGGAAAACAATTTGCCGAAGCTGTTGCTGTTGACGTTGGCGGGAGCGAGGACGGTTTCGTTGAGGTTCTGGCCGGTGCGCGCCTGATCGTTGTGGTAAGTCAGCACGTTGACTTGTGCGCCAGAGCGGAGCGGCGCCGCACCGAGCAGTGAACAGATGATAAGACTGGAGCGGATCAGTGGGGCCGCAAGCGCGCACGGATGCTGTTCAGGTTGAACGTGTCTCATGGAAGCGACTCTGATGTATGGCGTCTACCACCTGTAGCCTTTGCATGTCTCGCGCTTGCCGATGCCTATCACATAACGCAAAGCGGATGGGATTGAAAGAATAGAAAACAAGGGTTTTTTGCCGGGGCGCTCACCCCGACTTAAACAACGCACCTGTGCAGGTGGCAGTCAAACACGCCCTACGCTCCTGGCAACCGCCGGGAGTGTTGGTGCGGGCGCAACGCGCGACATTTGGCCCGGACCCGGTGGGTGCCGACGCGCCAAATCGAACCATTATTTCTTCAGCCTATAGAACCTCTGAGTGCCGCTCACGGCATTGGTGACCGTGTTTTGGCCGTTGACAACCGCGGGGGATAGGGTCACCTGGGTCCAGGACACTACGGGGGCGAGGTTCGTCGCGGTCTCGAGAGCAAAACCTCCGACATTTGTTGCCCAGGTGATGAGAACGTTTTGCCCTAGTCGGGAGGCGCTCAATGTCGGCGCTGGAGAGACCGTGAAGGTTTGGTTGACGGTTGGGGCCGCGTTGTAATCGGCATCGCCGCTTTGGGAAGCCCGGACCACGACGGTGCCCGTACTGGTGAGCGTCAGCGTGTTTCCGGAGATCGCCACGGGACCTGAGAGTAGATTGAACCCCACTCGCAGCCCTGAACTTGCCGTGGCGTTCACCATGAAGGGAGGTTCCCCAATTGCTTTGTTCGGCAGAGGATTGAACGTAATTATCTGATTTGCCTTCGCTACGGTGAAAGTCTGGTCCACATCCGGCGCTGCGTTGTAACTCGCGTTGCCGACTTGTGAAGCTCTAACGACGACAGTTCCTGGGCCGGTGATGGTCACGGTACTTCCGGAGGTGGTAGCCGGGCCAGACGCTATGCTGAAAGCCACCGGCAAACCTGAACTCGCGGTCGCGGTAACTGAGAAGGGCGGGTCTGCATATGTCTTATTCGCCAGTGCGGGGAAGTTAATCGTTTGGTCCAATTTTGTTGGCTGCACGTAAGTAAATGTCACCTGGACGCTATGGCTGGCCTGGATATTCGAAAGGGTGTAGCTGGTGCCGCCGGTTTGAACCGCGCCCGCGTCCAGCAGCCATTGGTTCACGAAGTAGTTGGCATTCGGACTAGCCGTGAAGGTTTGGCTGTCCCCGGCGGTCTTGGTAAAGCTGCCGCCGGGACTGACCGTGCCACCGCCACCCGCCGACCCGATGATCGCGAATGGCACCCTATTGAATCCAATTACGTCTAGCACCCGCAGTTCCACGCCTAAGACGGCGGCAGCGCCGGCGGTTGAGTAAGCGTCCTGGACCTTAGGCGTTTGTCCGCCGTAATAGCTATACCAATCGTGAAAGTCGCCACCTTGATATTGGTTGAACCGCGCCAGGTCCGTGGCCCCATCTAAAGAAAAATAGGAAGCCGCACCGACCGCGGTGTTAAAGCTCCTGTTGCCATTCTGATCGTACCGGAACATATCCTCAGGGGATATAGGTCCGGTTGGAGGTGGGTCCCCATTATACAGAGAATTCATGGCAGAGTCGAAGCCGAGCACTTCGTCAATCTCATGGGAAGTCGCCGCAAAGAGAGAGTACTTCGTCGGATCGGTTTCGGCGGCAGAGAGATTCATGATCGAGGTATTCAAGCTAATGGTGCCGTCGGGCTGGCCTGGCGGGGGGGGCGGCGCTGAAACCTAAAGCCCTAGCCAGCGGAAGCTCGAGGTTCACGTTTTGGTTGTTGTTCACAGGGTTAGCCGAGCCGGCCGGCAAGTGAGCAAGCGCCGCCGCGTCGTCGGCTGTCGTCGCGTGAGACACCAAAGCCGCGCGGTAGTCCGAATAAAGGACTGTTTGGTAGTACCTCGTGCTTGCTCCCAGGCCGTTGGCCATCTTCCGGAAGGTGATAGTTACCGTGACCAGATCGGAAAAATTGCTCTCGTACACGGCAATTGCTGAATTGATTGTCGCTTCAATCGTCGCCGCTTGAGGATCGCTCGTGATTGAACTGTCGAAAATTGGATTAATCACGAGGCCGCTTTGCGTTTGCACCGTGAATGCCGTGCCTGAGCTTAGGTCGTTGCTCGTATTGCTTTGCGTGACCTCACCGTTGTTGTCCACGATGACGTAGGCGTAGTAAGTGCCCGCGCTTGCTCCTGTCAGGGACATGCTGCGGCTCTCGTTAGTCGAAGAATTGGCTGGAATGCCGGCGGTTGAGAACGTCTGCTGTGTCAGCAGCACGTTGGACGAATTCTTGATTTGCACTTTGCTATGGCTGGCCGGAGCCGCAGTGCCACCCTGGTTGGCGACGGTATAGCTCACGATCACAGAACCACCCGTCGCCGGGTTTGGACTTACGCTGATGCTTTGTGGCACCAAGTCTGCCAGCGTAGCCGGTACGGTAACCGTCCAGTAGTAAATTCCGTTGTTGTTCTCGTTGCACTCAGCTACTTCGCTTTCGTCGTCTATCTTGTAGCCGAGATAGTAGGTGCCGGGTGCGGTAGATAGGTCAATCGTGATGTTTTGATTAACCGAAACTGTTCCGTTAGCGGGGCAACCGGTCACGGCTGTCTCGTAAAACGGCAACACATTAAATGCGGGGCTGGCTGACCAATAAAAGCCCACATGAAAGGCTCCGGCGCTTGCGCTGCCACAGGACGGATTTTGTATTGTCAGCGAAGCAGTGACTGTGTCGCCAGGGTGGGGCGTCAGGCTGCTAAGATTGTCGGTGCCCTTTGTCAAGTCCGGTTGGGTTGCTGTTACAAGGATGTCATCCACGTATGCGCCCTCCGCGACGAGAGTCGAGTCGCTGACGAAATCAAATTCCACGGTATGTGTGCCCCCAACGTACGGAGTTAAATCAATCGTCGCCTGAGTCCAGGTGGCGACAACTGACGATCTTTGAAAAACCAGGGTATTGTCAATCCAGACGCGGAAGAAGTCGTATCCAGTGTCGATGGATGGGATCACGTACCAAAAACTCAACGTCGCGCTGCGGTATCCTGCCAAGCTGAAGCTCCGCTCCATGTAAGCGCCCATATAGTTCTGGTATGTTGGACTCAGTGCCGCGCCGCCATATCCGACGCCGGCGCAGTAGCCAGCCCAGTTGCCCCCGTGTGTGGGAGGCGTTCCAAACGATCTCAGGTCAACATCTTTCCAATATGCGGTAGGCCCGGATGGATTTGCATCACCCACGGACCAACTTCCGGGGAAGGCTCCTTCGAATCCTTCGGAAAGAATCGTTACTTGCCCCGAGCACCGATCGCCAAGAAGGAGGCCGAACGCCACTATGAGGGCAGCGAATGTGTTTTGGACTGCCTGTTTGATATTAATATTAATCCTCTGTCTTAGTAAATTAGAATTCGTTCACGCACTACCCGTCGCTAGCCTCGGGGCGAATCATGCGGCAGAGAGCCGCAGCTCACAATTGGGAGTAATACTGACCACTCCAGGGGATTGACCGGGAGGCTGCATAGGGTCGTTCCGTGGCGGCCAATGCACTGCGCGTTACACATCGAGGGCGATTGCGCCGACCTGAAGCACAAGTCTGGCCGGCTGCCACCAAATAGTGTTTGGCCGTCTCAGCGCCAGCAGCTTGGAGAACTCTGCGCTCGCGGTCAGTCAGACTTGGGATGCCGTGGGCAGAAATCTTGTCCAGAATCGGATCGACTTCTTTGCTCAGGAATTCTTCCGCCGGCAAATCGCGCGCTGGTGACCTTGTTAGCCATCGCGCTCTCAATCAACAATATCGCGGATGCAGCTCCCTGGGACGAATGCTCACCGGCAAGGTGGCAAGGTTCAGTCCTTACTTTTTCCAAGCCGATCCCAGACCCGCGAGAACGGAAAAGCAGCTATTAAGGTTTTTCCCGCAAGGATTACAAGTCCGGGCTTGACGGGTTGTTCAAATGTGGTTGCATGGCGGCAATGAAAACCAAAATCCTTTTTACTCTGGCTGGAGCCCTGCTGGCGGTCACTGGTTGCGTCAGCACCGTTAGTGGCGGCAAGGCGCCAGGCGTGCCGTTCATCAGCGACAGGATGGAGGGCCGTTACGAACGCCGACTGGACCAGGTTTTTGAGGCGGCCAAAGAGGTAGTCAAATTCAATGGCACGCTGGTCAACGAGAGCATCCTTTACGGTGAAACCAACGCCGTAAAGACGGTGGAAGGCAAGGTCAACCAGCGCACCGTTTGGGTGCGCGTCGAGGCGGTCGATCCGAAAGTGACCGCCGTGGTGGTCCAAACGCGCACCCCTGGCGGCGGTTCGGACCTGCCTCTGGCGCACGAGATCGAGAAACAAATCGCCCTAAAGCTTCGGTAGGCCCTGCTTTAATCCGATGTTCTGTTCGTAAGAGCCAAGTTTGACGTCCTGGTTCTTATCTTTGACTTTGAGTTCCAGCTTGAGCAGCGCCAGCCGATTGCGCGCGATGTCGGCGGTGGCTGCTTTAGGGTCGCGGTCCACAATTCTCTGCAAAGTTTGCTCGACTGCCTCCGGAGCGGCCTCGGACCGGATCTGCAAGTCAGCCAGCAGATTGAGCCAGCGCACCACCAGTTTAGCCGGCTGATGGGGCTCTGCAATCATTTGCTCCAACTGATCGGCGGCTAGATCCAGGCGGCGATAATGGTCGGCGTAAATCACGGCAAGCTTTTCTCGCGCCTCGGTATCGAGGGGGTGGCTTTCCAAATGCTTGACGTAATCTGCGGCCAGGCGGGCGGGGTCGGCTTGGGCAGGCCGGAGATGCTCCTGGGTCTTGAGCAACCCGAGGTTGTGGACGCCTTCAGGAACCTCGAATTTTTTGCGCTCGTGCGGGGCCAGGACCATCTGCATGCTGGCCAAATGGGCGATGCGTTGGGCGGCGTTCAAGGCGAACTCTGATTCAGGGAACAACTCAATTATCTTTTCCAGTTCTCGCCGAGCTGCTTCGCGGTCCTGTCCAATCTTCAAGTGCCAATCGGCCATGGTGTAGAGGGCGAAGGCGATGTTGCGCGGCGCATGACCGGGTTGGTCGGCCAGGCGCTGGATGGTGATCTCGGCGCCGGGCAAGTCTTTGAGGTCTTCGGCCTGGACCCGGGCGAGCATGAGGTGGCCTTCGAGGTCGGTGGGGAACCGGTCGAGTTGCTTGCGGATTTCGGCGACGGCTTCGAGGTATTTGCCCTGTTTTTGCTTGGATTGTGCGACGGAATACGCCGGGTGCGGCTCCGGCTCGACATCGCCACCGTCGTAGAGAGCGCCGAAAGGGCTGGCCACGATGGAGGCGATGCTGTGCCGCCAGATGGCGGTGAGAACCAAACCGCACAAGAGGGCCAGGACAACACCAACGTAGGAGTCACCGCCGCCTCTGCCAGCCAAGGGGATGGCCTTCCATTTCATCAGGCCAACGATCAGCGCCGTAAGAACCCATTTGAAGATCAGCCGGGGCGGGTCCTCGCTGCGCTTGAGCGTGCGCAGCAGCAGCCAGCCCAGCGCGATCACCACCACCGCCAGCGCGACAATCTCGCCCGCAAGTTCCACGATTCGATTCATATCCAGGTTAAACCTGCTGCCGGACGATCCGATCCGGATGCCGGGCGCGGCTCAAAGCCGTGTCGTAGGTGATCATACATTTGCAATATAGATCGTAGAGGCAGTTGTCCATGAGCGTCATGCCGTCTTTGCGGCCAGTTTGGATGGTGTTTTCCAACTGGTGAAGCTGATTTTCGCGGATCAGATTGCGGACGGCGCCGTTGGCGACGATCAACTCGAACGCCAGCACGCGCCGGGAGCGGTCGGCCGCCGGCAGCAATTCCTGGGCGATGATTCCCTGCAAAGCATTGGAGAGTTGGAGAATGATTTGGCGTTGGGCGTTGCCGTCGAAGACGCCGATGATGCGCTCCAGGGCATGAGAAACGTTAGGCGAATGCATGGTGGCCAGGACCAGGTGGCCGGTTTCAGCGGCAGTGAGCGCAGTCGAGATGGCTTCAAAGTCGCGCATCTCGCCGACGACGATGACATCGGGGTCCTGGCGCAAGACATGAATCAAGGCGCGATTAAATGAGCGCACGTCGCTGAGCAACTCTTGCTGCACGACAATCGCGCGTTTGTTGCCATGGACGAACTCAATGGGGTCTTCAATGGTGACGATCTTGCAGCGGCGCTCGCTGTTGATGAGGTCCACCAGGTAGTTGAGTGTGGTGGTCTTGCCGGCGCCGGTGGGCCCCGTGACCAGCACCAGGCCGTTGGGTCTGCGGGCCAGGTCATCAATCTTTTCGGGCAGGCCCAGTTCCTGGCGGGTGGCGATGCGCTCGCCGCAGAAGCGCAGACTCATCTCCGGGTGTCCGTTGCGTCGGTAAAAGGTGGCCCGCACCCGGCCCGCGACACTGTGGAGCAAGGAAATGCACAGTTCCCATTCTTCCTGGAATTTTTTTTGTTGCTGCTCGTTGAGGAGGCTGTTGGCCATCGCGGTGATTTCCTGTTCGGTCAGGGTGTCCTCATCGGCGATGATGATTTCCCCGTTGACGCGGAAGGCGGGCGGCACGCCGGCGACCAGGTGAAGGTCTGAGGCGTCAAACTCGCCGGCAGCCGAGAGCAGCCGGTCCAGGTTTTCAGTACTCATGGGTAGAAGCGAAGGGACATCCTGGGCTGCCGCATAAATGCGGCGTTCCGAAGCCAACCGGAACGCTGCATTTATGCGGCAGCCCGGGGACCGGTGGCTGGCAGCTCCGGGGTTGGCACGCAAGACATAAAGGTTGAATAGGACGCAGGCGGTTCATGCAGAGACCAAGCGCCGCCACCAGCCGCGCACGCGGCGCCAGAAGCCAAGGCCGGAGAGGTCGGCCAGGGCCAGGACCGCGGCGTGGCATTGAGGATTGAGTTGGTGGGCCTGGGTGAACGAGTTTCTGGCCAGACTGACCAGGCCCAAGGCCTGCTGGCAGCGGCCCAGCTCCAGCCACAGCAGAAAGTGCGCGGCGTTCCACTCCAGGGCCTGTTGCGCGAGTTTGAGGGCGAGGGCGAATTGTTGGTAGTAGTATCGAATCCGCGCTCCCAGCCAGGTGATCAACCAGTCTCCGGGCGCCAGCAGCAGCGCCTTTTGGAAGCAGTAATCAGCCCGCCGATCCTGGCACGCCAGTAGCACGTCTCCACGCGCCAGCCATAAGTACGGGGTGTCGCCGCGTTCCTCGATGGCGGCATCGGAAAAGACCAGGGCCCCTTGCAAGTCGCCGCCGCGCCCCAAGGCGACGGCCTTAGCGGCCAGCAACTCCGGCTCGCGCGGGAAGTGTTCGAGGGCTTTATCAGCCCACAGTTTGGCTTCGCGGAATTCGCCCAGTTCGATCAACATCCGGACCTGACCCGTCCAGGCAGCGGCATTCTGGGGATTGAATTCCAGGACCTTGGCGTACATGCGCAGCGCGAATTCAAAGTTGCCGCTCTCGAAGGCCGACTGCGCTTCGGCAGCGTAATAGGGTTCGTCCTTGACCAGCGCTGGTTGCTGCTGCGACTGGTCTTCAGACTCGCCGCCAAACTCCAGATTCGCAAATCGGCTCATGATGAATGCTGCCTGCGCCAGGTCCGATGTCGGATCGGCTGGCCCAGGAATTGTGCTTGAGAGATCATGGACATCTGCATCCAGGCCGCCAAAAGGTTCGCTGCGGGCGTCTGCCCGTGCCCGCTGATACCAATTTCCGGCCAAACCGGCCAGTCTTTTTCGGCTCGCCGGTTATTCTTCAGTGCTTTAACACGTTCCAAAAGCTCCTAACCTCGATGGTGGTGCCAGTTGCCAATCGGCGAAACAGCAGTTTGCCAAACTGCGCTACTCTCTGCGCTTCGACCCTTCGGGTTGCAATTCCGCCCTCCGCAGCTCCCCATCGCCTTTGGTTGCGCGGGCCAAGCTGGCATTGCGCGCGCGGCCTTCAGCCCAACTGCGCAAGCGGTTGATTTGCTCGTCCATGGTCCGGGCCAGCGGCACCGTTTGCGCCAGCGCCGTCAAGACGTGCTCGGTGGTTATTTCTTCTTTGGCGTAAAAGGCATCGTAGAGCGCGCTGTTGATGCCCTCTTCGATTTCGGCTCCGCTGAAATCTTTGGCGGCCTCCGCCAAAGCGACCAAATCGAACTGCGCGGCGTCGCGGCCCCGCTTGTTGAGGTGGATGCGGAACACCTCCACGCGCTCCTCGGGGCTGGGCAAATCCACGAAAAAGATTTCATCCAAGCGCCCTTTGCGGAGCAGCTCGGGCGGCAGTTGGGAAATATCGTTGGCCGTGGCGACCACAAATACCGGCGCGGTCTTTTCCGAAAGCCAGGTCAGAAACGTGCCGAAGACGCGGGCGGTGGTGCCGCCGTCGGTGGCGCCGGAGCCTTGCGAGCCGGCGAAGGCCTTGTCTATTTCGTCCACCCACAGGATGGCCGGCGCCACCGATTCGGCAACGGCGATGGCGCGGCGGACGTTTTCTTCGGAGGAGCCCACGAGGCTGCCGAACATCCTGCCCATGTCAAAACGCAGCAGGGGCAGTTGCCACTGGTTGGAGACAGCTTTAGCGCAAAGGCTCTTGCCGCAACCCTGAACGCCGAGCATCAGAAT
>WNGL01003312.1_pt1 | contig 19363 bp, 12 predicted proteins | sample 5400591 | NCBI WGS metagenome assembly WNGL01 (sample SAMN13153377, study PRJNA577476) | soil metagenome | isolation source: 80 cm soil or saprolite under Garry oak tree replicate 1 | place: USA:California | collected 2016-06-15 | reverse complement strand
CTGGTCTGATCCAATCCGAGCCCGCCGTACTCTTCGGGAATGTTTGCGCCGATCAGCCCAAGATCGGCAGCCTTCTTGATGAGATCGCGCGCCAATTTCCAATCGTGCTTTTCCAGCTCGTCGATGCGCGGACCCACTTCGTTGTCAATGAACTGCCGCGTCGTCTCGGCGATCATACGATGTTCTTCCGTGAAATCTTCAGGGGTGAAGATCTCCGCGGGCGTGCGCTCTTCGATCAGGAACGCACCACCTTTGACGATCTGTTTCTGTTCGGCTACGGCTGCCATATCGCGTCCTTCCTTTCGCTACTTCAAACTGGTACTTGTTTGCTGATTTCCTCTGGCATCAAACTACGCAACTCAGGATGTGCCTCAAGGATTCTCATTAAATCGAGTTCATCCTTCTTTCGCTTGGTCGGCCGACGCGTTTCGTCCTGCCAGGCCCAGATCTTTCCGCGTACGATGTTGGTTAAGGATGCAACGGGTAGCTGCTCGCCGAGAACTTCCATCAGTCGCGTCTCAGTCAAGAAGTCCTGGTAGCGCGCATCCGTCGTTAGCTGAATCCTGAGTTCGCTGCCCGCCATCCTGGCGTTTATTGAATGAGAAAACCACACCGAGAATCCTGCCGCCGCAAGATCTTGCTTGATTGCCTCGACTTCTGAAGCAGCCACGACGATATCCGCATCCAGCGTGTACACGGGTTCGACATAACTGTTAACCGCCAGCCCGCCGATCAGACACCAGCGCCCGCGTTTATTGAGAATGCTCACCAGCAGCGCGAAGTCGCTGCTTCCGCTGCCAGTGACTGATTCGAAAATTTCGGGTGCCCTCATTACGTCAGTTCAATCGTTCAAAGATTCCCGCGGCGCCCATGCCGCCGCCCACGCACATCGTCACCATTCCGTATCGTCCGTTGCGGCGCTCAAGCTCGCGCAGGATGCTGGCTGTCAACTTTGCTCCGGTGCAACCAAGTGGATGACCCAACGCGATCGCGCCGCCATTCACATTCACTCTTTCCGGGTCAAGGCCCAGCGTTTTGATCACTGCAAGCGACTGCGCCGCGAACGCTTCGTTCAACTCGATGACCTCGATCTGATCGAGCGTGAGCCCAGCGAGCTTCAAGGCTTTCGGAATCGCAAAGACTGGACCAATACCCATCTCTTCCGGGGGACAGCCGGCCGTTGCGTACGCCACGAAGCGCGCCAACGGCTTCGCTCCGAGACTCTTTGCCTTCTCTTCCGACATCACCACTGCCGCCGCGGCGCCGTCAGACATTTGCGAAGCATTACCCGCCGTAATCGTTCCCCTGACTTGAAACGCCGGTTTCAGTTTCGCCAGACCTTCCATCGACGTATCGCGGCGCACGCCCTCGTCTTTCTCAAAAACGATCTCGCGCCGTTGCTTGCGGCCCTTCTCATCCAATTCTTCAAACACAACGGTCAGCGGCACGGTCTCGTCTTTGAACTTGTCCTGATCGAGCGCTGCTGCGGCGCGGTTGTGCGAACGCAGCGCAAACTCGTCCTGCTCTTCACGCGTGACTTCATATTTGCGGGCAACATTCTCGGTTGCCAGACCCATGCTGAGATAAAAGTCCGGATAATGTTCGACCAGGTAAGGGTTGGGACGAATGATGTGCCCGCCCATCGGAATCATCGACATCGATTCCAGCCCGCCGGCCAGGATCACCTCGGCGCCGCCGGTCCTTATCCGATCCGCCGCCATCGCGATCGACTGCAATCCTGAAGAGCAAAAGCGATTAATCGTCATCGCGCTGGTCTCGACGGGCAGACCCGCGCGAATCGCCGACGCGCGCGCGACGTTCATACCCTGCTCGGCTTCGGGCATCGCGCAACCCATGATCACGTCTTCGATCTCCGACGCCTCGAGTCCGGGCACGCGCGCGATTGCTTCTTTGATTACGGCCGCGCCTGTTTCATCGGGACGGGTGTCCTTCAATGTGCCGCGCGGCGCTTTGCCGACTGCGGTGCGAACTGCTGATACAATTACTGCGTCTCTCATAATTTCATCCCCGGGTGTTTAGAGGCGGGCGTTGCCCGCCGGTTCAACGAGCGATATCAGATGCTCGTCTTCCAAAAGCACGATTGTTGAGACGGCGGGCAACGCCCGCCTCCAAACGAATCGTTCAATTAATTCCTCAACGGCTTGCCGGTTTTCAACATGTGCGCGAGACGCTCTTGCGTTTTGCGTGTGCCCACCAGCGAAAGAAAAGCCTCGCGTTCGAGATCAAGCAGGTACTGCTCCGAGACTCGCGTCTCGTGATTCAGATCTCCTCCGGTCAAAATTCGCGCCAGCTTCTCGCCGATCAAAGCATCGTGATCCGAAATGTAGCCCGCGCGCTTCATCTGATGAATACCGAGCTTGAGCGTTGCCAGCGCCGGCATTCCGAGCGCCAGGATATCGGTCCGTTGTTGCGGCTGCACGTAACCGCTCGCTGCCAGCGCCAGCACTTCCTTCTTCGCGTCAGCGATCAACCGATCCGCATTCATCGAAACCGTATCATCTGTGCCGAGGAATCCAAGCGAGCGCGCTTCCTCAGCGGAAGTCGCCACCTTCGCCAGCGCGATCGTTTCGAAAGCGCGCTTCACAAACGGGAAAGGATCAGCATCTTCGAGATTTTTTGGAATTGAATCGAGCGCGCGCACCAGCATCTCTTTCGTGCCGCCACCGGCCGGAATAATGCCGACGCCAACCTCTACCAAACCGATATACGTCTCAGCCGCCGCACGCACGCGGTCGGCGTGCAGAACCATCTCGCAGCCACCGCCGAAAACCATCTGGAATGGGGCGACGACCACCGGTTTTGGGGAGTAGCGCAGGCTCATTGTGGACTGTTGAAAGACGCGCGCCATCATATCCAGCTCTTCCCAGTTCTCATCCTGCGCTTCCATCAGCATCAACATGATGTTGGCGCCGACACAGAAGTTCTGACCCTGATTACCGACTACCAAACCAGCGAAGTTCGTTTCCACTTCAGCCAAAGAAGCCTTCAACATCTGCAGCGTGTCGCCGCCGATGGCATTCATCTTCGAATGAAACTCCAGACAGGCAACGCCGTCGCCAATATCGATCAACGATGCTCCCGAATTCTTCTTGATAACGCCGGCGCGATCCTTGACTGATTTTAGAATGATCGTGCCGGCCGGATCAGACAACGGCAGATACTGTTCGGCGGCAAAGTCAAAATAGAATTGTTGCCCATCATGCTTTTTGTAAAAAGACTTTGCGCTTGCATCCAGCAATTTCTGCACATTCGCCGGCACTGTCCGTCCCTCTTCCTTCATCCGCGCCACGGACTCTTCGACGCCGATCGCGTCCCACGCTTCGAATGGCCCCAGCTCCCAGCCGAATCCCCAACGCATCGCTCGATCAATTTCGACAATGGTGTCGGCAATCTCCGGAATTCGATTCGCTGCGTACGCGAGTGTGCGCGAGAAAGTCCTCCACAGAAAGGCGCCGACGCGATCCTTGCCCCAGACCAGAGCCTTCAGGCGTTCGCCCGGGGCCTCGATGTTCCTGGCCACTTCGAGCGACGGCAGTTTCACTTTTTGCGACGGCCGGTATTCGAGCGTGGCCGGATCGAGCACCAGATATTCTTTCTTGTCACCTTCGCCCTGCTGCCGTTTATAGAAGCCACCCCTACTTTTGTTGCCGAGCATCCCGCGCGCAACCATGTGCTGCAAGAATTCGGGGGCGACGAACATCTCGCGCTCCTCATCGTCGGGCAGCGCATCGTAAAGGTTCTTGATCACGTGTGAAAAAACATCGAGGCCAACCAGATCAAAGGTGCGAAAGGTCGCGCTCTTTGGACGACCAATAACCGGACCGGTCACGCGATCAACCTCTTCAATCGAATAGCCGTCTTCGAGCATTGACTTGATCGTTTGCAGCGCTCCGAACGTGCCGATGCGATTGGCAATAAAGTTCGGACGATCCTTCGCCGGCACTACGCCCTTGCCCAAGCGCTGATCCAGAAAGCCGAAGATCGAACACGACACTTCCGGCCTGGTCCATTCAGTGCGAATCAGCTCGGCCAGATGCAGATAGCGCGGCGGATTGAAGAAGTGGACGCCGAGAAAATGTGCGCGAAAATCTTCCGAGCGTCCTTCAGCAAGAAGATGAATCGGAATGCCGCTCGTATTTGAAGCGATCACCGAGCCGGGCCGTCTATGCTGCTCAACGCGCTCGTAAAGCTTGCGTTTGATTTCAAGATTCTCGACCACCGCTTCGATGATCAGATCGCAGTCTTTCAGTTTTGCGAGATCATCGTCGAAGTTTCCGATTGTGACCAGTGAAGCGACTTCCGGAGTAAGGAAGGCGGCGGGCTTGGCTTTCTTCGCAGCTTCCAGACCTGTTCGGGCGATGCGGTTGCGCGCCTGTTTTGAATCGAGCGTCAGACCTTTGGACTTTTCCTCTTCGGTTAATTCGCCGGGAACGATGTCCAGCAACAATGTCGGTATCCGCGCGTTGGCGAGGTGCGCGGCAATCTGCGCGCCCATCGTGCCCGCTCCCAGCACCGCAGCTTTCTCAATCCGCATCATCCAGGCGCCTTTCGTTGCCTCAGTCCAGTTAAGATCGTCATTCCAGCAGGGCGATATCATACTGAATGAGCGCTCATTCAGCAAGGTTGGCGCGGGCGGGTCTGGCCCCCGCCTGCAGCGAAAGGGAGGCCGGCTGACACCTCACTGACCGGTTCGCGTGGCGCCCTTATGCGGACCAAGATGTCCGCGCTCCCAGGGGTCAATAATTAGTCAGAATCGCTTCCGGCGCGAAGCCCATCTGCTGCAAACGATCGCGCGTCTGTTCCATCATCGCCAGCGAGCCGCAGATTAAGGCGACTGGCGATGACAATGATGGCAGAACGTGATCGAGCAGCGACTGCACATAACCGGTTGGACCGGACCAATCATGACCGTCAGGACGTGAAACCACCTGCCGCAATTCGACGCCCGCCCGCTCCCAACTTTCCGTTTCATCGCGATAGCAAAAGTAATCGGGCGTGCGCGCACCGTAAAGCACAACAAGCTCGCCGAAGTCTTCTTTGCGATTCAGCACGTGACGAAGCGCTGAGCGCAGCGGCGCCACGCCGGTGCCCATGGCGACAAACACAAGGTCTTTCTCCTTCTGCGCTTCGAGATCAAATCCGTGCCCGGTCACCTCGAGCAACTCGATGTGCTCACCTTCCTGCATGTCGAAGATGCGATTGCTTGCGCCAAAACTCTGCTTAACGAGAACTTCCAACTCTCGATCTTCGGGTGCGCTCGCGAAAGCAAAATATGCCGCCTCATCGCCCGCGACACCCAGCAAGGCGACCTGACCTGGCACAAACGCGACACCATGAGTTGATTCAGCGCCCTCCGGCAGGAGATCGAATGAACGTATCGCGCGAGCCTGCTGTCGCACTCGAGTGATGATCAGAGGCGTTGGTTCTTCGAGGTTCACGCGCCCGCCTCTGCTTCGTCGTAAATCCGATCAATCACGTCACGATGTTTCTCGTCAATAACTCTCCGTTTGACCTTCAGGGTGGGCGTCATTTCTCCGCTCTCGATGGTGAATTCGTTTTCGAGCAAAGCAATCTTTTTCACGCGTTCGTATTGCGCGAGATTGGGAGTGAGCGCGGCAATCTGACGCTCGAAGAGATTGATAATGCGCGGATGCCGGCACAGGGCCGCACGCGAACTCGCGTTAATGCCCTTCAGTTGAACATAAGATTCAATTTGCTCCCAGTCAGGCACGATCAAAGCGGCGGGAAATTTTCGGCCGTTGCCGATCAGCACGACCTGATTGACAAAGCGCGAGCCTTTGATCAACTGTTCGATCGGTTGCGGCGCAATGTACTTGCCGCCGGAAGTCTTGAACAACTCTTTCTTGCGATCAGTGATGCGCAGGAAACCGTCTTTATCGATGGTCCCAATGTCGCCTGTCTTGAACCAGCCGTCCTCAGTGAAAACCGCGCGTGTCTCTTCCGGCTTGTTATAGTAGCCGCGCATCACGTTGGGGCCACGTACTTCTATCTCGCCATCCGGAGCGATCCGAATCTCGACGTCTTTGATTGGTTTGCCGACCGTTCCGATGCGATTATTCTCCAGCACGCCGGCGGTGATTACCGGTGAGGTCTCGGTCAAGCCGTAACCTTGTACGATGGGCATCCCGGCGCCGATGTAGATGTAGCCCAAGTCTTCCGGCAGCGCCGCGCCACCGGAAATCAGCAGCCGAATGCGTCCCCCCAGAGCCCCGCGCCATCTCTTAAAGACCAGAAGCGAAGCAAGTTTGTGTTTCAGCGCGAGCCAAGGCGGAACTCTCTGATGGCCGATTGCAAATCGCGCCTGCTCCCTTCCCACCGAGACCGCCCAGTTGAGCATTGCCAGGTTCAGTTTTCCCTTTGCGGCAGAGTTCTCCTTAACGCGCGCGTAAATCTTTTCGAAGATGCGCGGCACGCCGACGAAGATCGTGGGGTGCACTTCGCGCAGGTTCGGACCAATCTGATCGATCGACTCGCCGAAATACACCGCCATCCCATGATGTAGATACATGTACATCGCGGTGCGCTCAAACACGTGCGAAAGCGGGAGCACAGAAAGCGCCGAGTCCGCCTGGCCAAAGGAAAAATGGCCCGCGGAATCAACCAGGTTCGAAACCAGATTCGCTTGTGTCAACATCACGCCCTTGGGCTCGCCCGTAGTGCCCGAGGTGTAAATGATCGTCGCGAGTTCGTCCCTGTGAGTCTGGTGCGCGAGGTCGTCAACCAGATCCGGCTGCTGTTCTGTCAGTGCACGGCCTCGCTTTTCGAGTTCGGCGAGCGTCAATCCATCAGCCGGTGTCACTCCGGATTCGTCAAAAAAAATAATGTGCTCGATCGCGCGACATTCTTTAAGAATCTCCTGCAACTGAAGAAACTTTTCGTGATTGTTGATGACCAGCACACGCGCGCCCGAATCCTGGATGATGTAGCGCACCTGCGGCGGCATGAGCGTGGGATAGATGGGAACGTCAATCGCGCCTGCAAACTGGCATCCGGCATCGGTCAAAGTCCATTCGACGCGACTCTCCGACAACAAAGCCACGCGATCGCCATGACGCACGCCGATTGAATAGAGACCCGCGGCGATGCGACCAATGCGCGCCAACATCTCGTCGGAAGAGATCGGAATCCACTGGCCGCCCTTTTTGTAATTGAGAGTGTTCGGCTTTGGATGGGCCTGCGCGACGCGCTCGAACACCTCGACAAGCGTCGTTGGTTCAGCCGCGGCAAGCGGAGCACGCGACGGCGCTTCCGCCTTTGGTTCGATCGTTTTGGGGGAGGCGGCGTTCACGTCACATTCACTCCGTTGAGAAAGATGTCGAGCACCTGGTCGGCCATCGGCGCGAGCTTGTATCTCCGCTGCGAAAGGATCCAGTTCGTGGCCATTTCGTCGAGCGCGCCGAAAAGAATCTTGGCCATCACTTTGGCGTTCAACTCCGAGCGAAACACGCAGGCGCGCTGGCCTTCTTCGATAGTGGAGCGAATCAATCCGAGATATTCGGCAAAGCCGGCGGCGGAAAACTCCTCCATGAACTTAGTCGAGCCGCGCAACTCAACCTGAAAGACGACTGCGAGATCTCGATCGGCGCCCAGGCGCTCGAGATGGAGTTGCGCGATGCGTCGCAATTTTTCGCGCGGGTCGTTTACGCCTTCGAGGCGCTTCCGTCCGTCGGCGATCGCGTCTTCCATACTTTTGTCGAATACGGAGTGCAGAATTTCTTCCTTGCTCTTGAAGTAGAGATAGACCGTGCCGTCCGCGACACCGGCTTCGCGCGCGATGTCCGCGACTTTCGAATTAAAGTAGCCGTTGTTTGCAAAGACGCGGATCGCGGCGCGCAAGATAGCTTCGCGCTTGTCCGTCAAGGGCGGGCGGATGGAAGGAGTTGAACGAACCGAACGCATGATATGGACTTTGACCTTTGGACTGATTTGGGATTGCGCCCTTATGCTAATAGAGACCAAAGATCGAAGACCGGAGATCGCAATCTAAAATCACAAATCAAAAATTCTTCACTGAATGAATCGTCACTCAGTGGAGCCCTAGCCTAACTTGTCCGGAACTATTGTCGCAAGCCGGAAAGGCAGCGCGCTTATCTTGGTTGCTGGCTTGGTGTACGACGCGGCGCAAAATCTCTGAAGGTGACAGACATGAATCGCTATACTCCACCCGCCTCAGTCGGTTTTCCCGATAACTCGCCTGTCTCTCGGTTTAGCTGCAAGCCAATCGAACTGAGGTCACCTCGGTCGAAGCTCCACTGTATTCGCGATGAGATGGATGTAAGCTAGTGAACGAAGACAAAGCTGCCATCCTCTGCATGCCAGGATCGACTATTCACGCCATTGCGTCTGCTTCCCTGGTATGAACTCTGTCCCGGTCGAATCTCAATCGTCACGGACCCACCACGCTCAAACGTGATTAACCCGGCATGGACCGCAGCCGTGCATAGCGAAGAATGATCGGCATAGATGTCAGACCCATACAATTCGTAGGGTTCTCCGTGGGCGGGGCAGACATAGGCAAAACGCTGCCCGTTCTTGCCGCGATGTTCGCTCGGATTATAGTTCCAGGCCCGTCCAATTTCTCGCCTCAGATCAGTCTCACTCCTCGGCGCTTCAGCTATCGGGCGGCCAACATTAGTCACGCTGCCCTGCTTAATCATGAGAACAAAGTTTCGAGATTGACTATCCAATCCTTGCGCCAAGACCGAAAACCGAAATGCACCGGCCTGAGTCGGCGTGCCTGAAAGGTCGCCTGTCTGTGGGTCTAGCGTCAAACCGAGTGAGCTAATGCTACCCTCAGCAATGCTCCACTTAACAGGTGACGAGATCCCGACAACTTGAAATTGCGTATGGTAAGGCAGTCCCTGCGTGGCATCGGGGAGAAAGTGTGAAGTGAGGATCGTCGTACCGCGCACCTGCATGCTCACATTCTGGGATTCTGAATTATTTTGGCTGTCACGGACTGTCACTTCAAAAACAGGATTACTATTAGCGGACGAAGGTGTACCGGCTAGTTCGCCGGTGTTGGGATCGAGCTTTAATCCCTTCGGCGGAACCCCGGAAAAGCGATAAGGAGGTTGCCCTCCGGCTGCTTTCAGAGTGGCGGCGTAACGTTGTCCGACGAAAGCATCCGCCAGCAGCTTGGTGGCCAAGGCCAATTTCTTGACCGTGAGGGTGAGAAATTGCTCGAACACATTCCCGGCGGCATCGTCCGCGACGACATGGATATTAAAACTGCCGAGTTCAGTTGGCGTGCCGCTGAACGTACCGGAGTGACTGTCCAAAGAGACGCCACGTGGCAGTTGTCCACCTGCGACCCGAAACCTGATCGTTTCACCATCAGGTGAAACGGCAAGGAGCGAAAAGTTGTAAGGTTGGTTGAGAATGGCTATAGGCAAAGCATTATCGGCTATATACAACCGTCTGACAGAGCCGGTAACGTTGTAGTTTGCATCGCCGCCGGGCGATTCCTCCCGGCCATCGAACACGATATCTCCCTTCGTGATTCTCCCGCGCAGACGAAATATTCGCCGTCTGCCGGCGACAGTCCCTTCAGCCTGCAAGTTGAGATCAGATCCGGATTCAGAAGCCGACATGATATTGAAGATACCCTCAGCAGTGTTGAATTCGCCCCGTAGAGAGCCGGATTCTTTCCGAAGATTAAGACTGACGGTCACCGGCGACCACGTTCCATCGGAGAGCCGCCTTCCGTAAGCTCCTTGCCATCGACCGCTGACATCGACTTGGCAGACAGGCAGGCTCACAGCGCTCGGGCCGATTAAACTGAGGGTGTCGCCCGTACAAAACGATCGAATTTCTGCTTCACCCCTCGAAACCATGAGTGAGCCCTTTTCAATTCCAGCCTCTCCTTCGAGCAGCCGCCACCGAGCTGGACCGCTCATGATCTCCTTAACTTCCTCATCCGCAACCGACTCCTGAGCGTACTTCACCGGCAGGAAAGTTGAGATGATGGAGTTGCTTATTTTTGTCAGCGTGAAAAACATCGACAAAGGTGTGTTTTTCGGGGGTGGCGTTTTCTTCAATGGGTTACCGGGCCCGTTCTTATTCCACCAAGGTTCGCAGGCGCTCGCGGTTACACCTCCAGGCAAGCAATACAAGGAGCACTTGGTGCTTGCGTGAACGTCGACATAATTGCGACCACAAAGGAGCGTAGCGTTCCTACCTCTCTCGCAGAAAACTGCAACGCCGCAGGAGAAACTTGTTATCCCGTCGCGGGGAAGGTATTGAGTGGCCAGCTTTCCACCCTCGTTTTTGAAGACCACACTGCAGCTTTCCTTTCCTTTGCCTATCTCTTTCATAAGCGTCTTTTGTTGTTCAAAAGAACTTGGATCGTTTAACCCAATTAGCAGGCCGAGGGCCTCCGGGTTCAAACCCACAGCCATAATGCAATTGCAATTGCATTTACTCTTACCCTGGAACCCATTCCGAGCCGCGTAATGATTTCCCCCAAAAATAAGAATCGTGAAAACGAACAGCGTGATGCGTAACGCTTTGGGACTCATCGCCTATCCTCCCGATGATCGTCTTCCGCCCTGCTGAGGGCGGAGAGACGTTCGCGCGGCCAAGTCAAGTCTGGCCGCAGCCAGACTAACTCGTTCAACGTGGCAATAGCGGCGGTGTGCTGCCCAGACGCCTCCAGTGCCGTTGCTTTCAAATAATAGACCTGTACATCATATCCCAGCCTCTGAGCCTGGTCTAAAGCCAGCAGCGCCTGCTCGTATTCGCCTCGCTCAACATGTAACCGTCCAAGCATGATCTGCCCATCCAGGCGAGTCGGGGCGTGCTGAATCGCTTTGCGTATGGCCGTTTCCGCTTCGTTCCACTGCTGGCCCTCCAAAGCTGCGTTGGCTCGGAATAAGGCGGCATCGGCCGCCAGCAGATGATAACTCGATCGATAAGCAACGAAGCAAATGATCAATACCAAGAGCACGATGGCGATGCGTGCCGGTGACGCCGACAGGGAGAGAGCAAGGGTCTTTTTGCAGACAGTGGCTTCGACCACGCCGAGCAACACTGCAAACAACATGAGGCTGGTCGGCAGGTGAAACGGGAAGGCGACAGCGGCGTTCACCAGCAGCGAGATCAAAGCCGCCCAGCATCCCAGCGCTACCGCATCGTCGGCTAATGCTCGCCCCCGCTTGAGCACAATCCACACCAGCGCGCTGAAAGCGAGCACGCCCCAAAGGCCGACCTCACTCCACAGTTGTAAGTAATCATTGTGGGCATAGGAGGTGAAACTCGCATGGGCAATGAACGGCGCTGCCCACTGCTGCGAGAAGGCCTTGGCTTGGTACAAAGGGAAGTCTAGCCCGAACGTTCCCAGGCCATGCCCGCCCCAGGGCGCATCCCGGATCATTGTTCCGGTAACGGCCCACATCCAGATGCGCCCGCGTACTGACTTGAGATTGAACAGATGGTTTTTCGCCTGCTGGTTGCCGAGGAGCGGCACGAAGATGAGAGCAACCGCAGCGCTGAGTCCCGCCGTGACGGCAAGCGGCCTGATCCATCGCCGAGGCCGATTATTAGCTCTCAGTGGGCCCCGGATTGACCCGTGCGCGAATGAATTCTTTGCGGGCGGCGAACTCGCCTGCGAATCGGGCACCGGTTCCGGCTGCGAATTGGCGTAGCGGCGACGAACTGCCAGGAAAGCCACGGCTCCGACGGCGCAACCCAGCCACGCACCCCGCGCCAAGGTCGCTGCCAGCGCGAGCAGCATCAAGAACAAAGCCAGGAGCGTCCATCGCCGCGCCCAACGCACTTTTTCTGTAGAGGTGGATCTGGATAGCTTCCATTTGATATCCAAGGTGACAGACTTGCTCTTGCCGAAATCAAGCAGACGGCCAAGCGAGATGAGCGCGACTACGGCAAGAAATTCTCCTGTCCAATTTGGATTTCCCAGCGTGCCGAAGGTGCGCCACTTGCCGGGCAATCTACCGGTTAGGAAGATCGGATCGCCCAGACTGAATTGCAGCAAAACATACACGGCCTCGATCGTCCCTGCTGTCATCAGAGCAGTCGCGAGCATGGCCTGAGTCTCACTTTGCCGCATTTGGTGCAGTGCGATAGCGAAGAGCAAGAAATAGAAGCATAGGCGTTGGCCCTCTCCCAACGAGGCAAACGGGTGAGAGGACCGGAGCGTTGATATTCCGTCAGCCAGGGCGAGCCCGACGAGCGGTATCCAGGAGGATGTGAGCACCAACGTCAATGGGCCCGTGCGCGTCGTGATGAGCCAGAGTGCCGCGACCGTTGCCGCTCCGGCCTGAACGAGGATTTCTTTGATCGTGAGATACGGATCAAAGAGCACGGCTGCAAATGCCAGTGGCACGAGCGCCACGAGGATGCATAGCGCCAACGGTGCTAGCCCTTCCGAAGGTGACAATGGTTGAGAGGCAACTTGCGCCATAGCAACATGGGTGGATGCCATTCGACAGTCATTGAACAGAGGAGCTTTCTACCGATGCAAATTCTATGGTTGGTTTGAGGCGACGTCAAAGGCTCGCAGGAACGTGCGCTACCTTACTCCGAGGATCCGCGCGCGGGCTGATGCGATGCTACTTCCTTCGCCCGATTCGCCGCGACGAGAGCGTCAGCAGCCAGGCGGTCACGGCTGGTCAGGGTGCCGGTCGAGCGCATTTTCTTTAGCCAGCAGGTCGTTATCCGCTGCGAGCGAAACCGATGCGCCGCGCAGGCGAACATCAAACTGCGGTGAAGGTATTTCGATGCCGGCTTCGCGAAACAGGTTTTCGATGCGGAAGTTGATGTCGCTTCTGATCTGAGTGTGCGCGCGCGGCTTATTGGTCCAGGCCAGCAGGCGAAAATCGAAGGATGAATCACCAAACTTTACGAATTGAACCTTTGGTTGTGGTTGTTCGAGCAAGTCGTCAACTCCTTCGGCCGCGCGCAGGAGGGTTTTAGTTACCAGTTCCACGTCGGAGTTGGGCGCGACGCTAATGGGGATCGAGACGCGCGCCCGCGGATCGCCGTAAGACCAGTTGATGACGCGCTCTCTGATCAGTTTCGAATTGGGCACAATCAGCGAGATGCGATCGTTGGTCGTCACGATGGTAGTGCGCAGGTTGATGCTTTGCACGTCGCCTTCGTCAGTCCCGATCGTAATGCGGTCACCCACACGTATCGGCCGCTCAAAAAGGAGTATGAATCCCGACGCGATGTCCGAAGCGATGTACTGCAACCCGAAGCCGATGCCGACCGACAGGGCCGTGAAGACGACCGCAATCGACGTGAGGTCAAGACCGAACGCCGCTTTGAGAGCCCAGAGCGTTCCCAGAACCACGATCAGATAATTCGTCAGCCGCGCTACGGTGTAGCGAATTCCCGGATCGATGTACCGACGCTTGGAAATGCGTCGCGCGATCAAAGAGCTTGCGGTGCGCGCCACCAGTAGCGCCAGAACAAAAACGAAGACACCGGTCAAGAAACTCGTGACCGAGACCTTGATGTTTCCGATCTCGAGGGGATTATTAAGATAAAACCAAATGCGCCTGAATGCGCCGCCGGCATCCTGCAGCATCAGTAATTGGCCGTTTGAAAACGCTATACTCGCCAAAGCTCGCTTTCCCAATTGTAAAATCTCCAACAATTCTCAAGCCGTCGCCGGAGGAGCGCGCGAAGGCTCAATATCAGGTCAGACTACGCGGGGGTTGCACCCCAACTATATAAACTCAGCCGCGCCGCCGTCAAAAGACGGCACGGTCGAAGCCGGTTCGGCACGGCCCCTTGCTGCCCCTTGAAGCGCGCGCAACTTCGCTAATCCCAACGCGATCCAATTCGACGTGCCTGCTTCTTTCTCACCCCACAATTCTAGAGCGTATTCCGGAGGGCATCGAGTTGAGATTAGTCCTCAAATTGCCTGGCTGACGGCTCAGTTGCGGCAGTGGCCTTTGTCCCCGAAGGAAATTGAGTGAGCTTCTCCTTGAGGGCATCAATCGGGTGAAACTAGTATTGCAAATAATGGTGAACGTGCCGGCCGGAGCGTGTACAATCCGGGTTTTGATTGACTCAAGTTTTGTCCTGTGCTTATACTCGGGTTACTCACAATCGTAGCTAAAAAACTGATCGTTTCTTAGCGCAGCCCAGAACGATTGCGTTCATAAAGAATATCCGTCTCGACTACTACAAGCGGCCTGCATGTGGTGCGGAGGAATTTGCGGGAGGTAGCCTTCTGACATGGACCGCAGAGTGCAGCGCGTTATTGTTTTCATGGAAGCTTATCTTGACCAGCCGTTGTCTGTAAATGACCTGGCGAAGTCGGTAAATCTTTCTACCTGGCGGCTATGCCACATCTTCAAGACCGAAACTGACAGACCTCCGCTGCGGTACCTTCGAACTCTCAGAATGCAACATGCAAAGACACTCCTGGAAACTACATTTCTGAGTGTGAAGCAGATCATGACTGAAGTCGGCGTGAGAGATGAGAGCCACTTTGTTAGGGATTTCAAAACGACTTATGGATTATCTCCGACCAAATATCGACGGAGCTTTTTGAGCATTTACTCCACACTCTAAGAAGAATAGTCTGCGGAAAAGCCCGGGCAGCAAATTTGGCTAAAAGATAGCAAAATCCGCCAACAGAATCCTCTTGCGCAGATCGAGTTCCTGCTAAACAATCTCTGGTTGAACCTTGACGAAAACCAATTCTCCGTCGCCTTACGGATCGTCAAATTAAATTCTTATCAACAATCAATTAGTCCCCCGAGGAGGAAACCGAAAGTGAAAGAAAAAACTGATGCTGTTGTTCAGGATCCGGCGTGCTGCCCCCCTCTGTCGAAAGAGCCGTGCTGCGACGTCCTGGATTTCCGTTACCGGCTTCCGCATCGCGTGTCCGTCAACGACGCGGGACGGCAGGCTGCCGTTACCGTCGAAGTGATCCTGCACCTTAGGCTCACACGTTGTCCCGGACCGCTGTCGTTGGGAGATCCGGTCCATACCATCACGCTATTGCCCGGGGAAAAGGTGAAACTGTTCACCTCCGATCGCCGCTCCCGCTTCACGCTCGACAGCTCGACCAACGTCAGCTACCGCAGCGAGCAGCTTTCCGAAGAGCGGTACTTCATGGCCGCGATGCAGAATTCCATGTCCGATCTCTCAGTGACAGACTCAGGTCACAGCTCGAATTCGGAAAGCGGAAAGTGGGATTTCCACGGCGACGCGAGCGGCTCGCTGGGATTCTTCTCCGCGAGCGCTGACGCTAATGCCCGCGGCTCCCACAGCGCCTCATCGACTGCGGACTTCCTGCGCCAGCTCCACACGCATTCCACGGCCTCGGCAAATCAAGCCGTTCAGGCCACGCATGCGTCGGCCTCTCTCTCGATCGGAGAAGTCTCGTCACGGAGCCACGTGCAAACGGAATCCGAGGATCATTTCGAGTCTTCGTCCCGCGAGTTCTCCAATGCCAACCGTTGCCACGCGGTGACTTTTTTCTTCTATCGTCTCATCAAGAAGCAGATTGTCAAGATTACTCTCGAGGCGATCGAGCGGCGAGTGGACGACGCCGCGGCGCCCACCAGGGTCTCGCTCAATCCGCCCATATCCCGCGGCCAGATCTCTGTGGTCCCGGCGAGCGTATTGGCGACCCAAAAAGACCGCATCGCCGTCGAACAGATCGGCCGCGACAGCGTGGCCGCGCAGGATCGCAGCGCCTCCGGCGCCGGCTTTCTGGCGGCAGCAAGCTCCTTTTCGTTCGCGGCTGCGCCGTTCCAACTCGTCGCGGAGCCGCTGCCGGACGGCCTTCGGAAGGCGGCGCTGAAGCAGGTAGATACGAACCTGGTGGCCGAAGGTCTGCTGACTCCGGCCGGCACAGTTGCCCCTCAAGCGCAGAAGCTCTTCGAGGTTACGCTGGAATCGTGTCTGCCGACACCCGGGATCATCGTCAAAGGCTGCATCGACACCTGCGACGTCTGTGAGCCCGAACTCCAAAAGAAGATCGAGCTCGAGCTCGAAGAGCAGGAACTCAAGAACCAGCTTCTCAAGCGACAGATCGAGTTGCTCGACAAGTCACAGGAATATCGTTGCTGCCCGGCTGACGCAGAACCGACGCCTTAGACGGAGGTAGCGCCGGCTCGACCGAGTTCAACTTTTCCTTGCCCACCGTTTGGCAACAAAAGAAATGAGGCCGTCAACATTGGCGGCCTCAAGTTCTCGATTCGATTGGTCGAGGCGAGAGGATTCGATGGCGGGGCCGACAGGACTCGAACCTGCAAGCCCTTGGGGGAGTTGATCCGGAAGACCGCGCAAAGTCGTGTCGATGACTCACATTCACAATTCATCTTCCCTGCCAATGAGGCTACCTTTGCTCAAACTCGCTGCATCATAGCCGCTGACAAGGTGTATTTCCCGCGCGGTCTCCCCCGCATCGTCTAGGTAACTTACAAAACCAGAGACCAGGAGTCGGTCTCGATCCGAAACCAAAGTGCGGATGAACTCGCTGCGGCGACTCTCGATGTGGTCGTGTATCTGAAAGTGTGCCCAAAGTGGAAGTCAGGAGTCGGAGTCAGGGTTAGACAGAAGGGAAGGGAAACGAACGAGACGCAAGCAACTGAAACGACCACGTTCTAAAAGTCAAAGCGCAAAATCTCTTCAATGGAGGATACAATGAAACTACTCAACACATTCGCTTCATGGCTGCGGCAGCGATTCGCAATCAGAACGTTGTTGCTTGTTGACCGCGCAGGGCGCACACCCAGGTGCGCCCCTACGATTGGCGTGATCGCAGTCAGGGCTCTTTGCCTGACTCTCTCAATTGTTTTCGCCGCAGCTGCCGGCCTGGCACAGAACGCAGTCCCCTCTGCAGATGGCTGGGTAGTGCTGCCGGTGGATGAATATCGCGCGTTGCGGCGCGCGGCCTTCCCGCTCGATGCCGAAGCCCCGCCGCCTCCAGTTGAAGCGACACTCACGCGCATCGACTATGATCTTAAAGTCGACGGCGATCTCGCATCCGGTGAAGCTCGGCTCACTGTCGATGTGATCAAAGACGGCTGGGTGCGACTCGCGATGCCCGCGGGTTTGATGGTTCGCGAAGCACGCCTCGATGGGAAACAGGTCACGCTGGTTACGCATCCCACAGAAAAAGGACCGGGTGCCGGCGAACTGCTTTTATCGCGAACCGGACGATCGGTGTTGACCCTGAAGATCGTCGCTCCCGTCTCAACCACCGCGGGAACAAACATTCTTCAACTCCCCGTCAGCAATTCGGCCGTCTCGCACGCGACGGTTGAGCTGGCGCGCCAGGGCGTCGACGTACACATCACTGGCGGCCTGTTGTTGGAGCACTCTGAATCGGCGACCGGCAGCCGGTGGGTTGCGAACGGACGTGGTACCGAGCCACTTACATTCGCGTGGCGTCGGCGAGTGGACGATTCGCGCACGACGCAGCCGCTCAGAATGCGTGGCGCAGTCACCGAGTTGGTCGGCCTGGGAGAGGACGCGACTCAAATCAACGCCGAGCTCCAGGTTGAGGTATTGCAGGGTTTGGCCCAGGACGTTCGCGTGCAGTTACCCGATCAATTTACGGTTAATCAAGTTTCGGGGGCGATGGTTGCCGATTGGAACGTGCTGGCGCGCGAGCTAACGGTGGCCTTCATCGAACCCATAGAACGCACAGCCCGATTTACCATCAGCGGAGAGCTGCGATTGCCGCGCTCCGGTAAGCTGGATGTTCCTCTGATCAGGCTTCCCGCGGCCGAGCGCGAAACGGGTGGTGTTGCGGTTGAGGTGCTTGGCGCCGGCGAGATCAAAGAACGGCAGGCAAGCGGACTTGATGAGGCCGAAGCGGCCGAGTTGGGCCAGCTGATATCCAGCCGACAATCGCCGTCGCTAATCGCCTTTCGGCTGCAGCCGGCGGAAGGAAAATCCGTAAGAGCGCTCTGGCTGAATGTGGCGCGCTACACGCCCCAGGCTGTGTTGACCGCGAACGTCGAGGAGGCCGAATACAGCGCCCTGATTACCGGGGACGGAAAAATGCTGGTGCAGTCGCGATTCGCGGTGCGCAACAATCAGCGAAATTTCCTGAAGCTCAGTCTACCCTCAACCGCGGTCTTATGGAGCGCTTCCGTTGCCGGCCATCCGATCAGACCAGGACGCGCGCCCGATGGATCGCTTTTGCTGCCGCTCGAAAAGACCAGAAGTGGAGATGAAACGTCTGCCTTTGTGGTTGAAGTGTCATATCTCGACCATACGCCAGCGTGGAATGAAAAAGGACATATGCGACTCTCGCTGGTGGCGGTGGACTTGCCGATTTCGAAATCGCATTTGCTGCTGCATCACCCACCGCTTTTCCGATTGACGCCGCCGTCGGGAATATCAGGAAGCTTCCGCGTCGCGCCTTACGAGGCCCCCGAATCTCCGGCCCTGCGGCCAGGCGCCAATCAACCGGCATCGAGCCGAGCGCCCGAAGGCGCTGTGCAAAAGGAAGGCGACGACGCAACGAAGCAACTAGTCTCGCATCTTCGCGATGCCAAACGTGCTTCTACGCCGGCACGCAATCTTCCGCTACGCGTCGCCTTTCCCCACTTCGGTCCTTCGATCTTTTTGATATCAGAGTTGACCAGTGAAAACCAGACGCCGGTAGTGGAACTTGATTTTCAACGTGACAAGAAACGAGGTGAGCGATGAAACGAACAGCAAAAAATATTCTGCCGATAATTTTCCTCCTGGTCCTGGAAACCGTGGCTTATGGCCAGCGAAGTTCGAAGACAGACATGACCATTCCCGCGCCCGGTTCCGCGGGCACAGTGACGCTTTCGCTCGCGGAGTATAACCGTCTCAGCGAACTCGCCGCCCGCAAACCTAAGACGACAGACTCGCCGCCGCTTCCATTCGTCTTGTCGCGCGCCGTCTTCAAGTTGAGCGTCGACGACCAGTCGCTGACTGGCGTTGTCGATATCGATGGCGCATTGTTGGAAAAAGGATCCGTGAAGGTTCCGCTCACGACGGGGCTAACGATTCTGGAAGCAAAACAGTCGGGCAGTCCCCTGCCGTTAATGCAGGAAGGACAAACGCACGCGGCAATCCTGAATGGTCCAGGCCCGTTCTCCGTATCTCTGAACGTCGCATCCGCGCTCACGGTCGAGGCCGGGCGCGCCTCGTTCATCGTACCAGTACCGGCGGCAAGCAGCTCACTGCTTACGCTTGACCTGCCGGGCAGCCACGCGAATGTTCGCGTCGAGCCGGGCTTGATAACCAGCCGCACCACAGAAAATGGCCACACCATCATCGAGGCGACGCTCGAGCCCGGCAAGCCGGCGCGTGTGTGGTGGACCACCAGAGAGATTGCGGCTCCCGTCGC
>WNGL01003309.1_pt1 | contig 19367 bp, 13 predicted proteins | sample 5400591 | NCBI WGS metagenome assembly WNGL01 (sample SAMN13153377, study PRJNA577476) | soil metagenome | isolation source: 80 cm soil or saprolite under Garry oak tree replicate 1 | place: USA:California | collected 2016-06-15 | reverse complement strand
CCCATCGCAGCTTAGCCAACCGCTCGCCCGCCGAACATCATCAAGGAGGCCGCTACATCCCCGGCCCCAACCGACGGCTTTCCTCTACGTCCGCGTGGTCCTAAATCGGGGGGACCTGCCCCTGTAGCATATGTCTCATGTCCGCTGGTCCGAAAGACGGGGGGCACTCCAGTCTTCCAGGCTTGCCTGCCGCAAATCCACCCCCGACTGCCGCAAAATCGCCCTAACCCCTGACCGGGCTCCGGGCCATATATAGAGGCGCCCGGCCGTCGCCTAGCCGCTCCTGGAGGGGGTCGTAGTATTGCCACATGCTAAAGCCGAACCATCGAACTCGCCTGGGCAAGTACTACGTGGGGGACGCTAAGTATCTACTCCGCGGGCCACTTGGACGACTGCGTGGGAACGTGCAGCTCATTCTCACCTCGCCGCCGTACCCCCTGAACCGCAAGAAGAGCTACGGTAATCACACGGGGGCCTCCTACAAGAGGTGGTTCATTGGCTTGGCGCCTCTTTTTGCCGAGCTGCTTCGCCCCGATGGCTCCATCGTCATCGAGCTGGGCAACGCCTGGCTCCCCGGTCGTCCGGTGCAGGCGCTCTTGCACCTCGAGTCGCTCCTGGGCTTCGTTCGGGCGCCAGACGCCAACCTGCGCCTGTGCCAGCAGTTCGTTTGCTTCAACCCCTCTCGCCTGCCATCGCCGGCTGCGTGGGTGACAGTCAAGCGTCTCCGAGCTACCGACAGCTTCACTCACCTGTGGTGGATGGCTAAGAGCGATTTCCCGAAGGCCGACAACAGCCGGGTCTTGCGGCCTTACAGTCAGGACATGCTCGAGCTCCTGCGGCGAGGCAAGTACAACAACGGTCGTCGGCCGTCGCACCACGGCATCAGCAAAGAGGGCTTCCTCCGAAACAATGGGGGCAGCATTCCCCAAAACGTCCTCGAGATCGAAGCGCTGGATCCGGAACGACCTCCCCGAGTGCCAAACGTCCTTCGAATCGCTAACACCGGATCGAACGACTTCTTTTTCCGAGAGTGTCGCGCCCGTGAAGTAACTCCCCATCCGGCCCGCATGCCGGCCAGCCTCGCCTCCTTCTTCGTGCATTTCTTGACGGATCCAGGCGACCTGGTCCTCGATCCGTTTGCGGGGAGCAACACGACGGGATTTGTATCTGAACTGGCCGGCCGACGCTGGGTGGCTATCGACCAAGAGAAGAAATACGTGCAGCAATCGCGAATCCGCTTTGGGGACCCGGTGCTCGGGACCAAGCGGCGGGCGACGGTGAAGAGGAGAAGCGGGAGGGTCTCGTGACGACGATTGGGTTTGTTGACGCCATTGCGCAGTTGGCGAATGTCGACTTGTTCGAGCGGGATCCCAAGACCAAAGCGGTCAAGACAGGCCTGTTCGTGGGAAGGCCGTTCCACCTCGATTATGACAAGGCAAGCGTCCTCGTGGCCGACTCGTGGAAAGACAAGGCGGGTGGGCTGCCTCAAGGAGCGTTCTTGCTGGCCTACTACGAGAATGAAGACGACGTGTCGGAGACGGTGCTGCTGCGCGTGCTGCGTCCGACGTCCCTTCCCACGGACCGTGACGTGATCAGCTCGATGGTCGAGTACTACAAGGATGATCTCAAGACGACCGGAAAGGACAATCAACTCGATCAGTATACGCGCTACGAGTTCAGCTTCTCTGGTCTCGAATGCCGCGTGCTTGGCACATTCTACCGGGAGACCAACAACCGGCCGCGGTTCGGCGCGGACCTCGAGAACTTCTACAGCGCGCATAACTACCGCGTGGTGAAGCCCAGCGCGCCGGTTCTTGAATACATCGTGAATTTTCGTGAGGGGACCGACCTCGCCGGTAAAGCCACTGACATTCGCATCGGCCGTGTGCGCTACAGCTCTAGCCGGCGGTTTCAGGCTAGAGAAGTACAGGTCCCGGTCTACGTGAGCCCGCAGGACTTTCTCGGGAAGCGGACGGCGCTGTTCGGCATGACCCGAACGGGAAAGTCGAACACCGTTAAGAAGGTGATAGAAGCGACGGTAGCGATGGGCGAGAAGGCGAAGAGCGACCTGGCCAAGGCGAAGGAGGGGGACCCTGACGACTCGTTGCCGTTTGCCAAAGACGGGTTTCCCCGCTACCGCGTGGGTCAAATCATCTTCGACATCAACGGCGAGTATGCCAATCCGAACTTACAGGATGAGGGAACCGCGATCTACGAGCTGTTCCAGAAGGAGGTACTTCGCTATAGCACGATCGCGAAGCCCGGTTTCAAGGTAATGAAGGTCAATTTCTTTCGCGATGTCGCTTCTGGCCTGGATCTGGTCAAGTCTCACCTGATGACCAGCACGGGGAATTACATCGAGAGCTTCCGCTCTATTGATCTGACACAGCCTGATGACTATGCCACCAACACGTCCTCCAAGACCCGGCATGACCGGCGCGTGGCTGCTTATCTGTGCTGTCTCAAACGTGCCGGGTTCGCCGTCCCGGCGAGTCTCGCGAAGGTAAAGTTCGAAGGCAACAAGGACCTGAACGAGCTTGTCCAAAAGGACGGCAAGATCGACCCGAGCAAGGGAATCAGCTTCGATGAGGCAGTAAACTGGTTCACAACGATTTGGGATAACTACGAGAGTGATGATTACTTCGCCAAGTACCGGCGAGACAAAGGGCACGAGTGGGCAGACGAGGACTTGAAAGCCATCCTTGTCTTCCTGACTCGCAAGAGGAAGCCTGGTGGCGCGCGTGACGTCGACGGCTACCTAAAGCTGCGCGGGGTGATCGATCTTCACACGGACTCGGCTGACAAGCCGTTCGAAACTGAGATTGTCGAGCACCTTCGCTCGGGGTCCATCGTGATCGTCGACTTGTCGCAGGGGGATCCGTCGATTCAGGCTCTCTATTCAGAGCGGATCTGCCTCCGGCTCTTCGGCGATGCCATGGATCGCTTCGTGAAGAACCGACCCAACAACTTCATCCAGTTCTATTTCGAGGAAGCACACAATCTGTTCCCGAAGAAGGAGGAGAAGGACCTAAGCCAGATATACAACCGCCTGGCTAAAGAGGGCGCCAAACTGAACCTCGGGCTCATCTATGCCACGCAGGAGGTCAGCTCGATCAGCGCCAATATTTTGAAGAACACACAAAACTGGTTTATCGCCCACTTGAACAACGAGGACGAGATCAAAGAGGTCAAGAAGTACTACGATTTCGGAGACTTCACCGAGGGGTTGGTCCGCTTTAGCGCAAGCAGTGACAAGGGATTCGTGCGGATGAAGACCTATTCAAATCCGTTCGTCGTTCCAGTCCAAGTCGACCGGTTCCCTAAGAACATCGAGGAATGACCGTGAGTTACGGGCGAAGGCTGGGCCGGCGGCCCATGGAGCAGGCCAGCAAGAGCAGCCATCAAAACGTCATCAATGACGCCGAGGTGCAGAATTTCCTCCGCCGGTGCGCACTACCTCGCTCCGCGTCCGACGTGGCGCTTAAGGGGCACGTCTTGGTGGATTACGAGCCCGTTCCCGTAAACCCGATCCGCCACATCGTCGCGGTGGACTCTGGGTTCACGGAAGTACCGGTGCAGAAGAACTTCCCGTCGTCGACGTTGTGCTTCTTTCAGTTTGGCGCGCTCATGTTCAGCGTGGCGGATCTTGAAAGTCTTGAGCAGAGCCCATTCATCGATCCAGAAGACATGGCGAAGCTGAAGCGGATCGAGCGCCTGAAGCTCACGTTGCCGGTTCGGAACATCGCGTTGAAGGATCAGCCCACGTTGACTGCCTCGGTGAGGGCAGCCTTGTATGACTTCTTCGGGCAAGTCCGAGACGACACCAACATGCTCGAAACGCTGCGTTGGTTCCTGTTCGAGGAATACCTGCATGCTGAGGATGAGTACAACCTCGCGAGCTGCCCTGAGTGTGAGAAGGCAAACGTCACGGTCCATCGTGCCGAGGTGACGAAGGAGGGCCGCTTTCCTTGCGACAAATGCAAGGCGAGTCTGTATTTGACTGATGTCTTTAGGCTCCACGAAGCGGTGGACGATACTGTTGGGGCGGGTGGGATCCTCGGTTACGTGACGACGTTGCTAGAGCAGTTCGTGATGGTCCATTTCCTTCGGCTCATCCTCGAGCAGCGGCCAGCTCTGCTCAAGGAAGTCCTCTTCATCAAGGACGGCCCGCTCGCCTTCTTCGGGCAGACCGCGAACATGTACAAGAAGATGCGGGCTCTCGTGCGATACCTTTTCGACCAACACAACCTCTACATGGCGGGCCTTGAGAAGAGTGGTGCCTTCGTGGAACACGCGGCCGAGGTATCCACGGCAATGAAGGATGGGACGGTTCTTATTCTCGACAATGACTACATCTACAAGTACATCATCCCTGGCAAGGCCGATCCAGCGAACCCTTACGGTCGGACCACCTACTACAGCGGGAAGCTGATTTTCAAGAGTCGTCATGCTGGAGTGTACGTTGTCACGGTGCCGACCACGGAGACCCTAGCGAGCCCGAAACTCGAAGACCTCCCCAACCTGATGGCCATCCTCACAAATGTCGAGAAGCTGCGGTGTGACATGTACGACGACGCTCTCATTCCGATCGCCCTGGTCAACAAGCTCGTGTCGCTCGCCAATCACCCTAGCTCCAAGATCCTGCAGCGGTTCGCGGTCGAATCCGTTGCCCGTTGAGATGACTGCTGGAATTGCGCTGTCCCCCGAGCAGGAACGGGTCATCGCCTATCGCGGCGGTGACCTGCAGGTCATTGCCTGCGCGGGTTCAGGGAAGACCGAGTCCATCTCACGACGTATCGCGTCTCTGATTGCTGAAGGGGTGGAGCCGGGCGGGATCGTGGCCTTCACATTCACTGAACGTGCGGCTGACGAGCTCAAGGAGCGGATAACGCGGCGCGTCGGTGAGGTTATGGGCGCGAGCTACCTAGATCGACTTGGCCCCATGTTTGTCGGGACCATCCACGCCTACTGTTTCCGCCTCCTCCAGGATCACGTGCCTCATTACGGAAACTACGACGTTCTCGACGAGCACCGACACGCCGGCATTCTGAGCCGAGAGTACCGCAACCTGGGTTTGCACAAGTTGGGTGACCAGCACTGGCGCCCAATCCGCGACTGGATGAGGACAGTCGATGTCATCGGGAACGAGCTCATCGATCCGACGAGCCTCGCTGGAACACCTGTGGGGGAGGTTTACCACGCCTATCGCGCGATGCTCGATCGGTATCACTGCCTCACGTTCGGTCTGATCATTCAGTGCGCCGTCGAATCACTCCAGGATCGGTCTATCTACGCGCGGGTGCGCGCCTCGCTACGGTACCTGGTGGTAGACGAATACCAGGACATCAATCCTGCCCAGGAGCGGCTGATACATCTGCTGGCCGAACCACCGGTGCAGCTGTGCGTGGTTGGGGACGATGACCAGTGCATCTATCAATGGCGAGGCTCAGACGTCTCAAACATCGTGACGTTCGCAGGTCGTAGAAGCGCCGTGCATACGGAGACACTTGAGGTCAACCGCCGCAGCCGGCCCTCTATCGTTACGGTTGCGAACGACTTCGCTGGTACAATAACTGGACGTCTCGAGAAAGCGATGCAGCCTATTCGGCCGACCGGCACGAGTGAGGTCGTGGGATGGGTCGCTGACACCGATGAGAATGAGGCCGAGCGCGTCGCGGCGACGATCGAGCGCCTCCACGACGCCGGGTATCGCTATCGCGACATCGCGGTGCTCTTTCGCTCCGTTCGCACGTCTGCGCCCCCGCTGATCGAGGCCTGCCGCCGCCGACACATCCCAATTGTATGTGGGGGACGGACAGGACTATTCCTTGAGCCGGAGATCTCATTTTTCGGCGAGATCTTTGCCTGGTTCGTGGACGGGGAGTGGAAGGATGACCGGTTCGGCCCGCGGCGCCAGGTCCTCCTCGAGCCAATCGTCGCCGGCCTCGACGCTGCGTTCGGCGATGGGGGGCCGGTTCTGGGTCTCAAGAAGTATCTCGAAGACTGGAAGGCCTATCGCCTCCGCGGAAACGAACCCGCGAACCTCGTAGGCGACTTCTACCGGCTTCTGCTCTTCCTTCGTGCCCAGCGCACAAACATCGATACCCCGGAAGGTTCCGCTCGCTTCGGCGCCTTCGCGCGATTCTCCCAGGTGCTCGCCGACTTCGAGCACGTCTTCCGGCGGGGCCGTTACGTGGACGATAATGGACTTCGGAGATTCCGCGGGGGCCGTGACCGGGGGAAGCCATACTTCCAAGCCCTGTATAACTATCTCCTCCACTACGCGCGCGATGCCTACGAAGAATTCGAAGGCGAGACAGTGGTCGACCTGGATGCGGTGGATATTCTCACGGTCCACCAGGCGAAAGGTCTCGAGTGGCCCGTCGTCTTCCTCCCTGCGCTCGTGGAGGGGCGGTTCCCCTCTCGTCGCGCAGGTGAGGAGCAAGAGTGGCTGTTGCCCGAAGAGGTGGTCTCTGCCAACGTGCGAGCGCGCTACGAGGGCGGGGAACCGGAGGAGCGGCGCCTCTTCTACGTCGCTCTGACGCGAGCTCGCGATTCCGTCTACCTCTCGTGTTTTCGGAAGAAAATCCGCCGCTTCAAGCCATCGCCATTCCTCCTCGAGGCGACGGAAGGCGCGCTCCTCGATGCCGCCGATCTGCCGCTCCCCGGCGGCCCAGATGGGGCGACCGCCGCCGACCTGCCGCCGCTTCAGATCTCGTTTTCAGACGTGGCTCTGTTCGACGACTGTGGCTATCGCTTTCGGTTGGGGACGGTATTGGGATTCCAGCAGGAGCTGGCCGTCGAACTGGGGTACGGCAAGGCAATTCACCATGTTCTCCGCCAGGTAGCGGAGACTACCCGTGCGGAGGGCGAGGTACCCGATGCCGACCGGTTACGCAGCCTAGTTGATTCCGAGTTCTATCTGCCACTTGCGGATGCTCCTGCATTTGACCGAATGCACGCCGCCGGTACGCGTCTCGTAAACCGCTATGTCTCAGACTACGCTACCGATCTTCGGCGGGTCTGGGCGACTGAGCGCCCGTTTGAATTGCACCTCGAGGACGGAATCGTTTCAGGGCGAGCCGATGTGATCCTAGACGAAGAAAGCGGCCGGAAGGGCACGCTTGCGATTGTGGACTACAAGGTCGCGCATGATGAGAGCCGCACCGAACGCTATCGGCTCCAGCTCGCTGTCTATGCGGGGGCCGGCCGCGGGGAGGGCCTCGACGTTGAAGCGGCCTATCTCCATGAGCTCGCGGATGGGACACGTCACAACGTAGACATCGGTTCTGGTACGGTGACAGCTGCCGTCGAACGCGTCGCGGCGTCGGTGCGCAACATTCGTAGTGGCAAGTACCAGCCGCAGCCGAGCGCCGCGAAGTGCGGGCGCTGCGACTTTCGACGAGTGTGTCGTCATACGGCCGCTCTCCCTGAGTAGCGGCTGTCACGCACAGCCCGTAACCTAGGTCGGTTGGATTCTCTGGATTTTGAGCGAGGTCATGGCCCGCAAACGCACGCCAGCATCACCTACTGAGATCAAGGCAACGGACTACCGCCACAAGGGCGAGAAACGCACTAACATTCCCCCCGCCAAGATCGCAGGCGAGGGCAAGGTCCCGGTGGTACCCAAGGTGCGGTACTACTACAACCCGCACCTGCCACCCGTGCTCCGCTTCGACTCTACCGGCGAGGCGGACAAGGTCAAGGAGGTAATAGAGGAAGCTGGTCGGCGTACGTTGACCGCAGCCGAGCAGACGATCGTGGCCGAAGCGATCCATCACTACCAGCCGTGGCTCGAGTGGGCTGATAAACGGGAACAGGAGGAAAGACGCTACTTCGAGGTGGATCCCGTTGCGCTCCACATCCACGAACGCGTAAGTGCGCAGGCCATCGTGCGAACCGCGATACGCGAGGACACTCAACGCGGTCTCTTCGCTGATCCCCAGCAGCCCTACAAAGAGGCTATCCAGTTCTACAAGCACGACGTGGATTGGGCGAATCGCCTGATACTCGGCGATAGCCTTCAGGTGATGGGCTCGTTAGCTCGACGAGAGAATCTCGCGGGCAACGTTCAAATGATCTACATCGACCCGCCGTATGGAATCAAATTCTCTAGCAACTTTCAGCCGAGAATCGGAACGCGTACAGTAGGTGACGGCGACAAAGATCTTACCAGGGAGGCCGAGACAGTCAGGGCCTACCGAGACACGTGGGAGCTTGGGATTCACTCCTACCTTCGGTATTTGCGAGAGCGGCTCGTCGTTTGTCATGACCTTCTGGCAGAAACGGGTAGCGTCTTTGTGCAGATCAACGATCAAAATGTCCATCACGTTCGAACTTTACTACACGAAGTGTTCGGAGCACAAAACTTCGTGGTCACTGTTCTGGTAAAGAAGAAGGGCAGTCAGAAAGGAACGCTAATTGATCCGGTCAACGACTACGTGCTTTGGGCTGTTAAGGATGTTGAGAAGGCACGGCTGCGCTTTCACCAGTTCTATGAACGCGCTGCTATCGACCGAGACTATCTCGAGACGTTTCGTCTAGCAGAGCTGCCCAACGGCGAGACGGCCTCCGTCGCGGAGCTCGGCCGCCGTCAGAATCCGCCTGCAAACTACATCGAGACGCCCGACCTCTTATTCCGAGACTACCCAGGTGCGCGGCTTTTCACGTCAGAGAATGCTACATCGGGCGGCGTTAGAACCAACCAGAGTGTTCTGTTTCACTTTGAGGGACGCGATTACGATCCGGGTTTGGCCCGAGGCAACTGCTGGAAACACACAGCCGTGTCGCAGAATGGCGAGCGTTCGGGCATGCAGCGCGTCGGTGAAGCGAATCGCCTGTACGTGGGAGACTCTCAGTTGAGGTTACGGCGTTTTGCGGGTGATTTCGGCGCACGCGCTACATCGAACTGGTGGGATGGCCTAGGTGGTGCGCCGGACCCCGTATTCGTAGTACAAACGAATACCGAGATCGTCAAACGACTGATGCTCATGGTGACAGAGCCCGGCGATCTCGTACTCGACCCGACCTGCGGGAGTGGCACGACGGCATACGTGGCAGAGCAATGGGGTCGCCGGTGGGTGACCATTGATACCAGTCGGGTAGCGGTGTCCATAGCACGTCAAAGGCTTCTTACCTGTCAGTTCCCATACTACAAGCTTAAGAACGAAGTCGCGGGGCCCGCAGGCGGCATTGTCAACAGCACGGCCTTGCATGTGACATCGAGCGTCGTCGCCAACTGTCACTATCTGGACCCCATTTTCGACAAGCATCAGGAGGCTCTAGATGCCGCCCTTGAGATCTGTAACAGAGCTCTGAAGACAGTCAGTTCAGACGTGACTCGCAAACTGACGGCTAAACTGAAGGCGAAGCCGAAGCGAGAGCTGTCAGATGCAGACCGCCGGCGCTGGGAGCTACCCGAGAAATTCGATCCGTGGACTGTGCCCTTCGACATTGACCCTGATTGGCCCAAGGCGCTTCAGGACGCCGTCATCGCCTACAGCAAGGCGTGGCGGGCCAAGATGGATGAGGTCAACCAGTGCATCGCCGACAACGCCGAACCCGAGCAACTAGTCGACCAGCCCGAGGTCATCAAGGGCGTCCTCCGGGTGAGTGGCCCGTTCACCGTCGAAGGGGTACGGCCTGAAGAGCTGAGCATGGGTGAGGGAGGTCTCGTCGATCCAACGCCGAACGACTTCGAGCATGACGGCAGTGAGGTCGAGGTCAAGAACATCAACGCGTACCTGATACGGATGGTCCAATACCTGCGGAGCGACGGGCTAACATTCATCGGCAACAAGCAGAAGAAGTTCTCCCGCCTCGAACCCCTGTTCGAAGCGCAAACCGGTGGCATCATCCACGCCGACGGCGTCTGGGACGGCGGCGACGTGGGCGGTCCGAACACAGTGGCCGTGGGGTTCGGACCCCAGTACGGCCCAGTGACGGCCCTCCAGGTCGAAGAGCTGATCCGAGCTTCGATACGCTATGACGATCTTGTCGTGGCGGGGTTCAGCTTCGATGCCGAAGCCACGGAGGTCATTCAGACACAGGCCCACCCGAAGCTTCAAATTCATCAAGCATACATCAGGCCGGACATCAACCCCGGCATGGAAGGGCTCCTGAAGGACACTCCCAACAGTCAGCTGTTCACCGTATTCGGTCAGCCGGAGGTCGAGGTCAAGCCGACGAAGGACGGAGAATGGGTGGCGACGCTCGCTGGTGTGGACATCTACGACCCAATCGAAAACACTGTGCGCTCGTCCGGCGCTGACAAAGTGGCCGCATGGTTCCTGGACTCGGACTACGACGGCCGCTGCTTCTGTATCACACAGGCGTTCTTCCCCGACCAAGACGCGTGGGAGAAGATCGCGAAGGCTCTGGGATCGAGCGCGGACGCCGCAGCGTTCGACAAGTTCTCCGGCACTGAGTCGCTCCCGTTCAAGACGGGCAAGCATAAGCGGATCGCCGTGAAAGTTATCGACCCTCGCGGGAACGAAGTCATGGCCGTGCGCCAGCTCGAGGCGTAACTGGTGCCGCCCCGCCGTCCGCCGCCACCTGGCACCGAGGAGCCGCCGGCCGACTGGACGCCAACACAGGCCGTCCCTGATCCCGTCATCAACAAGCCCTACGACGAGCCGAAACAGCACTGGCGCTATGGCAAGGACGGCGTGCCGTCCGTTGTCGGTGAGCGCCGGCGGGCGAGCTACTGGTACAAGACCAACCGCACGGGGGCGGCCCAGCAGGATCTGTTGGCGGATGAAGAGTCAGACGACCTGCCGCTGGTCAACCGGCTGCGCGACGACGTGAAGCGGTGGCGGGATGCTGGCTACCGCGGCGCATCGGGGGTGACTCGCGATCTCTTCACGCACTGGCGAAATCCCGAGCGCGCACCTCGGCGCCTCTTTTTCTGTCAGCTCGAAGCGGCAGAGACGATCATTTACCTCCTCGAGATGGCCTTCCCGGGCCGGCTCGGGGCGACGGGATTCAAGAGCTTCAGGGTTCCGCAATCTGATTTCGACCGTCTCGTCGGAGGTGAGAAGCCTGCGTTTGAGGAGGTTGTGGGAGAGTTCTACCCGCGTCTCATCGACCCTGCGGCGGAGCCTGGACTACTTCCCCTGCGGCGCCTCGGCTGTAAGATGGCCACCGGCAGCGGCAAGACTGTCGTCATGGCGATGGTCGTCGCATGGGCGTTCTGCAACCGGGGCCGAAACCCAGCCACCACGACGTTTCCGGGCGGTGTCCTGATTTGCGCTCCGAATCTGACGGTCAAGGAGCGCCTTCAAGTCCTTCGTCCTGACAGCGAGTTCAACTACTACGACGAGTTCGACATCGTTCCAGCAAAGTATCGGGAGCTGATGGGTGCGGGCCGAGTGCTGGTAACGAACTGGCATGGGTTTGCGCCCAAGAGCGAACACAAGGAAGGAGACGCCACTTACCGGGTAGTGAACAAGGGCGAGGAGACGCCGGAGGCATTCACGAAGGATCGTTTGGGCGACCTCGCGGACCGGGTCCCGATTCTCGTCCTCAACGACGAGGGCCACCACTGCTGGCGGCCCAAGTCCGAGACGATCGATGCTCGGGGTCTCACGAAGGAGGAGAAGGAAGCTCTGAAAGAGGAGGTCGAGGAGGCGAGGGTGTGGCTCACCGGACTCGACCGAATCAACAACTCGGGGCTCGCAGGCGCCAAAGCGCCCTGCATCCTGTCCTGTGTGGATCTCTCCGCAACCCCGTTCTACCTCGATAACAGCGGCTACCCGTCGGGTAGCCCCTTCCAGTGGATCGTGAGCGACTTCGGTCTGGTTGATGCCATCGAGGCGGGGATCGTGAAAATCCCACGGCTTCCGGTCAGGGATGATACGGCGGCGAAGGACGAGGTTGGCAGACCTGACCCCAAGTACTACCGGCTCTGGCGGCATATCGATGATCACCTCGGCGAGCGAGACCGACTCACCAACGGCCGTCCGAAGCCGGAGGCAGTCTACAGGGAGGCGGAGGGCGCTGCGCTGATGCTGTACGGCCAGTGGAAGCACACGTTCGACGAGGTGCGATCCAAGGCCATTAGCAGGGAAGCAATTCCGCCGGTCATGATCATCGTCTGTGACAACACCGACATCGCTCAAGTCTTCTTCGAGAAGATCAGCGGGGAGCGAGTGGTGGAGGTGCCATCTGAAGATGGCCAGGGCACGGAGACTCGCACTGTGTTTGGTGGCAGTGAGAAGTTCCCGGATCTTGAGAACAGGGAGAGCGAGCGCCGAACGATCAGAATAGACACGAAGCTCCTAGCAAAGATCGAGGCCGAAGAAGGTGAATCGAAGGACGAAGCTACGCTGCGACTTCGCGACATCATCAACACCGTGGGCAGGGCGGGGCGGCCAGGTGAGCACGTCAGATGCGTCGTGTCGGTCGCGATGCTCACAGAGGGCTGGGATGCCACCAACGTCACCCACATCCTCGGAGTCCGCGCATTCGGGAGCCAGCTGCTTTGCGAGCAGGTGGTGGGGCGCGGTTTGCGACGGATGAGCTACGAGCCAAACAGGGACACTGGCCTCCTCGAAGCGGAGTACGTGGACGTCTATGGAATCCCCTTTTCGCTTATCCCGTTCAAAGGGAAGCCCAAGGACACGCAGGACAGACCCGTGGTCTATCACCATGTCTATCCGGTGCCCGAGCGCGTCGCCTTCGAGATTCGGATGCCGGTCGTGGAGAGCTACACGTATGACCTGAAGGGCAGCGGGATCACCTGCGATGTCGCGAAGCTCGAGGGGTTCATCGTCAACCGCGAGCCTACAGAGGTCTATCTCACGCCTACGCGGGGTTATCGCGACGAAGCGACAGCGCTTCACGCCGGGGAGTTCGTCAAACAGGATCGGCAGGAGTTCTACAAGACGGTTCGATTCCAGCAGGTTCTGTTTGGGCTGACGCAGCTGATCGTTGATGACCTTGTCGCGGGGGCGCGGGGGGATGGTGTGGAAGGAATGAAGAAGAACCTGCTTGCACGACACCAGGTCTTCCCGGAGGTGCTTCGGATCGTAACGCAGTACGTTGACCAGAAGGTCCGCTTCGCCCCGGGCGTAGACAAGCGCGAGCTCGCCCTGGAGACGTACGTGCAAAAGCTACGGCAACGCGTGCGGGAGGGAATTCTTCCCGCGGTTGCGAGCCGTGATGCTCCGCTTGTCCCAATCGTGAATTCGTTTCAGCCCTCTGTCTCAACGGCGAGTGTCAACTACCGCACCGCGCGCCCTGTGGTCTCCCTTACCAAGAGCCACCTCAACCTCGCCCCTGTCTACAGCGATTGGGAAGAACAGGCGATCGAGATCTTTGAGGAGATGGACGCAGTGGAGTACTACGTCGCCACCGACCGCAGTGTTGGTCTGTCCATCCCCTACGAATACGATGGCGGATCGCACCAATACGTCCCGGACTTCGCAGTGCGGATGCGCGGCGGGCCTCTGGTACTGCTCGAGATCAAGGGGCGGGGAGGGGAACTGTGGGATGAGGACCGGGTGCTGGCTAAGAACACCGCGGCCAAGAAATGGGTCGCTGCGGTCAACAACGTCGGCCAGTGGGGCCAGTGGGCGTTCGAGATCTGCCGAGACCTGGGGGAGCTTCGCGGCACGCTCGCGCAGCATGCCAGGCCGTCGGCCGAAGCGAAAGTCTTGCCGTTCAGGATCGTGAGGCCCAAGAAGGGAGAACAGTTCAAGACGTGCGTGCCGCTCACGACGCTACGCGCGGCAGCCGGCCGGTTCAGCGAGGAGCAAACAGGTCTCGACGACCGAGCGGAGTGGGCCGAGGAGTGGGTGACCTGGGACGGCGCGCCGGTGTTCGAACAAGGCATGTTCGTGGCCAAGGTGCAGGGCGACTCAATGGAGCCCGGGATTCCGAACGGATCGTATTGCCTGTTCCGGCCACCGCGCGGGGGAGCGCGGCAGGGGCGAAAGGTCCTGGTATGGCATTCGGGAATCGCCGACCCGCACACCGGTGGACAGTACACACTCAAGGTGTACACGAGCGAGAAGGCGCCGGCCGGAGAGGAGGGCTGGCGGCACGCCCGGATTGTACTGAAGCCGCTCAATCCTTCGCATCAGGCGATCGTGCTGACGCCAGTGAGCGAAGATGCCGTGCGGGTCATTGCGGAGTTTGTTGAGGTGCTAGGCGGTTAGATGGCAGACTCGTCTCGTTCGAGAAAGGGATTCAGCCATGGGCGATTCGGTGACCAGGTCCATCGATGCGTTGCAGCGGCTGTACACGATCGTGGTTGGCCTAGCCCTTACCGAGGCTGTTCGGGGCTTCCTGGCCGCTCCCACCCCAGCAGCTGGCATCTCCCAAAGTACTCCCGCATCCCTCGGACTGTTGCTGATCATGGTCTTCACCGTTGTGCCATTCTATCACGGCGCGAATAACTACCTTGACGCCACCTACATTTTCGGACAGCAATCGTCCCCCCGTCGCTACACTCTCCTGGTGGATTTTTTCAGCCTGTTCGCCGAAGGGGTGTTCATGGTAATGATGGGCCTAAGCATTGCTAATCAGGTCCGTTTTCTGTCCCTCTTCCAAGTGCTTCTCATCATTGACATTGCGTGGGCCGTGTTTGTGTATTTTGCAGTGACGTCAGAGGATGCGCGCCGCTCCGTGGTGAGATGGTGCATCATCAACCTCTTGGCTGTAGCGGCCCTATTCCTCGTTCGGAAGAGCCCACTCCTGGCGGATGAAGACCGGCTAACCGTGGCTGTTAGCGTGGCGATCGCGCGGACTTTTTTCGACTATACATTCTGCTGGGACTTCTACCTGGGTCGCCGAAAAGCGCAGGCAGTGGCCTAATCGACTCGTGATGAATCCTACAATGGGCGCCCCGTTGGGGGCTGTTGTCGTTGATACAGAGCGGTGCCTCCAGCTCGCCCGGCACCTAACTACCCTCGAAATGCCGGCCGACGCCGAGGAGCCGGCCGAATCGGTACCTCTGTCTCCTGACGTCCTCGCGAACATGTATTGGGCGGCAGTGGGGATCTGTCATCAGACATCACCAAAGGGCGGCCCGTCCCTGAAGGGCTACGTGAGTGGTAGGGAACTTCGCGGCTGGGACTACCTGAGAGAGGCGTTCCTGGTTACAGCTCGGCGCGATCCAGAGCTGGTGTACCCGCCTCGACTCTCAGTGATTACGGCGCAGGACATCGACCGAATCATCCAGATCGCGGAGGCGGCGGTAGTTCTCAAGGACCTGGAGGGTCGCGCGCGCCTACTACGCGACTTGGGACACCGCATGACCGGGCTCGGCTACGAATCTGTCCAGAGGCTTCACGATCGGGCTGGTGGGAACCTGCTTCAAGAGAACGGAGAGGGCTTGTTACAGCTGCTCGGCACCTTTGTAGCGTATCGAGATCCAGTTCGAAAGAAGTCTCTCTACTTTCTCGCACTAATGAAGAACAACGGGATCTGGGACTACCATGATCCTGGCAACCTGGGTCCGCCCGTCGACTACCACGAGGTACGCGGGCACTTGCGCTGTAGCACGGTCGTGATCCGCGATCCGGCACTTGCAGAGGCTGTAGAAAAAGAAGCTGTAGTGAGCGACGACGCTGACATCGCAATTCGGCAGGCGGTCTACGATGCGATAGTGCTGATCGCGCGCGAGTCCGGACTAACTCCCAGCCAACTCCACTACTTCTTCTGGAATCTCTTCCGGTCTTGCTGTCAAAGGGGCGAGACGCACTGCTATGCTTGTCCGCCTACGTGTGAGCTACCTGAACGATACAAGAGGCTAACAGCCAGTAGCGGTCGGATGTGTGCAGTGGCGAGTTACTGCTCCAGCCGCGGACGGGCGAAGAAGATCCTGGAACACTCTGCCATAACAGACTTCTACTGAGCGACGGCTAGAGCCTACCTAGGCAGAGGCTGGAACGGCGACGTCGCGGAACCTCTGGTCGCCGCTAGCCCACCCGAGGTAGAGCCGTGGCTTGTTCAAGTGCGGTGCTCTCAATGCCCGCCCCTCGACCACACCAATTCCGAGAGCCTCTCCAAACGCCACGTAATCGTCGAACCATCGCCTGCTGGGGCTGAAAGAGTGGACTAGCATTACTGCTGCGGAAGCGTGGAACTCTCGAGCGACGATTACTGCGGACGCTGTTCTGTGAAGCAATTGATAACGAATTTCTCCATCAAGAGGGTTTGAGAGCTGAAGAGCGTCATGCAAGTAGGCTAATCGTTCCTCCTGACTGTCGCTCGCTTCCGTGCGCTTGGAAGAGAGTGTGGGCCCGAACTCTTCGTCGACTTTTCCCTCGACTGCAATGACAACCAAACCCGTTTCATTCCTTGCTAAGACCAGGACGTCCGTGTGAGATGTGGTTTCGCCTCCGGGCAGACCAACTTCGAATTCGGGGATCGCTGCCAAGACCACCAGAGACTGTAGCTCAGGAGCGTTTGAGAGCTCGAGCGTCCGTAGGACTTCGGGCGGCATTCGTGGATGTGCGGCTTCCCACGAAGCCGCCAGGGTCATCGCGGACTTTCCTGACTTCCAGTGCTTGGCCGGCTGGGCCAGGAGCTGAGCCCAGTCGCCAGGCCCGCTAGTAGGGATGAGGATTCTCTTCACGTAAGTGCTTTCCGCCCTTGGATTCAATTATGTCAACGGGTGCTCGCGACCCTGTGAGCCCGCGGCGGGAGTCAGTGGTTGCGATACCAGTTATGAGCCTTGTTGACCTGATCGGCCCAAAACGCGAGCACCGTGTCCTCTCGCATGTCTGGGAGGACGCCTAGATCCCCCATCCACTTGAAGAACTGGTCACTGGGCTTGTACTCAGCCTTGTTCACTACAATGGCCGTCGCCAAAAAGCCCGCTTCTCGATAGCTGTCTGAGGAAATGGCGCCCAAGAAGTCCCCGAGTATGGCGCGATCGAGGCCGGTCCAGTCGTCAGTTTCGATCTGGAAGGGTGCGCCGTTATGTACGTTGGGGAGTCGGAATGTGATTCCCCGGACAAGGTCGGAGTAGGTGATGAGCTGGAGCCTCCGCCCTGCGGCTGATATCCGGCGCGCAAGTTCAGCCTTGGCGGTCGGATCGCCGTCGGCATAGTGCCACTCGATTCTACTGAGCTCCGCAGCAAGTTCGTCCATTTTGGTTCCCATTACTTAGTGAGGTAGCAGCTTCCGTGAATACGCCTGAAAGCTGTGGAAGGGTACTTTGTTTGCGCCGAGATTCTGGTAGACGCCTTGTAGGAAGGCCAGGTACTGCTGAATCCCGGCGTCACTCACTAGTCGGAGAAAGCGATACCTAAAGAACTCGATTTCGCGCGCGCTAATGACCTTCTGGGCGTGGAGTTCACACACCAGGTTCGCAAAGGCAAGCAGCCTGTCGATTTTCCGTTCAAGTGGCGAACCGTGAAACTCAGGGCCATATGAGAACTGGCCGTACTCAACCTGGTAGTATGCTTCGCAGATATCTGCGTCGGCTGTGAAGGTGGAATAGAGATCCTTGAGGAAGGCCGCTCGCTGGGTCACGCCACTTGCCCTCACTTGCCAATATGTGAACCCAATACCTATAAGAGCCACGAGAAGAAGCGCTGCGTTGATCCAATCGCCAGTGGTCATGGAGTTGGTAGAAGGTACCGGTGCACAGAGGAGCATGATCTATGTTGTAGCACCAAGGGAATTCCGCCAAGACCGGGCGCCGGCAGCCTCACGCGCTGGTTCGGCGCTTACGTTGGCATGTACTGCTGGATCATCGCTCTATGGACCGCGATGCGTGCTGGCTCGTAGGCGATGGGGCCGGCATGCGAAGCACACCAGTCCAGATAGCTGAGCAAAGCAGCCCGGAGAGTGACAGCGAGCTGGTGGTGATGGGGGTCGAACCACGACCACCAGATCTCGCTGAATGGAAAGGTGTTGCCAGGTGAGAATGCACGAGCCGACTCATTGATGAAGACGCCAAAGGGTGGCGCCTCCCGTTCCCCCAAGTGAGCTTGAATAACCGGCATGCCCAGAAGCAAGGTGCCTGCGTATCCAGGTTGGTTTGCTAGCGTTGGCGCGCATGCGGCGACGAGAGCCGATCCCCTAATGAGTGGCCCATAGGCAAGGCCGCCACGGACGACGAATCGATGCCTGTCCTGCGCCGCCGCGATGAAAAGGTGGGCCAACGTCTCTAGAACGTCCCGCATAAACTGTTTGATCTCTGGCTGGCTGGTTGACACCGCATAAAGCCCATCCATCACCGGATACAACTCGACGCCCGCCGGCTTGGTCACAAGGGCGGCCGAGTGAAACTTGAAAATGAAGTTGGCGCTGATTGGAAGCGAGCGAGCCATTATCGACTGCACGCCCATTACATCCAGCCAAACCACGTAGTGGTTAACCGATGCTGGAAGGCTGGCAGCGTGGACGTGAAGTGGATCCGGGAGCGGGCTACCGGTCAGTGGCGTCCCCTTAGGGTCGCAAACCCGTTTGGAGATCGTCGTACCTCGACGACCCGTTTGGTAGAGGGGTGCTCACAACGAACCTCAGCGGGTGTCAAGTCGCCTCACAAGGCCTTCCCAGCTCATGTTTCCCAGCCGCTTCGTTCCCTTCTTGCCGCTGTACACCGCGATTCCAGCGCTGTTGATCTCAACCCTGCAGACAAACTTGCCGTTCTTCCCGTATCCCCAAACGAACGCCGACTTGATGCCCAGCTCGACTTCCGCTGAGTACTTGAGATACGAACGCTGTCTCACTGCTTCCTCCTGAGATTGTGTGCGCCTTGTTGCACCTAGCCAATTCCATACCAGCATCCTTCGAGCACCTGAGGCCCAAACGATGACATTCATTCGGGCCGCCAGCTAGTGGAGCGCTGCCAGCGCATGCAGAACAGTGACGCCCGAAGCCTGTAGAAAGGCCGAACCCGCGGGAGTCCAGTGAATGATGGGGTTCTCTGATGGTATGTGATAGCGTGAAAAGCCTGGGGCCGACCGCGCGCGCCGGTGGTCTCGTTTCATTCCTCTCCGCTCGCGGAAAGAGGGACAGGTGGTGAGGACTCAGAGCGGCCGTGGGACTCGCCGATCGAGCTGGACGGCGCGCGTATTCTATTGATGAAGGGGAGGGAGGTCTTCAGTGCCTACCTGCCGAGTCCCATTCGGTAAGGAAGTGACGACCCGTACCTGGGACACCGTCGCCAAGGTCGCACGAGCGTAGGAGCCGTAAACCCTCCTAGTCGCGAGGTGCGAGTCGCTGCCGGATGGCGCCGAGATGGTAGGCGGCGTGCGCGATCGCGCCGGACGCCCTTGACCGCCGATCGTAGCGAGAATGTGCCCCGTGCCTGACCGATCGGGAAGATGAACCCTAGGATGCCCTTCCGTCGTCATATACCATCCCCCTTCGAGACACCAATCTCTGACACCAGTGAGCGCCGCGAT
>WNGL01008131.1_pt1 | contig 19371 bp, 14 predicted proteins | sample 5400591 | NCBI WGS metagenome assembly WNGL01 (sample SAMN13153377, study PRJNA577476) | soil metagenome | isolation source: 80 cm soil or saprolite under Garry oak tree replicate 1 | place: USA:California | collected 2016-06-15 | reverse complement strand
GCACGCAAGCCTCGTTCGTGCTCTCTGCAGCCAGGGGCGTCGGGGGCGGCTACTCAAAGGGGGCGCGGCCGGGTAGCGTCGATGCCGTGGCGGTCGACGTGAGCAGCGGTGCAGGCCAGGCGGTAGCCGACGGGCGGACCGGCGCGAGCGGTCGCATGGGCCCGGCATGGTCCGCTGGGGGATCGTGGCTCGCCGACGTAGCGACCTCTGATGCCGGATTGCGGCAGGTGCTGCACGGCCTGCCCGGCGTCGACCAGGTGGGTGCCGAGGCCAGGGCGGCGGGCCTGGCGACCCGGTCCATCAAGAAGGACGCCAAGATGGCCGCGATCGACCTGGCCGTGCGGATGGTCGACCTGACCACGCTGGAGGGCGCGGACACGCCGGGCAAGGTCCGCGGCCTGTGCACCAAGGCGATGCGGCCCGATCCGGCAGACGCCGCGGTCCCGCCGGTCGCGGCCGTGTGCGTCTACCCCGACTTGGTCGGCGTGGCGAAGACCGAGCTGGGCGGCAGCGGGGTGGCGGTCGCTTCGGTGGCCACCGCGTTCCCGTCCGGCCGGGCGTCGCTGGCCGTGAAGCTGGCCGACGTAGCCGACGCCGTGGCGGCGGGCGCCGACGAGATCGACATGGTGATCGACCGGGGCGCGTTCCTGGCCGGCCGGTACGGGCAGGTCTACCAGGAGGTCCGCGCCGTGAAGGAGGCCTGCGGCTCCGCGCACCTGAAGGTGATCCTGGAGACGGGCGAGCTCACCACGCTGGACAACGTCTCCCGCGCGTCCTGGCTGGCGATGCTGGCGGGCGCCGACTTCATCAAGACCTCGACCGCGCACGGCTAAGGACGCGATCAGATACCTGGTGCTGGTGAACGAGACCGCCGGGCCGGCCTGGCTGGGACCCGACCTGTTCAGGATCGGCGCCTCCAGCCTGCTCAACGACCTGCTGATGCAGCGCCGCAAGCAGCTCAGCGGGCAGTATGCCGGGCCGGATTACTTCACGGTGGATTAGCACGTTCGCTGGAATGGCCAACCGTTGGCGTGGCGGATGCGATCTACTTCTTCGTGCGCCTAGCGGCCGACTTCTTGCCGGACGGCTTCGAGCGCGTGGCGGGCGCAGCGGCCGACGCTGCCCGGAGTGCCAGGATGGCGGCAATCGCGCTGCCGAGCGTTCCGACACCAGCAGCGAGCGTGCCCAGAGCCGAGTATCGCGGAAACGGAGCAGAATCGTCGCCACGCCAAGCAGCGCAGCAATCGTCCAACGCGACCGCGCGCGTCGCTTCCGTACCCCCGCCTGGACCCTCTGCGGCTCGGTCACCACCAAAACGTAGACGGGAGACGGCCAGCGAAGCAATCTCGCAACTCATGCTGAGCTCATTACAGTGTTCCGCACAGGGCAACTCGCACCGATCTCTGCCCGATCGGCCAGAGCCGCCGGCCGCTTCACTGCTCGGCCGCTTGGGCCTCGGGACGTCCGCCGGCGTGTGAGCCGACGGTCCCGGAGGTCATCTCAGCCTCGGTGGCCGTCCGGTGCGGGCCGGCTCTCGCGAGCCCGCACCGGACAGCATCCGTATCGGACCCGAGTCCGCTTGCGACCGCAGTTCAGGCCGAGCCTTGATAGCCAAGGCCGGTTAGTCGCCACCGCCGCCAGGCAGGTGGATGATCTGGAGTTGCTGCGGACGAGACTGCGCCGGGCTGTACATGCTGTCCCCGCTGTAGTAGGCGATCACCACGTGGTGGCCGGCCGGCAGTGCGTTGGCCGACGGCGAGCATGACCCGCGTCCGCGTGACGCGGTGGTCAGGGTGATCGTGCACAGCACGGTCGACCCAGCCTTGATCGTGACGGTGCCGGTCGGCGAGGCGGTCGCTCCGATGACGCCCGGACCAACCCTGACGCTGAAGTTCTCGATCTCCTCCGCGCCGACATGCAGGACGTGGAAGCTCACCTTGAGATCGACATTCGACGGGCAGGTGCTGTAGCACACCGGCTGGGCCGCCTGGTTCTGGGCAGCGACCGCCATGCTCGTCACGCCCGTCGCCAGCAGCGCGGCGCCGACTAGTGCAAAGCCAATCCTTGGCTGCATTATTCGCATGAGAATTACCTCCGGCTGGGAACGCTAGCAGTGTGCCCTGAGGGCTGCAATCACAAGCCCTGATCACCGGAAAAATTGTTAGCGGCCATAACGTGAAAGAACCGGGCAAGAACGACGCTGGCTTTGGCGCTAGCGGCCGGATAGATCTTTCTAACGCTGTTAACCATAGGTTCATATGAGGGGCGGCGCCAGCTACGAGGCGGAATCGCTGAGCTCGTGCAGTAGGTCTTTGACCTGGCAGGATGTCGCATTCCATCGGCTATGCGGGTGATCACTCGTGTCGGAGACGGCGCCTTTCCGTTAAATCCGGGCGGATGATCGCCGTGCCAGTAAACGCACCTGCGGACAAGATCGGAGATCGCCTTCACGTGAGCGATCTTCCCTATAACATCAACCCTGCGGTTAACGGGGGGGATAGGTTTGCGGAATTCTTATGGTGAGTCGCGGCTCGCGCATTATGACGAAGCCGGGAACGTGCTCGTATGCGAGCCTGAAGAGGCCGCCGGTCGGGCCCTGGTTTCCGAGGGCGAGGAAGTATCCGGCGACACCCGCGGCGAGCATGGCCAGGCCGTCGCGCCTGCGCGCCGCGTCGCGCAGCACTGCGACATAACCGACCGCGGCGATCAGCACCAGCGGCGCGAGTACGGCGGGCCAGCCGGAGATGAGGTTCTTCGGCTCGGTCGGCCCCGGGCGAAAGAAGCCGTAGAGCCCGGCGACGTTCACCAGCAGCCCGACTCGCGGATCAGCCTGGGTGCCAGATGTGCATGACGACGCCGACGGCTACCGCGGTGTTCGACGATCGCCCGGCGGTCGTGGAGAACCCGGTCACCCGGCCGCCACGGCAAGCGACTTCGCGGGCGACACCGCCGCCGACCTTGCCGAAGACGCCCGGTGGCCATCGGGGCCGCCATCGCCGAAGGCCACGACGGCGCATCCTCCCCGGAATACTAGGCCGCGGTGGCTGGTCCTTCGTGGTCGCCACGGCGGGGGTTAACGGGCTTAACTTCCTCTTCAACCTCCTGATCAGCCGTCTGCTTGGCCCGTCGCACTACGGGGCGCTTGGCGCCGTTCTGCAGGTCCTATCTGTGCTCGCCGTCCCACTCGGCGCGGTGGCGCTCGCCGTGACCCAGGCTGTCGTCTCTGGTGCGGGCAACGGACGAAGGTCGCTACGCAGTTTGACAGTGAAGGCGACGCTCTGGGGCGTTGGGGCGATGGTGTCCATCTTGGCTCTCTCACCGCTGATGGATGGTTTCCTGAACCTGAAGTCTCCGGTAACTGACCTGGCCCTTGCTGTCTGGGTCCCCGTCGCCGTTGTCGGAGCTGTCCTGCAGGGTGCGCTGCTCGGTGAGTTGCGCTTCGTGCCCGTCGCCGTCGCCACGTTGCTCGGCGGCGGTGCCCTACGGCTAGCCAGCGGCGCCGTGCTCGTCTGGGCCGGCTTCGGGCTGGGGGGCGCCCTGGCGGCGACGGTGATCGGCCAAGTATTCGCTACCGCGGCCCTTCTGGTGGTCGCGAGGCGTGAAGTATTCGCCACAGGGTTTGATCAAGTGCGGATCTCCCTGCGCGACGCCAGCTTGTCGGTCGCCGCGCTCGCCGGGTACACCACCCTGACCGGGATCGACACTTTCCTTGCCCGTCACTATCTCGCGCCGGTCGCTGCGGGTCGCTACGCGGCTGCGGCGATCGCGGGCCACATCGCCCTGTACGTGCCCGGAGCGCTCCTGACAGTAGCCTTTCCGCGGCTTGCCTCCGCTAACGCCACTGGCACAAGCGCCCGCAAGACTCTAATCGAGACGCTCGGGCTGGTCACCGTCATCGGGCTCGCGGCCTTCGCGGTCCTGGCAGGAATGCCCGGCGTAGTCGTCGATGAGCTCTTCGGCGCGGACTATCTCGGCGCCGCGAAAGTAGTCGGGATCATCGCCCTGGCTTCCGTACTCCTTGGCGTGATCGGCTTGCTCACCTACTTCCATATCGCCCGGCGCTCAATGGCTGCCTTGTACAGCTGGGCCGGGGTCGTACTCGTATGGGTGCTGGTTGCCCTGCTCCGCGGCGGGATGGAAACCGTCGCAGGCTGCATGCTGGCGGCGAGCGGGCTGGTGCTGGCGGCCGTATCTCTCCCAGCCTTGGCAACGGTCGTGCGGCCGGACTCCGGCGCAGCTGTGCTGAGCGACGGCGCCGCAGAGCTTCCTCGTGCCGAGATCGACCTCAGCCTGGTCATTCCGTTCTACAACCCTGGGCCCCGGCTGGCTTCCCACGTGCAAGCCGTCGTCGACGCGCTGCGGACCGAGCTTGTCACCTTCGAGGTGATCGCGGTATCGGATGGCTCGACCGACGGGAGCCAGGCGTCGATCGCCGGGATCGAGCAGGTCCGGGTAATCGAGCTGGCGGAGAACCAGGGCAAGGGAGCTGCGCTGCGCGTCGGCCTGGCTCAGGGGAGAGGACGCTACCTCGGCTTCATTGACGGCGACGGCGACATCCCGGCGAGGCAGCTGAGCCACTTCCTTGCGGCGGCCAGGGCCGGTGACCCCGATGTACTCCTCGGCAGCAAGCTCCATCCGGGTTCAGATGTCGTCTACCCGCCGCTCAGGCGGCTGTACTCCTGCGGATACCAGCAGCTGATCGGGCTGCTCTTCCGGCTGCCGACCCGGGATACCCAGACTGGCATCAAGCTCATCCGGCGCGAAACCCTGGCGTCGTCGCCCGCCGGATGGGCTACCGAAACTTCGTCGAGCTTCCGGTCCAGATAGCCGAGCGCTTCACGAGCACTATCTCGCTGAAGGCGGTCTGGCGAACGCTCCTCGATACGTTCGCCATCTTCTACCGGCTGAGGCTTGCACGCTTTTACGGGCCCATGCTAGCGCCGGTCCATGGCCCTACCCGGGCGCCCCGCCCGGCCTCCCGTTCGTGGTCACCGGTGGAGGCCCCGTCGCTCGACGCCCGAGCACTGGCGAGTTCCGGGCCTACCGACAGACCGCTGCGCATCCTTGCCTACAACTGGCGGGATCTCGCGCATCCTCGCGCGGGTGGCGCCGAGGTCTACCTGCAGTCGGTCGCGCGCGAATGGGTGAAATGCGGCCACCAGGTGACCATCTTCTGTGCCGCCGTGGACGGCAGGCCCGCGCGGGAGCTTGCTGACGGAGTGGAGATCATACGACGTGGCGGACGCCTCGGCGTCTACCGGGAGGCCAGGCGCTACTGGCGGCGTGAGGGAGACGGCCAGTACGACCTGGTGGTCGACTGCGTGAACACGAGGCCGTTCCTCTGTCCTCGCTTTGTCGGGAACGTGCCGATCGTGGCCGTCGTCCACCAGGTCGCCAGGGAGATCTGGCGGTACGAGACTCCCTGGCCGATCTCCGTTCTTGGCCGTTACCTGCTGGAGCCGACCTGGCTCCGGGCATACCGGGATGTACCGGTCGTCACGGTGTCCGAGTCAAGCCGCGAATCGCTAGCGGAATATGGCCTGCGACGGGTCACAGTCGTTCCGGAAGGATGGGTGCCCGCGTGACCGCAAGGACTGCAGTTGAGAAGGAGCCTGTCCCGACCGTTGTCTTCATCGGACGGCTGAGCGCCAACAAGCGCCCTGAGCACGCCATCCGGGCCTTCGGCCTCGTACGCCGCCAGATGCCCGATGCGCAGATGTGGGTAATCGGGAGCGGTCCCGAGGAGGCGAGGCTTCGCCGGAAAGCCGGCCCGGGCGTGATCTTCCTTGGGCACGCCTCCGAGGAGGAAAAGCGGGAACGCCTGGCACGCGCGCACGCCTTGGTCGCCACGTCCGTCCGCGAGGGCTGGGGGCTTGTCGTGACGGAGGCGGCCGCGAGCGGCACTGTCTCGATCGGCTACGACGTGCCAGGCCTTCGGGACTCGATCGGGGCATCGGGAGGCATCCTCACGCGCGCCGATCCGGCGTCCCTGGCCACCGGCCTGGTCGGGCTACTCTCGTCAGTCGTCGCCGACGACGGACCTCGGGCGGAGCCGGCCGGAGTCGTCCCGTGGACGGAGGTCGCCGCGGGCATCCTCACAGTGGCGCACGAGTCCGAGGCGCCTGCGATTTGCGTCCCTGACCAGGCCGGTTCGCGGCCTGGCGACCGGACTGCCGGCCACCGCCGGTGGCTCACCCGGGCGAAAGTCCGCCTCGGCGTGCTCGGCGTAGCGCTGCTTCTGTTCGGCGGCGTGCGCGATGACGGACTGTCACCAATCCTCATCGGTGCCGCGTTCTTGGCGCTGCTAGCAGCAACCGTCATCGGGGGCGTCGACGGCTGGCCGACACGCGCGGGGCGCCGCAGCCGGGTGTCGGCTGCGGCGTGGCAGGCTGCGCGGAGCACTGGCACCTGGCCATCCCGGATCGGCCTGGCGATCGTCGGACTCGTTGCTGCGCTCGCCGCGCAATCCTGGTTCGACCCGGGCCGGCTGCTCGCAGGGGGTGACATCTCTCCCGTGGTAGGCACGGCTTGGCTGGGACGGCTCTTCGCTCCCTGGTCATGGTCGGGCTCGAATCTCGGCGGCCCAGCCGCTAACGAGACATGGGTGCCGTGGGCCGCGGTCTACTGGCTCGTCCACGTGCTTCGCGGATCGCCGGCCCTCGCCGAAGACATCTGGTACACCGCGCTCTTCGCCGGAGCCGCGGTCGCTTGCTATCTGCTCCTGCGGGCCCTTCGCGTCGGGCCTGCAGGCTCCACCCTCGGCGCTCTCGCCTATATCTTCAACGCCCATGTTGTCACCATCGGAGCCAGTCCGGTGTACCTCGCAGCCATGGTGCTGCTCGCAGGGCTTCCGGCAGTCGTACTCACGACGGCATCCGGCCGTTGGGCGCTGCGAAGGGGCATTCTCTTCCTCGGCGCAAGTGCCCCGCTCCTCGGTTACGTCTACCAGAATCCGCCGCTGGTTCTCATGCTCGGCGCCCTTCTCGCCTCGCTGCCGCTCCTCGTGGGGTGGCTCGACGGACGGGGAGCCGCACGCCGGGCGCTACGCACCGTCGCACTCGGCGCCCCGCTGCTCGCGCCCTGGACCGAGGGCCGCGCCACCCTTGTCAATGGGTTCTGGCTGAACAACAGCTGGGGCTGGAGGTTCGCGGAATACTTTCCGTACGCCGACGCCTACGATAAGTTCCCGCTCCTGATCCTGAAATTCCTCCTGCCCATGGCGGCGTTCGGCTTTCTGGCGCTGGCTCGGTTCCCACGAGCAAGAGGAATGACCGCCCGCCGGGCGCGCCTAGGCATCTTCGCCTCGGCCTCGGCGCTCTTCCTCGTCGTGCTGAGCACGGGCACTCGATTCCCAGGAGCTCTCGTCTTCGACCCGCTCTACAAGCTCCCTCTCGGCTGGCTTCTCAGGGAGCCCGGGCGGTTCCTGATGCTCGCAGGGCTCGCCTACTCGGTCCTCCTCGCGCTGGCCACGGAGGCAGCCTGGGCGAGACTGAACTCGTTCGAGCCGGCCACCTTGCGGCGCTGGCGCTCAGCTTTGCATCGCCCGGGACATCGTCTCGCGGTGTTCAGCTTGGCGGGCGCAGCGGTGCTCGCGCCTGGATTCCCACTCATGACCGGAGCGATCGCCCCGGATCACCGTCAGCCGCTTCCCTCGACCCACGTCAGCGTGCCCCCGTACTGGACAGCTATGGCGTCCTACCTCAACGGTTCGTTTCCGCCGGGCAATCTCCTCGTGCTCCCAGAGGACGACTTTTACCAGATGCCCTACACCTGGGGCTACTACGGAGCCGACGCCTTCATCAGGAACCTGCTAGCGCGAAACGTGCTGAACCCGGTCGCCCAAGGCTATGCGCCCAGCCAGCAGGAGCTGATTGGCGCCGTCCGCCTAGTCCAGCAGGCGCTGCTCGCCCACGACTGGCCATCTGCGCAACGGGCGCTCACGGCTACCGGAACTCCGCTGCTGCTGGTCCGCGGAGACGTGAACGCCGCCTTCCCCGGACGGCATATCACGCCGCCAGCGGCACTCGACAGGGCACTTCGCGAAGACCCGGGCATGCGGCTTGTCCATCGTGCCGGAAAGCTCGAGCTGTTCGCGCTTCGGGGGCGCATCAGCCCGGCGGGCCCGGTCACTTCGTACGCTACTGTCAATTCTGCTAGGCCGGATCTGCGCGACCTGGCGCTTCTTCCCCGCGGGACAGCGCTGATATCAAGCCCGATGCGGCCGGCCGTTCCCGCCGTGCTGCAGGTTCCGCGTGTTGCACAATGGCGGCTCGTCGGCGACAAACTCAAGACCTTTGTCGCCGAGCCGCCCGGCCGGCAGTACCGCATCAAGCTGCTGTCAGCCACCGGCGCGCTCAAGCGGCCAGGTGCGTCCACCTCGAGGCACCATCGAGTCCGGAGGAAACGGGCAGGCCGTCCGAGCCTGCTGGCCGCCTCGACTCCGAAGCGTATGCGTCGGCTCACCGCTCGCGTCCGCCATCGCGACGGCCAGGTGGTCGAAGAGCTCAGCTACAAATTGGGTGGTTCCTTGCTAAATGACGGCGGCTTCGCGTCCGGCACGTGGGGCCCAGTGGGCAACTGTGCGGCGTTTTCCGGGACGGCAGCGCCGGCGCGGTTGGCTGCGCGCGTCCTGCCAGGGCAGGGCCCGGCAGGACGGTCGGCGCTCGTCCTCTCAGCGAACGCGAACAGTGCGTGCGAGATGCATTCGCTCGTTTGGCGGTCAGGACCGCTATTCGTGAGCGTCTGGGTCCGCAACGTCCGCGGAGCTGCACCGAGGATATGCGTCTGGCAATGGCCTATCGACGCATGCGCCGCCACGTCGCCGCTGCCGCCAATCTCAACCCTTGCCCGGTGGTACCACTACCAGACGATCGTGACGCCTGATCGCGGGACCCGCAGCCTCAAACTCTTCATCTACGCAGACGTGTACAGACCCGGAGCACCCACCACCAACGAGTATGCACAAGTATTGGTCCGGCGCTCCCCGATCCCTATCCAGCCCGTGGTTGTGGCGGCTCCACGAAGGCATGAGCGCCCGGTAACAGCGCTCTACACAACGGGCGACAGTTTCTCGCCGGACTGGATCGGGCCGCCCGGAGATCAGCATGTGCAGGTCGATGGACTGCGCAACGGCTGGCTCGGCGAGCATTCAAGAGACGTTCCGGTGCGCCTCGGTCCGTCCTCGTGGTACTTGCTGTCTCGTTTTGCATCGCTTCTTGTTGCTGGTCTCCTGCTCGCCGTTGCGCTCTCGCTTTGGCCCGAACGTCGAAGCCGAATAGTCGCAACAGTGCGAACAGCTCTCGGAGGACGGAAACATGGATGACATCGTCGTCAACAGCCGCAACGGCAGCCCCCGAGCGGGTTCCGCCGCTGCGGCAGAGATCGGGCAGGCCAGCCACGGCGGCACCTCGCCGCGACGAGCAGCTACGCCCGCCCATGCCAAAGTGTGGGACGAGTTGTGACCAGGGCCAGCGTGACGGTGGTCGTGCCGACGAAGAACGCCGCGCGGACTCTGCGGGCCTGCCTGGAGTCCATCGTCCGCCAGTCGGTGCGATGCGGCCTCGTTGTCGTCGATTGCGGCTCGGTCGATGATTCGAAGGCCATCGCGTCCCGCTTTGCGGATCTCGTGCTCAGCGCGGCCCCTAATCCCTCGCTGCAGCGCAACGTCGGAGCACGAGGGCTCCCGGCCGACATCATCGGCTTCGTCGATGCTGACATGGTCGTCGGCGAGCACGTCGTCGATCAGGCGATGGAGCAGATCGCGGCCGGGGCAGGCTCAGTGGTCGTTCCTGAGCGCAGTTTCGGCGAGAGTTACTGGGCGAAGGTCCGCGCGTTCGAGCGCTCCATGTACGTGGGGACCTTGGAATGGCCGCGCTTTTTCACCTGGGACCTGTTCGAGGCGCTCGGTGGCTACGACGAGGACATGGTAGCGATGGAGGACACCGACCTCGGGCTGCGCGCAAGGGCCCGGGCAAGGGTCGGCAGGACGTCGGACGTGCTTCTCCATGACGAAGGCGCGCTGACCTTCCTCGCGGCATGCCGCAAGAAGGCCGGCTACGCGACCTGGGTCGCCGCCTTCGGCCGCAAGCATGGAAGCCGGGCGCTGGTGTCGCATCTCAGGCGTCCGTACTTCGAGCATCCCTCGTCGCTCCTCGCCCAGCCGACGCTAGGGTTGGGTGTCCTTGCCTTGAAAGGCGGCGAGGCAACGGCTGTCGCGGGCCGCCTTCTGCTCGACAAGGCTTCAAGGCCCGGGCGCAGCGTCACCGCAGACCCGGCTCGGATCAACTGACTGCACAAGTCAGCTGGCGAGATCCAATGGCTGTGTTCTTCACGCTGAAGCAAGGGGCAGTTGACCTGGTATGACGTCTGCACAAGCACCGACTGTCTGTCGCTTGGTCGTGCCCGCGTACAACGAGGCGGCGCGGATCGTCCGTTGTCTTGAGTCTGTGAGGGCATCGTACCTACCCCTCGGCTTTGAGTGGGAGGAGTGGGTGGTGCACGACGGTGACAGTACCGACGGCACTGCGCAGATGGCCGAGTCATGGGCGGCAAGCCGTCCGCTAGTACCGCTACGAGTAGTGCGCGCCGCTCGGCGCAGCGGCAAGGCAGCCGCTCTGGGTGCGTACCATGCCGAGCTCGTCGCACAAGGACAGCTCGGCCACCTGGTCGTCATCCTGGACGCTGACTCGGCCGTGGCCCCCGGCGCGCTTGACTCCCTGCTACGCGCTTTCGCTCAGGACCCTTCGCTTGGCGTAGCGTGGGGCATGGATGAGATCGATTCCCGGCGCGTCGGCTACTGGGCCTCGGCCTACCAGATGGAGGCGATGGCGGCTCTGGCCCACAGACTCGGGACAAACGCGCCGCGAGCCTACGGGCGGCTCTTTGCCTACCGGGTGGCTGCCCTGGCGGGCTTCTGCTGGCAGGCTGGATTGATCGCCGACGACACTCAGCTGGCGGCTTTCGTGCGCGACCGCTCGATCCCGGTCCGGACGGTGGAGGAGGCCCGGGCGCTGGTGACCCCGGCGGCCAGTAGCCAAGACTTTCACCTCCAGACGCAGAAAGGCATCGCGGCGCGGACCCGCGTTCCTGGCCGCAGGCGCGCGCCCGATCTCGAGCGGATGGCCGCGGCCGCGATCACTGCCTTGCGTCACCCACTGTGGGCCGTCGCCTACGCCGCAGCCCGTGCGGTCAGCGGCGCTCGCCAGAGGCTGTCGCCGACCTCGTTCGGCGACTTGTGGGTACCTCCAGTCACGACGAAGCAGGCCATAGAGGCGGGGTCGGCAGGTCTCTCCGGCCCCGCTCGGGTCCGAAGGCGCCTACGTTCCTAGAACACCAGAGCGGCCTGGCCAGGTCGATCTGGATGAGGGGCAGCGCCCGGATCGCGGGGACTGTCTCTCGTTCAGCGAACGCCGTCGGAACGCAGAAGAGCGCTTCTCGGTCGACCACAGGGGTCGACGCGTTGGGCGCTTGGCCGTGCTGACCGGCGCTGCTCAGGCATCCAGGAGCGCTAGATCCGTGTACTGGTGGTTGGGGTATCGCTCCGCCAGCGCATCCAACTCCATCAGGCTCAGCACCTGGAGCGAACCGCAGCGGAGGGTGTCCCGCAGGTCGATGATCCGGCGTCCGCTGTCGCGCATCAGCTGGTGCAGCAGTTCCAGTCCCGCGGCTCGGCGTAGCCCATAGGGCCAATACTCCATGATGATCGGTGCCGCCGAGTCAAGTAGCCGAGGCGCGCCAGCGAGCACATGGCCCTCGTGGCCCTGTGTGTCGATCCACACTAGGCCGACATCACTCAGTTCGACGTTCTGTTCAGCGAGGACGTCGTCGAGGCGCGCGGCGGGCACGGTGATGACTGGACGCTCCCTCTCGCGGCACAACTCGGGTTCGTTTGCCACCGGTCTGTCGTGGCGGCGCACCCGGTGGTCGCCAGAGTTGCTGAACGACAGTTCGAACTCGACGGCTCCGGGACTGTCTGATGCTGCTACGGGGAGCACGCGCACCAGGTCCTGGCCCACTCCGTTGGCGGCGAGGTTGGCTCTGAGCAGGGTGAGGTTAGTTGGTGCGGGCTCGATAGCAATGCATAGCTGGGCGCCGTTCCTGAGGACGATGGGCAGCGTCGTAGTTCCAATATTGGCCCCTACCTCGACGCACGTGAGGCCCTTGACTGCCGGTCGGCCGAGTTCGTTGCCAATGAGGGTGAGGTAGTCGTCGAGGAGGTCGCCATCGGGGACGCGGCCCATGAAGACGACGCGACCCATTGCCTGGTCGTGAGTACTGACGAAATATCTGATTCCGTCAACCGTAGCGGAAAGGGTGTCGGTGAATGGGCAAGCTGCGGCGAATGCCGCCCAACGGAGAATCGCTCGTTGTGGGGGGTGGGGAGAAGCAATGGTTTCTCTGATTAGGCGCACGGCAGGCCAAGCCGTACGGCGCGCTGCGGATGCTAGACTCCTGTGGCGCGAAGTGGCGCCAAAGCGGTTGAAAACAAGAGCCATGATGCATACTTCCTGACTTTGATCTGGCTGAGCGCGCTGTCCTAACGTCCTAGCTGGGCATGCAGAGAGTGAGAGAAACACGCAGAAAGCGGTGCCGTGTTACGGAGCGTGGCAACGCTAGGACCCCGGATTGGCGTGCAGATTCCGCTCCCGCGAACCGAGAAAGTCCAGAGCACGGCTCCGACTCAGCCCAGAACCCAAAATCTTCAACCGGCTTAGGAGCCGTGCCACGTTGCGGTCCAGCTCTGGGCGCTGACGCCAGGTCGGCACCAGCATGATGAACATGTCGCGCCCGGCCATCGGCAGTTGCTTCATCTCGAACACGTGCTTGTCGAAGTATCTCCACAGCATCCGAGAGTCGCAGATGAGCGGCTCATAGATCCCTGCGGCGGCAGCCGGCACGATCACGAGCTTGTTGAAGCCGACGATCATCGGCCGGAACTCGGGCCGTTCGGCCAGGAACTCGAGGATAGCCTCCGTGACGCCAGGCCAGTCCGCCCGGAACGGGTCGTCGACGATGATCGCGCCCTGATCGTGGAGGACCGCCGCCCCAAGCCGAAGGTCGGTCAGAGCTTCCTCGCACAGGTGACCGCCATCGATGTGAAAGAGACGATGCGGTCGACCAATCTCGTCGGCAATCAGTTTGGCCGACGGCTTGGCGAAGATATCGAGACGGTTGAAGCCCGGTGCCGCAGCGGCAATGTTGGCCTCGAAGACCGCCCGGTTTCCTGAGCCTGACGCGGACACATTGAGCGTCTGCTCGCCGAACAGGTCACATACCCCCAGTCGCTCCTCGTCTCGCGCCAGCGCGCATAGGAAGGCAACGCTGCGGCCATGGTGCACGCCGATCTCGAAGATGTTGCCTCGGACGCCGGCCGTAAGCTGTGCCTCGTCGAGCAGTGCGATGAGTGCCGCGGCGTCGCGTGAGAACCATCCCTCGATTCGCCGCGTGCGCCGCATAATCCGCCGGACGTCACCTGGTTGCATTCCGGTCCCCCTGTCCCGTGCGCTGACGCGAAACTATCAGCGCGTTGCTAGCTAGAACCGCCTGTTCCCCTGCGCGCCGAAGGCAGCAGCGGAGCCGGAGTGATCAAACTTCGGCAAATAGGTCACGCCTTCACTGATCCCCCGCGCGGCATGAGAAGCCTCGGAGTTCCCCGGGCATTCCGACCTGGAGGTTCGCCGCAGAGTTCGCCGCCGTCCAATCGTTCCATTCCGATCTTGCTTGCAGCTTACGGACAAGGGCGGCTCCTGGCGCGTCATTGGGTTGCGCCGTGACTCGGAGGACGAGTTAGGGATCCAACGCTCCGCTGTGGTCGTCGCTGGATGAGCCGTCGCCGGAGTAGGTCAACGGGACTCGGCCGCTGCCAGCCGGACACAGCCCGAATCGGAGCGACACCGACGTCCATTGCGGTGAACGTCCAGTGGCGAAGCATTTCGGCCAGAAGCCGTATCGGGCGGCTGCGGTAGTGGCGCACCCTCGCTTCTCGAAAGGCTCGACGGACTACTCGCTTGGGAGGAGGGCGAAAGAGCTTTGGAACGGTCTGGCGACTCGCAAGCCCGATCAGCGGCTCTGGCACGTACGCCACGCAGTTGTTCTCGGCCAGTCTCAGATACAGATCGACGTCCGCGACAAACGAGAAACGGGTGCCGAGACCCCCTGCGGCGAGGTACTTATCCTTCCTAAGCATCACGGTTCCCCAGACTGGCGACGAGAAGCGCCAGCGCCGGAAGTAGATGCGTTCGAGAAGGACACGTCCCGGCACGCAGGAATCGAGATGTTCTCGATAGGTCACTTCGACCGCGCCGTCCGCGGCCAGCCGGTTGTAGGCATTGAAAACGAACGCCGCCTTGGGGCAAGCGCAAAGCGCGGTCACCCATCGATCGAGCAGGCGGGGATCGTATACGTCGCCGTCGTAGAGAACGGCGACCAATTCCGCCTCGGCCAGGGCGATTCCACGACTTACGTTCCCGGCCAGCCCGAGGTTGCGGGGTTGGCGCACGTACCGGATTCGTGGATCCCGGGCAGCCCATTCGGCCACCAAGGCGGGGGTTTCGTCGGTCGAGGCGTCGTCACAGACGATCAGCTCGAAGTCGTTGAGCGTCTGGGCCAACACCATGCGCAAGGTGTCTTCGAGCAGGTTTGCCCGGTTAAAGGTAGCGAGCACCACGCTGACGAGAGGAGTCCCGTCGCCGTGCTCGACGTACGGGGCGGCCGGAGGCGTCACCTCGTCTCCCGTCGAGTAACCGGAGTCCAGCTGAACGCAAGGCCCGGCGACTGGGGGTCTTTGAACTCACCAGGTGTGAGGCGTACGACGGCATTGTCATCATGGCGCATGGGCTCGCGTTGCAACTTCAGACCAGATACTCTGACTTTGCTTATCCTTGTTTGATTCATCAAGTTAGACCATTTCTAGGCATTACCATCCGCGCTGACTGATGTTTAGCGAAACCCGGTCAGCTACCCGTCAGGAGACGGTCACGGAGCCTATCGTTGTCCCGCTCCCGCGACAACTCGTTCAGGCCTAGAATCACCGTCAGGCCAGTTTCCCCCCAAGGGTCAGGGGCCTGATATTAGATTGATGCTAGTGTCGGCGTGCTTGCGGCTTGAGCGGTCGGGATAGGGCTTTTACCTTCTTTATCTCCATGACCGCCCCGATTTCTGAAGATCGATGTTGAGGAACTGAGTGACAGGTGCTGCAGGATGCGCAGGAGATAGGGTCTCGCAGCTGCTATGTCCTGATCGAGTTAGCCTTGCCCGAGCCGCTGGCGCTGAAAGACCTCAACTGCTGCGCGACATAGTGATTACGCGCACAACGCGGCTATCATCGGGTTTTGGCAGCCGACATCGTCCGCGGGCCGCGCCGCACGCCGCACCGCCAGGGATGGCCATACGGTGCGGTGGCGCCGGGTTGCCGGCGGCATCACGCGTAGCTCGCCGAGGATCGTGAGCAGGCACGCATGATGGTGAGAGCGGCGGTCGCCGGGCTTGGGGGCGGTCCGCATTCGGCGCGGGCAGGGCTTGCGGCCTCGGTGCCGCTCTTGCTTGGCGTGGTGCTGGCGGCGCTCGTCTGCTACCCGTTCGTCGGCGGACGGCTGCTCTTGCTGGATTTCGTCTCCGGTCCTCACCAGCCGCTCCTGCCAGCGGCGGCCTTCGGCCTCGACGGCGGCCTGACCGGGGGAGTCCCGCTCGCGATCGGTTTCCACCTCCTCAATCGCTTCCTTGGGCAGGCAGGTTCTATCGTACCGGCCGCGGTCTTCTTCCCGCTCGCCACGACCGGGGCGGCGCGCTTGGTGCGCGCCGAGGCGCTCCCCGCGCGCCTCGGCGCCGGGCTCTTCTACGCCGTCAACCCCTTCGTGTTCGACCGGCTCTACGCGGGACAGTTTGGGCTTCTGCTCGGTTACGCCTTGCTGCCCTTCGCCGTGACGGCGTTGCTGGATGCCGCGCAAGAGTCGCACCGGGTGGGCCGCGCTGCCTGCTGGGCTGGGGCCACGGTCATGATGAGCGAGCACTTCGCGCTGATTCTCGTGCCTGTGACTGCCGCTATCGTTGTGACCCGACCGCGCCGGTTGCGTGCCTCGCTCCGCCTTGGCGGAGCCGCCCTCGGCGCCGCGGCCATCAGCTCCTATCTGCTGGTGCCACCGCTGCTCACGGGCGCTAGCCCGGCCGGAGCCTTCGCCCAGCTCACCTCCTATCGCACCCGCGCAGACCCGCGAGTCGGGCTGCTGGTGAACGTGGCCGGGCTCTACGGTTTCTTTCGCCCGGGGCCGACCGAGCCGAAGGACCTCTTCTCTCGCTGGCCCGCCATACTCGCAGCGCTGGTGCTGATCGTCGCAGTCGGCTATGTCGTGGTGCTGCGGGATGGAGCGCGCAGGCGCAACGGCCTCGTCTTTGTCGCTGCGGGTATCGCCGGATACTTCCTTGCACTCGGGGACCAGGGCCCGACAGGCGACATGTTCAGGCTCGCCTATGAGCACGTTCCCGGCTTCGTCATGATGCGCGAGCCGGACAAGTTCGCTGTTCTCGTCGCCCTCGCGTATGCCTACGGATTCGGCTGGGGCATCGCCTGGCTCACGAGCGGGAGCCGCAAGAAGGCCTCCCAGGTTGTGCCCGCCGCATTGGCGCTTGCCTTGCCTCTTGCCTACACGCCGAACTTGCTCGCCGGCCTTGGTGGCCAGGTCAAGGCCAGCGATCTCCCGTCCTCGTGGTCCTCCGCCTCGCGTCTTGCCGGGCAGGCCCCGGTGCTGTTCCTGCCATGGCACGAGTACTTCCCGACCCCCTTCACCGGCGAGCGGGCGATCGCCAACCCGGCGGTGTCTTACTTCGCAGGAACAGTCTTGACTAGCCAGAATCCCGGCCCTGGTTACGCATTCGCTGCCGCAGACCCCGAGCACGTATTCCTCGACAAATTGCTCGGCCCGCCAGTGGACCTGCAACGGCTGCATGTCGCACTCGTCGGCCTCGGCGTAAGGTTCGTCGTCCTGGCGAAGGTGGCCGACTGGCGGGACTTCGCCAGGGTTGCAGTGGCGCCCGGTATCCGCCTGGCGTACTCGAGTCCCTCGGTGGACCTCTTCTCTGTCAGACCGACCGCCACGGAGACACACGGCGCCCGCCGGGTGCGTTCCGTTGATCTCGTCGACTACCGGGTCCTTCCCGGCCGCCCAGGCGTTGTCGCGCTCCCCGTTCCCTACTCGCGAGGCTGGACGCTCGACGGTCATCCGGATCAACAGCTCGCAGACGGGCAAGCGGGTATCTTCGCGCCAGCAGCGGGAGGTGTCGCTCACTACGCCCCATCCGACGGTGTTATCGCGAGCGAGATCGGGTCCCTCGTGGCGGCTCTCGCCGTCGCGGTCGTTGCGTTCGTCGAGCGGAGAAGGCGGCTGATCCGGCGCTTTGGGGTAAGCGTCCGCATGTCGGCGGCGGGACGTGGTCCTTGTGCATCCTGTGGCCGTGAATCACTCAACCATTCACGGCCCGCAGGCGTCTTAACAGTCATGGCGAAGACATCTAGCGTTCCCTACAATGACGCTTTCTTTCGCATCCAGGCAGCGAAGTCAAGCAATTCTGCTGCCGTTGTGGTGCCAATTGTAGACGAGTTGGTACATCCGAGTTCTGTCCTTGATGTCGGGTGCGGTGTCGGTGCATGGTTGGCCGAGTGGAAGAAACGCGGAGCTAGGGACGTCGTCGGCCTCGACGGGGCCTATGTCGATCGATCTCGCTTGCTAATAGATCCGTCCAACTTGCGCACAGCGAACCTTGAGCAGCCCTTTCGTCTCGATCGCCAATTTGACCTCGTAGAGTGCTTGGAGGTAGCGGAGCATCTCGACGAGTCGTGTGCCGATGCACTCGTCGACTCCATTGCACAGCACTCTGATACCGTTCTATTCGGTGCGGCAGTTCCCTCCCAGGGCGGGACTCACCACGTGAACGAACAGTGGCCGTCGTACTGGATATCGAAGTTCGCCCGGCTCGACTTCCAAGCGTTCGACGTGATCAGGCCGCGGATCTGGACAAATCCGACTGTGCAGGTCTGGTATCGCCAGAACATCGTGCTCTTCTCCCGCACGCGCTCTTTCGGTGAAGCCACTCCGGTTCTGGATGTGGTGCATCCAGAGTTGTGGCGCGCATCACATGGCAACGCCGCGCTCCGACTTCTTGTCCGGATGGTGCCGACAGCCATTCGGGCACGAGCCATCGCACGCTTCAGTCCCGTCGGCGCCCCTGAGAAGGCGAGCTGAACCGCCGGTTCTCGCGGAGTCGAAATGACATACACTATTGCGACGAGCAGATCCCGATGAATGGCCAAGAACTCCTGCCAATGGGCGCACACTTGGTAGCCAGAGCACCAAGTCTCATACAAGCTGCAGCCGCCTCAAGACGGTACCGCCAATACACAATGATCTCGACGCTGGGCTTCGTCGATAACTTGATGATTGCGCAGCGATGGGCGCCTCGAGGGGGTGAAGTAGTCGAGTGCGGCGTTTGGCGCGGCGGCATGATCCGCGGTCTGGCCAAGGTGCTGGGGCCCGATCGCAAGTACCACTTGTTCGATAGTTTTGAGGGCCTTCCGCCAGCCAAGGAGGATCTCGACGGTTTGGCCGCGGTTGCTTGGCAGCGAGGTACGACTGCGCGCCCCTACCACGATAACTGCAGCGCTGAAGAGACGTACGCGAGGGAGTTGTTTGAGGATACTGGCTATGATGTGGAATTTCACCGTGGCTGGTTTGACGACACGATCCCGAAATACCAACCCGAACGCCCAATCACCGTGCTGCGCCTTGACGGAGATTGGTATGACTCAACAATGACCTGTCTGCGTGGTCTTGTGCCCTACCTGGCGCCGAAAGCGCTGATACTGGTCGACGATTACTTCCACTGGGATGGTTGCGCGCGAGCGCTCCATGACTACCTCAGCGAGACCAAGAGCACGATGCGCATCCAGAGCAGCCGGTTCTGTGGCATCTGCTACCTGATCAACCAGTGAGCCGCGGCGATGCGCAGCCGCTTTGGTTTTCACCGGCGGGCGTTTCCCTCGAGGGCGAGCATGGCCGTCGAGGCCAGCAGCTCGCCGGGCAGCGCGACGATCTCGCACCAGTATCTTGTTCTGCGCCCTCCATGTCCCATCCTGCCCGCGGGCAACCCAGCCCGGGCGCCGCGGCCGTTGGTTCGCATTGGAGGCGGTCGCAGGAGGCGGTCGCAGCCGCCTTGGGCTGGCTGAGCATCAGATGTTGGCGTCTACGCGAGCATCCGGCTCCGCAACCCGCATCGGTGCCCGTCGTCGAGAATGCCTTTTCGCGCTGCGTGCGACAATGAGGCAGGACTGCGGGAGGCAGGGTTTGGCGGACAAGGCGACGCGCGGCGGCGGAGCGGCGGTCA